>ERZ780190.811-NODE-811-length-32229-cov-256.822621_pt1 | contig 32229 bp, 19 predicted proteins | sample MGYA00510980_ERZ780190 | MGnify/ENA primary metagenome ERZ780190 (study PRJEB29588, sample SAMEA1972188) | human gut metagenome | biome: human gut; feature: human-associated habitat; material: faeces | place: Denmark | collected 2008/2010 ... | reverse complement strand
ATTGCTTATTATCCGCACCCAAAAAGTTGCATTTATAAGTTGAACTCAAGTATAAAATCTACAAATTGTCTGGTTGACGGGTTGAAACAACTTAATCCCGAATCATCAGATGCAATCCAGATGTTCCCGTTTTTGTCTTCACAAAAGCGGCTAATGATTTGACTTGTAAAATGAGGAATTTCATCTGAACCTGAATAGCCATTGAATTGTCCGCAGTATGGAGGAAGATAATTTACTCCATTGTAATATGTGCCTATCCACACTCCTCCTTCACTGTCTTTCAACATGGGATAAATAAATTTATCAGAGAGTGAGCGATTTTCTTCTCCATATTGATTATAGAAATAGCTTTCTTGTGTGATGGGATTGAAAATAGTCAGTCCATCGTCTGAGCCAATAAAAAAAATTCCGGGAGAATATTCAATTATGGAATGAATGTGTAATATACTTTTGCCGTTATCAGGAGTTAGATATTTTTCAACTTGCCTTGTTTGAGGATTTAATTTCCATAACCCTTTTTCCCATGTACCAATCCAGATATGGTGTGTATTGTCTTCCCATAAAGCCATAGAGAAAATTCCATTGGGCTCATTCTCAATTTGGAAGATTTCAAACTTGTTAGTTACTTTATTTAAACGGCAAAGTTGGTAAGGCCCTGATGCCCAAATGTTATTTTGTTCATCATTTAGTAAACGGATAATGATATTACCATTTTCTGGTATTTCGTATTGTATCAATTTACTGGTTTGTGTGTTATATTGAAAAACCCCTTGTTTTCGTGTAGCAATCCAAATATTTTTTTCTTTATCTTGTATAATATAGTTTATCCACGAACATATTTTAATGTTATTACTTGTAGTCTTTGTAAATTGAGTAAAAGTATCTTGAATTTGATTGTAAATATATACTCCATTTTCTGTTCCTATCCATAGTTCGTTAGTATTTGTTTCACAAATAGTATTGATGGAATTTGCGTGTAAATTAGAATAAAGCGGATTACTTTTTTGATAGAAGGTAAATTGGTTCCCGTCAAACCGGCTTAATCCATTGTCAGTACCGATCCAGATAAATCCTTTTTGATCTTGGAGTATAGATGAAATGTTGTTAGAGGAGATTCCGTTTTCTATGTTATAATGCCGAAAATGAAACTGTGTAGGTAGTATGGCATACCCATATAAGTAAGTTGATAGGCTGAGAATCAGGCTGAGTAGGATTTTCATATGTATAGGTCTATTTAAAATCTTTACAAAGGTGCTTAAAATATACGAATGAGGCATGTAAAATAGTCTAGAAAAATAATGTAAAAGTCTAATTCGGAGAATTCTTTTAATGGAGAGATTCGTCTTTTTTTATATTTCTCATAAAAGAGCCCTATGTTTCGACTATGAGAAACGTAGGGCTCTGATAAAGGAAACATAGGGCTTTGCTTCGGGAAACATAAAAAATAAAAATGTGTGTATGAAGCAAGACAGGCAGGTTATATTTATTTGCCTTTTGTTTTTTAATTTGTGCCGAGACTGCTTGGAGAAACATACACAGACCATTTATTGGGTAGATGGGGTGAACATGTATAAAAATGAGTATGTGATTTATTGAAATATCAGAATATAGAGACTATCAAAAATAATTATGAATATGTATTTCATGGGGTGATAGTTCATTTATCGGTAAAAATAATGTGTAAGCTAGAACTGAAAAATAGTTGATAGATATGAAAAAATAATCCTGAAAACTAATAAATAAATCTAATAGTGTAATGTAATGCATTTACTGTCAGTATTTTATGTTTTTGTAGTAGTCGGCATGTTGCCGACTATTTTTGTAGATGAATGGATGATATTTTTATCGCTTTACTTTCTTAACTTCTACATTTGCAACAAACGAATAAAGAACCCAATTTATATAATATGAAGAACAAGCTTTTGATATTGATGAGTGGTGTCGCTGTGTTGGGAATCACTTCCTGCACAAAACCGACCTATCAACAACCTGATGCTCCTATTCAGGAAGTTCCGTTTACTCAAGTGCATATTAACGATGGCTTTTGGTTGCCCCGTATTGAAACAAATCGTACGGTATCCATCCCTTCTGCTTTTAAGGAATGTGAGAAGAACGGCCGTTTCGATAACTTTGCTATTGCAGGCGGATTAAAGAAAGGAGAACATCGTGGTGATTTTTCTTTTGATGATACTGACCCGTATAAGGTAATAGAAGGAGCTTCTTATTCATTAGCTGTAAAATACGATCCTCAGCTTGATCATTATCTGGATAGTGTAATCAATATTATTGCAGCAGCTCAGGAACCGGACGGATACCTGACTACGTGCGTGACGAATAAATGTGAACGTTTGTCCGGTTGGTGGGGACATTCCAAATGGGAAAAACTGAACAGTCATGAGTTGTATAACAGTGGTCACATGTATGAGGCTGCCGTAGCACATTATCGGGCTACGGGTAAGCGTACATTCCTTGATGTGGCTATCAAGAATGCCGACTTGGTTTGCAAGGTGTTTGGACCGGGTGAAGGACAGAAACATGTGCCCTCGGGCCATCCTATCGTGGAAATGGCATTGTGTAAATTATATAAGGTAACGGGTGACAAGAAATACCTTGACATGGCCCGTTATTTTGTGGAAGAAACCGGACGTGGTACAGACGGTCATAAACTGAATGAATACAGTCAGGATCACAAACCTATTCTTCAGCAGGATGAAATTGTAGGTCATGCGGTACGTGCCGGATATCTTTATTCAGGTGTAGCTGATGTGGCAGCTTTGACAAATGATACGGCTTATTTTCATGCGTTGACCCGTTTGTGGGATAACCTGGTGAGCAAGAAATTGTATATCACCGGAGGTATGGGTTCCAGAGCGCAGGGAGAAGGTTTCGGCCCGAATTATGAATTGCAGAATCATACCGCTTATTGTGAGACTTGTGCAGCTATTGCCAATGTGTACTGGAACTACCGTATGTTCTTGGCCACGGGTGATTCCAAGTATGTGGATGTGTTGGAACGTGCCTTGTATAACGGCGTGATTTCAGGTGTTTCTCTGAGCGGTGACAAATTCTTTTATGACAATCCGCTGGAATCCATGGGCGAACATGAACGCCAGCGCTGGTTTGGCTGTGCCTGCTGTCCGGGTAATGTAACCCGCTTTATGGCTTCTGTACCAAGCTATGCGTATGCCACTCAGCAGAATGACATTTATGTGAACCTCTATATTCAGGGTAAGGCAGAAATGCAGACCGCAGATAATAAGGTAACACTGGAACAGACTACCGAATATCCGTGGAATGGAAAGGTAACCATCAAGGTTACTCCTGAAAAAGAAGGCAAGTTTGCCATCCGTCTCCGTATCCCGGGATGGACAAAAGCGGCTCCTGTAGCTTCTGACCTGTATGCATATACCGATGCGGCTAAGAAATATACATTGAAGGTAAACGGCTCGGCTACACGTGGAGCAGAAGGTGACGGCTACGAAACCATCGTACGTACATGGAAGGCAGGTGATGTGATTGAATTGGAAATGCCGATGGATGTTCGCCGCATCAAAGCCAACGATAAAGTGGAAGTAGACCGAGGAATGGTAGCATTGGAACGTGGACCGATTATGTTCTGTCTGGAAGGAAAAGATCAGCCTGACAGTATCGTGTTCAATAAATTTATTCCGAATGACACTCCGATAGAAGCTTCTTACGATGCTAATCTGTTGAATGGGGTGATGGTATTGAAAGGCACTGCGAAGGAAGTTGAAAAGGACGGTACAGTAAAAGATGTCGCATTCAAGGCTATCCCTTATTCTACATGGAACAACCGCGGAGCCGACCAGATGGAAGTTTGGATTCCGGAATCAAAAGAATATGCAACTCCAACTCCCGAGCCGACCATTGCTTCAAAGGCACAGACATTCACCATTCAGGCTGCAATCCAGAAAGATGCGCCCGAGTCGGCAGCAGTGATGTCTTACGCGTGGGGTGTGAACGACCAGTGGGAACCGAAACGTTCTTCAGATACTTCCAAACCTTATTTCTACTGGTGGTTGAAGAATGGTACAGTGGAGTCTCTGGCCTACGAGTTTGATAAGCCTTACACCGTATCAAAAGTGGAAGTTTACTGGCTGGATTTTGATCATTATGACGGTGATTTCCGTGTACCGCAAAGTTGGACACTGTATTACAAGTCTGGAAACAGCTGGAAAGAAGTAGAAACGAGTGATAAATATGGAGTAGAAAAGGACAAATACAACGTAGTAAACTTTAAGCCGGTTCAGACTACCGGATTGAAAATCTCGGCACAGCTTCAGAAAGGAGCTTCGGGAGGTATTATTGAATGGAAAGTAGAGTGATTATTTTGTTAACTTATGTTTAATTTTAATTGTAGTATTATGCAAAAATGCCTAGTTACAGTGCTGCTCTGTCTGCTAAGTTTTTATGTCAGGGCACAGTATCAAGTTACGGGTAAGGTCATAGACCAAACCGGAGAAACACTTATTGGAGCAACTGTACGAGAAGTTGGGAATGCATCCAATGGAACAATTACTGATTTTAATGGTGAGTATGCCATTCAAGTAGCTAATAAGAATGCTCAACTTCTCGTTCAATATGTGGGATATGAGGATGCTAAAATTGAAATAAATGGAAAACAAAAAGTTGATGTCGTTTTGAAGACAAGTACTGAAACTTTGGAAGAGGTTGTTGTTGTTGGTTATGGAACTCAAAAGAAAGCAAGTGTAACGGGGGCTATAACTTCAGTCAATCAGAAAATATTGAAACAGACTCCTGTGGCTAATATTTCTAATGCTTTGGTTGGTAAAGTTACCGGACTTACTGCTATTCAGTCTTCAGGAGAGCCAGGAAATGATGCTGCAACGATATTTGTGCGTGGTAAGGCTACATTTACAGGTAATACTGACCCTCTAATCTTAGTTGATGGTGTCGAACGTTCTTTTGGAGATATTGATGCCAATGAAATAGAAAGTGTTTCAATTTTAAAAGATGCTTCTGCAACTGCAGTTTATGGTGTACGGGGGGCTAATGGTGTTGTCCTTGTTACGACTAAACGTGGTGAAGTTGGTGCGCCAAAAGTTTCATTAAATTATTCATATGGAGTACAAACGCCTACTCGTTTGACAGAATATTGTGACTCATATGAGTTCTTGACTTTATATGAAGAAGGATTGAAGAATGATGGAAAGTCTAGCCAATATACGCCAGAAGTTATTGAGAAATATCGTGATAGAAGCAATCCTACGTATAAATATTTATATCCAAATGTAAATTGGACTGATGAATTATTAAGGAAGATGACTCCTCAGATGCAGGCTAATGTAAATGTATCAGGTGGTGGCTCTTTGTTTAGATATTTTGTATCTGTTGGTTATTTGAGTCAGGATGGCATTTATAATTATTCGGATATGTCTGAGTATAACACAAATGCAAAAATGCAACGCTATAACTTTAGAACAAATATTGATGTCGATATACGTAAAGATGTAAAATTGATGCTTAACATGGGTGGAATTGTTCAGGATCAGAATTATCCAGGAACTAGTGCTTATGATCTATTCTATGCAATAAAAACAAGACCTCCATATTATTATCCAATGACTAATCCTGATGGCTCTATTGCTGAATATGCAAATTCAGAAGCAAATCCCTATGCTTTATTAACTCAAACTGGATATATTGCAAATAAAAGTAATACTTTAAATGCGACGGCAGGGGTTACATGGGATATGAGTGACTACGTAACAAAAGGATTAAGTGCAACAGTTAGGCTTTCTTTTGATGCAGATAATTATCGTAATGTAACTCGTGCAAGAGGGTATAATGCATACCAATTTTCTATTTCAGAAACAGAAACAGATTTGTCTAAGGGTAATTATACTAATGTAAAAACAGGATCTGAGACTTTAGGGTATAGTGTTGCTGCTAATGGAACTCGTTATACTCTTTTAGAAGCAATGCTTAATTATAATAGAAGTTTTGGTAATCACAATGTAACAGGATTATTAATGTATAATCAAAGTAGTAAACTGATAGATGCTTCTGATGCAATAAATGGATTGGCATTTCGTAAACAAGGATTAGTTGCTCGTTTAACCTATAATTATGCAGGAAAGTATTTTGGAGAATTTAATATGGGTTATAATGGATCTGAAAACTTTATGAAAGGCAAAAGAATGGGATTTTTTCCTGCAGTTTCTTTGAGTTATGTGTTATCTGAAGAAGAGTTTATGAAAGATTTGAGTGCTATTGATTTATTAAAGTTTAGACTTTCATATGGCTTGGTAGGAAATGATGATAATGGAAGCCGTTTCTTATATCAAAGTCAATGGACTACAGGATGGAAAGGATATAACTTTGGCTATACAGGGAACGGTTTGGCTTTAGGAGGTGCTGGTGTTTACTCTACAGGTAATGAGTCTGTCACATGGGAAAAAGCTAAAAAATTAAACGTTGGAGTTGATTTAGATTTATGGAAAAGTGCCTTACATTTAGTTGTAGATGTATTTCATGAAAAACGTACAGATATTTTGTGCTCTCCGGGTACAATCCCAAGTGTCATAGGTATTTCTTCTTTGCCTGCGATTAATGCGGGTATTGTTGTAAATAAGGGTTTTGAGGTGGAACTTGAACATCGGAAGAATTTTAAAGATTGGGGATATTCTATTAAGGGAAATATATCTTATGCTAAAAATAAAATTATTAGTGCTGATGAACCAGAGTATTCAGATAAACCTTGGCAGCGTAGAACTGGAACTCAAATCGATGAAATGTATGGGTATGTAGCGGAAGGTTTATTTCAGTCATGGGATGAAGTGAATGACCCTAATATTCCTAAAACTACAGCATCTAATTTACAACCAGGAGATATTCGTTATAAGGACTTGAACGGTGATGGAGTTATCAATGATTCTGACCAATGTTATTTAGGTAAAATTTCAACTCCAGATAAGATTTTAGGTTTGTCTTTGTCTGGTAATTACAAGAATTTTGACTTTAGTCTTTTGTTTCAGGGTGCATTGGGAGGATATACTTGGTTTACTGGAGCAGCAATATGGCCTTTTGAGTCTAAAGCATCAGTCTCAAAAGATGTAGTTGGAAATTATTGGTCTTCAAATAATACACCAGAGCAGAATGCAAATGTGTATTATCCACGTTTATCTTCAGATCATAGTGATAATAACTATGTAAATTCAACCTATTGGTTACGATCAAGTGATTATTTACGCTTAAAGAATGTGGAGATTGGTTATCGATTACCTCAAAAAGCATTGTCTTTCTTGGGAGTTGATGATTTAAGAATTTATGCAAATGCTGTGAATTTATTTACTTGGGATCATATGAAAATCTTCGATCCAGAATCTCCAGGAGGAGCTATTAATTATCCTCAAATGAAAGTGTTTAATCTTGGAGTACATGTATCATTCTAATAAAATTACTATTATGTTAACGAAATATAAATCAAAAGCATGCATATTTTTATTTGCTTCAAGTCTTATTTTGAACTCATGTGACTATTTGGATATTGTTCCTGCTGAGATAATAACAGAGGAAAAAATATTTAATGATATAACTTTAGCTCAACAGGATTTAGGATCTTTGTATCATGATGTTTTAAAATGGACTACACAAAACTCTGATGATCGTATTTTACGTGATGGACCATTTAACTGGACTGGATGCGCTGGCGATGAAATGATTGATCATTGGGGAACAACAGCTCCTACCACCTATTTTAAATTAGGTGGACTTACAACATCATATAATCCTTTGGGGGATTGGTCATGGAATTACACATTAATTCGAAAAGCGACCAATTTTATAAATAAAATAGATGATGTACCTTTAACTCAGAGTCAACAACAGACTTATGGAGTAAAAAAGAAACAGTTTAAGGAAGAAGCTCGTTTTTTGAGAGCCTACCTTTATTTTGACTTATTGCGCCAGTATGGGGCAGTACCTTTGATTACGGAAGTTCTAGATTTGACAAATGTTCCAGATGAAAAACTGGCAAGAACGCCAATAGATAAAATTGTTGATTTTATTTGTTCTGAGTTAGATCAAGTTGCTTCTGATGAGTCTCAATTACCTGATACATGGAACAATGATACTCAAAATTATGGACGTATATCAAAAACTGCAGCATTAGCATTAAAAGCCAGAACATTATTGTATGCAGCAAGTCCTCTTTATAATGGAAATACTTTGTATAAAGATATAAAAAATGCTGATGGAACTCAACTGTTTCCTCAAACTTATGATAAAGAATTATGGAAAAAAGCAGCAGATGCAGCGCAGGCGGCTATTGATCGGTGTTTGTCGGCTGGCATTACTCTCTCACATGAAGGGGTAAATTCAATCAATAAATACGAAAAAATGTTTTACAATAATACGAATAACTCTGAATTCATACTTGCTAGTATTCAAACTTATGGTATATATGAGGATGTTAGTTGTAACTCTCATTCAAATGATAAAGGTGGATGGGGACGTTTTTCTATTATGCAAAATCAGGTAGATGCTTATGAAACAGCAACGGGGCATTTACCATTTTTAATGGATGATGAAGGTTGTATTTTATATGATGAGAATGGTACACCTACAATAAATCCTGAATCTGATTATAAAGAAGATGGATTTACTCATGTTGATGAACTTTGGGATGGTACTACTATGCAGCCTTGTACAAATGTATATCTCGATTTGAATTATTCAGTAGTGAAAGATATGGGAGAGTATGATTTATATAATATGTATGTCAATCGGGATCCCCGTTTTTATGCTTCACTGACATTTCAAGGTGCAAAATTTAGAAATGCAACTGAAGGTCTACAGCGTTGTTATCATTTTGCTTATTGGAGAAATCAAGAACAATATGGTCCACTTTGGGTTGATGGATATCCTAATATTAATACAAATAATGAAACAGGATATGGCGTACGAAAATATATGAATCCTGAAGCAGATATAAAGAATTGGATTGGAACTAGTTCAAATTATCCATTATTTCGTCTTTCAGAATTGTATTTGATAAAAGCCGAAGCTTTAAATGAGTATTATGATACTCCTAATCAAGAGGTTTATGATGCTATTAATCAAATTCGGGATAGAGTTGATATGCCTCGTTTACCATTGTCTGATGTAGCAGAAGATAAGACTCAGATTGGAATGAGAAAAAGAATCCGTAATGAGCGGAGGGTTGAGTTATTCTTTGAAGGACATAGATTTTGGGATGTTCGTCGTTGGATGGTTGGTGATAGATGTTTTGGTATTCCCAATTATAGGATGAATGCTCAGCCGTCAGAAGATGAACTTATGGCTAAAGCTAGAGAGATGGGTAAAGTTTCGATGACTGATTATGCAAGTGATCCTGCTTATTCGGAACAACGTGTATGGGATTCTAGAGAGGTTGGATTGGCTATATATTATAAACGAACAGTCGATGTTAATTGTGTCTTCTCTGATAAAATGTATTTATTCCCAATACCTCAAGATGATATTAATAAAAATGGGATTCTTGTACAAAACTATGGATGGTAAGATTAATATTTAGCTTGATATAATTAAGGGGGTGCGTTTGATTAACAGAATTAAACGCACTTCTTTTTAACGAGAAATTTATGAAAAGTATAAGCCAATATGTATATTTGTTTTTATTAGTTATTATAGCTTTTTTAGAAGTTGGGTGTAAAAATAAAGAATATTTTGAAGAAAAGGTTGTAGTAGATTCTTTACAAGTGATGGATGAATCAGAAATAGAGGACTTTGATAAATATTACAAGCCGGCTGAATTTGAAGGGATAGATATGCTCCGGAGTGATGCCAAATGGTCGTGGTTCCGCTCCAAACAAAGTGAGCATTTCTTCGTATTCTGGGAAGCTGGATTTGGAGATGACCCTAATGCAGAAACGGTACCTGCTAATTTGAGAGTAGATATAGATGACCTTTTGGAAAAGGCGGAATTATTCTATCGGACCAATGTGGAGAAACTGAAATTTACTGAAACTGGACAGGGAAAATCATTTTTGGACCGTTATAAGATGGAAATATATTTGTTGTATCAGGAAGAATGGCTCGCCACTGGCTCCGGATATGACAATACCATCGGGGCCTTGTGGGTAAACCCGAGTACATGCCAACCTGTAGGTTCTACTATTGCGCATGAAATCGGGCATAGTTTCCAGTATCAGGTGTATTGTGATAAGTTATGCCAGGGAGGAAATGATGACCTTAAGTCGGGTTTCCGTTATGGATATGAAGGGAGCAATGGTGGAAATGGCTTCTGGGAACAATGCGCGCAGTGGCAGTCGTTTCAGGATTATCCGGAGGAGATGTTTACCTCTTATAACTTTGATGTCTGGTTGAATAATAATCATCGTCATTTTGAAAATGAATGGATGCGTTATGCCAGTTATTGGTTGCAGTCTTATTGGACTATGAAACACGGTATTGAGACAATCGGTAATATTTGGAGAGAGTCTGTCTATCCGGAGGATGCCATTTCGGCTTATACACGGTTGTATTGCAATGGTGACTGGAGTAAAACTAAAAAGGAACTGTATGATTATGCCAGCAGGATGGCAACCTTTGATATTGATGGAGTACGTGAGTATTCAGAGGGGTACCTCGGACGTTATCATACTACTTTCTATACGAGTGGTGAATATTATCAGGTGGCTTATGCCAATTGTCCGGAGGCTACAGGCTTTAATGTGATTCCATTAAATGTGCCAGATGCTGGCAATATGGTAGTAGCGGCTGATTTTGTAGGGCTGGAACCTGGTGCAACACTGGCTTCAGATGATCCGGGTGAATATATGGAATCGGAGACTGTGAAGGCTACAACCACGAAATACAATACGGCAGGTAGTGCCGGAAATATGGGATGGATGTATGGTTTTGTAGCTTTGAAACAGGATGGAAGTCGGGAGTATGGCGAAGCACATTCCGATAAGAGCGGACGTGTTTCCTTCACTGTTCCGGCTGGTACACAGAGTTTGTATTTTATAGTGCAGGCTACACCACAGAATTATGTGGTTCATCCGTGGGATGAAAAGGAGTTGACTGATGAGCAGTTCCCGTATAAGGTGAAATTTGAGAATACAGATTTGTTGGGAAATATTACAATCGACCCGGATGCTGAACCTCAGGATTTGACACTGACGTATAATGTTACATTTGCAGCAAGTGATGCCGATTATAATGGGGCTTCTGTCAGTATTTCTGAAAATGGAGATCTTACGAAAATAGCACAGGCGCTTGCTATGCAACCCTCACAACTGACTTCGAACATGTTATCAGCAAAGACCGAACCTCAGGAAGGAAAGATAGCTTTTGCTGCCGTGAAGCCGGATGGTAGTTTAGATTATAATACGACTGCTAATGGGTATGGGTTCTGGTTCGATAGTCTTGGCAATCCCATTGGATGGGGAAGTGATAATGACAGTAAGGTCTATGTGGAATATGACGCGAAAAACTTTAGTTTTTCTGTCGGACAATATCCGGGAAAATTAGTTTCGGGTGATAATTATATGGTGAAAGAAGCCTTGGTTTATACAAAGGGCGGACAACAATATGTAATAACTTTAGTCTTTAATATTGATATCAAATGAACAAACGACTAATAGGGACCTGTTTTTTAGCGGCAGTTTTTACTGCCGCTTTTTCTCAATCGGTATGTCCCGTTGATTTATGTAACAATAAGTTGAGAGGAAAAGAAATCTACATCCCCAAAGATTTGCAGGGGATGGACCTTCAGAATCCGGAATCTAAATGGAGCTATCATCGGATGTGCTGTACGGACAATGTGGTAGTGTTCTGGGAGAAAGGTTTCGGCAACGATCTGGCCAATCCTCCTCAATTGGAAGGGCATGACATGCATGTGGATTTGAATAACCTGACGGACAAACTGGAATACTTTTATACGTTTTTCCGCGACTCTTTACAGTTCACGAAACCTGGTTCGAAAAGCGACCGTTACCGGATGATGGTGATGATTAATTATTCGCTGGAAGGAACAGCCTACGGAGGTGATTATGACCAGCAAATTGGTGCACTATGGGCGGCTCCTAATCGTATACAGGATGAGAAATTGAACTGCGTGGCACATGAATTAGGACATAGCTTTCAGTCACAGATTTCGTGTGACGGAGAAGGAGAGGCCTGGGGTGGCTCCGGTTTCTTCGAAATGGCATCGCAGTGGATGTTATGGCAGGTGAATCCGGACTGGCAGACAGATGAACGTTATCACTGGGAAGCTTTTACAAAGTTGACGCACAAGGCTTATCTGCACTTAGAGAATATTTATCATTCACCGTATATTCTGGAATATTGGGGGATGAAGCGGGGGCGTCCGATTATTGCAGAGCTTTTCCGTCAGGGCAAGAGAGGGGAAGACCCGGTGATGACTTACAAGCGCATGACGGGATTGTCGCAGGAAGCTTTCTGTGATGAGATGTTTGATGCCTGCCGGCATTTGATTAACTGGGATTTTGACAGGGTGTGGAAGAACACGCGTCCTTATGCGAACAAGTACACTTGCAAGTTGACAGCCCAATCGGATGGGTGGTATCAGGTGGCAGCCGAAAATTGTCCGGAGAATTATGGATTTAATGCCATTCCGCTGAGGGTGCCGGAACCGGGGGCAAAGGTGGAGTTGCAGTTTGAAGGATTAAATGGAAAGCAAAACGGATATGTATCGGTACATCCGGAAAAGGCTGGTTGGCGATATGGGTTTGTAGCCGTCAAAGCCGACGGGAAGAGTATATATGGTGAAATGTCTGCCGATAAGAAAGGAAAACTCACTTTTGGGATGCCTGAAAACGAGAAGTTCGTATATTTGTGGCTCGTAGTGATGGGAGCACCGGAGGAGCATTGGATGAATCCTTCACCGGAAAGTGGGGAAAAAGATGCACAGTGGCCTTATCGCATCAGACTGAAAGGAACGGATTTAAAGAACTAATTTTATTGGGGTATGTTTGCAAAAGAAACGTATGTCGCTCGCAGGCGACAGCTGAAGGAGAGTGTCGGTTCCGGCTTACTGCTCTTTTTAGGGAATGACGAGTGTGGAATGAATTATGAAGACAACACGTATAATTATCGGCAGGATTCTTCATTCCTCTATTTCTGGGGATTGTCATACGCTGGTCTGGCGGCTGTAATTGACATTGACGAAGGCCGTGAAATCATTTTTGGCGATGAGCTGACCATTGACCATATTGTGTGGATGGGAACGCAGCCAACTTTACACGAGAAGGCACAGCGGGTAGGAGTGACGGAAACCTTGCCACTGGCTGAACTGAAGAAGTATGTAGAGAAGGTGGTGGCACAGAAGCGTACGGTGCATTATCTTCCGCCTTATCGGGCAGAGCATCGTTTGAAGTTGATGGACCTGTTGGGGGTGAAGCCGGGAAATGAGATGCCTTCTGTTCCGTTTATCAAGGGAATCGTGAATCTGCGAAATTATAAGACAGAAGAAGAGATTGCGGAGATTGAGCGTGCATGTGATGTAACGGCTGAAATGCATCTGGAGGCAATGCGTGTGCTGCGTGTCGGGATGAAAGAACATGAGGTGGCTGCGGCATTGGAAGCAGTGGCTCAGGCGCATGGATGTAACTTGTCTTTCCCGACCATTGCCACGGTATGCGGACAAACTCTTCATAATCATTATCATGGGCATACAGTAAGGGAAGGAGATATGTTGCTGGTGGATGCTGGTGCAGAGACGGTCATGGGGTATGCAGGTGATATGTCTTCCACCATCTGTGCAGGAAAGAAATTTACCAGTCGTCAGAAGGATATTTACGACATTCAGGTGGCTGCGCATCAGGCGGCGGTGAATGCCTTGAAGCCCGGTGTGTATTTCCGTGATGTGTATGATTTGTCCTGCCGGGTAATTTGTGAAGGCTTGAAAGGGCTGGGACTGATGAAAGGAAATCCGGCAGATGCGGTAGAACAAGGGGCACATGCCATGTTCTTCCCTTGCGGACTGGGGCACATGATGGGACTGGATGTGCATGATATGGAAAATCTCGGGGAGGTATGGGTTGGTTATGACGGACAGCCTAAGAGTACGCAGTTCGGGCGTAAGTCGTTGCGCTTGGCTCGTAAGCTGGAACCGGGTTTTGTGTTGACCATTGAGCCGGGTGTCTATTTTATTCCGGAACTGATGGATTACTGGAAAGCAGAGCATCGTTTTACCGATTTCATCAATTATGAGAAACTGGAAAGTTATCGGGACTTTACGGGGCTGCGTAATGAGGAGGATTACCTGATTACGGCTACCGGAGCACGGAGACTGGGTAAGAAGATTCCTTTGACAACGGAAGAAGTGGAGGCAATGAGATGACGAACGATAGTAAAGCGATTGCGTGTGCCTGCGTGGCGGTGTTAAGCTGGTCGACGGTGGCCACGGCTTTCAAGATGGCCTTGCGTTATCTGACGCATTTCGAGATGTTGTGGGTAGCCAGTCTGACTTCACTGGTGATATTTGCGGTGTTGCTGACTGCACAGCGGAAATGGAGATTGCTTGGGAATCTGACAGGGAAACAATGGTTGTATTATGCCGGACTGGGGCTGCTGAATCCGGTGGCTTATTACTTGGTGCTGTTCAAGGCATACGACTTGCTTCCTGCGCAAGTGGCGCAACCTATTAATTATGCCTGGCCGATTGTGTTGTTGATTTTATTGGCTTTGTTTGCCGGACAACCTATACCAAAGAAGAAATATATCGGTATGTTTGTTTCTTTGGCGGGAGTCGCATTGATCTCAATCGGTACCGGATTTAACGGAGAGATGAACGTATCGACCGAGGGGTTTCTGCTGGCGGCACTGAGTGCCGTGTTGTGGGCTACCTACTGGATGCTGAATAACCGAAATAAAGTGCAGACGGATGGTAGTGTAGTTTTGTTTCTGACCTTCTTGTTTGGGTCGGTTTATTTGTCGGTAGGAGCTTTGTTCTGCGGGTTGAACTTGAGCTCGCTGACTGGTGTGTTGTCGGGTATGTACGTTGGAGGATTTGAAATGGGAATTCCTTTTATTTTCTTTGGACTGGCCATGCGGAAAACTTCCAATCCGGCATTGATAAACCAGTTGTGTTACTTGTCGCCCTTCATGTCATTGTTCTTCATTTCTGTTGTGCTGGGCGAGCAGATTGTGTTTACTACTTACATCGGACTGGTGATGATTGTGTTGGGAATCGTCTTCAATCAGTATTTCGTAAAAAGTTCCAATCAGGCAAAAATCGTCCAATAGGATGAAAAAATAGTATAGAATCGCCTCTCCTGAGTGCAGGAGGGGCGATTTTGGGATAATATTGTTATCGTTTCAGACTTCAATGGCAGAGAGTTATTTGTTTATCTTTTTTCTTTGCAATTGGAAAAATATTCTATAATATGAAAAATACATCGTTAATCGTAAGTGCTGTTTTATGGCTTTGTGGTTGTCTTTCTGTGATGGCGGCCGGAAATAAAGTATATGTGGTGCAGTCGCCCGACAAGCAGTTGAAAGTGGAAATCTCTGCGGGTACGGACGGACTGATTTATTCTGTATATCATAAAGACTCTCTTATTGTTGTTGATAGTAAATTAGGGTTAATTCAAGAAGGAAGGACACCTGCTCTGGCAGGTGGGGCGAAAGTGATTTCTGCCAAGACTAAAAAGATTTTTCAGGACATTGATGCACCTTTTTATCGCTTCAAGTCGTTTCAGGCAGTTTGCAATGAAATGAACTTGAAGCTGAGAGGTGAGTATGGAGTATATTTCCGTGTCTACAACGAAGGAGTGGCTTATCGTTTTTATACCTCTTCCAAGGAGAATTTGATTATCAAAAATGAAATTGCGGAATTCCGGTTTGCCGGGAATTATACAGCTTATTTACCGTATTCTACGAATAAGGAAAAACCGATGGCAATGGCTTTTCAAAATACGTATGAGGTGAAACCGTTGTCGGAGGCTCCACAGGAACTGGCTTTTTTGCCAGTAACAGTGGATTGCAAACAGGCAAAGGTGACACTGCTGGAGTCGGACTTGGAAGCTTATCCGGGAATGTTTGTGCAGCCGGATGGAAAGCAGACATTGAAAGGTGTGTTTGCTCCTTATCCGAAAAAAACGGATTTCTATCCTTGGCGTAAGCAGGAGTATGTGACGGAAGCGGAGAATTACATTGCACGCGTGAAAGGAAACCGTACGTATCCGTGGCGTATCTTGGCTATAACTGAAAAGGATACAGAAATGCCGGTGAATAATCTGGTATATGCATTGTCTTCTCCTAACCGCATTGGAGACTGTTCCTGGGTAAAGCCGGGTAAGGTAGCATGGGACTGGTGGAATGACTGGAACCTGAAAGGGGTACCTTTCAAAGCAGGTATCAACATGGATACATATAAGTATTATATTGATTTTGCTTCCCGGAACGGATTGGAATATGTCGTATTGGACGAGGGTTGGTATGACCCGAAGAGCGGGGATATGCTGACAGTGATTCCTGAACTGGATTTGCCGGAATTGATTCGATATGGAAAGAGCAAGGGAGTGGAGCTGGTACTCTGGACGGTGTTCAATGTGCTGGATTCGCAGTTGGATGAGGCTTGCCGGAAGTATGCTGAAATGGGAATCAAAGGCTTTAAGGTGGATTTCCTTGACCGGGATGACCAGACTGCGGTGGAAATGATTTATCGTATTGCGGCAAAGGCGGCAGAATATAAACTGATATTGGATTATCACGGTATCTATAAGCCAACCGGTTTGAATCGTACCTATCCGAATGTGGTAAATTATGAAAGCGTGTTCGGTATGGAAGAGATGAAATGGAGTGAAGTGGAGAAAAATATGCCACTTTATGACGTGACTTTCCCGTACATCCGTTTGATGGCTGGCTATGTGGACTATACACCGGGGGCTATGCGAAATTTGTCGAAACGTGATTTCCAGCCGATGTATTCTAGTCCGGCCAGCATGGGGACACGATGTCATCAGTTGGCTGCTTACATTGTGCATGACTCTCCGTTTACGATGTTGTGTGATGCGCCGACGAATTATTTGAAGGAACAGGAATGTGTGGATTTCATCAGTTCAATTCCGGTGGAGACAGATTCTACCTTTATTTATTCAGGCAAACTGGGTGAATCGATTGTGGCGGTTCGCAAAAAAGATATTAACTGGTATATCGGAGGTATGACAAACTGGGATGAGCGTGAGGTGACACTGGATTTCTCCTTCTTGGGTGAAGGAGAGAAGTACCAATGTACTTTGTTCAAGGACGGTGTCAATGCATCTCGCCAGGCAGAAGATTATGTGAAGGAAACTTTTGTGGTAGATGCCCATACGAAACTGCCTATCCATTTGGCTTCTGGAGGAGGATTTGCCTTGAAACTGGAACGTACTTTTGTGACAGAAGTGAAACCTTCGGCTGTGCCTGCGGGAAAAGGAATCCCTTCTTTCTATAAAAAATACTTGGAAGTAGACGGATTGTATATTGTGTCATCTGATAAGGTACGTGATGAGGCCCTGGAAAAGGCGTATGAGATTGTATCGCTGATGCTGGCGAAGCGTCCGGATATCAAGCGACACATGGTAAGCAAAGGATGTCATGTGATGATTATCGGGGAGCACGAAGAGGTGTGTGATTTGCCGGAATATGCGCATATCTGCAACACACCGGAGAATATCGCTTTCTGGAATAAGCGTGCCAGAGGTTTTGGCGGTGCTCCGGAAGATGATTTTTCGGCTAGCTGTGGAGAAGAGAATGTGCTGGCTTTCCCGGGTGATAAGTATGTGGGAGAAAATATCCTGATTCATGAGTTTGCACATTTGTTCCATACCATTGGTATTGTAGGTGTAGAACCTGATTTTGATGACCGTTTGGAGAAGTGCAGACAAAATGCCATTGCCAAGGGCTTGTGGAAGGATACGTATGCTATTTCAAATAAAGAAGAGTATTTTGCAGAATGTGTGCAGTCGTTCTTCAACTGTAACCGTTATTCGGAGACTCCGAATAAAGTACACAATGCCATGAACCGTCGTACGAAATTGAAATCGTATGATCCTGACATGTATCAGTTGCTGAAAGAGTATTTCTATGAAATTGAAATTCCGATATTGAATGAAGTGCACCCATAATAAAAGGAGGAAAAGAATGAAAAAACATGTATTGACAAGTTTGTTGTTGGGGACAGTTTTGAGTACTGCTTATTCACAAAAGGTGGAATGGAATACTCCAGGTGCGGGGAATCCGTTTATTCCAGGGTATTTTGCAGACCCTACGATAAAGAAGTTCGGAGATACATATTATGTCTATGCTACGACTGATGGCAGTGGGGCAGGATTTGGTCCTTCGCAGGTATGGTGTAGCAAGGATTTTGAGAACTGGACCATCATGCCGATGAACTGGCCGGACAGCCACTGGATTTGGGCCCCGGATGTAATGCAGCATACCGATGGCACGTATCGTATGTTCTATTGCCAGCCTTGCAATGTATATGAAGGAGTTGCAGATACACCGCGTGGCCCATGGAAGAATGTACTGGGAGAAAGTGAAGCCGTGCTGGTTCCCGACCGTTTTGTGAAGAATGCCATTACGCTGGATGGCCAGACGTTTGTAGACGATGACGGTTCGGTATATTTGTATTGGGGTACATGGGGTATCTATAAAGGTTTTGGCTGCGGGGCTGGAAAGATGACGCCTGATATGAAAGGTTTTGTGGAAACAAAGTTGATTCCTAATACGGAAGTAAAGGATTTCTTTGAAGCTCCGTTTGTGATGAAACGAAATGGTATCTATTATTTTATGTATTCTTCCGATTCGTGTCATGACAGTACCTATCATGTGCAGTACGCTACGAGCACGGTAGGACCGCTTGGACCTTATACATATAGAGGTACAATTCTGAAGACGTCCGCCGACGGTACAGTGCACGGACCGGGTCATCACAGCATTTTGCAGAAAGGAGATAATTATTATATCGTATACCATCGTCATGATAATCCTCATTCCAACCGTGGATTTCATCGTCAGGTTTGCATTGACAAGCTGGAATTTAATGCTGATGGTTCCATCGCTCCTATAGAAGGAACACACAGCGGAGTGGGGGCTTTTGCCAAGAGTGTATTGAAATCGAAAAACCTGGCCTATCGGAAACCGGTCAAAGTTTCTTCATATTATGATGCCAACTTTGTGCCTGAATATGCGGTAGACGATAATAATGGTACGTTGTGGCGTCCGAAGACAATGGGGCAGGAGTGGATTGAGATTGACTTGCAGAAGGTTGAGAATATCCGTACGGTGTGGACACAATTTGAATATGGTACGTCGTATTATCAGTATGTGATTGAAACCTCAGTAGACGGACAGAAGTGGGATGTCTTTGCAGATAAGCGCTCTAATTATCTGGCTGGAAGTCCAATGGTTGATTTCGGTAATGTGAAAGCACGGTATGTACGATTAACCACAACGGGAACACAGAAAAATGGTTTTGCCGGTGCTTTGTGGAATATTAAAGTGTTCGGCGAGTTTGAAACGGCATCTCCTCAGTTGTGGATGGGACTCTCGGGCTTGGACTGGAACGGTACGGAGTGGAGAAACGACGGCGGTATGCTGGGCGGTGTCTTCCAATTGAAATCTGGACAAGTTTCTCGTAAGCGTATTGACGGACAGGAGGCCATTGTGTTGGCACCAGGTACATGCTTGGAATTTATCTCTCCGGTTATTAATCCAAAAGAGGAGCATACAACTACAGTCTGGGTATATGAAAACAACCGCTGGATTTCCCAATCGGCAGATAAGTATGTACAGCGAGGAAAGGTAGTTATTCAGTCACAGGACAAGGAACTGACATTGACAAATTTCCGTTATTATAACTGGAAACAGGAAGAAGCGGAAAAGGCCTACGATGCAACTGTAGGGCTGGTACGTGTAGAAGCTTCTGATAAGATGAAAAGAGGATTGCTGGTATCTCTGGATGCAGATGATTTTGTGGTTGGCGATACGGTGGGATATATCCCCAATAAGGGAGTTGTAGAAGGTTATTTTGAGACTCAAAAGGCTCCGGTAATTGTAGAAGAACAGCAGGGTAAGAAAGCTTTCCGTTTTGAAGGCGAGCAGTTCTTCCGTTCCAGCTTTACCTTGCCGGCTACTCTTCGTGACAATGCTCCTTATACGTTGGAAGCCTGGGTGCTGAATCCGGAAATGGCTGAGAATGAATGCGTGGCCGATTTTACCAGTTCGCACGATGAAATGGAAAAAATCATGCTGGTGAATGGCACAGAACCTCGTTGCGGGATGCTGAACCATTATGGCTGGTACGAAGATGTCGGTTATAAGGAGGCTAAGTCACTGGAAGGAAAATGGCAACATATTTATGTCGTTTTTGACGGACGTATCGAGAAGGTATATATAAATGGGCAGTTAATCAGTTCAAAAGATATTCAGCTGCTGATTAAACCGATACAATTTGTAACTTTGGGACAGAATGCAGAAGGTAACTGGCCTTTTAGCGGCTATTTACATGCATTGAAGATTTGGGATGAGGCACTTCCCTTGAAAGATAAATGAGAATAATAACCTATAAAATATGAGTAACACCATGAAAAAATTTGTGATTTCTGCTCTGCTTTTTTCCTTGATAGGAGGTGGGGCATACGCGCAGAAGAAGGCTTCTGCACACGGCTATCCGATTGATCCGGTTCCGTTTACTTCGGTAAAACTGACGGATTCTTTCTGGGGACAGCGTTTGAAAGCCAGCCGTGAAGTAACTATACCATTGGCTTTTAGCAAATGTGAAGAAACCGGACGCTACAAGAACTTTGAAATGGCTGCTCATCCGAGTGAAAATAATAAGGTGACAGGCTATTCATTTGATGATACGGATGTGTATAAGACTATTGAAGGAGCCAGCTATCTGCTTCAGACTTATCCGGATAAGAAGCTGAAAAAATACATTGACAGTGTGCTGGTAATTGTGGCTGCTGCGCAGGAGCCTGATGGCTATTTGTATACTTCACGTACCATGAATCCTAAGCATCCACATGAATGGGCTGGTAGTAAACGCTGGGAGAAGGTGGAAGAACTGAGCCATGAGTTCTATAACTTAGGTCACATGGTAGAAGGTGCTATTGCACACTATCAGGCTACGGGACAACGGAATTTCCTGGATATAGCCATTCGTTATGCAGACTGTGTCTGCCGGGAGATTGGTGACAAACCGGGACAGCAGGTACGTGTGCCAGGGCATCAGATTGCAGAAATGGCATTGGCTAAACTATATTTGGTAACGGGTGACCAGAAATACCTGGATCAGGCTAAATTCTTCCTGGATAAGCGTGGCTATACTTCTCGTCGGGATGAATACAGTCAGGCTCACAAACCGGTAATTGAACAGGATGAGGCTGTAGGACATGCAGTACGTGCAGCGTATATGTATTCTGGTATGGCCGATGTGGCTGCCCTGACAGGTGATACAGCTTATATTCATGCCATCGACCGTATCTGGGATAACATTGTTTCTAAGAAACTGTATATCACCGGAGGTATTGGTGCGACGAACAACGGGGAAGCTTTCGGAAAGAATTATGAGCTTCCTAATATGTCGGCTTACTGTGAAACTTGTGCGGCTATCGGTAATGTATATATGAATTATCGTTTGTTCCTCTTGCACGGAGAGTCCAAGTATTACGATGTGCTGGAACGTACTTTGTACAATGGGTTGATTTCAGGCGTATCTTTGGATGGTGGCGGTTTCTTCTATCCGAATCCGTTGGAGTCTATGGGCCAGCACCAGCGTCAGCCTTGGTTCGGTTGTGCTTGTTGCCCGTCTAATATCTGTCGTTTCATTCCTTCTGTTCCGGGCTATGTTTATGCAGTAAAAGGGAAAGATGTATACGTAAACTTGTTTATTGCTAACAATGCTACTTTGCAGGTAAACGGAAAGAAGGTTACACTTTCACAAACCACATCTTATCCATGGAACGGGGATATTACATTGGCCGTAGACCGTAACTCAGCTGGACAGTTTGCCATGAAGATTCGTATTCCGGGATGGGTACGCAATCAGGTGGTTCCGAGTGACTTGTATACTTATACCGATGGTGTACGTCCCAAATACAGTGTGAAGGTGAACGGTGAAGAAGTGAAATCAGACTTGCAGAAAGGTTACCTGACTATCGACCGTAAATGGAAGAAGGGAGATAAGGTAGAAATCCACTTCGATATGAATGTGCGTACTGTAAGAGCCAATGCGAAGGTAGAAGCTGACCGTGGTCGGGTATCTGTAGAACGTGGTCCGATTGTATATTGTGCAGAATGGCCGGACAATGATTTTGACGTCTTGAGTGTATTGATGAACCGCACTCCGAAATTTGAAGTTGTAGAAAAACCGGATTTGTTGTATGGTATCAATCAGATTAAGACTCAGGCTCAGACATTGGAATACGATGAATCAGGCCGTCTGGTCGCAAAAGATCATACATTGACTATGATTCCTTATTACGCATGGGCACATCGTGGAGCGGGAAATATGGCTGTGTGGTTGCCGAATGAAGTAAGTGCTACTCGTCCGGTTGCTATCCCGACATTGGCATCGAAGAGTAAGGTAGATGCCTCACATAAAGTTACCTCATTGTCTTCTATTACAGATGGGCTGATTCCCAAAGATGAGAATGACCGTACGATTCCGTATTATCACTGGTGGCCAAAGGAAGGTACTACAGAATGGATTTCATACGAATTCCCGGAAGAAATGGAAGTTTCCACTTCTACGGTGTATTGGTATGATGATGCTCCTTGGGGAGGTTGCCGCGTACCGAAGTCTTGGAAAATCTATTATAAGGATGCTTCAGGCAATTGGGCTCCAGTTCAGAATATTACAGCGTATGGGGTCCAGAAGGGCAATCCCAATACCGTAGACTTTGAACCGGTGAAGACAAAGGCCGTGAAACTGGAGGTGGTACAGCCGGATAAGAATTCTTCTGGATTGTATGAGTGGGAAGTGAAATAACCATGATAATTAATAGATAATAATGCAATCGGATTCGGGACTTTGGGTTTTCTTTGGTATGACTGAAGAAAACCTGAGGTCCCGAATTCTCTAATATCATAGAATAGAATGGAAAATAATATGTTTAAATCAGGTGTTTTGCTATTTGCATTAGGAAGTATGTCTTGTATCTCACTTTGGGCACAAGGCACGGTAGAAGATTACAACCGTGCGTATGCGCTGCGAGAGAAATACAATGCCAAGCACGTGCTGTATGCAGGTGTGGTTCCGCATTGGGTAGATCAGACTTCTGCTTTCTGGTATGTACGGCAGACGGAAAAGGGAAAGGAATATGTGAAGGTAGATGCTGCATCGAAAAAACGTACGGCATTGTTTGACCAGCAGAAAATGGCGGCTGCTTTGACAGAAAAAGCAGGACGTGCAATAAATGCTTATAACCTTCCGCTTCAGAATTGCCGGTTAAATATTTCATTAGATACGTTACGCTTCCAATTGGACGGGAAGTTTTGGGCTTACAACATCAAAAATAACCGTTTGTTGGATGAAGGAGCCATACCTCCTCGTGGAAAGGAACGTCACTGGATGGAAGTAGACGATGAGAAAGAAGGGCGCCCGGTTACCTCACCGGATGGTAAGTGGACCGCTTTTATCAAAAATGACAACGTATATGTTCACGAAGTGGCTACTGGCAAAGAGAAGCAGCTGAGTCAGGATGGTACGTTGAGTAATTATTATTCTTCGTATATCCAGTGGTCGCCCGATTCCAAGTCGGTGGTATCTTGTCGGATTCGTCCGGTAGAAAAACGTTACGTATATTATGTGGAATCTTCTCCTGCCGATCAGGCACAACCCAAATTGCATAAGCAGGAATATGCAAAACCTGGAGACGAACTGCGTTTCAAGGTGCCTTGTATTTTCGAAGTAGAATCTGGCCGTCGTTTGATTCCTTCTACGGAGCTGTTCAGCCATCAATATGAATTGTCTGGTCCGATGTGGAATGCGGATAGTAAGGCCATTACTTTTGAATACAATGAACGTGGGCATAAAGTATATCGCGTGTTGGAAATGTCGGCAGTGGATGGCAGTGTACGTACGTTGATTGAAGAAAAGGAAGAAAAATACGTGAACTATCCTCGCATTTACCGTAACTACCTGAGCGATGGCAAGCGGATTATCTGGTCAAGTGAGCGGGATAATTACAACCATCTGTATCTCTACGACCGGGCTACCGGAAAGCCTTTGAATCAGATTACGAAAGGCGAGTGGTATGTTCGTGGAGTGCAGCATGTGGATGAGGCCAATGAAGTGATTTATTTTTCGGCCAATGGTATGAAAAAAGGCGAGGACCCGTACTTGATTCATTATTATAAAATCAACTTTGACGGAAGTAACCTGGTAGAACTGACTCCGGAAGAGGGAATGCACCAATGCTGGTATTCATCCGACTATAAGTATTTGGTAGATGTGTATAGCAAAGTAGACCAGGCTCCGATTGCTGTGCTTCGTGATGCAAAGAACGGAAAAATCCGTATGCAGCTGGATAAAGCCGATATTTCTGCTTTGCTAGCCAATGGCTGGAAGGCTCCGGAAGTATTTTCTGCCAAAGGACGTGATGGAAAAACGGATATGTGGGGAGTGATTTATCGTCCGTCTAATTTTGACCCGTCGAAAAAGTATCCGGTAATTGAATACATTTATTCCGGACCGGGCGACCAGTATGTTCCAAAGACTTTCTCTTCTTATAACTGGTGGATGACATCGCTGGCTGAACTGGGATTCATTGTGGTACAGGTAGATGGTATGACCACTTCTTTCCGTTCGAAAGAATTTGAAGAAGTTTGTTACAAGAACCTGAAAGATGCCGGATTGCCCGACCATATAGCCTGGATTAAAGCCGCTGCGCAGAAATATCCTTATATGGATATTGACCGGGTAGGAATTTTCGGTTGCTCTGCCGGAGGACAGGAGTCTACCGGGGCCGTGTTGTTCCATCCGGAATTCTATAAAGCAGCCTATTCAGCATGTGGATGTCATGACAACCGTATGGATAAAATCTGGTGGAATGAACTTTGGATGGGATATCCGGTAGATGAATCCTACAGTGCTTGTTCCAATGTGGACAATGCGCATCTGCTGACCCGTCCGTTGATGCTGGTCGTAGGCGAACTGGACGATAATGTCGATCCGGCTTCTACCATGCAGGTGGCCAACGCTTTGATAAAAGCCAATAAAGATTTTGAACTGGTGGTTATTCCGGGAGCTCATCACACGATGGGAGAGGACTTTGGCGAACACAAGCGTTATGACTTCTTTGTCCGCCATTTGATGGGAATCACTCCTCCCTCATGGGATAAAGTGAAGACAGGAAAATAACTTGTGGCAGGTCAATGGGTCATTCATTTTGGTGAATGGCCCATTCTGCTATATCTTTGATTACTTTCTCTGATACCCGTCCGGGGTGATTGTATTCCATAGGGGTAGACTTCCCGGTGCCTTCCATGAAACAATGGTTTAAAGACGGATACGACCGGAAAGTTACGTTGGGTTTACCGAACATTCCGAGTTTCCACATGGCAAAATCCTGCATGGTTACCTGATAATCGCGTTCTCCCTGTAAAAAGAGCATGGGGATAGTCAACGAGTGGGCTGTCATGACAGGAGCGTACTTGTTCAGATAGTCCCAGTAAGCTTCAGGAGCGCTGGCCTTGATTTGCTGATATTGCTGCATGAGGAGTTGTTCGTCAGTATCTCCGTTCAGTGAAGCCAGATAGTGCAACTGTTCTTTGAGAATGTCATCTTGCGGACGGGAAGGGGCGGCCAGCAGGATAAGACCTTTTACGGAAGGACAGCGTGTAGCAATGAGAGGAGCCAGTAATCCTCCCAGGCTGTGCCCTGCAATGAAGACTTTCTGCGCGTCAACAAACGGAAGGAAGGCTGCAAGCTGGCTGGCAGAGATGGCGTCTTCTATCACTTCTTCCTCTGGAGTAATATCCTTTCCTTTTGGAGAAGCCGATTTCCCATACACATACGTACGTTTATCATAACGTAGAACGGCTACACCTTGTGAGGCTAATCCCCAAGCCATATCCTGATAAATCTTGTTGGGGCCGATTTGTCCGTCCTTATTATGAGGTCCCGAGCCTTGTAATAAGATTACGATGGGAAGATTGTTTTTTCCTTTAGGCCGGGTGATGACGCCAGGCAGTTTGTACGTACCGGTGACAACCTCTATGGGTGATTCTTCCAGGTGAATACTGTCGAAAGGGATTACTTGTGGCTTTTCTTCGGCTGGAACAGGCAGCAGGCGAAGTCCGTTTACTTTTCTTTCCTGATTGAATGCGACCATAAAGCGTATAGGGGCACGTTCAAATTTCAAGTCGCTGTAATAGACTATTGTTCCGCCAATGGCATCTTGCTTCCATTCTTTTTCTTCCACCAGCGTTCCGAGCTGTTGCTCCATTTGTGACCACATATTGTTTAATTGTGACAAGGGAACTGCTTGTTGCATTTTAGCGTCGAAGCAAGCGTATATACTGTCACTTTGTGCATTTTTCATCCATTGCAGAATCTGTTGTGCACGTTGCATATTATTCTGCTGGGCATGAGCCTGCAGGCAGGCTGCCAGTAATGCGATAGAAAGCCATTGTATATTTTTCATATATTTGAGTCTTGAAGTTACTATAGCAAATGTATATAATAACTTTATTCTTGCGAACTTTTGCACATTATTTCTTCCATTATGGTTATTCAATTTTTTGAATAGCTTGCGATATTTGTAGTCAAACTAAGTATGAAATAATATGAAGCAAGAAGTATCGGGAGCACGACCTCAGAAAGGAAATCCTTTCGTCTCTTTTTTATGGGTGATATTAATCGTGCTGTTTTTAAACTGGTTGATTTTTCCTAATCTGATGAACAGGCAAATCAGAGCGACAGATTACAGCACTTTTGTGGAGAAGATGGATGCCGGTGCGATAAAGGAAGTTATGGTAAAGTCCGGACAGATTTATTTCACGGTATTGGAAAATGGAGAAGAATTGACGTATCAGACCGGAGAAATAGAAGACCCACAGCTGGTAGACCGGTTACTGAAAGCGAAGAGTCCGAATGCCAACGGGAAAATTACCTTTAGTGAGATTGTACCTGAGGAAAATTCTCCTGTGCTTAATTTTATTTTAATGTGGATTCTTCCAGGGCTTTTGTTCTATATTATCTGGAAGCAAGCCAGCCGGAGTATTCAGGCTCGTATGGGAGCTGGAGGTAATTTCATGTCATTTGGAAATGGGGGAGCCAAGATATATGCAGACTCGGAAATCAAGACAACTTTTGCCGATGTGGCCGGACAGAACGAGGCCAAAGAAATGCTGAAGGAGATTGTGGATTTCTTACATAATCCTAAGAAATATACCGATATCGGGGCTTCTTTGCCTAAAGGTGCTTTGTTGGTCGGTCCTCCGGGAACAGGAAAGACGTTGATTGCACGTGCGGTAGCAGGGGAAGCAAAGGTTCCTTTCTTTGCCATATCCGGCTCTGAGTTTGTACAAATGTTTGTCGGGATGGGGGCGGCAAAAGTGCGCGATTTGTTCAGACAGGCTAACGAGAAAGCTCCTTGCATTATTTTTATAGATGAAATAGATGCTATTGGTAAGCGAAGAGATAGTGGACTGGGAGGAAACGATGAACGGGAACAGACATTGAACCAGTTGCTGACAGAAATGGACGGATTTGATGGCAGAAAGGGAGTAGTGATATTGGCCGCTACGAACCGTCCGGAAAATCTGGATAAGGCTTTGCTGCGTCCGGGCCGTTTTGATCGGCGTATCCAGATGGAATTGCCCGACCTGGAAGGACGAAAAGCCATTTTGAATGTACACCTGAAGAGAGTAAAGCATGAAGAGGTGGATATTGATGTGGTGGCTCGTGCTACGGCTGGTACCTCCGGAGCAGAACTGGCGAATATTGTTAATGAGGCTGCTTTGAGGGCTGTTCGCATGGGCAGGAATAAAATAAATACAGCTGACCTGGAAGAAAGTGTGGAAACTGTGATTGCCGGTGCTCAGAAGAAAGGAAAGGTGGTATCTGCGGAAGAGAAAAGAATTATAGCTTATCATGAAATCGGACACGCGCTGGTTGCTGCTATGCAGACACATTCGGCTCCTGTACACAAAATTACGATTATTCCTCGTACATCAGGAGCATTGGGTTATACCATGCAAGTGGAAAGTGGGGAACAGGTTTTGATGAATAAGGATGATTTGTTCAATCGGATTGTGACATTGACTGGAGGACGGACAGCAGAGGAAGTGATTTGTCATGTAGTGACAACTGGGGCTTCGAATGATATAGAGCAGGCTACGAAACTGGCCCGTGCGATGGTAACTCGCTATGGAATGAGTGATAAATATGATATGATGGGATTGGAAACCGTGAATAATGCATATTTGGGCGGAGATACCTCGCTTACCTGCTCTGCTGAAACAGCGGCTAATATTGATCTGGAGGTATTGGATATTATTAAAAAGGCCCATGAAAAAGCGCGCTGTCTGATTCAGGAGAATATACAAGTGATGCACGAAGCTGCTACTTTCTTGTTAGAAAAAGAAACGATTACGGGTGAGGAATTTATGCACATTCTTCATTCAGTTCGTCAAGAGAAATAATGTGCGTCAGTCGTTGTCCTTTCTATATTTTAGCGGAGTGCAGTCGGTATGTTGCCTGAAGAAACGTATAAATGATGATGCGGTCTGAAAGTGGAGCTCCTCGGATATGTCTTGTATGGTTCGGGAGCTCGTTTTTAGATACCGCTTGGCAGTAATTATTGTGATGTCGTTTATCCAGTCTTGTATGGAATAACCGGTGATTCTCTTTACGGTAGTGGTGAGATATTTAGGGGTAATGCATAGTTGTTCGGCATAGAAAGCTACACTTCTCTGAGTCTGATAATGTTGTAATAAAAGATGGAAGAAGGACTTTGTGAGATTCTCCTGTCGGGATAAAGGGAGCTCTCCGCGTGCAGGAGCTTGTTCGAATGATGCAGTAATAATGAAGGCAATAGAGAGGTGTAGGGAACTTTGAAGTTGCAAAGTTAAGTCAGACAGACTTTCGTATTGCCGTGCCATTGTGTACAGAAGTTGTATGTTTTCCATATCCTGTGGTTGGATAGAGATGCAAGGGTAGTGTGAAATTCTTCTTGCCAGACTGAAATCGGGATTTGTTGGCAAGGTGAGCAGAAAATCTGATGAAAAGCGGAGAATTTTTAATTGCAGGTCAGGACTTGTCCTTATAATCGTAAAGATATGGCGTGGCAGGATGACAAATGCTTCGTTAGCGGAAATGTGATATTCATTATAGTTTATTTTGAACAGCATGTTACCTTTTGAGCAGATACCGAGAATAATTCCGTCAAATAGGAAGGCATGCTCATGAGGAAATTCTGCCGTGAAGTCTGTAAAGTCCTGGATACGGGATTTTTCTGCTGTGAAAGTTTTCGCCTGGTTATCTGTAGTGGTATGCATAGGGAAATAGGTTCTTTGGACAAAGATAGGAAATTCTGTATATTTTTAATCTGTCTATAAAATGGGAAAGTTATATGAAATAAAAGATTATTTTTGTCATTGATAAAATAAAGTTGTACGCCTTAAAATTAAGTCTAATGATAGAACCTGTTTATTCTGCTGCTGAAAATCGTTACGAATGTGGTATGCAGTATCGCCGTGCCGGGCGTAGTGGAGTGATGCTGCCTGCCATTTCTTTGGGATTATGGCATAATTTTGGTGATGTAGATACACTTTCACTTAGCCGGAAAAAATTGCACTATGCGTTTGATCATGGAATTACACATTTTGACTTGGCTAATAATTACGGACCTTCTTATGGCTCAGCCGAAGAAACCTTTGGGCAGATTATGAAGTCATCGTTCGCTCCCTATCGGGATGAGTTGTTTATTTCCACGAAGGCGGGGCATGACATGTGGCCAGGCCCGTATGGCAACTGGGGTTCCAGAAAACATCTGATGGCCAGCCTGGACCAGAGCTTGAAGCGGATGAATCTGGATTACGTGGATGTATTTTATTCTCATCGGAATGACTCGGAAACGCCGTTGGAAGAAACTCTTCAGGCATTGGTTGATATTGTGCGTAAGGGAAAGGCTTTGTATGTCGGCTTGTCTAAATACCCATTGGATGCCTATCTGTTTGCATGTCGTTATCTGAAAGAACGGGATGTGCCTTGCCTGCTGTATCAGGGACGGTATAGTATGCTGGTACGCGAACCGGAATCTCAGGGGATATTGAATGCCGTGAAGGAAAATGGAAGTGGGTTTGTGGCTTTTTCTCCTCTGGCACAAGGCTTGCTGACTAACCGTTATCTGAACGGTATTCCGGATGATTCTCGTATAGCAAGGGGTGGTTTCCTGAAAAAAGAGGCGCTTACGCCGGAAGTGTTGAGTAAGATACAAGCTTTGAATGAACGGGCGGCTATGCGTGGACAGTCACTGGCCGAAATGGCTCTGGCCTGGTTGTTGAAAAACGAAACTGTGACTTCTGTGATTGTGGGGGCTAGTTCGGTAGAACAGCTGGGAGATAGCTTGAAAACTTTGAATCACCTTTCATTTGAAGAAGAAGAACTTCATGCAATCGAAAAGATTCTGATGTAGCCGGCTAACTTCATGTGTGTAAGGTGAAAAGGGAAATGAAAAAAGTGAGTAGCCTGTTTGTTAAAACAATATAATTATAGGCAGCTCACTTTTTTTGCTATGAACATTCATATAAATTTGTTCCTCTGAAACACACTCGTTTTTATATATGGATGAAATAATCATTATTATCGGGTTGATAGTACTGAACGGTATTTTCGCCATGTCCGAGGTGGCATTAATATCAGCCCGAAAATCCCGGTTGTCGACAGATGTAAAAAAAGGAAATAAATCTGCTCGCGTAGCATTGAAACTGGCAGGGGACCCAGATCGTTTTCTTTCTACAGTTCAAATTGGTATTACATTAATCGGTATTCTGACCGGTATCTATTCGGGAAATAAGATTGCGGTCGACCTGACGAATCTGCTTATCTCATGGGGAGTTGCTTCTTCTTATGCTTTTGGACTGGCACAGGGAATAATTGTAGTGATAGTAACTTATCTTACTATTATTTTTGGTGAGCTGGTGCCTAAACGTATTGGTATGAGCATGGCCGAGAGAATGGCTAAGCTGGTGGCACGGCCTATGAATGTGCTGGCAAAAGTGGCTTTACCCTTTGTCTGGCTGTTATCTAAGAGTACGGAAGCAATCTTTAATCTGTTGGGTATCAAGGATACCGACAGTAAAGTGACAGAAGAGGAAATCAAGTCTATTATCAAAGAAGGAGCTGATGATGGGGAAGTACAGCCTGTGGAACAGGACATTGTACAGCGTGTATTCTTGTTGGGCGATTTGAAAGTAGGCTCCATTATGACGCATAAGAGTGACATTGTGGCACTTGAGAGTGGAATGACGGCGGCTGAAGTGAAAGCAGTACTGGTGAACGAATTGTATGAGTTTTATCCGGTGACGGAAGATGGTGACCTGGATAGGGTGAAAGGGGTAGTAAACCTGAAGGATTTGGTGTTACACCTTTCTGAAGCGAATTTCAATTTGCCGGCTCTGACGCATGAGGCTACATTCTTTCATGAAAACATGAATGTGTACAAGGCTCTGGAGCAGATGAAGGCCCAGAAGATAAGTCGTGCTCTGGTTTGTGATGAGTTTGGAGCTTGCGTGGGAATTATCACCTTGCGTGACATTTTGGAAGGCTTGGTCGGTTCTATGGACGATGCTGGGGAGGAACCGGATATTATCAAGCGAATCAATAAGGATGGCTGGCTGGTAGACGGGCAGTGTCCGTTGTATGATTTCTTGTGCTATTTTAATCGTCAGGACCTCTTGGAAGATGTAGACTATCATACGGTAGGAGGGTTAATTCTGCAGCATTTACAGCATATACCACAAAGTGGAGAAACGTTGGAGTGGAATAATTTTGTATTGGAAGTGGTGGATATGGATGGAGCTCGAATTGACAAAGTGTTGGTTACCATTCCTCCTACGGAAAATGAGGAAGAATGTGAATTCTAATTTTTGAATTTTGGAAGAATAGTGAAAAAGTCTTTTGGATTATCCCAAAAGACTTTTTCACTTTGTTGTTAACCCCTTTGAATATTTCGTCTTGGTGGTTAATGTATGTTGTAAAACATTGTTTTTTAGTCT
>ERZ780190.801-NODE-801-length-32437-cov-13.973071_pt1 | contig 32437 bp, 24 predicted proteins | sample MGYA00510980_ERZ780190 | MGnify/ENA primary metagenome ERZ780190 (study PRJEB29588, sample SAMEA1972188) | human gut metagenome | biome: human gut; feature: human-associated habitat; material: faeces | place: Denmark | collected 2008/2010 ... | reverse complement strand
GTTTCTTATTGTGTGTGATTCTCTGTATCATATTCTTGCGAAAAAAACGTAGAAATAAAACACAATGGAAACGTAATTTAATAGTGAGTTTAAAAGGTATGTGCGAGATACGTTTTAAATGTGATGTTGAACAAAAAACAAGTAAGATATGTCAGAAAACTGTAAGTTTCTTCTGTTGACATAATCAACGGACATGTGTATGATAGAAAATGTTTAAAACACGAAAATAAAATATGTTTATAACGCATAAGGGTAAAATTATGAAAAACAAAAGAAATCAGAAAAATATCATATGGAAGATACTGCTTATCATTTTCAGTATCGTTCTTATCATATGTCTCATAATCATTGGAATCCAAAAATATCAGCAGAAAAAGCAGCAGGAGTATTACGAAACTTTACTGGAAAATGCAGGCAGTCAACCGCAGGCGACTGAGGAGGTGCCAGAGCCGGAAACGGAAGAAGCACCGGACATTTTAAAAAGCCTTGGAATTGAAATACCGGAAAAAGACATTGATTTTGCAGCTTTGCAGGAAGAGAACAGCGATGTGTATGCCTGGATCTATGTGCCGGGAACCAATGTCGATTACCCGGTATTACAGCACCCGGAGGATGATACCTATTATCTGGAACACAATATGGACGGATCAAAAGGGCTTCCAGGCTGTATTTACTCGGAGAGCGTGAACACGAAAGATTTTACCGATCCGAATACGGTTTTATACGGTCATAACATGAAAAACGGAAGCATGTTTGCATCTTTGCATAATTTTGAGGATCAGCAGGTGTTTGAGGAAAACCCTTACTTCTATATTTATACGGAAGATAAAACCTATGTGTATGAAATTTTTGCTGCTTACAAATACAATGCGATCCATCTGATCTATAACTTCGACCTTACTAATCCGGAGATTTTTCAGAATTATCTGGATCAGATTTTTGAGATCCGCGATATGAGCGCAAATATCAGGCAGGATGTTACGGTCAATGCAGACAACCGCATTGTCACATTGTCGACCTGTGTTTCCGGTGAGAAAAACATGCGTTATCTTGTACAGGGAGTTTTACTGAATGAATAAACAAAAAAGTACAGAACAGACAAAAAAACAACAGAAAACATGGATAAAAATCATAAAGATCGTGGGAATTGTACTGATATGCCTGATTCTTTTTGCACTTATCGCATTTGGAGTGCTAAGGGCACTTGGAAAAAGTGGAATCAGAAAAAATATTTCAGGCGAAGCACCGGTACTTGAATCCACGGAATCAACCGAAGAGGGCTGGCAGGATGGATGGATCCGCTATAATGGTCAGATCTATGCCTACAACGAAGATATCATGACATTTCTCGTCATGGGTGTTGACAATGACGATGTTGTAAAAAAGGCAAAAGACGGTCTGAGCGGCGGACAGGCTGACGCAATGTTTCTGGCAGTCATGAATCCGCATGATAAATCTGTTTCCATTATTGCGGTCAACCGCAATGCGATGGCGCTTGTGGATGTCTATGATGAGGATGGCGTTTACATGGGACAGTATACCAAGCAGATCACTTTACAGCACGGTTATGGTGACGGCATGGAATTAAGCTGTGAGCGGAGTGTGGCGGCAGTGTCGAGACTTTTTTACAATCTTCCGATCAGTGGTTATGCGGCGATCAACATGGGAGCAATCCCGGCTTTAAACGATGCAGTTGGCGGCGTACAGGTGACGGTTTTAGATGATGTCATATACCCGGAATACGATATGGATCTCCATCAGGGGGATGAAGTGACGCTGACCGGACATCAGGCTTACTGGTATGTGCGCGGAAGAAATGAAAATGTGTTTAACAGCTCTTCCCTGCGTTTAGAGCGCCAGAAACAATTCCTGACCACGTTTATTGCACAGGCAAAAAACCAGGCAATCACAAATCCGTCCATTGCGGTAGATTTATACAACACCATATCCAAATATATGGTGACAGACATTGACATTACGAAATTTACATACCTCGCTTCTGAGGCTTTGGGATACAACTTTGATATCAGCCATTTGTACACCATGCAGGGTGAGACACTGATGGGAGATAAATATGAGGAATTTTATGTCGATGATGATGCGCTGTACCAGCTCATCATTGACGTGTTCTACGAACCGGTAGAATCAGAGGATATTAAGTAAGGAAATTCCTTATTTAATATAGAAACCACATGGAATACGTGAGGAAAGGAGGAAAACAAGTTATGAAGAAAAAAATCGCAGTCGTACTTACAGCATTAATGGTTATGGCTATGGGAACAACAGCTTTCGCTGCAACAAGTCCAACAACCAAAACATCTGAGACAACTACAGCAGAGGCTACTGCTTACGCTAACGTTACAGTAGCAGCAGGCGGCATCGTGATCGATGGCGTGGCTTCCACAGCAGCTCCAACTGTAAAAGCTGTTACAACAGCTCAGGTTGAAGCAGCTCAGACACAGGCAGTTGCAAGCGTAGCTCCTACAGCTAAAGTTTTACAGATGATCGATGTAACTCTTCCTGTTTCTTTCGAGAAAGCACAGTTGACATTCTCTGTTAACGGTGTGACAGCAGGACAGAAAATCGCTGTTTTACATCAGAAACATGACGGAAGCTGGGAAGTTATCAACCCGGATTCAGTTGGAAACGGAACTGTAACAGCTACATTTACATCTCTTTCTCCAATCGCATTTGTTGCATACAATGCATCAGCTCAGACAGGAGAAACAACACCTGTTTTACCAATTATTGTGCTTATCTGTGCAGCAGGTATCGCAGTATGCGGAGCAAAAGTTAAATTTAACAACTAATTTTATGAGTCTTAAGATTTATAAAAGGAAAAGAATGAACATGTGGTAGTTCCTGCAAAAGCAGGAATAACAGGCGGTCTGTGTCATGCAGACCGCCGGAAAAAGAACTGACAGGATGAAGTAAAATGAAGCATGCATTAATAATCACAACCATCAGCGGATTCGTACCGCAATTTGAAATGAATGATGTGAGAATCTTACAGGAGAATGGTTATACGGTTCATTATGCATCCGATTTTGAAAATCCGATTTACAATATCGATCAAACCCAGTTGAAAAGAGACGGACTGATTTTACATCATATCGATATCAGAAAAAGTCCGTTTCAGATCACAAAAAATACAAAAGCATTTTTACAGTTAAAACAGATCATCAGAAAAGAACAGATCAGTCTGGTACATTGCCACAATCCAATGGGTGGCGTGGTGGGAAGGCTTGCCGCAAAAGCTTCCGGAAGAGAACCATATGTTGTATACACGGCACACGGGTTTCATTTTTATGAGGGGGCACCGAAGAAAAACTGGCTGCTCTACTATACGGCAGAGAGGTTTCTGGCAGCATTTACCGACCGGATCATTACAATCAACAGAGAAGATTATGAGAGAGCAAACCGCTTTCGTTTAAAAGAGCATGGATGTGTGGAACAGATTCCGGGCGTCGGTGTGAATATAGAGAAGTTCCGGAAAAAACCGGAACTGAGAGAAATAAAAAGAAAAGAACTGGACATCCCGCCAGATGGATTTCACATTGTTTCGGTGGGAGAACTTGTGGAAAATAAAAATCATGCAGTCGTGATCGAGGCAGTTGCCCGGTTACACGACGAAAACATTTATTACAGTATCTGTGGCAAAGGTCCTTACAGGGAAACATTAGAACATCTGATCCAGAAACATCATCTGGAAAAGCAGGTCAGACTGTTAGGCTATCGCAATGATGTGCAGGATGTTCTGCAGAGTGCAGACTGCTTTGCATTTCCATCTAAGAGAGAGGGACTAGGGATTGCAGCCATCGAGGCGCTGGCATGTGAAGTCCCGGTGATCGCATCGGATAACCGCGGAAGCAGGGAGTACATGTGTCATCTGGAAAATGGCATTGTCTGTCAGGCGGATAAAGTGGCAGATTTCATGCATGCGATCTGCCGTATGAGACAGTCCGGGCAGCTACGCAGGGAAATGGGAGAGCATGGGAGAAGGACAGCAGAAAGATTCAGCATAGAGGCAACAGATAAAATAATGCGCCGTGTCTATCAGGAGATCAGCGTGACGCAGGAAAGAAAGCGATAAAAGCGTATGGGGGCAGAGTTTGAAAAACAAGTCTCTGTGATCATGGGAGTTTACAACCAGTGGAACAGAGAGGCACTGCAAAAAGCAGTAAAGTCCATATTGAACCAGACACTCACGGATTTCGAGTTCATCATTTACGATGACGGTTCCGATCCGGAGGTGGCAGGTTATATCAGAGAATTAGAAAAGCTTGACGAGAGGATTGTCCTGATTGGAAAAGAGGAGAATCACGGTCTGGCTTTTTCCTTAAATATGTGTATTGGCGCTGCAAAAGGAAAATACATTGCCCGCATGGATGCAGACGATATCGCACTGCCGGAGCGTCTGCAGGTGCAGTATGATTTTATGGAGCAGCACAAAGAGTATGCGTGGTGTGGCTGCAATACGAGATTATTTGATGAAAACGGTATCTGGGGAGAACGCAAAATGCCGGAACTTCCGTCCGATAAAGACTATCTGCCGTTTTCTCCCTTCATACATCCAACGGTCATGTACCGCAGAAAACTATTTGAAAAAAATGAGGGCTATCATGTTTCCCCGGAAACATTGCGCTGTGAAGATTATGAGATATTCATGCGTCTGCATCAGCTTGGTTATCAGGGGTACAACATTCAGCAATATCTGTTTGCGTACCGGGAGGACAAGCAGTCTTTTCAGAAACGAAGATTTCACTTCCGGATCAACGAGGCAAAACTCCGCTACCGGAATTTTAAAGCCATGCATCTGTTGTTTCCATTGGGCTGGCTCTATGTGATCCGTCCGGTTGTGGGCGGTCTGATCCCACCGGGGATCGTTGCGTTATTAAAACGCGGTGAGACGTGGTGGAAGTGCAAAAAAGAACAGTTACCCGAAAATGCCAGATTGGAGTATAGCAGTTATGAATCCGACCGACCGCAGAGAACAGAGACTACAATCTTATAAAAAAGCCAGATCCGAGAAAGAAATCTATGAGCGTGTGCTTGCACCAACACTTTATGAGTTTGTGCTGTGGGTTTTGCAGGAGGCATTACCAAGTGGAAAAAAACGGCTTTACTTTCTGGCAAGGGACGGTTATCAGATGTATCTTGCCGCACAGCAGCTCTGTAAACAATATGATCTGGACATCGAGTGCAGATATCTCAAAGTGTCGAGATATGCGGTGCGTGTGCCGGAATATCATCTTCTCGGGGAACGCTGTCTGGAACGCATCTGTGTCGGAGGAATCGATGTGACCTTTGAAAAAATCATGCAGCGCGCAGCACTGACAGACAAAGAGGCAGAGGAGATCGCAGCGCTTGCCGGGTACACGGAGAATTACAGAAAAGTCATCAATTATCACGAGGTCATGCAGTTGAAAGACTGCTTAAAAAAGATACCGCTCTTATTTCATTATATAGACAGCCATTCGAAGGAAGCTTATGGGACGGCAATCGGCTATCTCACACAGGAAGGACTGCTGGAACCGGTTTCTTATGCACTGGTAGACAGCGGCTGGATCGGTACGATCCAGCAGAGCATTGAACATCTGCTCAGGCAGAAACAGCCGGACAGAAAGCTCGAAGGATACTATTTTGGCTTGTATGAGATCCCGGAAGGGGAGGGAAGGGAAAACTATCACAGTTTTTACTTCACGCCGTGGGGTGAGATCAAAAGAAAAGTGCATTTTAGCAACAGCCTGTTTGAGGCAGTGTTTTCTGCACCGGAGGGCATGACATTATCCTACAGGACAGAGGGCGGGAAGGATAAAATCATCTATGTTCCAGTGACAGACAGCAGGGAGAACCTGAACCGGGAACGCATCAGCCGGTATATCTGCTGGCTGGAAGAGTTTCTGCAGGAGAAAAAGCAATCATTGCCGCAGGCGGACAGCGGGTATGTGGAGGAACTTCTATCACCCTTTATGGGAAACCCGACACAGTTTGAGGCAGAGGCATACGGAAGCCTGCTTTTCTCGGATGATGTGAGAGAGGATAATAATCAGAAAGTGTCCGCAGATTTTTCAGAGCAGGAGATCAAAAACCATCATTTGCTCAACCGTCTGCTCATCATGACAGGCGTCCGGAAAAAGGTACTTCATGAGAGTGCGTGGATCGAGGGCAGTATCGCAACGTGCAGAACACTGGATGAAAAAGGCAGAGCGAGAAACCGTTTGCATGCCGTTTTCTATAAATACATCATTTATATCCGCAAGTGGCTGAAACAAAGAAACAGATAAAAACACAGTCTGCATTGGCTGGAAAACAGAAAATAAAAAGACAGGAAAATGACAGTTTTGAGAAAGAATAGAGAAGAGTTAAAACAATATTATTTTGTCATCAAACAACTGGTGGACAGAGAGATTAAAAGAAAATATGCGAGGTCTTTTCTCGGAGTCATCTGGAGTGTGTTAAATCCGCTGATGACCATGGCAGTTATGTCCATGATCTTCAGCACGATTTTTAAACGTACGATTGAAAACTATCCAATCTACTATCTGACCGGAACCATTTTCTGGCAGCTCTTTTCCGGTGCGACAAACTCCGCAATGACGGCACTCGTCGATAACCGGACGCTGCTGTTAAAAGTAAAACTTCCAAAGCAAACATTTGTTCTGGCAAGGATCTATACCGCGTTGACAAACTTTGGCTACACCTGTATTGCCTATGTGCTCATGCTCGTGGTGTTTCAGATCAAAATCAGTCCGACGCTGTTACTGTTTCCGATCGACGTATTTTTCTGCCTGCTGTTCTCCATGGGAATCGGGTATGTGCTCTCGATTTTATACGTGTTTTTTGCGGATATCAAATACCTGTATTCGATTGTCCTGACACTCTGGATGTACATGTCGGCAATCTTTTATCCGTATGAGAGCACGACACCGATGATGCAGAAAGTCATCGGAAACAATCCGGTGTTTGTCTATATCGCATTTGCGAGGGACTGCGTCATGTATCAGAAATGCCCGGAGACGGATCTATGGATCAAAATGATCTTGTGGGGCATTGCAAGTTTTCTGATCGGTTACTATGTGTTCTCGAAAAAAGAAAACAATGTGATGCAGAAAATATAATGGTTATATACAGAAGAAAAAATCCGTGAAGGAACAGTACAAGGAAAAAGCAGAGATTGGAGTGAAAATACAAAAGTGAGATTAAAAATCTGGGAAAAATGGAAAAGGATAATACTCCTGGGCACATTCTTTGTGTTGGCAATAGGAATACCGTGGGAAATCCGTGCGGAAAATGCAACTGTCACGTTCGGATCGAATTACTATACGGCAACCGACAATGAGACATTTCCAATCGGCGTATACCTGAATGGGGATTCGAGGATCGGAACCTATGAGGTCAAAATATCCTACGATAACAGGCGTCTGGAGTACACCGGAGGCGGTGATTCCGAGGAAAACGGAGTTATCACGTTAAGTGGAACCGGAGCCAATGCGCAGGTCAAATACATGTTAAAGTTCCAGACACGAAGCGGTGGAACGGCAGATATAAAAATAGAGAGTGCAGTGATCCACACTGCTGGAGAGAATGCAGAAGAGTTTGATGTGGCAACTCTGGCATCAACCTATGTCACGATTTCCGGTGAAGATACGGTTGGGGATGCTCCGCAGGAGGAAAGTCAGGAGACGGAAACTGAAGAAGAAAATCCGGTTTCGGATATTCCGACAGTGATGGAAGTGCCGGTGGAAGAGCAGACCTACTATCTGGTGGATCTCTCCCAGTACACGCCGGAGAACATCGATTTCCAGTATGATACCGGAACCATCACCTATCAGGGAACAGAAGTGGCTGCATATCTGTCAGCAAATGGAGATATCAGTTTTGTGTATCTGGCGGACAGTCAAAAAAACCTTTACCTGTACGCTTACAGCAGTGAAAAAGATAAACTGTATCCCTGCAATTCCATCACAGTCAACGGAGAAAAATATTACTTCATGTCTCCGTATGTGTGCAGCGAGTGGCCGCAGGAACTGACACTTGACATCATCCAGAGCGAATCCATCGTCTATGCGATAGATATGGAAGGTCAGACCGGATTTTATAAGATCACGACCGGAAATAAGCTGGAAGCCTGGAATCCGAATGAAGGGCAGGAAAACTTTCAGAATCAGATGAAAATATTGATCATCATTCTGGCTGTGACATTAGTGATCATGTTTCTTGCAATTTTTCTGGTCATCCATATGGATAAAAATAAACAGAGGCAGGATGGTACATCTGTATCCGGGAAAACAAACAATCGGATTAAAACCAGAAAAAACAAATTAAAACAAGGAGAATCCGAAACTTCCTCTGAAACAAATGCGGCAGAGGATTTTGAGATAGAAGATCTGGCACTGGATATCTCCGAGGAGGAGATCCGCGCATGGCGGGCGGAACTGGAACAGTCTGACGGAGATGATAATTCATCCGATAAAAAGAATTCTGATGGACAAAATGCTGCTGAAAAGTATTCCAATACGGCTGTGCCGGAGGAACGTGCAGGAGAGGAGCCTGTCATTGCTGTGAAGGATGTCACAATGCAGTTTCGGATTGCGATGAACAATGTTTCCGGTATCAAAGAGTATGTGATCCAGCTTTTGAAAAAGCAGATCAGTTACCGGGAACTGCTTGCGTTAGATCATGTGTCGTTCAATGTATACAAGGGCGAAGTGGTAGGAATCATCGGAACCAACGGTTCCGGCAAAAGTACACTTCTTAAAATAGTGTCCGGAGCTTTAAAACCGAGCAGCGGCGAAGTGCAGTGCGACCGCCGGAAAGTGCAGCTTCTGACACTTGGAACCGGTTTTGATGTGGAACTGACCGCAAAGGAAAATGTGTACTTAAACGGTGCTATCATCGGTTATTCCAAAGAATTTATCGATTCCAAATATGACGAGATCGTCAGGTTTGCAGAACTCGAAGGCTTTATGGAGGAGAAAGTAAAAAACTTTTCTTCCGGTATGGTCAGCCGTCTCGGCTTTGCAATCGCAACGATCGGCGAAACCGCAGAGATCCTCATATTAGATGAGGTGCTTTCGGTCGGGGATGAATTCTTCCGCAAGAAGAGTTTGAAGCGCGTGAAAGAGATGATCCACGGAGGAAGTACGGTGCTGCTGGTGTCGCATAGTATGGGTACGATCTTGGAAAATTGTGACCGGGTGGTCTGGATCGAAAAAGGAAAAATGAAAATGTACGGTGAGCCGAAGGTGGTTTGCGAGGCTTATCGGAAGATGAATGAAGGGTAGAGGAAGTTTGAAAATGAATGATATCAAAGTATCAATTGTAATACCAATATGTAATGTGGAGAGATATTTAAAGGAATGTTTAGATAGTGTTATTAATCAAACATTGAAAGATATTGAAATAATTTGTGTAGATGATGGTTCAACGGATGCATCTTTGAGTATTTTACGTACATATGAAAAAATGGATACTCGTATAAAAGTTATTACGAAACAAAATTCTGGATATGGTAACACGATGAATGTAGGGATGGATATAGCAATAGGTGAGTATATTGGTATTGTAGAATCTGATGATTACATTGAAAAAAATATGTTTGAGAGATTATATAACACAGCAGTACAATATAAAACTGAAATTGTAAAATCAGACCACTATATTTTTTCAACTAAAAATGGGAGATCTGAAGCACAATATCAATGGGTATGCCCAATTCAATACTATAACAGAGTACTAAATTCGCAAATTTGTCCGGAAATATTTACATTTACAATGATGAATTGGACTGGAATTTATAAAACAGATTTTTTGCGCAAAAATAATATCCGTCATAATGAAACACCAGGAGCGAGTTTTCAAGATAACGGTTTCTGGTTTCAAGTAATTTCGTTAGCAAGGAAGATTGTATTTATAAATGAAGCTTTTTATTATTATCGTCAGGACAATCCAAACTCATCAATAAACAGTAAAAAGAAAGTGTTTTGCATTTGCGATGAGTATATGTATATAGGTAAATTCCTTGATGAACATGATGAACTTAATGCAGAATATCATAAACGGTTTTTGGAGAAAAAAGTTTTTAATTATTTACATTCTTATCATAGAATAGCTGACGAATTTCGGTTGGAATTTTTAGAGAGAGTAAGTAAGGAATTCGAAAGTGATTTGAAAAATCCTAAGATACATGTTGAAATGCTAGATTCATGGGTTTTAGCACAAATGAATAGAATTATTGATTCTCCAAAACTTTTCTATATAGAAGACGGCATGTACCGCCAAAAAAAAGAATATGAAGAAATACATAAAAAATGGTTACTGGTTCGTAATTCAGAAGAATTTAAAAATGGTTTGAATATAAAGAAATTTTTAAAAATGAAGATATAGTGGAGAATGTATATGAAATTAAAGAATAATGAAACAGATGGAAAAAAAATAGATATTTTTATTTCTGTAATTGTTCCTGTATATAATGCAGAAAAATATTTAAAAACCTGCCTGGATTCGCTGATTAGCCAGACTTATACAAATTTTGAAGTGTTATGTGTAGATGATGGTTCTACAGATCATTCATTGGATATATTAAGATTTTACGAGAAGAAAGATAACAGAATTAAAGTATTTATTCAAGAAAATGCAGGACCTGCAGCTGCGCGGAATAAAGCATTACAATATGCGAGTGGTAATTATATTAGTTTTGTAGATGCAGATGATTACCTAGTAGAAAATGCATTTGAAAAGCTTTCAAAGGTAGCAGTAGAAAAAGAAAATTGGGATTTAATAATTTTTGGTGGAAATGTCATAGGTGAAAAAAATGAATATATAGCTGATAAGCTTACAACGACTTGTAAAACATATGTTAATAATAAAGTTGATGAGGTTGTATTTAAAGAGAAAGCCGCACGTCCGTTTTTATGGCTTCATTTTATAAAAAGAAAAATATTAGAAGAACCATCGATTTTAAGATTTGATGAGGAGTTGAATTTAGGTGAAGATCAGATATTTCAGTTTGGGTATATTCCAAGAGCTAAAAATGTTATTGTTCTGGATTTAAAACTGTATAATTATCGAATTGCTAAAAATACATCTTTAATGCAATTGTATAGTAACCGACGCATAAAAAAAACAGAATGTCATTTTTTGATTGTTGAAAAAATAATAAATGAATGGAAAAAACAAGGATTTTATGAATTGAATCAAGATGCACTGTGGTCTTGGGTTATAGAGTTTTTATACTATACAATCTGTGATTTCCCAGCAGAATTTAAAAGAAAATATTCTGAACAAATTTTAAATTTAATTCAAAAATATGAAGTCAGGGAATATCTTATTGCGGAGAGCCAGCAAGGACATTTAGCAGAAATAAAAGAGTGGGCTTTAAATGATTTGACAGTTGAGGATGAGTTAAAAACCCTTGCAGAAAAGACAGAGAGAGAAAAATATGAAATTGATGAAACGTTAAAATCAAAAGCTTTTAAGCTTGGAACAAAATTAACTCGAAAGAAAGATAGAATAATTCTATAAAGATATAAGTTTATTAGGAGATCCGCAAATGCAAAAGAAAGATAAGGTTAGAACTGTAAATAGTATATTGAAAGAGGAGTGCTATGGTTGTGGAAGTTGTGAAAATAAATGTCCTGTTAATGCCATAGAGATGGTATACGATGAGGATGGTTTTTTATATCCAAACATATTATCTGATTTGTGTATAAATTGTGGTATGTGTATAAACGTCTGTCAAGCAAATGAAGCACCTATTTTAAATGAAGAACCGAAAGCATACGCGGTTTGGGCACAAGATGATATAAGGTTAAAAAGTTCTTCTGGTGGAATGTTTACATTAATGGCTCATGAAATTGTACGAAAAGGTGGTGTAATATTTGGAGCTGTATATTCTGAAGACTATAGGAGGGTATATTTAGCAGAAGCGGATTCAAATGAAGAAATAGTTGAAATGAGAGGTTCAAAGTATGTTTTTGCTGAAACTTGCCATACATATAAAAGAGCAGAGAGTTATTTGAAAAATGGTCGAGTTGTTTTGTTTACAGGAACGCCCTGTGAAGTGGCTGGGTTAAAAAAATATTTATGTCATGAATATGATAATTTATATACGGCAGATTTCATTTGCCATGGTGGAAATTCAATCAAGGCATATAATAAATGGCTTGATGAATTTGTAAACGGAAAGAAAATTGCAAAATTGGATTTTCGTGATAAGAGTGTTTTCGGATGGTCTACAACGGCTACAGCATATTTAGATGATGGAAGTGTAGTAAGAAAAAATTATGCAGACTGTACTTGGTATAATGGATTTTTAGAAGGTGTTACAATACGAGAAAACTGTTCTAAATGTTATTATGCAAAAGGTAATAGAGTTGCAGATATTACTATGGGAGATGCATGGCAGGTATCTAAAATAAACTCAAAATTAAATGATGGAAAGGGAACATCACTTGTAACAGTAAATACAGAAAAAGGAAAGAGTTTTTTTGATAAATTGCAGGAAAGTATGGAATTGTGCGAAGAAATTCCATTTGAAATTATTAGACAGTATAATGGAAATTTAAATTATCCGCAAAAACTTAATGTAGGACGTAAATTTTTCTTTAGTCATCTTGATGAGCATGGATATAATCGTTCATTATGGTATGGAAGAAATCGACGTTGGGATTCAGGAATAGTTGGTTGGTGGTTTGCATCAAATTTTGGAAGTGCATTAACATATTTCGGACTTGCAAAAATCATTCAAAAGATGGGGAAAAATGTTATTTTCATTCCTGTACCTATGCTTAGTGGTAAGCCGTGGGATAAGGAAACAGAGAGAGTGGAAGCCTTTATCGGAAAGCATTTTATGATTGCGAAAAAGCGTGATATTAATCATATGCAGGAATATAATAAATTTTGCGATTCATTTGTATTGGGATCAGACCAAATGTGGACTGAATCAACAACAAGGCTGGTAGGATATTCGTTCTTCCTTGACTTTGTAGATAGAAATAAGAAAAAAATAGCTGTTGCACCATCTTTTGGGGCTGGTAAATTTAGCAATAATCCGCAGATGATTTCGGTGGCAAAGGAATATTTAAATAGGTTTGATTCAATAAGTGTTAGAGAAGAAAGTGGTATACAGGTATGTAAAGAAATATTTGGAATTGAAACCGAACAGATAATTGATCCAATATTTTGGCTTGATAAGGAAGAATACACGAGATTAGTAGATGAAAGTGAAGCAATAAAAGAAGAAAAATATCTTTTGTGTTATATTTTAGATCCGTCTCAAGAAAAGAAAGATTTAATTCAAAAAATTGCAGAAACTAAGGGGCTTAAAATAATTTCAATTTTAGGAATGAGAGAATATTGGACATTTCATGATACATGGGATGTGGGAAAACTTTTACAGGATGTTTCTATAGAAAGATTTATAGATTACATAAACCGATCATCATTTTTTGTTACAGACTCGCATCATGGTGTATGTTTGAGCATTATTTTAAATAAACAATATTTGGCAATAGGTAATCGTCAACGTGGAATAGATAGATTTTTTACAATAGCAAAATTATTGGGATTGGAAGATAGGATATTGCTTGATATAAGTAATTACTGCATTCCTGATGATATCAATTATGACTTGATTAATGAAAGAGTTAAAAGGGAAGCTCAACGTGGAATTTGTTGGTTAAGTAATGCATATGCGAAGCGAGTTGATAGCAAAAAAAAGATTGTTAATAATTTATCAGGGGAGGGGGTACATCATTTAGAATATAATAATTGTTCAAATATGATTTTAAAAGCTGGAAAATATAGTGATAATTTTGGAAACTATATTGAGACATATTCTACAGTGGAGATACAAATATGTGGTTCTGATAATAGAGTAGTAATAGGAGAGAATGTCAAAATTTCTAAGATTGTGGTAGGAAGTAGCAATAAAATAGAAATAGAGAATAATTGTATATTACAAGCAAAGCAACTAAAACTAGCAAATAATTCTGTACTAAAAATAGAAGACCATGTATTTATTGATGGAATGGAAATTTTTATTAATGAATTTTCGATACTGACAATTGGAAGTAAAACTAATATGCAAACTGGAAAGATAAGAACTGGAAGAAATCAGAAGATATGTATTGGCAGGGATTGTATGTTCTCATGGGATGTAGTTCTTTTAGGACATGATGGACATTTGTTGTGGGATACTACGAATGGAAAATGTATTAATAATACAGATGGTAAGCTTAGAGATTCTATTACAATCGGAAATCATGTTTGGTTAGGTGGAGAAGTTGCTATTTTGCCTAATACTGAAATTGGAAGTGGAAGTATATGTGCATATAGGAGTGTAGTAAAAGGAAAAGTACTCAATAATTGCTTAATTGCTGGGACTATTGCTAAAGTAGTTAAAAAAAATGTAGCATGGTCAAAAGAAAATGTTGCTAGGAATGAAGACAGATTTTATGCATTAGATGAGAATTACAGAAGAAAAACAATATAGCTATAAAGTGAAAAATAGGATTTTTTTAAATTGTTTTGTTAATGATAATTTGTGTATAACTCGATAAATGAAGTTTGTACAAGATATTATGAGAGAAAATAAGTACTATGCCAATTATGGGGGAAGAGGAGGTCTTATAAATTATGAAAAAGGTTTTAGCAACTGTTCTGATAATGTTTATTATTTTGCAGAATTGTGTGACTACATTTGCAGATGAAGTTGAAAATAATAAGCAAGAATGTGCTTATTTAGATGAGTACACGATAATTGAAAGCAACCGATATACTGGGAATATGGGAGATAGTTATATTAGACCAAGTGGTAAATTAAATGATATATATGGAAATGAATATGAAAGAGGATTAGCAATTTGGATTGCAAGATGGAATGCAGGGCACGAGAAAAGTTGGGCTTGGGTAAAATATAATATAAATAATGAGTACGAATATTTACAAAGTGATCTGGTATTAGTGCCAAGTAATAATACAACAAATTTTGATACTATTTTGGATTTTTATGGTGATGGTAAATTATTGGGTTCCTATGAATTTAGGGCAACAGATCTTCCCATCAAGGTTGCAGTTAATGTGTCAGGTGTAAATGAATTAAAAATATACTTTCATGATAATGAATACACGGGTTGGGGAACGCGTCTTGGACTAGCAAATTGTAGATTATCATATGAGTTAGACGAAAGCTATGGAGATGAAAAAACAGAATTTTATAAGTGGATGAATAATATGCCAACTTTACCGGAAAGTGAGGCAAGAAATTTTTTGGCATTTATATATAATAGTAGTAGCATACAAAAAGCAGATCTTGATGGAAATGATTATTATAATCTTATTACGGGAAATATCATAAATGAAGTAGATAATGCTGATGAAGTGAAGCAGAGAATTTGGAGTTTCTCTTCTTTTACAAGAAGTATGTTGAATAATCAATCAGCAGAATCACAATATCATCTTGAATATATATCAAATGATTTGGAAAAGTATTTGATATATAAATATGCTGATCAATCAGATGAAGAATTGATTATCAAAGATATAAAAGCAGAATGTGAGAATATTTTAAAAAAATATTTGAAAGAATTGTATAATTCTGATGTATCGGAGTACACAGATATAAAAATAACAGATGAAATATTTGATGAGGCTTATTTAGTGATTTCAACGATAGATTCAATTAGTTCGCTTCCAGAAAAGATTAATAATTTTGTAGATGATGTAGTGGCTGGTTTTGAAACGGGACTATATGTGCTAAATATGGATGTAAATGGGAGATCATCCTATTTTAATTGTTATCTGCAAAATAGAGGGGATTATGAATCTTCATCTGATGAAATTTTTAGAACAGTGATGGATTATAATGAGTTTGCAATATCAGATAATACATATTTTTCGAATATTTTGAATTATCTTACATGGTTGGACGGAAAAGACAGTTGGACAAAACACATTGATGAAATAGAAAATTGGGCAGAATATTTATACAATTTAGAAAAGTATATGGAAGTGGAGCAACATGAATGGATAACGAGTAGAGTTGAACCGACATGTACTGAATATGGTTATACAAAAGAGCAATGTGCTATCTGCTCACAAACAAAGTATCATGATTATACAGAACCTATTGGTCATGAATGGAACAATGGCGAGGTAATAAAAAAACCATCATATGGAGAAGAAGGCGTACTTCGTTTTTATTGCAAAAAATGTAATGATTATTATGATCAAACAATTGAATTTGAACCAAAGATTATAGAAGTCGAATGGGAAAATACAATGTTTACATACGATGGAAAAGCACATTTGCCGAAAGCGATAGCAAATGGAGTTGCAGATGGAGAAGAATGTGATGTTATTGTTGATGGTGAACAAACAGATGCTGGAACATATGAAGCAATTGCAGTTGATGTAACTAATAGAAATTATGCATTGCCTAATGAAAATATAATTGTAAATTACACAATAAACAAAGCGGAAAGAGATTTACCGAAAGTTTCAACAGTTGATGAGTCATCTGTGGGTGCTAATGACGGAAAAATTAAAGATGTAGATTCTACTATGGAATTTCGTGGTGAAAATGAAATATTATACAAAGATATTGATGGAAAGGAAATCAGTAATCTTTCACCAGGTAATTATTTTGTAAGATTTAAGGAAACAAAAAATTATTATGCTTCACCAGATGTCGAAGTAAATATTTTATCAGCGCAAGTGTTGATGTTAGATAATGTAAAATTAGGAAAATTTATTAATACAAATTCTGGAATACAAATTAATTGGGAAAAAGTAAAAGGGGCAAAATTATATAAAGTATATAGGAAACAATCAGGAACAAATTGGGTGGTATTGTCTAATAATGTAATGGGAACCAGTTATACGGACACGACAGCGAAAGATAGAGAGACATACTATTATACGGTAAGAGCAATAAATGGTAATGTAATGAGCCCATCATTTGATGGTAGTAAAAATATTGAGTGTGTAAAGAAACTGAATAATGTAGAGCTAAAAGGTTTCGTGAATACAGATAATGGTGTACAAATTTCATGGGAAGGAGTAGAAGGAGCAAAATTATATAAAGTATATAGAAAACAGTTAGGCACGAACTGGATAGTTTTGTCAAGTAATGAGGTTGATACAAGTTATACAGATGTAACTGCAAAGGATGGCGAAACATATTATTATACAGTAAGAGCTGTAAATGGTAAAGTAATGAGCCCATCTTATGATAGCAGTAAATATATTGTATGTATAAAAAAACTTAAAAATGTAAGTTCGATAAAGCTTAAAAATATAAGCAGCGGTGTACAAATTTCATGGGAAAAAGTAGACGGTACAAAACAATATAAAGTATATAGAAAACAGCCAGAAACAGGATGGATAGTTTTATCAAATAATGTTGTGGAAACAAATTATGTTGATACAACGGTGAAAAATGGCGAAACATATTATTATACAGTAAGAGCTGTAAATGATAAAGTAATGAGTCCATCTTATGATAGTGATAAGGTAATTGTTTATTAAATAAAGGATTTCAAAATATTGTAGTAATCAACGATAATATCACAAAAAGTATCCCGAATTATTTTTTTAGTGGACCGATGACGCTTGGATTTATTATTAGGATCAATTGAAATATTCATTATTGGGGATATGAAGTCATTTTAGAAGCATATTCATAGGGTTATTGATTTTATAGTTTATGATCCACAGGATTATTTTAGAAGAATTATTGCATTTTAGAAGAAAATATATATGTACATAAGAGTTAGAATCCCACCACTTTCAAGGTGGTGGGATTTTAATCCAACAATATTAATTAGCAGACTGAATTTCAGCAAGCTGTTTTTTAAGTTTTTCGATAATCTTATCTTTATCAGAAAGTGCAGCTTTTTGTTCAGCCAATGCAGCAGTTTTATTAGCTAATTCAGCTTCCTGCTCAGCCAATGCAGCAGTTTTGTTAGCTAATTCAACTTCCTGCTCAGCTAATCTTTTTTCCTGTTCTGCCAGAGTACGCTCAAGGCATATATAGTTTTCACGGGCACGGCATTTTTCTCTTGTAATCTCGTCCGCATTTGATTCATAAAGGGATTGTGAAGCGGAAGCAATAAATTCATTGTTTTATAAATTTCAAAGGAGAGCAGATAAATATGAAATACGATTATTTAGTAGTAGGTGCAGGACTTTATGGAGCAGTTTTTGCACATGAAGCAAAGAAGGCAGGAAAGTCAGTTCTGGTAATTGATAAGAGACCGAATATTGCAGGAAATGTTTATACGGAGGCAGTGGAAGGCATTCAGGTACATAAGTATGGAGCTCATATTTTTCATACAAATAATAGAAAAGTATGGGAGTATGTAAATCAGTTTGCAGAATTTAATCGGTTTACCAATTCTCCGGTTGCAAATTATAACGGTGAATTATATTCACTACCTTTTAATATGTATACTTTTAATAAAATGTGGGGTGTTGTAACTCCGGAAGAGGCAGCAGCAAAGATTGAAGAGCAGAAAAAAGAAGCAGGAATTGTAGAACCAAAAAATCTGGAAGAACAGGCAATATCACTTGTTGGCCGTGATATTTATGAAAAACTGATTAAGGGTTACACAGAAAAACAGTGGGGACGTCCATGCAATGAACTTCCGGCTTTTATTATCAAGAGATTGCCGGTACGTTTGACATTTGATAATAATTATTTTAATGCACTATTTCAGGGAATCCCAATTGGCGGATATACAAAGATGGTTGCGAATATGCTTGAAGGCATAGAGGTAAAATTGAATGAGGACTATCTTGTATCAAAGGATAAGTGGGATGCCATGGCAGATAAGATTGTATATACTGGTGCAATAGATTCCTACTTTGGCTATAAACTTGGAACGTTGGAGTATCGCTCAGTTCGATTTGAGACAGAATTACTTGATATTCCAAATTTTCAGGGCAATGCAGCAGTGAACTATACAGATGAAGAGACACCTTGGACCAGAATTATAGAACACAAATGGTTTGAATTTGGTAAGGATGCAGATGGTCAGGATTTGCCAAAGACAGTAATTTCCAAGGAATTTTCATCAGAGTGGAAACCGGGTGATGAGCCATATTATCCGGTAAATGATGAGAAAAATGGAAGGCTATATGAAGATTATAGGAAGCTTGCAGATCAGGAAACGAAGGTTATTTTTGGTGGTCGACTTGGTGAATATAAATACTATGATATGGATGCTGTTATTGCCTCTGCACTGGATATGTGTGAGCGTGAGCTGATATAAGATTAAATAGCATATGTGTTTTAGAGGAGAAAATGTGAAAAATATAAATATTGTTGTAAACATTTGTACATATCACAGAAATGATTTTGTGGAGCATAATATTTCTAAATTGTTACAGTCTAAATTTTTTGATTTGACTGACAGAGATTATTATGGCAAACTGCATATTTTCGTGATAGATAATGGTTGTGAATTGGAATGTCATGATGGGGATTTTTTGCATGTGTTTCACAACAAAAATACGGGCGGTTCAGGTGGCTTTCAGAGAGGAATAGAGGAAATACGCAACAGCAATATTGATTTTTCACATGTTATTTTCATGGATGATGATGTGAAGTTTGAGTTGGATGCTTTTTATATTCTGTATGATTTTCTGGTAAGCGTGCCTGAACAGTATGAACTTAATCCGGTGGCTGGTCGGATGTTCTGTCTGGATAAGCCCGATATTCAGTATACTGCTGCGGAAATATGGAATTATGGTGACTTAAAACACGTTGAATATATGAGGAAGATTACACCAGATGATTATTGTTATGGAAAGGTGGTCTATGATTCTGGGGCTGATTATGGAGGATGGTGGTTTTGCTGTTTCCCAATGAGCTTTGTGAGGGAAAATGATGTTTTACCTTTTTTCATACATTGTGATGACGTAGAGTATGGACTTCGGTGTGGCAGAACTCCCATTATCATTGAGGGTGTGCACGTGTGGCATGAGACATTTGATAAACGACAGACACCGATTATGCTTTATTATGATACAAGAAATCCGTTGGTTGTTAATGCCATTCATTTTCCGTGGCTGGATTCACAGGCTGTCTTGAATAAGTGGCATGAGACGATTACTTCTTATCATGTAGCAGGTGATTTTGTTTCAGAATATTATGTAATTCGTGGTATGCTTGACTTTTTAAAAGGATTGAAATGGTTGAAGCATGTTGATTCTGAAAGGTATCACAGAAGATTACTTAATATGAAAGGTAATAAGTGGAAAAATGCCATTTCATGGAGAGTTGCGGAAAAATGGTTTAAAGTGAAGTGTAGGAAGGTAGGAACCAAAAGCCACAGAAGCTAAAATTTAGTGACATAAAATAAGATATAAATTAGAAGTTGATTTGAAAGATAAGGCTAAACGGAACAAATGATGACTGGAAAGACTTGGCGGATGCGTATAGCGATTTACAGGAGGAAAATGCCACATTAAAACAGGATAACTCTACATTAAAACAGCAAAATAAGCAATACTTCAGTGATTATACAGAGAAAAAGGAATTAAATGAATTTCTTAAATCACAGGTAAGCGGAAGTCCTGATTTATTGTTTGAATCGTTGGGATTGTCTATAGATGGTAAGAAAATTCCAGTTGATACTAATAACTCTATAGTAAACATCAATAGCAGAGAGTACTGGAGCCGTGAGATTGCAATAAAGCTTTTGCCAGAGACGGAGTCCTATTCTAAAGAGGACGGGAACATCAATGTTGGAAGGGTATTGGCAGATAAGACAGACTTGTTTGGATTATATGTAAACAATGGAAATGGTGGATTGTTAGAAGATGGAGTAGTAAAGGATTCGTTTAATAATTCTCATGCTAATGCTTTTATTAATAATGGGCATAATAGCGATATCACGTTTGTTTTGGATGGAAAATATAACAAACTTAAAATATCAGCGGTTATACGAGAAGGTTGTAGAGATTCCCTCACAGCTTCATTTACAATAAAAACAGATGATGGGAACAGAAGAATTTAAAAATCTCTTTCGAATCCGCAATGGTGTAGAAACAGTTCCATCCTTATTGCAAAGAAAAATATCGAAGTGGATATAAGGAAAATCAGTATGAATTGAAAGGCATATATCGTCAAAGAATGGATCAATTTTTTGTGTATAACGATAAAAGAAATTGTGAAAGAGTTTATGAAAAAATCTGTGAGATGATGAAGTTATAGTTAAGAGAAAATGATGTTAATTCTTAGGATGAGCAAATGAATGCAAGGGAGAAAAGTATATGAAGAACGATATTTCTAAGAGTATATGTAAGGCATTAATATTTACTGTTTTACCTTTTGCAATTCCACTAATTTTTGAAATAATACCGAATACTTTTATTAATAACGCAGGCAAGATAATAATTGTATTGCTATTATTTGCAATTGATACATATTTTGTGTTCAAGATCACAGTGCGTGACTGTAAAGAATTGAATGATGCAAAAAATATAATTGATACGAATAAAAGGTTTTATATTTCAAGAAAAGTATTGGATAGAATAGCCAATTGCGAAAAAATAAAGGGCGAGTTTATAAAAGATGAAACCAATAAGCTGCATTATAATTATAAGGAAAATATATTACTATATAATCCACATAGATATTTAGAAAGAGTATGTGATGAACTAAAAACATTGGTTTCTGATATTACACATATTGATTTAGAGTATGTATCCGTATCTTTTATATACAAGTATCCTAAGCATTCTAAAAAAAATGTGACCGAAAGCGAATCTGAAAAATGGAATGGATGGAAATGGATTACAGGAAAGGATTCGACAGCGAGTTTTGATTTGAAAGAACTTGTTAATAGAAAAGATTCATATTATCATTATTTGGTAGCAAATGATAAGACGGCATCATTTGAAAATGATAAAGTTAAGTTGATTAATCAGCAACGTTATTATGTTAGTGAAAAAGATGGAAGACATAAAAAATATGGTTCGATTTCAGCACATAAAATGTCATTTAAACATAATAATTATACGTTTTGTACAGGTTATTTAATTATATCCACATATGGAAAGAAGTTTTATGATTATTATGATGAAAATGAATTTAGATCAGAGGCAGAATTCGAAGAAATATTATTTGAACAGATTATTCCATCATTTCGAAAATTGATAGAAACAGAGCTTGGATTATTATATTTGCGTCATAATGAAAGAGAAAAAATATTAAAACATCATAAAAAATAGCAGATAGTGTCAGTTTATTCAGCAAAGGTAATGTAGTGCTTAATTCTGATAATATTGAGATTGTGGTTACAAAACTTACTGTACATGGAACAAAAGTGAGATTGCTAGGTTTCTTAAAAAGTGTATTTTTTCAGTTTTATAAAGGTTCATTTGAGCTTTATGCTGTAGAAAATGGAATACAGGGCAGTCCAATTCATGTTTCCCCTAGTACACACAATTATTATTTGTCGCACGAGCCGACACAAAGATTCTGGAAATTTGAATATGAGTGTGATGCGAGAGAGGTTCAGAATTTATGGTTCAAAGTTAAATTTGATACAGCGGAGCTTAAGACAAGCTATTATTTTATGCCGCTTATTCCAATTCATGCGGAGTTGACGGAATATATCAAAGATCGAGTGAAAATCATATATAATGAAAATCAATGGTATTTTTCAGAAGTTGAAGAGAAAAAGCCAGAGAAAGAAATCTGGCTGTATTACGATTGTTCTGGAGTTACGATAGATAATGGATTGAAACAATTTTGTCATGACATAACAATGAGCGATGGTGTTGATCGACATTATGTGCTTACGGATAAAAAACAAAATAAGTTTATTCCACCAAAAGCAAATACCGTAATATTTGGCTCTAAAAAGCATGTGGAACTTTTATTACATGCTTCATAGGTCATTACGGCTTTTATTGAAAATAATAATGTATTTCCATTTCCTGAAAAAGAATATAGCCGATATGCGAATCAAATGCAGTTTGAGACGATATATTTGCAGCATGGGGTTTTACATATTGATATGCCGTGGAAGTATTCTCCTGAAAAAATAATTGCGGATAAGATAGTTGTTGCATGTGATGTAGATTATCGGATTTTTCGTTAGAATGGCTTTGCAAAAACTGATTTATGGAAAGTTGGACTGCCAAGATTTGATGAATTGCATAAAGCAAATAAATCTGATAAGCAAAGAATTCTATATGCACCATCATGGCCAAGCTATCTGGTCGGTGAAAATGTAAACGGTGACTGGAAAGCATTAGATAAGAAATTCCTTTCTTCAAGATATTACATGGAAACCAAAGCTTTTCTGGAAAGTGATGTGTTATACAAAATGCTGGAGAAACAGGAATATACACTTGATGTAAAGGTTCATCCGATTTTTCAAAAATATGCCGACAATTTTATTGGCAGTGATGACAGGATACATCTGAAAAGCAGTATAAATGAGGAAGATTATTCTCTTATGATAACGGATTTTTCATCGTATATGTTTGATTTCCTTTATCTTGGAACAGCGTTTTTTTCTTTTATACCTGATTATCAGGAATTTAAATGCGGCATGAATGGATATAGAAACGTGGATTTCATGACTAAAATAGATGAAGAAGAGATTGCTAAAACAAGTGATGAGATTATCAATAAGATTGAGAAGTTCTTTATGACGGGAAAAGGAATGTTGTACGATGTGCATTTCTGGAAAAATGACATATGTAATTCAACAGAATTGATATATCAAAAGATGACAAATCAGCCCTGCGAGCATTAGCTTAGCAGGGCTGATATGCCATTTTACCAATATAATTCCAGTTGCTACGCCTTTCTGAATGCATTCTTCCTGTCATTCTTCAAATGCTCTGCACATGTCAATCGAACCTCCTTCCGAATCGGATTGTAACGCATGGTTAGTAAATTATTTTTACATAAGATCGAATGGTAACTATCCATCTTACGAGGTACAATATACTGTAAAAGGTGAATATAAAAAATGATTTACGATTTTAAAGTTATATTTATTACTCGATAATAACATTTTCTTATGAGTTAAGAGATATTAATTTTATATTTAGAGAAAAATATGGTATTTGCAAAAATAAAAATATTAGAGGTACAGTATATATGATGAAAACATTATTGGAATTGATGGATGATGAGTTGAAAAAAATGGAAATATCTGAAATAAAAGGTTTTTCGTCTGTGAAGGAATTTATTTTCTAGGAGAATGACATTTCAGAAAAAGAAATTGAAAAATTATGGCTATTGACTGCTTTATATCATGATATAGGATATTTGCAGAAAGATATAGCTAATAGAAATTTGGATTATCAAAAGAAGTTTTCTTTTTATTTGTATAGTGATAATACTGATATGAATATAATAAATAACTTTTCTACTATATATCCACATAACATGGCATATTCTTATGAACAGATATTGGAATATGATACATACGATAGGAACAGAAGAAAAGAGACAGAGGAAAAAGAGTTGTCGGTTGTTTATACAAAAGAAGAAAAAGAAAAATGTATGAGAAGAAATGCTGAGCGTTTAAATCATGGAATTTATGGTGGCGCATATCTTTTTAATAGGCTTATGAAAAAACCATTACATATGAAAAAAGAACAACTGTATATAAAGGCGGTTTGTATGTGTATTGCACAGCATAATATTTTTAAATCAACTTCGGACGAAATAGATCAGAAGCTAGATGAATATTTGTCTCTTGAAAAATTAAAACATAACAGTGATTTTAAAATAAATGAGGAGTATCCACTTTTACTTTTTCTGTCATTGGTTGATACGATTGAATGTGTAAAAAAATTTAGTAAAAGTTGTAATAGTGTAAGTTTTTTACAAACGGAAACAGTTCTTTCAAATGTGCAAGCTGAAATAACAAATGAAAAGATTGAATTAGATTTTTCTAGTTTATTAGAGCGGATTAATAAAAGGAAGATGCTGAAGAAGGAAATATTACTTGATACATATAAAGATTATTTTGAGAATAACATAAAAAGTTTAGGTAATTGGACAATTTATAAGCCTTACATAAAGGAAGGGAAACCGTCTGTTAAAGTGGAGATTAAATGCTAGATGGAAGAAAAAATGTTGGCAGATTGAAGGAAAATCTTTTATGACGTATAGATTAAAAGATCAAAAAAATAATGCTGCATTTTATGAGATTAGTGATAAAAGAGAAATAAAGCCACTAACACATTATGAAGAATACATGATTTGGTGGAAAAAATCCATTGATAAATTTATTAATTTTATGGATGAATATTTGTCATTAACCAATATAGTTGTTAATGTTCCATATTTTAATGATCAAATTCTTTATTCAAATGGGAAAATAGAAAAATATAAAGAAGATAATGTACAAAGATATAATGAAATATACCATGAGATGGTAGACTATTTTAGTATGAGGGGAGGAACAAGAGTTCGAATATTGGATTTAAAGCGAAAGTATTATATAGATCCAGAATACATATTTGGGGGAGCATGGATTGTACATTATCATAATAATTATTATAAGGACCATATGAACTGTCGTACAAGCTAAATAAGATATAGTAGATGTCATTATGGACAATAATATTGTTGTCTACAGAGGACTGGCATATTTTAGCATTGAAAAGAACCTTAAGGCTTTTGTCTTAAGGTTCTTCTTACAGCTAACAGTCGATTTGCTTGTCTATATATTTACAGACATAATAGGAAATGATGTTGGCTGTTACAGTGATAAAAAGTGATTGTATCATATATGTAGCCCCCCTTTAAAAAAAGTGTAAAAAAATTTTTATAGGACAAAGTATAGATTGATTTGTAAGAAACTGCTAATCAAAATATAATTATATTTTTTTGAAAAAATTGGATTGTTTTCTCAATTTTCCTGTCAGTAAATCTAGTGCGGATGATCGATTTTTCAGACTGACAATCTGTCATACAGAGAGAACAAAAAAATGCGGTAAACGTAGCAAGTATGTAGAACTGTTTTGATGCGTATGTGGTCATGCAGAATATTAATTCCCCAAAAGGAAGTTTATGGCACTGCTTGCGGAGTACATAACAATATTTTGACGGAGTTATTTTTGCAAAATAAATAAAATTTTTTTTGAAAAGATTTTATAAAAATAGGATGGTAATTTAAATAAAAAACAACAGGAGGAAAAATAAATGCGAAAAAGTAGAGGATGTGAATTAATACATGATTTTTCAATAGGGGAAATTTTAGATGCCTTGGAAGAATTTGTTAAAGGAAAACCGTTTTTTACTATTGATATTGATATGAAAGGAAGTGGAAAATATGTTTATATTCCAACACACAAACAAAATAGATTGGATTGCTTGAGACTTGTGTTTGGATTGTTGGTTTACAATAAGGATATTGACGGCATGTTTGATGATGAAAAAAGGGATCATTTTGATATCTGGATATCAGAATCAACAGATACAAAATTGAGACAACATGTAACGAAAATTAGTCCAGCATTTAGGACGGTGATTGCTGATTTGGATAAAGATGATTTAACATGTAAAATAATAGATGTATTAAATAAATATTTTGAAAATAGCAATAGATATTATCGTTTACGTGAATTTTGTAAAATAATATCTAATCGTGGTATTTTGCAGCCATACAATACAGTGTCAACGTATCATAATTTTTTGAATAAATATCCAGATAATGTGGAATTGCCAGGCACATATGATGACTTTATCAATGATGCAGCAGAAGTATTGTCCGAAACTTTAATGTTTTCTTTTAATATTGATAATATACTTCGTGATGAAAAAAGTAGCTATCGAGCTACAAAATTTATTTGCAACAAGTCAAGCGATGATTGTAATTACGATCCACATAGAGAGATGAGTTTTATAGAATGTCAAAATGAATTGACACATTCAACAGCAGTGAAATTTTGTTTAATATCTGAAGAAAAAAGAGAGAAGGAAAATAAAAAAACATATTATTCGCTCGAAAGAGCATTGGCTTTTTTGAAGGGACATGCATGTGTGATCTTAAATATTGATATTGATGAAAGTACCGATGATACATTAAATATATATGTGAGGGAATTTTATAATTATCAATGTATACTTGAATTTTGTGATGATGATATCTTGCAAATACCTGCTTGTATAAAGCTTGTAGAAGATAATAAACAAGATTTTATTAAAAAGTTAAGTTGGAAAAAATATGATTATGATATTGTTGAAATGTGTAAAGTTGGATTGTTAAAACAACAAAAGTGGAGAGCATTAGCGTATTTTGATGTATATGAAGATACGAAAGACATTATTTGCTTTTGTGATACGAAAAGACGAATTGATGGAAATGTAGAATTGGGAATAGCAGTTTGTCGAAAAGATCGCAGAAATCAAGATTTAGTCAGTAGCTTGATTTTTTATCATATGTTATATAATTATGGCTCAAGAATATATGGAGGAACTGCTGAAGCAAATGAGCCGATGAATCGAGTGTTTAAGAGATGTGGATTTAAGGAGCATATGAATTATGATCATGATAAAAAACTACAATCTATTCGTGTTCGTGAACGTTTTACATCTGAGAAACCGCCAGAAAGTGACGATAAATTAATAAATAGTATTTATTATCAGAGACACTCTTTGCAGGAAGATGTAGTTAATAAATTAATTATTAAAAAGAAAGAAGCACACAAAAATCATTAAAATGAAAAATACATCAAAAGCTTAAGGAAAAACCATCAAAACAGGATATATTGCAAATCAGCACTGCCTTCATAAATGAGGGCAGTGCTGATTTGTATTTATGGGCTTTAGCCTGTTGAGTGCATCGGAGTTTCTCCCGACGGAGAAATGGAGATGTGCGAAACAATAAACCACCTGCTATTGATATGCCCCTTGTCAAGTAGACAGGTAAAATATCTAAAATTGGATGTGGATGATGCCTGCATTTCCTTTTGAAGTGCAGGCATTTTTCTATGCACACCATTTCTCTTTATATTTGCTTATTCGTTTGTTTTCAGGAATCGGGTATTCTGTGGGTACATCAGATGACAATGCTTCCTGGCGCACTTCTGATGGGGTTTTACAGCCATATCTGTCCTGTGGACGTTCTTCACTGTAAAAACGCAAATAATCTTTGATTGCATATCTTAGTGAAACCTCATCAATGATTTCGTACATCTGATACATTTCAGATTTTATAATTCCCCAGAAACCCTCTATCGGTCCATTGTCGATACAATGTCCAACTCTGGACATAGATTGCTCCATTTCCTGGTTTTCAAGTTTTTTCTTAAATGTCTTGCTGGTATACTGAAATCCCCGGTCCGAATGAAAAATCGGTTTGGCATCCGGATTTGCTGCGATTGCTTTATCAAATGTCTTAAATATTAATCTGTTGTCGTTTCTTGCACTTACAACATATGCTACAGGATATCTGTCATATAAATCTATAATGGCACTTAAATACAGTTTCTTTTTCTCTCCAGGTACTTTGAATTCCGTTACATCTGTAGCCCATTTTTGATTGGGAACAGTAGCATAGAAATCTCTTTGAAGTATATTTTCTGCCGTTTCATCCGGCTTGGCATAAATATATTTTTTCTTCTTTTTACGGATTACAGAATGGATTCCCAGCTTTTTCATAATTCTGTGGACTCTGTTTTTACTGTACGATGTATGATTGAAATGGTTGATCCAGGATGTCATTCGACGGTATCCTAAGATATGGCAAAAACGTTCATCGTATTCTTTGATAAGTTCCGCAAGTCTGATATTTTCAAGTTCCTCATACGGTATTTCACGATGTAACCATTTATAATAAGCAGCCCTTGATATCTCAAGCTGTCTGCACATCCATTCTATACTCCAGTTTTTCTTTGTATAAAAATATCGGATTGCTAAATATTTTGATTCATGGCGTAACTTTCCAAGCTTCACATCCCTTCGAATTCCTTCACTTTTTTTAACAGTTCAACTACCATATCCTTTTCTTCCAACTGACGCTTCAAACGCAGATTTTCACGCTTTAATCGTTCTAGTTCATCCACTTCGGCATCTGTTTTGTGACATCCTCTCCGATCCGTTAATCCATCTGCACCATCGGTGTCATATTTTTTTACCCAGGAATAAACCTGGCTATAAGAAACGTCAAATTTTGCAGCAGTATTTTTATAGTTACGATTATGATTGATACAGTAATCAACGATTTCTTTCCGTTCTTCCAATGTTGTTTTTCTTCGTGCTTCTGCCATATAGACCTCCTGTTTCGGATTGTAATCCTTAAGCTCTCTATTGGCATTATACATTCTAATCCACTTTCTTAAAAGACCGGAAGAGATATCATATTTTATTCCTAAATCAATGGAAGAGCCGTCACCTCTTACATATTCCTCAACCACTTTCATTTTAAATTCCTTCGAATAAGACCCATTTCGCATTTTTTTTGAAAAACCGGCAAGTCCATGTTTGTTATAAATCAAGGCCCAGTCCTGAATGGTTCTTGAAGAAATACATAGTTCTCCACATATCTGTATTCTAGATTTATTTCCTTCAAGATAATCTATAACAGCCTGTTCTTTTTCTTCAGGTGTAAACTTTGCTTTTCTGGACATGAAAAATACCTCCAAAGTAACAGATTTTTATATTTAATCTGTCTACTTTAGAGGTATCATATCACATCACCCTGAGGTGATATTATTTTTCCTTTTTTATTTAGCGAACCTACTGATAATGTTTCTTTATATTTACTTGGATATAAAACATTATTCTCCATATAATTACCTGCAGATGAAACAATTATTATATTATTATCCCACGCTTTCTTTATCACACTTTTCAGTTCCTCGTCGTCTTTCAAACAACCAATACTAATATTAATTATGTCAACTTTATACTCAATTGCTTTTTCTATTCCTTTAATCAAATCACCAACTTCAACAATACCTTCGCTTTGATTTGTAACATCTATTGATACTATTCTCGCATTATGAGCTATTCCATTTACCTGATTATCAGAATGATTTTCTGCTGAAATAATACTTGCAACTGCTGTTCCGTGTTTTACATCTGATTCTTTATTACTCTTTACAACAGATGTTTCAATGTCAATTTTACAATTTAATTCAGGTATGTTTTGATCTATCCCGGAATCAATAACTGCTATTTTTATATTTTTCCCCGAATAACTCAATCTCTCAGCATCCCAATTAATATATTTCAACCAACTTTGACGCCTATGTTCATCATTTTTTTGTACATTAACATTTCTTTTTGCACAACCTAGCATATTTGCAAATAAACATAAAATAATTGCTAATAAAAAGATTTTATTTATTTTTTTCATACAAATAACCTGCCAATGAAATAATTAACACCATTCCCATTAACCCTGAAAAATAAAAGCTTGACGTTTTTTTCATCCTCTCTATTATATCTGTTTCTGAAAATGATGACCTGTAAAAGACTTGATTATCATTATCATCAAAACTAACATCTGTTCCTAGTTGTGGAACTTTTACATCAATCCCCATCGTGTGATTGCCTATAAAATCTTCTTGTTCTTTTTTAGTATCAAAAGAATAATACTCAGTTTGTCCAGTTGTTAAATCCTGAACGTAAACAGAATCTTCGGAGTAATCTAAAACTGTATAGGGTGGCATTTCCTCGAACGTCTTATATAGTCTTTTATATTGTTTATATATGCTTTCATCCTCAAAACTATATATTTTTTTCTCACTACTCTGGTTAAAAGCTTGAATATATTGTGCTTCTCCGATTAAAATTGTACTCAATAATGAAAAAATCAATAAAATCATTAAATATTTTTGAATACTAATTTTCATAACTACAAAATAACAAATCAAATATAAACATATAGATATAACTACTTGAACGATACTCCATCTAAAAGAAATAGTATAATCAACTACTACTGAGCAAATACATATAATCGCGAGAACACAATTAAATAGTATTTCGAAATTTAATTTACTATATTCACCATTAATCTTATCATATACATATTTTCCAATAAGAATATTAAAAATAATAATCAAATAATTTATAATTACATTATCAAATATAGCTGATGTAAATTGATTAGAAATAGGCGTAAATTTGCAATATATAAAAAATATTAATACTATATTTAGAGACCAATATATTGATAATGCTCTCTTTTTCATATAAACCTCCTTTGCTTTGTTCATATAATTTAACATCTAAATATTATCATACTACTATTTATTTGTAAGATTACATTACTATTATACTTTCTTGTGATTGCGAACTACTAAATATACATATTCAGAACCTGAACTATTTGCAACATCATAGTACTTATATTTTCCATGAAATTGTAAATTTTTCACTCTCATAGACACTTTCGTCTCTTTGGTTTTTCCATTCGGACTTTTCACCAGAATTGATGGTTTTATAACATATCTTTCATTTGAATCACAATCTTCCAATTTTTTAGAACATTTCCAATTTGGCTGCAATTCACTATCACCACTAAGATTTTTTATTTTCATACCATTTGGATTATATGTGTATGAATATCCTGCTGAAAGAGATGCAGAAAGTCCTGACTCGCTCGCTCCTAAACCTGCACCAATTGAAGTCGACACAGTTTCATCACTGTCTCCTTTAAGAGTTGTACAGTCAATTATTGAACATTTATTCTGATTGTAAAGTCTCATTTGTCCAGTAAAATCTGTTAATTTATAACCCTTAAGTGCTCCTACCTGCATAGTTCCCAAAAATAAATCATACCTTTTTTTACTCTTTCCTCCAACATTGAATACAGCTAAAGTAATTGTTGAAAATCCCATTTTATTCCAACCACTTCCAGGGCTTTTTCCTTTTTCCAATGCCTTAGTTGAACAAGACAATCCACTTTTTCCATAAAAATACGTTGTTCTAGACTTTTCTGCATATGAACTTCCAATTGAATTTGAAGCTTGTAATACTGCAACATCATCAGCAGAAAGTTGTTCTATGTACTCCTCGTCATCGCTGTTTTCATACAGAGCATTACAATCCTGAGCATTTAGCGTAGCATTATTAATCAATTCTTCATATTCTTTTCCATTTTCAACTTCCTCACCATCTATATCAATAGCCTTAATTGAAATCGGTTCAGAAATAACATCTTCACCATTTTTTTCTATTTTATATCCAATTACACCCTTTGTGTCATCGTCTTCACAAACATCTTCATCAAAAAAATTGTTTATTTCACTATTATCACTTTTTAGAGCTATAATACATACTCCATCGTCTAAAACTTCTTCAATTTCATCTCTATCAAATTTTTCTAATTTTTTCTCTTCTATCAATACTGTTTCTACAGAATTGTCTAGTTTTTTCAAGTCATTATTATTTTCAACATTTTCTATTTTAACATTTACTTCAGTTATTTCTTTATTTTCA
>ERZ780190.780-NODE-780-length-33223-cov-4.996653_pt1 | contig 33223 bp, 22 predicted proteins | sample MGYA00510980_ERZ780190 | MGnify/ENA primary metagenome ERZ780190 (study PRJEB29588, sample SAMEA1972188) | human gut metagenome | biome: human gut; feature: human-associated habitat; material: faeces | place: Denmark | collected 2008/2010 ... | reverse complement strand
TGGGACAGATCGCCTGCGGAAGGACATAAGAATTATGAAATCATCCTTATTAATCATCAACCAACTACCAAGAAAAACAATAGATGTATAACCCTATAGAAATTAAGTTACTAAATGAACACATTGACAAAAAGACTCTTCTGGATGGCCCTATGCTGTTTACCGTTTATCTCATCAGGATGTAAACAAAGCGAGACTGCCGTAAAAGAAAGCTCCATCAGTGACGCTCTCTACCAGAATCTACCTTTTGAAATGCCCAAAGTACAGCAACCGGTTTTTCCTGCTTACGAGGTAAACATTGAGAAATTCGGAGCCAAAGGCGATGGTCTGTTTCTGAATACCAAAGCAATCAACGATGCTATTAAAGAGGTGAATCAACGCGGAGGGGGTAAAGTGATTATCCCGGAAGGCATCTGGTTGACAGGACCTATCGAACTGTTGAGTAACGTGAATTTATATACGGAACAGAATGCATTGGTGCTCTTCACCGGTGATTTTGAAGCATATCCTATCATTGCCACTTCTTTTGAAGGATTGGAAACCCGTCGTTGCCAATCGCCTATTTCCGCACGCAATGCAGAGAACATCGCTATCACAGGATACGGCACATTTGACGGAAACGGCGACTGCTGGCGTCCGGTAAAAAAAGGCAAACTGACTGCTTCACAATGGAAAAAGCTAGTAAACTCGGGAGGTGTTCTTGATGAAAAACAAGAGATATGGTACCCCACGGCCGGTTCACTGAAAGGTGCAATGGCTTGTAAAGATTTCAATGTACCAGAAGGGATCAATACAGACGAAGAATGGGCTGAAATCCGTCCGTGGTTGCGCCCGGTGTTGTTAAGCATCGTCAAAAGCAAGAAAGTACTGTTGGAAGGTGTTACTTTCAAAAACTCACCAAGCTGGTGTCTGCACCCCTTGTCCTGCGAAGATTTTACAGTAAATAATATCATGGTCATCAATCCGTGGTATTCCCAGAATGGTGACGCCATCGACCTGGAATCTTGCAAGAACGCGCTCATTATTAATAGTGTATTCGATGCGGGAGATGATGCTATCTGTATCAAATCCGGTAAAGATGAAGACGGCCGCCGTCGCGGTGAACCTTGCCAGAACGTTATCGTTAAAAATAATACGGTACTGCACGGACACGGTGGATTCGTAGTAGGTAGTGAAATGTCGGGTGGCGTGAAGAACATCTATGTAGAAGACTGCACATTTATGGGCACAGACGTAGGCTTGCGCTTCAAGAGCACTCGCGGACGTGGCGGTGTGGTAGAAAACATCTACATTAATAATATCAACATGATTAATATTCCGAACGAACCGTTGTTGTTCGACCTGTTCTACGGTGGAAAAGGTGCCGGCGAAGAATCGGAAGAGGATTTGCTGAACCGCATGAAGACAAGTATTCCTCCGGTAACAGAAGAAACACCCGCTTTCCGCAATATTCATATCTCTAATATTGTTTGTAGAGGTTCGGGACGTGCCATGTTCTTCAATGGTTTGCCGGAAATGCCGATCAGCAATATTACCGTTAAGAATGTCGTGATGACAGAAGCTACGGACGGAGTTGTTATCAGCCAGGTTGACGGAGTTACTTTGGAAAATGTATATGTAGAATCATCCAAAGGTAACAATATATTAAACGTCAAAAATGCTAAGAATCTGACCGTAGACGGAAAGGTTTATGAAGAATTGGGAGCGAAAGAAGAAATTTTAAGCCTCAAATAAAGTTCACTGCAAAAAGAAAACCACAATATCATTATATAGAGTAAAAAGCTCAAATAGCAGACTATAATCTTTTCAAAAGATAGACAGTCTGCTATTTTTTCTGTTACTTTTGCAAGGAGAAATACGACGTATAATTTCAGCCTTAGAAAATCATGAAGAAGAATCTTTTTATTTTTACTTTCCTTTTAGGAGTTTTCAGTCTGTCTGCCCAGGCGCAGAAACAGGAGAAAACCATCACAATTGAAGTACAAAACAACTGGAATCAGGCCAAAGCAGATGCTCCGGTTGTTATCAACCTGCATGAGTTGCACGCCGGCTTCAAAGTTAAATCCGCTGTTGTCATGGAAGGAACAAAGGAAATACCTTCGCAGCTGGACGATTTGAACAGAGACCGCAAGATGGACGAACTGGTCTTTGTGACCGACCTCCCTGCTCACGGTAGAAAAACATTCCAGGTTACACTCTCTTCCGAGAAAAGTGCAAAGACTTATCCGGAACGGGTTTATGCCGATATGTTTATAGTAGACCACCGGAAAGGCAAACATCAACGGGTACAGGCTATCACCGTTCCCGGCACCAGCAATATATACAGCATGGTACGTCCGCACGGTCCGGTTCTGGAATCGGAGCTGGTGGGCTATCGTCTTTATTTCAATGAGAAACAGACACCGGATATTTACGGCAAGTTCAACAAAGGACTGGAGATCAAAGAATCGCAGTTCTACCCGACGGATGAACAGTTAGCTAAAGGATTCGGAGATGACGTACTTCGTGTGTTCGACAGCTGCGGACCGGGCGCATTGAAAGGTTGGGACGGACAAAAAGCAACGCATATCACTCCGGTGGACACTCGTACAGAACGTATCATCTCTTATGGACCGGTGCGGGTGATTGCAGAAATTGAAGTGACCGGATGGAAATATCAGGATCAGGAACTGGATATGATGACACGCTACACGCTTTATGCCGGACATCGCGATCTTCATATCGAAACATTCTTTGACGAACCACTCAATAAAGAAGTTTTCTGCACAGGTGTGCAAGACATCGTAGGTACTTCCAAATCTTTCTCCGATCATAAAGGACTCGTAGGAAGTTGGGGAACAGACTGGCCGGTCAACGACACCGTGAAATATGCCAAAGAAACTGTAGGGCTGGGCACTTGTATCCCTCAACGTTATGTGAAATCGGAAGAAAAGGATAAAGCCAATTTCCTTTATACAATTACCGCTCCGGGAAATAAATATTTTCAGTATCACACCACTTTCACTTCGATGAAAGAGACATTCGGATATAAAACACCGGAAGCATGGTTTGCTCATCTCCGCGAATGGAAAGAAGAGCTGGCTCATCCGGTGACAGTGAGAATAAGAGATAACCGCACCAATAAATAGGGTAGAAACAAATACAACTAAACAAAAATTACGAGGTATCTACCAATTTTTCTATGACTCTGCACAAATATTCCTCCTTGTGCAGAGTCTTTTTATTTACCTTTGCCATCAGATAAAACCAACGAATCATATCTATAAATAATCTATCTATAACATGAAACGATTGACACAGACTTTAGCCTTTTGCTTATTAACGGTTTTCACCGCAGTAGCACAGAAGAACTATGTATCTGAAGTATGGGTTTCCGACCTCGGAAACGGTAAATACAAAAATCCGGTGCTTTATGCCGACTATTCCGATCCGGATGCTTGCCGTGTAGGAGATGATTTCTATATGACTTCATCCAGTTTCAACTGCTTGCCGGGATTGCAAATCCTTCATTCCAAAGATTTAGTCAACTGGACAATCATCGGTGCTGCAGTTCCCAATGCCCTCCCTCCTATCGAAACTCCGGAACGACCGGAACACGGCAATCGTGTCTGGGCTCCGGCTATCCGTCATCACAACGGTGAGTTCTATATCTTTTGGGGAGATCCCGACCAGGGAGCTTTTATGGTGAAAGCCAAAGATCCGAAAGGTCCGTGGAGCGAACCGGTCTTGGTGAAAGCGGGAAAAGGTATCATTGACACTTGTCCGTTTTGGGATGAAGACGGGAAAGTATATATGGTACACGCATACGCAGGAAGCCGTGCCGGACTGAAAAGTGTAATCACTATCTGCGAACTGAATGCGGAAGCAAATGCAGCGATCACTCCTTCTCGTATTATTTTTGACGGTCACGAAGCACATCAAACTTGCGAAGGTCCTAAAATGTATAAGAGAAACGACTATTATTATATCTTCCATCCGGCAGGTGGTGTACCGACAGGCTGGCAGGTCGTACTACGTTCTAAAAACATCTACGGTCCTTACGAATGGAAAACAGTACTCGCGCAAGGTAACTCTCCGGTCAACGGTCCTCATCAGGGTGCATGGGTGGATACTCCTACCGGAGAAGACTGGTTCCTCCACTTTCAGGATGTCGGCGCTTACGGACGTATTATGCATCTCCAACCGATGAAGTGGGTGAACGACTGGCCTGTGATCGGTATCGATAAAGACGGTGACGGCTGTGGCGAACCTGTCTTGACTTACAAGAAGCCGAATGTAGGTCAGACATATCCTATCTGCACTCCGCAGGAAAGTGACGAGTTCGACGGATATACACTTTCTCCACAATGGCAATGGCATGCTAACATCAATGAGAAATGGGCCTATTACGCAGGCGACAAGAGTTATGTGAGGTTATATTCTTATCCGGTTTTAAAAGAATATAAGAATTTGTGGGATGTAGCCAATCTGCTCTTGCAGAAAACTCCTTCTGATAATTTCACCGCAACAATGAAACTTACGTTCAGCCCTAATCCTAAACTTAAAGGTGAACGCACCGGACTTGTTGTTATGGGCAGAGATTATGCCGGAATCATTCTGGAAAATACAGATAAAGGTTTGATCTTATCTCAAGTTGAATGTAAAAGAGCGGATAAAGGAAAACCGGAACAGGCAAATGCTTCTGTCGATCTTTCTCAAAATACGGTTTACCTGAAAGTTCGTTTCAGTTGTGATGGCAAGAAAATCAAGGGTAGCGAAGGCGAACATGACCTCATTGTGATGTGCAACTTCAGTTACAGCCTCGACGGAAAGAAGTATCATCCACTAGGCAATCCTTTCCAGGCAAGAGAAGGACAATGGATCGGTGCTAAGGTCGGTATGTTCTGCACACGCCCCGCTATCGTTACTAACGACGGAGGATGGGCAGATGTAGACTGGTTCCGTATTACTAAAAAATAAGTAGCTTTATTCTGAACAAGCATAGTTAACAGTTGTGCCAACGTCTTGGCACAACTGTTTCATTTTATAGACATCTAATCCATTTTTTATTTCTACCTTTGCATCTAAAAGATAGTCTATATAGGATAAACAATAAACCAAAACAATGAAGAAACTAGTTATATTCGATCTGGATGGAACATTGCTAAATACCATCGCCGACCTTGCCCATAGTACGAATTACGCTTTAAACAAATTAGGATACCCCACTCATGAAATAGAAAGATACAACTTCATGGTAGGCAATGGCATCAATAAACTCTTCGAACGTGCATTGCCTGAAGGAGAAAAGACGGAAGAAAATGTACTCCGTGTTCGTAACGAGTTTGTTCCCTATTATGATATTCACAATGCAGACGATAGTCGTCCCTATCCGGGTATTTCAGCGTTATTGTCTTATCTGCAATCCGCAGGTATTCAGATTGCCGTAGCTTCCAACAAATATCAGGCCGCTACCGAAAAGCTGGTTGCCCACTACTTTCCGGAAATTTATTTCACTGCCGTTTTCGGCCAACGGGAAGGAGTCAATGTCAAGCCTGATCCAACAATCGTTTTTGATATATTAAAACTTGCCAATGTACGAAAAGAAGATGTTCTTTATGTAGGCGATTCCGGTGTAGATATGCAAACAGCAGCCAATGCCGGTGTAACTGCTTGCGGAGTGACATGGGGATTTCGACCACGTACGGAATTGGAAGAATTTAATCCGACATATATGGCAGATGCTGCCGAGAAGATAAAAGAAATGGTCTTTTAACGATGATATCCTTACAAGAATAATTATGATTCGGCAAGTAAAACTTCAATAGTCTCAATAAGTTCTCTTGCCGGAGCTTTTATCGTACTGATTTCATCCTCCGATATTGAATATATCTATTGGAAGCAATATACCAATACTTCATATCAAACATCTCACTGCTTGTTTCAGAAATACTTTAGCTTTCTCCAGCTGTAATATCACCAAAGAATTACGTTCTTCATCTGTCAATTTCATACTAATTCAATTCCTTCCTGCTCTACATTTTTATAAAATGGCGTAATACAACTTGCAGCCCATTCTTTCATCGTATACATAATCGGATTAATCCGCGCTCCCAAGTCCCATCCCAACATAGTTAAGGGAAAGCTTACCTTATCATAATCTTCAGGCTCCAATTTTTCTTTATCCAAGATAATCAAAATATCCCAATCAGAATCAATCCGTGCATCCCCACGAGCTTGAGAACCAAACAACAAAGCCTTTCCACCTTTTGGTAAATGCTCTGTCAATGCCTGCTTAATAGACTCTAATATTTTATTTGTATGACTTTTCATATTCATTTCTCTTTTGTTGTACTCTTTTCTACAAAGATACAATAAATATTAATTCAAGAATAAGATAACGCTAATATCTATAGTCATTTATTCTCAAACATTTCCAATGCAATCTTATAATGAGACTAACAATCTGAAGAGAAAAGTTATTATTTTGTAAACACAATCTCTCCTTTACGTCCGCCACCACGAAGAAAGATTTCATAAGTATTATTACCTGATTCTTTTATTTCCAACAGATCCAAATCCGTATTTTTTGTTTGTTCTCCGCGTATAACTGTTTTTAATACCCCGCCCGCTTTCCGCCCAGTTGAAAGTCCTCCTTTCCAAGTGAGTATATATTGTTTTCCTTCTGTTAGATTAGTTATTGCTACTTTTTCTGTAGCCAAAGTCATGCACCAGTTATTGGGCTGTTCAAGTTCGACCGCAATATCCCAGGTGAAATGAGGAGTTCCGGTTATACCCGTTTCTTCCGTAATAACATCTTCCTTGCTACATGATGCGATAAGAATACAAAGCAACAGGAAAAGCATTGCTTTCCTAAATATGTCCAATGGCCTGTTTAATATCGTTTTTCTATTCATATTCTCTTTATTTTATGAATCGGTTTCATAATTCTACATTTCTGCGTTACCTTATCACTTTCAATTTAGTTACGCCACCATTATCTGTTGTCGCTTTCAAATCAATTTCTCCCTTATAGGCCGATAAATCCACTTGTCTATCAGAGAAAGAGACTGCCTTACCATTAATATAGAAGTACACAAATGCTTCTGCACCATTACCTACTATCTTTGCCACATTTCCCTCAACAAGTATTGCCGCATCTTCCAGCCAATCATAGCTAGTATCTTCACCGCCCCCGGTAAGAAAACAACCCATTCCGGCATTATATAATTTACTATTCGTCTTCAGCCGCAAAAATTCTACATAAGGAAGACTTCCGTCTGACTTACGAGGCAAGGTAAGCTGGGAAGCATCCAAACTAACAAAATCATCATCCGTCACAGCCATGTCTACCGGAAGAAAAGAGTTGTTTGCTATTTCACATTCCGCTTGATTAACGTCTATGATATGTTTTCCCGAAGACCTCGGTGTATGTGACAAGTTATTCATTATAATATGACCATATCCCGGTACGTCAACCGCTTCCGATGCAGTCTTCCTGTTCAACATACAGAAATTGGACGGGTTCTGATAACCCGTATTATTATACCACGCTATCCCTCCTAAATGATGATTGGCATAAAACCCCTTATTCTTATTCATATAAGCAAGGCAGTACTGAACAATGTGCATAGGAATCACACTTGGTGCTTTAGGATTATCACTCATCCCATATCCCCCGGACTTAAACCCGGTGCCGTCACCAGCTTTACCCCCGTCTTTCGTATATCCATTCAAGAAAGACCAACAGTTATCAATGGTAAAAACCGCCTGGCAGTTAATCAAATCAAAACCATCATCACTGTTATACCACGCACGACACCCCCGGAATACATTGCCCGTATATTGGGGAGAAGTGAGATGTCCACCGAATCCATCTACATTTCCACCTTTACCGCCGTCGGATACAGGATCATAATTATTATAGGCATCGCAATTCAGCACCAGATTGTTCTTACCCGTCACTATATAGAAACCGATCGCCATACCGTCATGCATCGACAGATGTTCGTAGATATTATCACTTCCCCCTTCATTGCGAAAACATTCGGACTGGGTATGTCCCACAATAGTTACTTGTGTTCCCACCACCTCTATATTTCTGAAATGCAAATAAGAGCCGCTTACATAAAACACAATAACACGTTCATTTTCCGGCTTTACCGCCGAAAGGTCAAAAACCGGACGCTCATTTTTATAACCGGAGTAACAAATTCGTTTGTCCGGTCCAGTTCCACTCTTTGACATTTTAAATACCCGGCTCCAAGTAGTACTTCCCGCAGTATAATGTTCCATTATCTCTGCTTCCGTCACTCGATATGTACCTTGCCGGATATATACAGTATCTCCTGCCATCACTTTTGATTGTGCTTTGCCCAATGTGGCAAAAGGCTTATCAATCGTCCCGCTGTTTGAATCGCTTCCATTAGTAGCCACAAAATAATTCGTAGCCGAAAGAGAAAAGAGGAAACATCCTATAAAAAAAAGAAGAAGGCTAATGCGTTTCATGGTATATCAAGTATTATGTAGCAGCAAAGCTACTGTTTTTTATACCATAGGAGCTGTAATATCGTACGCAAAAAATAGAATTTTGTGACAACGACGTCTATATCATTTACTTTTCATAACATATCCAAGATAAAGCATAATTTATCTTGAACCAAAAAAAGAAAAAAGATGACTCTTCTTTCATAATCTTCGTCAACGTTCTTAATAAACTATTGAATAGTTTATTATAAACGGTATCCAAGTTTATTATAAACGATGAATCTCCGAATTAAGGATATAACCGTGATTTTTCGCAACAAAAAAGGCTGCAAATCCCATAAAGATTCGCAGCCTTTGGCTCATACAGAAACTCTCACAGCTTAACTACTGTAAGGACTCCCTGATATATTGTCATCATATTGTACTAGTTTCTTTTTCATTCTTTTTAATCAAACCTTTTATCCATTGATATTCACACCTACAAATATACAACATAAAAAAGGCTTTGTCAAGAGCTTCATGCCTGTAAGGAGAATTATTTGTAATTAATCTCAATCTTACTATCTATATTATCCGTTTGCCGCAATCGGCTTTTATCTTTTACCGTCAAATGAATATCCTGTAACTGGAAATTCTTTCCATAAGTTATCTTTCCGACAGATTCCACCTCCGCATTAATGTTAGACAGATAAAAATTCTCGATGCGATGACTTGCGCTCCATCCCGAAGCGGAAATAAAACGTTTTGCTCCATCTGCTTTTACGTGAGAGAAATACACATTACGAAAATGAGGATACCCCTTTTCCTTCGGCTCTACCGGAGTCAACATAGTAGTCCAGTGTTCAGGAACATCTTTTCCTTCATATTCTTTCGGCAAGGCAGAATAACTATATTTCGGATTCCAGTTCAAATCGACAGACAGGATATGAGTCACACTATCAGCCTCAACACGCGTCATATAGATATTCTCGACCGTTCCGCCACGGTTCATGGATGATTTCAGACGCAATGTCGTTCCTGTGCCATACGCTATCAAATCATGAGCCAGTACATTGCGGATAGAACCGGAAGTCTCACTTCCGCAAGTCAGTAAGCCCGCACCTTTACGGGCGATACAGTTACGAACCACCACATTCTCCGTCGGACGATTCACACGCAGTCCATCCGCGTCACGCCCTGCCTTAATACAAATATTATCATCGTTGCAATCCACATCACAGTTTTCTACCAGAATATTGGTGGATGAATCAATATCAATGCCATCCGTACTTGGTCCGTGACCTCCTACATTATTATTAATAGTAAGTCCGCTCACCGAACAATGATCCGAATACAAAATCTGACAAGCCCAGAATCCTGTACGCACCAACGTAAAGTCTTTCAACGTGATATGCTTGCTGTTGGAAACCAGTACTCCCCTCACCCGCTTGCAATCATAATCCACAATCCAGCGCAGATTCTTCTTCTCATATTCCTCCCGCATCGCCCAATATTTATCCCAGAATACTTTTCCGCGGCAATCGATAAAACCTTCCCCCGTAAGAGCAGCATTTTCCGCATCCATTATATTGATAACAGCCGAAGGCCATGTCATTTCGATACCGGCAATGCGGGAAGGAAATTCCGGATAGTCCTGAATATTATCACTCGCAAGCAAAGTAGTACCTTTACTAAGATGCAGGTTCACACCACTCTTGATAAACAAAGCACCTATTTTATAATACCCCGGGGCAACAACTACCGTGCCTCCTCCCTGTTGGTGACAAGCATCAATAGCGGCCTGGATAGCAGGAGTACTAAATACGGAAGTGTCATTCCGCAACCCGAACTTTCCGGCATCCCATTCTGTGTTTTCCGGAGTCCTCCGCGCCCCCACTTGATCGGCCCACGATAAATCCGGCTTTGCAGACACACTTCCCCAATCATAAGCGGGAGTTGTCTTTTTCGGAGTTGTAACACCAATCAAGGCCAATAGTACAATAGATAAAAGATACTTCATAATTACTTCTTTTAGTTCATGTTGCAAAATTATCGCATATCATCAAAGAGGTAATGGACGGATGTACGCAAAAGATAGAATATTATATCATACGGACAATTAATTTGAAAGGGTGCACAATTGTATATAGTCTTTGTACATTTCTCCATTTCATACATTCAAAAAAGGAGTAATTTTGCGAGTGAATAAATATAATAAGGTCCAAACCGATGAAACAAATATGAGAAGAATTGCAATTTATCTATTGTGCATATTCATGTTACTGCCTGTTGCAACAATGACAGCACAACCTGGTTATAACTACTCAAAGTTACAACGGGAGAAACTAAACCGCGGCGTAGTTGCCATTCGCGAAAACCCTTCAGAAGTAATCGTTTCGTGGAGGTATCTTTCTTCCGATCCGATACAGACCGGTTTCAATGTGTACAGAGACGGGAAGAAACTGACAGACACTCCCATCACAGTCAGCACCTTGTTCCGTGATAAGAATAACAGTCAGAAAACGGCTGTTTACGAAATACGTCCTGTTCTAAAAGGCAAGGAAACGCATCACATTGACGGCACATACACACTCCCGGAAAACGCGCCTCTCGGCTATCTGGAAATTCCCCTGCAAAAACCGGCAGACGGAATAAGTCCGGCAGGTGATACCTACACGTACAGTCCCAATGATGCTTCCATCGGTGACGTAGACGGTGACGGCGAATACGAAATTATCCTCAAATGGGACCCCAGCAATTCACACGACAACTCACACGAAGGCTATACAGGTGAAGTATATATTGATTGTTACCGAATGAACGGAGAACAGCTATGGCGCATCAACTTGGGTAAAAACATACGTGCAGGAGCTCATTATACTCAATTCATGGTGTACGATCTGGATGGTGACGGCAAAGCGGAAGTAGTGATGCGGACTGCCGACGGAACAATAGACAGCAAAGGGAAAGTGATAGGAGATGCAAATGCAGACTATCGCGAAGAGGGAACTTTCGATCCCAGCAGAAATCAGATAATGAAGCAAGGACGTATTCTGAAAGGCAAAGAATACCTGACTGTTTTTTCAGGAGACACCGGTGAAGCCTTACATACCATCGACTATATCCCTGCCCGCGGCAACGTTGCCGACTGGGGAGACGCAAAAGGTAACCGAAGCGACCGCTTCCTGGCTTGTGTAGCCTATCTTGACGGAGTACACCCAAGTGTTGTCATGTGCCGAGGCTACTACACGCGTACTGTTCTGGCTGCCTTCGACTGGAACGGAAAAGAACTGAAGAACCGTTGGGTATTCGACAGCAACCATCCCGGATGTGAGCAGTACGCCGGACAAGGAAACCACAATCTGCGTGTAGGCGATGTGGATGGTGACGGATGCGACGAAATCATTTACGGTTCCTGTGCTATCGACCACAACGGCAAAGGACTTTATTCTACCCGAATGGGACATGGAGACGCCATCCACCTGACACATTTTGACCCTTCACGAAAAGGTCTGCAAGTGTGGGACTGCCATGAAAACAAACGTGACGGCTCCACTTATAGAGATGCTGCAACGGGAGAAGTGTTGTTTCAGCTAAAAAGCAATACCGATGTAGGACGTTGTATGGCCGCCGACATTGACCCGACTCATCCGGGTGTGGAAATGTGGTCAGGAGATTCACAAGGAATTCGAAACGTAAAAGGAGAAATCATAGCCCCTAAAATGAGAAATATGCCGACCAATATGGCTGTCTGGTGGGATGGAGACCTATTACGCGAACTATTGGATAGAAACATGATTATTAAATACGACTGGGAAAACAAAAAGTTTGTTCCGCTTGTCAAATTCACAGGAACTCTTTTCAACAATGGAACGAAATCGAATCCTTGTCTCCAAGGTGACATTATAGGCGACTGGCGGGAAGAAGTACTCGTACGCTCCGAGGACAACGCTTCTCTCCGGCTCTACGTATCGACTATCCCGACCGAATACAGATTCCACACCTTCCTTGAAGAACCGATATACAGAATCAGTATCGCTACCCAAAATGTAGGCTATAACCAGCCAACACAACCGGGATTCTATTTCGGACCGGACCTTATAAAGATGAAAGGTACTTTCAGAGGATATCAATTCAAGTAAGTGTTATACTAAAAGTATCAGCGCCAACCACAAATACACATCTCTTGCCCTTGGTATTTTACTATACGAAGGGCAGATTTGTTTAAAATCCAAAGAAATAACTATCTTTGCCTGCATATAACACATATAAATCCACTATGAAGAAGAATACATTCCTTATATTATCGCTTTTATTGCTTTATCTCTATCCACTGTCGGCCTCCGTGGAAATTCGCTCCAATAAACTGACTACCGGAGATGGATTAGCAAATAATTCGACCCGCTATATGATGCAGGATAGTAAAGGATTTATCTGGCTGGGAACTCTCAACGGATTAAGTTATTATGACGGCAATTCTTTCGTCAATATCTATCCGGATATAAATAACCCACTCTCATTAGCCGATTCCCGTATCCGAAGCATGGAAGAAGACCCGAACGGCTTCATGTGGATTTCAACAATTTCTTCTTTTATCAGTTGCTATGATTTACGTCATGGCTGTTTTGTGGATTTCACCGGAAATGGGGAATACAAGGAAAACTATTCCAAATTCATTATCCTTTCCGACAACTCTATTTGGTTATGGCATAATCAAAACGGTTGCCGCAGAGTCGTTTATCAGGACTGCAAATTTTCATCGCAGGCGTATAAAGAGAAATCAGGCAATCTGCCTTCCGATAAAGTACAATTCGTTTTGGAAAGTGCAAAAGGAGAAGTCTGGATTGGTACGGACAAAGGGTTATTGAAGTATCAGAATGGTAAAACGAACAATCTTGACCCGCAACAACAGAACTGGGAACACATCATTTCTTATGATAAATACACTTGTATCATTACCGATAAAAATGAAATCTACCGTCATACCTATTCCGCGGACAAGCTGGAAAAGGTTGCGTCGTTAGCAGAAGGCTTTGATGATACAGGCCACGTCACAGGCAACTTCCTCTTGCAGGATAAATGGGTATTGTTTACCGTCAACGGCAGCTATATACTGGATATTCCGACCGGTAAACTAAGTCGTTACTCGGAACTGAATATCAAAAATGGCGCTGTCACCAGGGACAATAAGAAAAATGTATGGGTACATAACTATACGGGCAATTTATGGTACGTCGACCTAACCACCGGCAAAATCAAGCCTTTCCAGTTCCTTTCCTCCAAACATATCGGTTACATCGATGTGGAACGTTACAGCATCGTACACGACTCACGGGACATTCTCTGGATATCGACCTACGGCAACGGGCTTTACGCTTATGAGTTATCGACGGGCAACCTGCAACACTTCACATTCGAAGTCAATCAATCCAGCCACATCAACTCCAACTATCTTCAATTTGTAATGGAAGACCTTTCCGGAGGTATCTGGGTAAGCTCTGAATTCTCGGGTTTATCTCATTTGGAAATTCTGAACAAAGGGACACAACGTATTCATCCCAGCGGTGAAAACAGTTCCGACCGCTCGAATACCATCCGTATGCTCTTCCAGACTCAAAACGGCAATATCTACATGGCCAACCGCATGGGTAGCCTTTACGAATACAACTCTGCCCTGACCAAAGTGATCCGCCAAGAAGACTTCACCCATAACGTTTACAGCATGAACGAAGATCAGGAAGGCAACTTATGGCTGGGAATGAGAGGAATCGGCCTTCGCATCGGCGCAAACAAATGGTATAAGAATGACCTCAGGAACCCTAACTCTCTATCCAACGACCAAGTTTACTCCATTTATCGCGATAGAAAAGGACGTATGTGGCTGGGCACTTTCGGTGGAGGATTGAATTTGGCAGTTAAGACTGCCGACGGTTACCAGTTTAAGCACTTCTTACAAGACAACTACGGCGAAAAACGGATCCGTGTCATCGAAGAGGACAAGAACGGACGCATGTGGGTAGGCACCAACAACGGTATTTATATCTTCCATCCGGATTCACTGATTGCATCACCCAAGAATTACGTGATTTACAATCATGCCAACGGCACATTCCCCAGCAACGAGATCCGTTGTTTGATGAACGATGATAAAGGTAATATGTGGATTGGTACTTCCGGGGCCGGATTCGCAGTCTGCCACCCGGGAGACAGCTATCAACACCTGACTTTCGATTGCTATGATATAAAAGACGGATTATCCAATGCAGTCGTCCAGTCCATCGTTCAGGATAAGGACCATAAAATGTGGATTGCAACCGAATATGGCATCTCCCGTTTCACCCCGGCCACCAAACAGATAGAGAATTACTTTTTCTCTTCCTACACTTTAGGAAATGTATATAGTGAAAACACCGCTTGCGTCAGCAATGACGGCAAATTATTGTTCGGAACAAACTATGGCCTGGTAGTACTGGATGCCAACAAGATAGAGACGTTAGACAAGCCTGCCTCCGTTATCTTCACCGGACTTCAAATCAACGGTGCGCACATGCTTCCGGGAGTGGAGGATTCGCCTTTACAGGAAGCGATGCCCTACATCAACGAACTGAACCTGAAATATTATCAAAGTTCACTCACGATCTCTTTCTCTACCTTCAACTATCTGGACGGGGTATCCAAATACTCTTACAGTCTTCCTCCATACGATACGGAATGGAGTTCACCCTCCAGCCTGAACTTTGCCACTTACCGGAATCTGCCTCCGGGCAAATATGAACTGCATGTGAAAGCCTGCAACGCCGCCGGTATCTGGGGAGAAGAAAATGTGATGGAAATCGTCATAGCTCCTCCTTTCTGGAAAACCGGATGGGCTTACCTGATCTATGCCATTCTGATAGCCATAGCGGGTTACTTCAGTTTCCGTATTATCAGAAATTTCAATGCGCTGCGTAACCGTATCGCCGTAGAAAACCAGCTGACGGAGTATAAACTGGAATTCTTTACCAACATCTCTCATGAATTCCGCACTCCGTTGACACTGATTCAAGGTGCTTTGGAAAGAATTGTCAACATGGGAAACCACTCCAAGGATATGCAACACTCCCTGAAGATCATGGACAAGAGCACGAAACGAATGTTGAGGCTTATCAACCAACTACTGGAATTCCGGAAAATGCAGAAAAACAAACTCGCCCTCTCCCTGGAGGAAACGGATGTTGTCGCTTTCTGCTATGAAATATTCCTTAGTTTCAAGGATGTCAGCGAATCCAAAAACATGGATTTCCGTTTCGAGCCTTCACAGAACTCTTACAAGATGCCTGTGGATAAAGGAAATCTTGATAAAGTGATCTATAACCTGCTCTCCAACGCTTTTAAATATACTCCTTCCAACGGAAAGATTATATTCAAAGTAGACGTACAGGAACAGAAGAAACAACTCTGCATACAAGTGATCGACACAGGACTGGGCATCCCGAAAGAGAAGCGTGCCGAACTGTTCAAACGCTTTATGCAAAGCAGCTTCTCACACAGCAGTGTAGGTGTCGGACTTCATCTCACATACGGTCTGGTCAATATACATAAAGGGACGATTTCTTATAATGAGAATGAAGACGGCGGTTCCATCTTCACCGTCGAACTACCAACGGATGCCAGTGTTTATGAAGAAAAAGATTTCCTCGTTCCTAACCAGTTATTGATTGAAGAAGAGGAACAACGCCATAAAGAGTTTGTCACAGACGAAAATACGGACGAACAGGCAGCACCTCCCGTACCGTTGAACAAGCGGAAAATATTAATCATTGAAGATGATAATGATGTCCGCGAATTCCTGAAAGAAGAGATCGGCCATTACTTCGAAGTGGTAGCAGAAGCGGACGGTATCAGTGGCTTCGAACGTGCACAAACTTATGATGCAGATCTGATTATCTGCGACGTATTAATGCCGGGTATGACGGGATTCGAAGTGACCAAGAAATTAAAGAATGAATTTGCCACCAGCCACATTCCCATCATTCTGCTAACCGCCCTCAATATGGAAGAAAAATATCTGGAAGGTATCGAATCCGGCGCGGATGCTTATATCACCAAACCGTTCAGCATCTCCTTATTACTGGCCAGAATCTCCAAACTGATCGAACAGCGGGACAAACTGCGTGAAAAATTCTCCAACGAACCGGGAATGGTTCATGCGGCTATCTGTACGAACAACAAGGACAGCAAATTCCTGGCAAAACTGAATGAAATGCTGAACGAACACATGGTGGAAACAGAATTTTCCGTAGATGACTATGCCAACCTGATGGGATTGGGACGTACCGTATTCTACAAGAAAGTACGTGGTGTCACCGGATACTCTCCCAATGAATACCTGCGTGTCATTCGTTTGAAGAAAGCTGCGGAATTATTGTTAACCGAAGACCTGACTGTTTCCGAGATTTCCTACAAAGTAGGTATCAACGATCCCTATTATTTCAGCAAATGCTTCAAGAATCAATTCGGAATAGCCCCTTCTGTTTATCAGAAGAACGGTGGTAAAGCTCCGGCTTCCAATACCACAGCAGGAAACACGGAGCAACCCGCTGAAGAAAAAGGAGAAACGAATGCTTAAACAGGATACATGATAACTGACTGATTATAGTACACATTCTCTCTGCCAATGGGGTTATGTGTACTATTATCTGAAATCATGTACAAACATCGGTCACACTTTTCCATCAAAAGATAAAAATTACATTATTTCCGTACTTTAATACCGGGTGTATCTTCTTTCAATACACTTTCTTTGCAGCAAAACAATTTAATTGATTATCATGAAACACAAATTATTTCTTTTCGTATTTCTGCTGACTGCACTGTCTGTCATCAACGGACAAGCATCCGAACGCAAAAAATACAATTTCAACAGTGAATGGAAATTGCAAATAGGCGACTTTCCCAAAGCTAAAAATGCTAAATTTGACGACAGCCAATGGAAACAAGTAACTTTACCTCATGCTTTTAATGAAGATGAAGCATTTAAGGTATCTATTGAAGACCTTACAGATACCATATCTTGGTATCGTAAGAGATTTCAACTGCCTGATTTAAAAAGCAATCAAAAAGTTTTTATAGAATTTGAAGGCGTACGCCAAGGTGGTGATTTTTATATCAACGGATATCATTTGGGAAAACATGAGAATGGAGTCATGGCAGTAGGTTTCGACCTAACTCCATACATTAAACAAGGAGAAAACTTGATTGCAGTACGCACAGATAATAGCTGGACTTATAGAGAAGCAGCAACAAAATCAAGATTTCAGTGGAACGACCGAAATTTCAATGCAAATTATGGTGGCATTCCTAAAAACGTTTTTCTCTATGTTACTGACAATGTATACCAAACTCTTCCTTTATACAGTAACCTGAAAACAACAGGAGTTTATATTTATGCTAAAGATATTGATATAAAAAGACGTAAAGCTACTATTCACGCTGAATCGGAAGTCAGAAACGACAGTCAAGAATCTCGCCAGTTCAGCTATCAGGTAACCGTATTAGATGCTGACGGTAGATTGATAAAAAGCTTTCAAGGGGACAAAATAACTTTGAAGACCGGAGAAACAAAAATAATAAAAGCTTCCACCCCTATTGATAACCTTCATTTCTGGAGTTGGGGTTACGGCTACTTATACACAGTCAAAACCGCTTTGAAAGATGAGAATAATCAAATATTCGACGAAGTAAGTACACGTACCGGATTCCGAAAAACCCGTTTCGCAGAGGGAAAAATATGGTTGAACGATCGTATTATCCAAATGAAAGGTTATGCACAACGCACTAGCAACGAATGGCCTGCTGTAGGTATGTCCATACCAGCATGGCTTAGTGATTATTCAAATGATTTAATGGTAAAAAGTAACGGCAATTTAGTTCGTTGGATGCACATTACACCCTGGAAACAAGACGTTGAATCATGTGACCGTGTAGGACTGATACAGGCAATGCCTGCGGGAGACTCTGAAAAAGACCGTGAAGGACGTCAATGGGAACAACGTGTCGAACTAATGCGTGACGCAATTATCTATAATCGCAACAATCCAAGTATTCTTTTTTATGAGTGTGGAAATGAATCCATCAGTCGTGAACACATGATAGAAATGAAAGCTATTCGTGATAAATATGACCCTTTCGGCGGACGTGCTATCGGCTCACGCGAAATGCTGGATATTCGTGAAGCAGAGTACGGAGGTGAAATGTTATATATCAATAAGAGTATGCACCACCCGATGTGGGCTACTGAATATTGTCGTGATGAAGGATTGCGTAAATATTGGGATGAGTATAGTTATCCTTTTCATAAAGAAGGAGACGGACCGCTCCACCGTAATCAACCAGCAACTAGTTATAATCATAATCAAGATGAATTTTCCGTTGAACTTGTCCGTCGTTGGTACGACTATTGGCGTGAACGTCCCGGAACAGGAACCAGGGTAAACTCCGGTGGAGCAAAAATAATCTTCTCCGATAGTAATACTCATCATCGTGGAGCCGAAAATTACCGCCGCAGTGGTGTGACAGATCCAATGCGCATCGAAAAAGATGGCTTCTATGCTCATCAAGTTATGTGGAATGGTTGGGTGGATACAGATAAATTCCAGACTTACATTATCGGCCATTGGAACTATCCTAAAAACACAGTTAAACCCATATACGTAGTCTCCAACGGAGAAAATGTGGAGCTTTTCTTAAATGGCCAATCCCTTGGAAAAGGAAAACGTGAATACAACTTCCTCTTTACTTTTGACAAAGTTTCTTATCAACCGGGGAAATTGGAAGCTGTCAGCTACGACAAAGGTGGAAAAGAAGTCAGTCGCTACATGATAAGCACAGTAGGTGAACCCGCAAAGTTAAAGCTTACCGCCATACAGAATCCCGAAGGCTTCCATGCCGACGGTGCAGACATGGCATTGATACAAGTGGAGGTAGTAGATAACAACGGAAAACGTTGTCCGCTAGACAATCGTACAATACAATTCACACTGAAAGGCAACGCTGAATGGCGAGGAGGTATCGCTCAAGGAAAAAACAATCATATCCTCGATACGAACCTACCAGTAGAATGCGGTATCAACCGCGCTCTTATCCGTAGTACAACCATTGCCGGAAAAATTGTTTTGACAGCAAAAGCAGAGGGACTTCCAACCGAAACTCTTACATTGGAGACGGTTCCGGTAAAAATAAATGCAGGTTTAAGCACTTATCTCCCGCAAACCACCTTGAAAGGTAAGTTAGATAAAGGAGCAACTCCTTCTACCCCATCTTACAAAGATACGAAAAAGGGAATACAGATTATCTCCGCAAAAGCAGGATTCAATCATGAAGAAGCTAAAAATAGCTTCGATGACAACGAATTGAGCGAATGGAAAAACGATGGTAAACTTAGTACTGCATGGATAACTTATACACTCGAAAGAGAAGCTGAAATAGATGATGTTTGCTTGAAATTACAAGGATGGCGTACTCGTAGTTATCCTTTAGAAGTATTTGCCGGAAACAAATTGATATGGAGTGGAAATACGGACAAAAGTCTAGGATATGTCCATCTAAATATCGACAATCCTGTAAAAGCAAGTACAATCACAATCCGACTGAAAGGCAACACCAGTGACAATGACGCCTTTGGAGAAATCACAGAAGTAAAAGCTAAAGTGGCAAACGAAATGGAACTGGAAAAAAGTAAAAGTAAAAATACTCTTAGAATTGTAGAAGTCGAGTTCCTTGAGTCAATTAACTGATTTGACTTTCAATAGGTATTAGAATTAGTAGAAGATTGTTTGTTTTTGATAAAAAGTCCTTCTCACGTTTATTATCGCCGTTCTGAAGGACTTTTTATTGCATAAACTATCCTAATAATATTTCCAAGATGAAAAACATTTTTATTATTTTAATGTTTGCATTCAGTTGCAACTGCTACGCAAGCAATAATAATCCCGCACACGTAATTATCACCGCCGGACAATCAAATACCGATGGTCGAGTTCCTAACGACCGTTTGCCAGAATACATCAAAGCTATGGCAACGGACACATCTTTCACTACAGGTGCTTACAAATATTGCAAGATTGCACAAAATCGTATAGACGGAAAATTTCGTCCTTATTGGCCTAAAAGTAAAAGAAGGGCTAAACCCAACACATGGGGATATGATGCTGTCACCTATTATTGGCTGGAACAGTTGTGGCAAGAACCTTTCTATGTTATTAAATGGGCTATTGGTGGAACTTCCATCGAGCCTTCTACAAATTCGGAGAAATCGGTTCATTGGTCGGCAAATCCCGAATGGCTATCACACAACACAGCAACCTGTGAAAAAGGACGTTCATTACTCCTTTCTTTTATCAACAACATAGACGGCTGCATCAACAATACGTTATCTAAATTGAAGAACGGTTATCAAATTGATGCATTCTTGTGGCATCAAGGAGAAAGTGACTGTACCAATGGAGACAAATATTACGGAAACCTAAAAGCAGTAATCGCGTATGTACGTAATCACCTCTGTAAAAAGACAGGAAAGGATTATTCTAAACTTCCGTTCATCTTCGGCACAGTAGCCAAGAAAAACAAACGATACAATAATGAAGTGGAGGCTGCAATGAAACGTCTTGCCAAAGAAGATTCAAACATCTATCTGATAGATATGTCAGATGCAGAGTTGCTTGGTGACCGCCTACATTTTAATCAGATTTCCTCTGAATATTTAGGTAAAAAGATGTACGAACAAATCAAAGAACAACAATAAGGAACCATATATTAAAATATTTTGGAGACATCGCATACCAATATTAACAGAATTTCGGCAATTTGTATAAAATTACATCTTTTCCGTACGAATATTTGGACAGGAATTCTTCCAATGCACTTTCTTTGCAGAAGAAGCAAGACAAATCCAAGTCTGTCTACATCTTCTATTATTTACTAATTTAATCACTTAGATATATCAACATGAAAAACATTTTGTATGAAAAATGCAGTTGGGGAAAGAAAATACTATTTTTTCTTCTCATAGCGTTACTACATTCAGCAATGTCGTTTGCACAAGAACGAACAGTGACTGGTGTTGTAGTCGATGATAAAGATGAACCGATAATCGGTGCTAACGTCAAGGCGAAAGGAGCCAACAAAGGGACTATTACAGACTTAGACGGAAAATTCATTCTGTCACTCCCGAAAAGTGTTAGAGAGTTAGAAATTTCTTTCATCGGTTTTAATAGTAAAACAGTCTCTATAACCGACAAACCTCTTCACATAAAGTTGGATGAGTCATCTATCTTATTAGACGAAGTTGTATCCATTGGCTACGGCACCGCCAAAAAAGGAAATATCACCGGAGCTATAGCCAAAATAGATGCAGAAAGTCTGGAAGACCGGGCCACAACAAACATCGCATCTGCCTTACAAGGCCAACTGGCAGGAGTAGAGGTACGGACTACTACAGGTGAACCTGGTTCAGAATTGCAAATCCGTATTCGTGGAGCGGCTTCTATCAACGCCAGTTCAGACCCGCTTTATGTGATCGATGGAATACCAGCAGACGACTTAGGTAGCATTAATCCTGGCGATATCCATTCCATTGAAGTGCTCAAAGATGCTTCATCTTCTGCCATCTATGGTTCACGCGGCGCAAATGGTGTAGTACTTATCACCACCAAACAGGCAACTCAAGACTCCAAAGTAAGGGTACAGTTTCAAGCTTCATATGGAGTTCAATCATTGGAAAGAAAACTTGATGTACTTTCTCCGGAAGAATGGATTGATTTTCGTACTTCATACAATAACCAAAGATATTTGGAAAAATACGCTAGCATAGGGGCGACAGCAAACGACGATATGGCAACCCGTATAAAACTGATAGGAAAAATGAACTATAATTATGTCAATGATGACCGTTGGACACAACCAAACTACGGCGGTTTGTTACTAGTTGACTGGCAAGATGAGTTTTTCCGCCTGGCACCTCTACAAAATTATCAGTTATCCATCTCCAGTGGAAGAAATAACACCAAATACCGCGTATCTCTGGGATACGTAGATCAACAAGGAATTGCCATCACTAGCGGATACAAGCGTTTAACTTTGCGTGCCAATATAGAATCTAAAATATTAAACCGCATCACAGTTGGGTTCAACCTAGCCCCTAGTGCAACATGGAGTGAAGGTGGGCGTGTTGATGGCAAAGACCAACAAGCAAACAACATGCTTACCATGTGCCCGATAGTAGAACCAACTTCAGGATTATACACCGGTGCCGAAGGTCACCCGCCTTATGCCTGGACTAGTTCTAGCAAAGTAAGTCCGATTGCTAACATGGAACAAACGGTAAGAGATTCTGAAAATGCCCGTTTTAGTACTTCTGCTTACGTTAAAGCAGACATTTGGAATGGTGTATCGGCAGAGCTAACTGGCTCTTACAACTTCAACAGTAGCCAAAGCCGTAATTTCAAACCTAGTAATATTACATCCAAATGGAGTAACGGAGAAGGTTATGAAACAACCGGTAGCCGTTCAGACAATCGAAGCCATAAGTTCCTGCTACAAGCATTATTAAAATACAACAAAACATTTGCTAAACATACAGTAAGTGGAATGGCTGGTTATTCAATGGAAAGTTCAAACGGTTCTTCAAGTAACCTATCAGCCAAACAGTTTCCTGACAATGCATTAGAAGTTTTCGACATGCAGGACGTAGTAATGCAAAAAGCAGCAGCCAATCTATCCACCCCTTCTCGTTTATTATCTTATTTTGGGCGTGTACAATATGAATATGACGACCGATATTTATTAACAGCAAGTATCCGCCGGGATGGTTCTTCCCGCTTTGGAAAAAACAGCCGTTGGGGAATTTTCCCTGCAATTTCCGCTGCATATCGAATTTCAAATGAAAACTTCTGGTCTAAAGATTTCATTGTTAATTCACTAAAGATACGTGCCAGTTGGGGGATGAATGGAAATAACTCTATACCATCCAACGCTTCACTTGCTGTCTTAGATAATGCGAATTATACATCCGGTAGTATCATCAATGGATTTGCCCCTATTTCATTGGCCAATCAGGAATTGGGCTGGGAAAAGACAGATAGTTGGAACATCGCTTTCGATATGGGATTATTCAAGAATCGTATTTTTATATCTGCCGACTATTATATAAAAGACTAAGGATCTATTGTATAAAGTAAACGTTCCAGCCTTATTAGGTTTTACAAAAGCATGGGGTAACATTGGTTCTATCAGAAACAAAGGATTTGAGATCGAACTCCACACTAAAAATCTCGTCGGAAAGTTAAAGTGGAATACTTCATTCAACATTGGCTACAATGAAAACAAGGTAATCAGTTTAGGAGATGATAACAGCTCATATTTTACAGGATTTGAAAACACACAGATTTTCATGGTCGGCCAGCCTGTCAAATCTTTCTATTTATATGATGCTGTCGGGGTTTATCAGAAACAAGAAGACTTAAAAAAATATCCTGTTATGCAGCAAACTGTTGTAGGAGACGTACGTTTTCGTGATGCGGATGGCAACGGATATATCAATGATAACGACCGCACATTAGTTGGCAAACCTGACCCCGATTTCACCTTTGGTATGACAAATACTTTTAAATACAAAAACTTTGATTTATCCATCCTCATAACCGGGCAGACAGGTGGCAAAGTTTACGGTTTGCTAGGTCGTGCCATGGACAGGCCAGGTATGGGAGTAAGTATCAATGTATTATCCCGCTGGAAAAATATGTGGAGATCGGAAGAAGAGCCAGGAGACGGCAAAACACCTGGAATTGGTAATTCAAATACAGGTCAATTATATGATACACGCTGGTTGTACAGTTCAGATTTTATTAAAATAAAAAATATAACATTAGGATATAAATTACCATTAAAAAAAATAGTACAAAATGCACGCGTTTACGTTACTGCAGAAAATCTTATCATGTGGGACAAATATGACGGTGGATTCTCTCCCGAATCCAGTAACGGCTCATCCGGCGACTATGATTACGGAGCTTATCCACAAGCTAGAGTGATTTCTTTAGGAGTTAATGTTACATTCTAATTATTAATCTTATGAAACTATATCAATATATCACAAGTAGTGCAATATGTTTAGGTTTGTTTTTTTCTTCCTGCAATGACTGGCTGGATGTTACACCTGTAGATACCCGTACCAGTGAGAATTTTTATCAAACCCCGTCACAATTAGAACAAGCTATTATAGGTATTTATAATGGCCTGATGCCACTATCGGAATATTCATGGATGATGTCAGAAATACGTTCGGATAACGTATGGGTACCTTATAAATTAGGCAAACAACGTGATTATGTAGATATCGCCTGCTTTAACTCAAACATTACCACTATTTCAACCATCTCCAATGCCTGGAACGATTTATATGAAATCATAGCACGAGCTAATCTTTTTCTATCTAAAGTTGATCAGGTAGAATTCTCTGCTGATTTAGACAATGTAAAAAAACAATTTATCGGTGAAGCTAAATTTCTAAGAGGTCTGGCTTATTTTGAATTGGTACGCTATTTTGGTCGAATTCCTGTCGTATTGGAACCAATATCAATCGAGAAAGCAATGACAATCAAACAATCTGAAACGGTTGAAGTCTATGAAAATGCAATTATTCCTGACCTACAAGATGCTATAAATTCTTTAATGAATGAACCTTTAAACTATGCAGGAAAATCCGCTTCTGCAGGACGGGCTACCTTATCTGCTGCTCAATCATTACTAGGACGAGTTTATTTAACTATGGCAGGTTTCCCCATTCAGGACGAGTCTAAAAAAGATTTGGCTAAAGAATTATTTAAGGAAGTTATTGATTATTCTGATGCAAACAATCACAAATTTTGGGCCAAAGACATGGATGAATGGAATAAAATGTGGATTAGCGAAAACGACAATAAATACCATATTTTTGAAATTCAATACATGGCCGCTAATGGTTATGGCAATCCAATGGTACCAGCGTCCGTCCCATCAGTTTCACCAGTCTATACAGCTGTCAAATTATTGGGAAATACTGTGTACTGTGAAAAATCATTAGATAAAATCCTCACACAAAAAGACGAAAATGACGAATTTATTGATCAACGTTGTCATGGTACTATCGAAACCGGTAATATGGTAGATGAGGATGGAAGACCTTATACCGGAGAAGACTTTTACGTAAAACTATTCGAGCACAACGTAAAACGAAAAGAATTAGGTTATTCAGATATCAGTAGTCAAATAGTAGACCGTAATTATTTCCCAACCAATTATCCCCTGATTCGTCTGGAAGATGTTATGCTCATGTATGCCGAAATAACGGGTCCTACCGAAGGCAAAGAATATGTTGATAGAATACGTACAAGAGCCGGGCTACCTGCATTAGACGAAAACATAACCCCTGCAAATTTTGCAGATTCAGTTGATATAGAACGTCGTAGAGAATTGGCTAGTGAGGGCATCCGTTGGCATGATATCGTACGTCAAGGACGATTTAAGCCACTATTGCAGGAGATGTTTAAACGATACGCCGGTGAAGGAGATGAAACATACAATTTATATCTTCGTGTAAAAGATGGCACTTATCTATATCCTATCCCTGATGCCCAAATGAAAGTAAAAGAAGGTCTATATGAACAAAATGCAGCGTATAAATAGAGCAAAGCCAAGCAAAAGACATAATTAAAAATACGATCTATAAATTTATTCAAAGGTTGGTAATGAAGGTCCTCCAGAAGTAGTTTGGAGGACCTTCTTATACAATGACCTTATCTTTAAAAGATCACGACTTTCCTAAAGGACTAAAAATTTAATATACATTTATATATCATGCGAATCAGTAGTTGAAAACAAACTATCATTCATTCCCGTACCGTTATGCTTCATTCCTATTGCTTAGTGGAACTTACGACTAAATTAGTGTTCTACTAACCGAGTCTTTATAGTTTTAATCGCATTTTTTCTTTCGTATGACCTAGGTTAGATGATTATATGACTAAGGTTAGATAATCATCTGACTAACGTCGTATAATCATCTGACCTAGGTCATACGAAAAAATATTAGTGTCATAATGATTAATCGTTTAATAGAAGCTGGCTAATATATAGTAACAGAGCATTAGTTCATTTCCGCACCATTTTACTCTCATTCAACTACTGGCATATATTATAGAAATTACTTAGCTACAACTAACTAATCACACAAACGTTATTTTTGATAGTAGACAGAACTGAAATATAGCAATACCAAACAAACAGGAATCTCCATCATATAAAATTACAATGTTTAAACACAACATAAGAAAAGGGGGATAAAGCTGTACTTCGGCTTTATCCCCCTTTCTTATACAAGAATTTATGTGATACTATTCTCCTATAACTCCCTCCCAGTTTTTAGCAAAACGGAAGTTACCGATATTTCCTTTAAAACCACTGCGATTTCTCAACGAGATTGCTTTCAGGCCTGCTTTCAAAGCCCCTTCTTCACCAACTACTACAGCGTCTGCTTTCGGTTCATTCTGACTTAATTCCGGGTCTACAAATAAAGAAACTTCATTCTTATCATAATCGACTTTCAATACCAACAGATGCGTTGTATTATAATCATATACCATAGGAGCCTCGTTGCGTTCTTTCATCAAGCCTACAGCAAATTTGATTTTATCATTTCCTTCGCGTCTGACATATACCTGGCCACGATTTCCCCCACCGACATAACTGGCACTCGTAGCCAGAATATCCGCCAGATTACTTGAACTGACTTTAGCAAAGTTCACCAGACAAGTCAGATAATAAGTTCCCTTGGAATATACTTTTCCTGATTCTACCAAAGAATATACACTGATACGAGAACCTTTCACCCCTTGCGGAAAACCAAAATTAACAGATGGTCCCGTCTCACTGTATCCGGCATAAGTCAAAGCCTTTCCGACAGTAGGGCTTGTTACTCCCTCAACCGGTGTGGAAGTAAATGCACCACACCAGGTATCCACTTTAATAGGAGCCCGTTTATCACCATAAACTGCTTTCTCCAAAGTATCGCCTTCCTTATAACCTTTCAACAGATCATTCTTCAAAACTTGTGCCTGGCTTCCCAATGCAAGTACTGCCAACGCCATTGATACCATTACTTTTTTCATCATTCCTCTTCTATTTTATATTTTAATCTACGTTTTTCATCAAATACCGGAGTAATCCTCCTGTTATCAATTACCATCCGGTTTCTCTATCTCTGTAAACGGGCAAAGACTCCATTTGAAATCTTCAAATTTATCAGGATGCTCCGGATTGAATCCTTTATAATCTTTCCTCAAAAACTTCACTGCGTCCAAACGGACTTTCTTCATTCCTTCAATTATACATTTTGCCAACTCATAAGCACCGAAAGTATTGGAGTGGGAATTATCTTTCAGTTCCTTAGTTTGTCCCGGATAGGTATTAATAGGATAATGAACGAATGCATGTTCGGAAGCATCTTCTCCCATTGCTTCATAAAGCGTACGACTTATTTCGTTCAAGTCAATCAAAGGTACATTTTCTTTGGTTGCCAACCAACGAATTGCGTCAGGGTAATCAAGGTGAGTGTTTACAATCTTACCGTTCTTATCAAAACGACGACGCTGGGTAGGCGTTACCAATACAGGTTGTGCACCTCTGGAACGTGCTTCATCAATATAAATCTTCAAATTATACATGAAAGAATAAAATGCTCCTTTACCGGGACCTTTTTGCTTCTGATCGTTATGCCCGAACTCCATAAAAAGATAATCACCTTTCTTCATTTGTGTCAGCGCTTTCTTCAAACGTCCGGCACCGATAAAAGTATTGGCAGATTCGCCGGATTCAGCATAATTGGCAATAGCCACCTGATCGGTGAACCATCGCGGAAACATTTGTCCCCAGGCAGCCCAAGGTTCATTATCATAATCCACTACGGTGGAGTTACCACAAAGAAAAATAGTGGGCACTTTATCTGCACGTTCAATGATCAGAGAAGTGATGCGGGGAGCATCCCCATTAAATTCAAGCGTCAGCTTTTCATCCCAGTTCAGTTTATTCTTTTCTCGTGCCTTGATTTTAACTTTCTCCCTTTCATTGATTTTCATGTTCCGTTTGTTGACGGTAAAAGACTCGGTAATCATTTCACCCTTTTTAGTCGGAAGGTTTTCAATAAACAGTCGGCGGGACTCGGCACGTACTGTAGTATTTCCGGCTGAATCCTTGCTGCCAAGGGTGACGGTTACTTTATAATTGCCATCGGGAACATTGACGGAGAAGAAAAAAGGCTGATCGCTTCTTCCATCCCATGCCGGTTGAAAGTCGTATCCGTAACCTTGTCCGTCATTGAACAAGGTTTCGGGCGTCACTTTAGTATATCCCTCTTTTACCTTTTTATCGGAAGTAAAATCGAATTTATAGACCTGCGCATAGCATGTTAATGCAAGTACCGCCAATATCATTGATACAACTACTTTTTTCATAATCCTTTTTGCTTTATGCTTTTAATATGCAATTCCTCAAAACATCAAACTAAAAAGCAAGACCAAAACGATATAAATATTTTGTCGTCTTATTTTTTGTCTTATTTGTTTCAAACCGACTACCATTATATATCGCATAATATGTCAATTCTTTTCTTCTTTCAGTACTAGTCCAATATTCCTTATTAGATTGTAATCCAATACCACCTACTTTTTCAATTTGTTTATTCAGAAGTGGAAGTAAATTATTTGCGCTAGTAGCAATTAGACCATTAAAGTCACCAATTGAAGGCAAATACCACTTCGTACTCGTACTTGGAGTATCATATTTATTCTGATATTCTCTTATTTGTTGAAGCACAACATAAGAATCACTTTTATCAATATTAAGCTTTACATACTCCTCAATTACCCTCACATTATTGTATCCCAATCCAAACCTAGTTTCAATATTCTTTGCATTATCTTTTGCATTATCAAAATAATATCCACTTAATGAGGTAAAATGAGACTTTGCATCAAAAGTCAAGAACCATTCATGCATAAAAGCAGTTGCATCTCCCCAACTATCCGCAACATCAGGTCCTAATGCCAATACAAGACCATGACAGCAACTAGGATATTCTCTTTTCAAAACATCCATTTCCGAGGTAATTTTGTAATTGCTGACATCACCATATTGAGCAGAAGGTTGCGGATTACCAACATAATAAACTACACCAATACAGTTTTTAGAAGAAGGAGTTTCTTCCTCTACAGAAATAACACTGCCATCCGCATAATATAAATCACCTACCTGCAGATGATGAGTCACCTCTTTATATCCGCCATCGACAATAAAACGTTTGTACTTTCCTTCTTTCATCTTTTCAGCCGTATCAAACGTACATTGCTTATCATTATAATGACCGATAATCTGATTTTCTGAAGACGGTTTCCTTAGCAAACGATATTCATCTTTCTTCGCGTCATAATAAGGAGAGATTTTAGTTCCTTCATTTACATTGTCAAGATAGAAAGCGACATTGACAGGCATGGCAATGTAAGGTGTTTCTTCCGGCATTGCCACCCCCTCTGCATCTGTAAAAATATACCGTGTGGAAGGCAACTTCACAACAAGCAGGCTCATACGGTGTGTCAACTGGAAACTCAATGTATAGTTTCCATTCTCTCCAATCAATGCAGTGGCATTTGAAGTCATCAAATCCTGCTTTGTATACACTTTCTGATCACTCTGTTCTGTTGTCAACTCCCAACCGGTTACCAAAGGAGCAAAAAAATCATCACCTGTCAGATCAGTTTTCCCTGCCATTTCCGATTGATAAGGATAGTAAGCATAGAAAGTCACTCCGGCCAACCGGTCATCATATAATATCGGTTTACCCGACCAGCTTGAACCATTGAACGTAAATGGCATATTATTAATCTCATCCAATATGACTCCGTCTTTCACAGCAAACAATCCAATCTGGTCCCCTTGGGTAAAAGTCGTCACAAATCCCGTGTCTTCCGTACGTGTAGACGGTTCATTATTAAACATTCCCGTATCAGTCACATCCAGTACAATCCCGTTCCATACATCTCCCGGAACTTCTTCTTCATTTTGAGAGCAACCAGCCCAACCGAACAACAGAATTGTCAGCAAAGCTACTTGCATTAGTTTATATTGTTTCATCTTCGCTTCAAATTTTGAATATTACTCTCTGTCAGTTCCTTCAACTTCTTCATCATCCCCATCCCACAAAACAGAATCTTTCTCTATTGTCACTTTCAATCCCGGTTTACCAACTCCTACATTGTATGTATATTGGTGTCCGCCTTCTAATATGCCTTCACCATTGCCCGGCGTATGACCGAAATTCCTGCCGTCTTTCAACGCAACTTTAAAGAATAATTTACCGGACATATCCTGCGGAATCATCAGCAATTGAAAAGAATAAGCGTATCCTTCTCTGGCATTTTCCAACAGATAAGGTTTCATCACTGCCGCTTCAACTCCTACAGCAGACTGTAATTTGCCTTCTGCCATAGTCCCCTTTGTGACTGCATTCACACTAAACACCATATCTTTCAGATCTTCTTCCGATACAGTGTCCCCGTCACCTTTCACATTGATAACCAACTTCACTGTTCCGTGGTGGAATGTAAGCTTACGTTCGCTACGGAACTTCATTTTCTCATAGGCATAAAGAAAATCCGAGTTTTTATATGCCTCTTCAGCTGTCTGATCGGAAGCTACGATCCACCCTGTCAATAAAGTTTCTGAAGAAGGATACCAGGCAAACAAAGTCTCCTCTTCCGTTGTCGTATACCAATAAAGAGGATCATTATTTTTAGCACTCATTTCTCCTGATTGAGAAACCTCATACAACTTTTGTGAGAAACCATCGTATAGGGAGACTGCTTCTCCTCCATCCCATTCAGTCTTCTCCCCGATGCTGCGCGTGAAAGTCATAGCAGACTTTTCCGCCAGTAATTCCACCGGATATTTATTATTTTGAAACTCGTCTTCCGCTACATTGGTACAAGCTCCGAAGAAACCTGCTACTGCCAATAAACCGCCGAGCCACCATTCATTTCTTTTCATATCGTTCTTTTTTTGAATCCTTGTCAGTCGTTTATTCAGTAACCGAAGCAGTCACGTCTTTGTCATCTTCTACGATCCAGTCTTCTATTTCCGCTTTGGTAATTGTCATTGCAGGATTTTCGAAGGTCACATTATAAGGATAGGCATGTCCACTCTCCAGATTCTGAACAGGCATGTATTGCGTGTAGGTCTCATCATTCATTCTCACTTCCAACAAAACTTTCTCCGGCATATCCTGTGGGAATAAAATAATGGATGCAGTCATTTCACCTTCTGCCGGTTTAGCAATATCCATGCTTAATTCTGAATTTGGAGTAGCACCGCTTTTGGCAACAGCCTCACCGGTAGTCACATTAAAAGAGCCTTCTAACTGCAGGCTTTTCAAATAGACTTTCATATTATTTAATGTAGCTCCGTTGGTTGCTTTAAACTTCAATATGATTTTAGTCATTTTATGTGAGAAGTCGAAGGTAACAGGAGACTCTGCATGAACTCCGGTAGCCTGGGCAAATAGAAAGTCTATTTGTGGCTGTTTGTCGGTTGTCTGGTCTGCTCCGCTGATTGTTTTTGCAATCACTCCTTCTGTACCCGGCAATGTACCATTCGCTCCCTGATACGGATAATAAGCATTCAAAGTAAACTCACCTTCTCCTTTCAAACGGATATTATTGTCTGTTGAGCCTTCGTTCACAACACGGAACGAACCTCCGGTTTCATTGCGATATTGGATATTAATATAGGTATCCACTGCATTAGCGGTCGCATTATCCTCATCCGCTTCAACAGTCACTCCAATACGGTCGTCCGAGCCCCATGCCGCACCGACAGCACGAGTTTCCTGTACATTATTCACCACTTCATTGATATTTCCAAAAATTTCGATGGGTTTATAAGCGCGATCCGCCTTTCCCGACTCTTCGTCACTACAAGCAGAAAAAGCTAATGACACTACCATAGCAGCAGCTAAATACATGTTTTTCATTGATGTCTTCATTTTAAGTTATTGTTTTTTTAGTTTTTTACTCCTGCAAATGTAGACGTACTTATTGAAGTATACAATGGACGATTGTACGCAAATACCTTGGCAATTATCCATTCAAAGGAAGTAAGGCTACCGGAGTATAATTACCCATGGAGAAGTGTATATTATTCTATTATTTCAGCTTGTACACTTCCGTTCCGGCAAGCAGGAAACAACCTACACCGTAATCTTCAAAGTCGGGCACACTCTTATAAGTAACCGGCTGACCGTCTTTGGGCTCCTTACCCGTACCTTGTACATATCCCAGGAATCCGTTCGGATGTACGGCATCTTTCACCATAGCGTTCCACGCTCTTAAAAGGATGGGAAGATATTCTTTACGGTCGAGCAGTCCGTTACGAACTCCCCAAGCCATACCGTAAACAAACAGTGCTGTGCCGGAAGTCTCTTTGCCTCCGAAGTTCGTAGGATCATGAAGGCTGACATTCCAGAAACCGTCTTCACGCTGACACTTCTTCAATGCCTTGCTCATGGTCAGGAAATCATTGATATAGTCCTGACGGTGTTTTTCGTCAGAGGGAATTTCATCCAAGACACGCACCAAAGCAGCATATACCCATCCGTTTCCACGACTCCAATAGCAATCCTCTCCATTAGGCTCCTTATAGGGAGGATTAAAATCCTGAT
>ERZ780190.731-NODE-731-length-34710-cov-7.797778_pt1 | contig 34710 bp, 58 predicted proteins | sample MGYA00510980_ERZ780190 | MGnify/ENA primary metagenome ERZ780190 (study PRJEB29588, sample SAMEA1972188) | human gut metagenome | biome: human gut; feature: human-associated habitat; material: faeces | place: Denmark | collected 2008/2010 ... | reverse complement strand
GGCGAGCATGGCGGCGGCGTCGGCCTCATCGGTCTCGTTCGGCGTCCGCTCCGGCGCGTCCTTCAACCGCTTCTCGGCTTCCGCCAGGAATGCGGCAAGCGCCGCCCGCTCCGCGATCATGGGGGCCTGCCGGCAGATGTCGGCCGAGGTCGGCTCGATGCGGCTCACGCTCCCGCGCATCGACGTGGGGCCGCTGCCGCACTTCTCGATGAGCGGCAAGTTCGACGCGCAGACGGGCTCGGTCCCGTCGGTCAACGTCAACTGGTTCGCCAGCGGCGCGGTCTTCGGGCCGAACAGCCCGCGCGTCATCGGAATCGGCGACAACCGGCGATACGACGAGGCGGCCATCCCGCTGAGCCCCAAGGTGCTGGGCGGGATCGGCAGGGGAGTCGCCCAGACGATGGATGTCGGCGGCGGCTCGGACGCCGGCGCGGTCATCGCGTGGCTCGACCGCAACCTCCCGGCGATCATCCAGAAGTACACGCCGGTCACGCTCGAGCGCGACCTCGACAGGCACATCAGGGCGGTGGCACATGCATAGAATGCACTACGTGTCGTCCTCGGGTGAGCGCGTCGACCTCGACGGCGACGGCATCTATGTCGGCACCGCCGCGGGCGTGCGCTCGCGCGAGTGGAGCTACGACCTCTCATGGCGCGGCGTCTACGGCATCTCGCGAGACGCGAGGGAGGCGACGGTCGATGCCGTGCTGTCCTCGGCGGCTGCCGACAGGCTCAGGCGGCTCGCGGACAGGGATGTCTCCGTCCGCGAGCCCGGTCGCCTCGTCGTCGACGGTGTTTGGTACCAGCGCGCCTATATCGCGAAGTCCGAGACATCGCAGGTCTACGGCAGGCGGGGTATCGCCGCCACGCTTACCGTGCTGCTGCTCGACGGGTCCTGGCGGCGCGAGGTCGTCCAGGAGTTCTACGCCCGGGAGGACGAGGACCAGACCGGCCTGGACTTTCCCCATGACTACGAGTACGACTACGGCGGCTCGGTCGCAAGCCGGACGGTCACCGTCGACGGGCTGGTGCCCGCCGACCTTAAGCTCACGATCTTCGGCCCCGCGTCGTCACCGCGCATCACCGTGACGCAGGGGGACTTCATCAACGTCTACTCTGCGGACGTTGAAGTGCCTGGCGGCTCCAGGCTCATCATCGACGGCTCGAGCTTCCCCAAGACGATCAAGCTCGTCGGCATGTACGGTGAGACCGAGGACCGCTTCGCCGACGGCATGCGCGGAGAGGGCGCCGGAAGCGGTTCCTACTGCTTCGAGCGGCTTCGGCCCGGCACGTCCTCTGTCGCATGGGACGGCTCGTTCGGCTTCACCATGACCCACTATCTTGAGGAGGGGGAGCCGCCTTGGAGCTCATAGTCGCCGACAGCGCCGGCAGGACGCTCTTCCCGATTTCTGACTTCGAGCTGGATATGGACTCGGGCTGGGGCGACGGCGTCGACAACTCGTTCGATCTCGTGGTGCGCGACTCGTCCGTACCGTTGCCGGAGGCCGCTTGGCGTGTTTTCGCCGACGGCCTGGAGATCGGCGGGCGCGTCGAGGGGTTCGAGCTCAAGACGCGCCGCACCTCGTCCGAGCTGCACTGGACCGGGTCGACCTGGACTGGAGTGCTCGAGAAGCGCCTTCTGTGGCCCGATCCGGGCCAGGACTACCTTGTCCTCTCTGGGGACGCAAACGCCGTGCTGCGGTCCGCGGTTAAGCGGCTCGACATCGGCTCCCTCTTCACGGTTCCCGATGCCGACGCCGGGGTGAACGTCAGTTACCGATGCAACAGGGACACACCCGACGCCTGGACCAACCTTAGGCTGGCGATGCGCTCCGCAGGCCTTCGCCTCGATGCGAGGTGGGTGGGCGGATCGTGCAGGCTCCAGGCGGTGAAGGTGACAGACTGGCGCGGCAGGGTCGACTCCGATCTCGTAAACTTCGACCTCAAGAGCGACCTGCTCGTCACCAATCACCTCAAGGCGGCCGGCAAGGGCGAACTTGCGGCCAGAGATGTCGTGGACGTCTACGCCGACCGGGAAGGCAGCGTGGGCACCGTGAAGGCGATGACCGGCGTCTTCGAGCTCGAGGAGTACTACGACGCCAACAACACCGAGGGCGACGATCTCCGCGACCAGGCATCCAGCCGACTCGAGGACAAGCAGTCCGAGGGCAGCGTGACCGTGACGGTCAACGAGGGCGTCGAGTTCGGCCTCGGCGATATCGTTGAGGCCAGACACTACTCGCCAAACGTGACGGTCTCGGTCGAGATCAGCAGCAAGATCGTAAAGGCCGCGGGGTCGGGCTACAGCGCCACGTATGGCGCATCGCCTGGTGCGGTGGGGAGATAGGAGACTGTCATGAAGCAGATAGAACTCATCGGCCCGCCCCTTTACCAATGGGATACGGGTCGGCGCGTTCGCGTCTCGGTCCGCGGCGCGACGGAGGCCCACTTCGCCATCGCCGGATCGGCGCGCGCATTGGTGACCCCGGTCGTCGGCGGCGAGGCCCCGGTGCCGTCGCTCCTGCTGACGGCGGGCGCCGACATTGCCGCATGGGCGAGCAATGGGCGCGACACGCAGGCGCGCGCCGTGCTCAGAGTGCGCCCGAGGGCCAAGCCGGACGGCTATATCTACACCGATGACGAGGTCAAGACCTGGGCTGATGTCGAAGACTGGGTGCGAGAGCAGCTGAAGTCCGCAGGCGAGCCCGGCACGAAGTGGTATGTCGGGGGAGGCACCCCCGCCATAGGTGGTCGCGTCGGGGACCTCTACCTCGACAGTGAGACTGGCACCTATTATCGCTACGGCGAGATTGGAGATACAAATGACTAACACGTGGAATCAGGTGGGAACCCTCAAAGGTCCAAAGGGCGATAAGGGCGCGACGGGCGATGCCGGCCCCAAGGGCGGCAGCGTGCGCGTTGCGAGCATCAGCGTCCCGGCTGGCGGCGACGTCGCCTTCTCGGCGCTCTCGCCGTCCGACGGAGTTCAGGTCGGCGACCTCGTGCTCGACGCCAAGGGCAGCGTCTACCCCATCTCGGCGGTGGACGCGGAACGATCGACCGTCAGGGTCGGCTCCGCCATCAACGGCGTGAGCCTCAAGGGGCCCAAGGGCGAGACGGGCGCCGTCGGCCCCAAGGGCGCCGACGGCACGTCCATTACCGTCAAGGGCGCGGTGAGCAGCAAGGCCGCCTTGCCGTCCAGTGCCGCCATCGGCGACACGTACATCACGAACGACACGAGCCACATGTGGGTCAAGACCGCGATGAGCGGCGACGCGCAGTGGACCGACCTCGGCGAGATGAAGGGCCCCAAGGGGGACAAGGGCGCCACCGGCGCAAAGGGAGACAAGGGAGACACCGGCGCCACGGGTGCCCAGGGCCCTGCCGGCCCCGGCATCACGTTCGGCCAGGGAGCCCCCACGGCGTCATCCCAGGTCGGCGCCGTATACATCGATACGGCAGACGGCTTCAAGGTCTACCAGTACGGCGAGAACGCCTAGCGAAAGGAGAACGACATGGCATGGGCTAACATCGGCTCGCTCAAGGGTCTCAAGGGCGACAAGGGCGACACCGGAGCGCAGGGTAAGCAGGGAATCCAGGGACTGAAGGGGGAGACCGGCCCGACCGGTCAGACGGGCCCCAAGGGAGACAAGGGCGCCGACGGCACCTCAGTGACCGCCGGGACCGGCGCGCCGACCGGCACCGCCGTGGTCGGCTCGGTCTACATCGACGCCGCCACCGGGGACCTGTACACCTACAAGGCCTAGTCGGAGGCGTCGACATGGCCTGGATTAAGTTGGGCAACCTAAAGGGGCCTGTCGGGGAGACGGGGCCACGGGGTCCCGCGGCCTCGACCGCCCAGACGTTCCTCGCCGCACACCCTGTGGGCTCCCTCTATATGGAAAGCAAGGGCAAAAACCCCGGTGCCACCTATGGGGGAACGTGGGCCATGCGAGACAGCCAGAACGGCTTTATATGGGAAAGGACGGCTTAAATGGAGATTGTGACCGGCAAAGCGGGCGTGCCACACGTCAGCTCGGCCGACGACGGGCGCCGCATTGCGGGCGAAGTCGGCACTGGCAGCTATGTGCTGCAGACGGGCGGCAAGCTGGCCCCATCGCTTGTCGACGCGAACACCGTCCGTATCGCGACCGGCGACATGATCGTGCAGGGTCGCCATATCGGTGTCACCGCGCCCGAGGACGTTAAGGTGGCGAGCGGCTCGCAAGGCAAGAAGCGCATGGACTACATTTGCGTCCATTACACCCGCGATGTGAGCGGGTCCAGCCCGACCCTTGTCGAGAAGGTTGAGTGGAAGGTTCTCCAGGGAACCCCCGGTTCGAGCGCTGCCGCGCCGTCGGTGCCGAAAGGCTCCATCCTGGACGGTGATGCTGACGTGACGGTCCCTGTCTGCTCGGTGACATTCGACGGGCTGACCACGGGTCAGCCGAAGCTTCTCATTCCGACCCTTACCCCGCTCGCGACCCTCGGGGATTCCGTATACCAGGACACAGGATGGATCTACCTGTACAACGACAACAAGTGGGGGTACGTTAAGTACAGGGCCAAGGCGGGCATCTGTTCCGTCCAGGTCGGCGTGTACGGAATCAATGCCAACACCAATTGGGAGGTGCCGGCGGCGATCCCGACCAAATTCCTGCCGGACAACGGGTCGTATTTGGCTCTCGCCCACAGGCAGTCCAACAATGTTGCTCAGCTGTGGATTCCGCCAAAGAAGAGCAGCGACCAGCGCCTATACATCTATTCGCAGATTAACGCGACGTTCGACACCATCATCAACGGCATCGTGTCGTGGATTTACTGAGCGAGGACAACGGTTCTTGACGTGCCCTCGACCTGGCGTGATTCCGTATCCCAAGCCGTCGTCACGGCTCCAGCCAACGGCGTCACTTGTGTCAGCATCGGGCGCATCGTTGTCGTCCAGCTGAAAAACATCTCTCTTACGGGACATACCGGTCGCACCGTTTGCCAGCTACCTTTTAAACCGGTGACGGAGGCGTTTGGATGTCTTAACGTGGGCAGCGCCTCGGGCTACGTCAAGATCGACACAAATGGAACCGTCTTCTGTTTTTCCACGACGTCTGGAGACTTCTCCGGTCAGGCCGTGGTCTGTATCTAAATCACTATGAATACTGCGCTACATGCTGGGTCATCGGCCATGAGGTACAGCTTGCCGTTGGTGTAGTAGGCGTTGACCTTAAAGTTGGTGGGTTCGTAAATGCAGTCAACGCACATTCCGGCGTTGGTGCATACCTTGGCAAACATTGACGTGGTGAATAAGGTCGATGCCAGAGGGCGCCCTTGATAGGTGCAGACGAGCGCCGCCATCCTGTTTAGCGGCATGTCATAGTTGAATACCTGATAGTTCTTCCCTACATTCGTCTTTGCCACAATTCTCGGGGATACGGAATCACATGCCGATGGGGTAGCTCAGCGAGGCGAAGTGGTTCCGATGGTCCGTCTTGCCGCCCATGCTATGCACTATGATGGTGCCGTCTGGCATGACGAGCAGGCGGTACGAGTTGTCCACGCTTCCGTACTCGGTGACCATCGCCGCAGACCAGGCATGGGAGGGCCGCAGCTCCTCGGGAATGACGTACGGACACTTGATGCCCTCAGCAGGATCAGCGATGATCAGCGTGGCGCGGACGTAGACCGTCATGCCCACGCGCACGACGCTCCAGTTTTTCGTCTCGTACAGGGATACGGAATGCTGGGAACAGCAAACGTGATGTCTTACCTTCTTAGCATTCCGTATCCCGTGCGCCGAGAGTTTTTGTCGGTAACAAGATCGTGAACTTCAACAATGTGAATTACGCGACGCTTTGGGGCAAGGCGGGCTTTGAACGGGAGTTCGGTCGAAGTTTCGACAATTCCTGCGATTCCGTGTACGCGATGAACGGTGATGCGAGCTACGACTTCATGGTTTATGGCGTGAATTTCTACCCACGCGACGAGCAGCTCGTCGTCGCAATCAGCGGCGCACACACGGGCCCATTCCGAGTGAATTACATCGTTGTGCTTGGCTAGCATTCCGTATACCAGACAATCAATGTGCTTGAATCGCGGACATATCCAGATATTGAAGTATCGGCGCAAATGCGGTCTGGAATCGTGTGCGTAAATATTTACCGCGCAAAAAACGATTCCGCGCAAGCTCTTACTAAAAGCAACAGGCCTTCAAACATAGGCAAAATAAAACGAGAATATTGGCCTTCTCATAATTACGTCCAATATATAGGCACAAAGAACGGGACATGGTTATTGATGACAGTGACTATGGATGGAGATGTTGCCATATATCACCAGCATAATCCAAGTGATGTATTTTGGTCGTATTTTGAAGGATCACTATCCTATCCAATAGCCTAACAATGCTAGCCGATAACCCACGAGCAGGTTCCCCTGTTGAAGGCTCCGGGCGTCGCGTTGGCGACCTTGAAACCGACCGTGCCGTCCTTGCTGATGTAGCTGTACGCACACACATTGAGCACGTAGCCGTCACTGTTCGTCACGCACCCCGGCACGTAGATGTTGCCAGCGGGCCGCAGCTCCTCCGGGATGCGCCTATCCGTCTGCCAATAGTCGGCAGTCGACTGACTGACGCTCCACGTAAGAATGCAGGTGCGCCCGATGCGCTGCACGTAGACGCAAGACGGCTTGTCCGGTCTTCCGTATAGCATAATCGGCTCGCCGTGGGATACGGAATGCCTACTCGTTTACAAAGAACACTGCGAATGCATTCCAGTATTTTGTTTTCGTGGACGTGTGTAATTTCAGTTTGCCGCTTGAGTCGACGGAGAAATCCGCCGCCGCGAGGTCTACGCCTGCTCCCAACAAGACGCCGTGAATCGCCGAGACATTACTCGGAAGGTTTGGTCTGCAGCCCACCGGCAGCGTCTCTCCTAGCACGAGTTCGCTGCCTCCTATCTCTTGCGCGCCGCCCGATGAGCATAATACGTAAACCGTGCGGCAAACTTTCCGGTACGAAACACACCAGGTGGGGCTGTTCTTCAGCATCACCCATCCGGTGTCCTGGTATACGGAATCCTAGCCCCCGAGTATCAGCCGCTCAACCACTTTCTGCGCATCCTTGCAGATGCGCGGCCTCGGCACGATGTAGTGCTCGTAGGCCGTTCCGATGTCGGTGTGCCCCAGCATCATGGCCACGGTCTCGATACCCACGCCTGCCTCCACGGCGAGCGTCGCCCACGTGTGACGGCATTCAGTCATCGAGGTCCAGGCGGCGCCGGCTTGGTGACATGCAGACCTGATGCGCCGTGCGACGGCATCGGGCGACAGATCGCACAGCCAGCCCGAGCGGCCCTTTCGCAGCGCGCGCAGGCGTTTGACCGCGAAGCGGGGGAGCCAGCAGGACCGCGCGGAGCGCTCGGTCTTCGGCGCCTCGATGACCTCATTGCCGCGCACGACTTGCCTCGAACGGCGGATGCGGACCTCGCCGGTGCGCAGGTCGATGTCCGACCACTTGAGGCCGCACGCCTCGCCGCGCCGCAGCCCGAGGGTTACCGAGCAGATCGCGACCGCCTCGCACTCGTGTCCCCACAGCGCGCGGAGGTAGGCACGGACCTGGCTCGCCTCCATCGTGCGTGGGCGGTGCGCCGGCTTGTGCGGTAGCTCGACACCGGCGGCGGTTGGGTCGTACATCCGAACACCGAGACGGCGGATGGCCCAGCGGATAACCTGCCGCAGGGTCTTGTATGCCTTTTCGGCGGCCCCCGGCAGCTCAAACGAATCAATCCAGCCCTGTACGTCCTCGGGTGTTATCTCTTCGAGTTCCTGGCTGCCCCAGCGAGGTAGGACATGCAGCGCTAGCGCGCTCTCGTATCCGGCCAGGGTGCAGGCGCGCAGCCTGCCGCGCTTGTCGTCCATGTACCTCGAGGCGGCCTCTGCAACTTTCATCATGGTCTCCAATCCCGTAAATCCCAGACGCGTGGACTCTCAAGGAGAGGATACGCGCGTGGGATTTCTGCCACGAGAGGTCGAGAGAAAGGAGTCTAAATGGCATTGATCGGGACCCTTGTCGGGCCCGCAGTGCGCCTGGCGACAGACGGGAGGGGTCTCCCGATTCTCGCGTCTGATGAGCCTGAGGTCCCCGAGGGCTTCAAGGCGGACATGGCGTATGAGCAGCGGGGCGGTTCCATCTACCAAGTATGGAGTGTCGTGCCAGACGGGGTGCGCGATGACGCGGTTCGGCTTGCCGCCATGTCCGCCGAGACTCTCGGTGATGAGGATGCGCTGAAGGTACCCCAGCTCATCCGGCCATGGTATGTGGGTGAGGCCTCGTATGCCGCCGGCGCTCGCGTGGCATATCGAGGCGACCTGTACAGGTGCCTGCAGACGCATGCACCCCGTATCGGATCTGAGCCCGATACGGCCCCGGAGCTTTGGGAAAGAATCAACCATTAAGGAGAAAAATGTTTTACGGACAATTTGTATCTGGGTCTGTCTACCTGACCACGGACGGCTCCGGCCTGCCGATTCGCGAGGCGGCGGAACCCAACCCCGGCGCCGGTTACCACACGGCGCTCTCCTATGAGCAGCATGACGGCGCCATCTGGCAGGTGTGGACTCTCGTTCCCGATGCCGGAACGCCTCAGGACGCCGCACTCATGCTCGCCCAGATCCAGGCGGCCGCCCTCTCCGACGATGATGCGTTGACGGTTCCGGCGCTCTATCCGCTCTACGCATGCGGTCACGTCTATGCGCAAGGAGACCGCGTGCTCTGGCAGGGTACGCTCTACAAGGCCATCTCCGGCCACACGGCGACTGCGGCGGATCCCGCTTCCGACCCCCAGCACTGGGCGAAGGTCATGGCGTCCACGGCCGGCGGCGCTGACGCCCCCGAGTGGGTCGGCGGCAAGACGTACGCCAAGGGCGACCGAGTCACCAAGTACGGGTCTGTCTACGAGTCGCTGATTGACGGAAACACGCTTGAGCCCGGCGCCTTCGGTTCTGACAGCGCCTGGAGCATCGTGAGCAACGGCTAGGGGAGGGTCGCATGTCCAATATCATCATCCAGCTGACCGAGCCTCAGGTCTGGGCAATTGCCATCGCGTGCGCATTCATGGTCATGGATATCCTGACCGGCTTCATCGGCGCTGTCATCAACGGCAACGTCTCGAGCGCCAAGATGCGCGTCGGCCTCGGGCACAAGATCCTGCTCTGCTGCCTCATCGCGATCGCAGTGATGATCGAGCTTGCCGGCACGCATATCGCCGGCCTCGGCTTCAGCGGCGTCTCCGTGACCGTCGTGTGCGCCTACATCATCATCATGGAGGTCGCCTCCATCCTCGAGAACGTGTGCGCCGCATACCCCGAGCTTCGCGACACCCCGCTCATGCGCATTTTCGACCATGACGTGGACGGTGAATAGCGTGGCCAAGCTGTTCGTCATCTGCGGGCACGGCGCCGGCGACCCCGGCTGCTGCGCCGGCGGGTACACCGAGGCCGAGCGCGTGCGTGCGCTCGGCAGGCGCATCAAGGAGCTTGGCGGCGATCAGGTGGTGCTTTGCGACACTTCGCGCAACTGGTATGCGGACGGCGGGCTGAACAGCCTCAAGGCCGACGGTCCCGTCGTTGAGCTGCATATGGATGCCAGCGGCCTCAAGACACCTCGCGGTGCCCATGTGATCATCAGCTCGAAGTTCAGTCCGGACTCCTACGACAAGACGCTGGCGGACAAGTTGTCAGCATTTATGCCGGGACGGGCGCAGAAGCTCGTCAAGCGATCCGACCTCGCCAACGTCAACAGGGCTGCCGCGCGCGGCATCAACTACCGCCTCGCCGAGAACGGCTTCATCGACAACGGCGGCGATCTGCAGAAGTTCAATGAATACCTCGACGACCTGGCCCGAATCTACCTCGAGAGTTTCGGAATCAAGGTATCGAATTCCGCACCCGTTCAGCAGGCTCCCGCGAAGCAGCCGACCCAGCATACGGCTGAGACCGAGGGCTTCGGGGGCCGCTACCGCTGCACCGTCTTCAAGCTCAACGTGCGCTCGGCGCCGTCCCTTTCCGGGTCCGTGGTGGCCTCCTACAGCAGGGGGCAGACTGTCGTGCTCGACGACTGGTATAAGTCCGCGGACGGCTTTATCTGGGGACGCTACACCGGCGGCAGCGGGAAGCTCCGCTATATTGCCGTCGGACGCGCCACCGGAAAGCCCGAGGCAGATGACTACCTCGTCAAGGAGTGACATGAAGCTTAGCGAGAAGCTACTCGGCGTCGTCTACGCGGTCCTGGCGGTCATCGCCATGTTCGCGCTCATCGCCGTTGCCTGTTCGCTTGCGCATCCCAGCGATGCGAGCGCGACGGGCGTCGCCACTGTCATGGACCAGTCCGACGGGCCGCTCTACGACCTCCCGCAGAACGTGTCCTCGTACATCGCGACCGAGCGCTCGACTAACCGCGCCTACATCGTGGTCGAGAGCGACCGCGGCATCGCCATCACGCCGTACCTCGACGAGGGCGGCGATCAGGTGGTTATCGACAGGCCATAAGCGCGAACCCCTCCCCGGTGCTGCCGGGGAGGGGTTTATGCATAGCCGTATATCCGTTAATAACCGTTCTCCAATGCAGTTTCAGCTAGTTAGGAGCGAGTGAGAGCATCGTTACCTGCAACTTTGCTGGTGCAGCACGTGCCAAAAAGTCACATTCAAGACTCTTAATCCCAAGGTCCAGGGTTCGACCCCCTGACGGCCCACCAAAGAACATGCAGGTCAGCGCTTCGGCGCTGGCCTTTTTTGTTTTCCGAGAAGCCAATTCATAACCGTCCGTTACCGTTCGCGTTTTACGCCCCCTGCCGTTTATGCGCGGCAGGGGGCGTTTTATGCATTTAGCAGGTAATGGACCTAGGGAACGCCATTTTAGAGCGTCTCGGCACCCAGGCCGGTGCCATTAAAACCGCCGTCCGCGCCGCCGCCCTCGACGATCTGCAGGGCGCGCCCGACCTGCCTGGCGGCCTTCTCGCGCTCCGCCAGACCCGGTTTGATGTAATGGCGGTAATCTGTCCCCAGGTCCGTATGCCCGTGCAGGTCCATGATGCTCAGGGGGTCGACCTCGGTCGCCGCCATGATGGTCTCGGAGGTGTGGCGCAGGGCCTTGGGCGGGATATACCGCAGGTCATGGCGTACGCACATGCGCCGCCACGCGCGTACGAGGTTGTCGCCGCGCATGTTCACGATGCGCTGCCCGCTCCACTCCCGCACCTGCTCCGTAACCGAAGTGCCGCCCTCGACGGTTATGCTTGGGCGCAGCTCGTCCATGATTTGGTGCAGGCGCTCTCGGCCGGCCAATAAAACCGGCACGGTGCGCACGGAATGGGCGTTCTTGGTCTCCTTCACGCCGTCCTCGTCCGTGTACGCGCGGCAGACCTCGATGTATTCCGAGACGGTCGGCTGGCCCGTCGCGAAGTCGTAGGTCGTGGTGACCTTGAGGTCGCACGGACGCACGGCCAGCGCCTCCTCCTTGCGCAGACCGCTCAGGCCGAGGATGAGGTAGGCGTTCATGACCAGGTCTGCGCGGTCGTCGCTGGCGGGGAGCCTGCGCAGCGCCTCGGCGGCCTCGGGTATGCTCCACGGCTCCACGGGCGCCTGCTTGGCCTTGGGCGCGATGACGCGGCGGCGGAAGGGCTCCACCGTCACCCAGCCGTCGTCGTAGGCGCGGCGCATGACGGCGCGCAGGGTCGTCTTGGTCTTTGCCGGCGCGCCCGAGCGCTCGATGCAGCTTCGCATCATGTCGTGCGTTATCTCGGAGATGTCGATGCTCCCCAGGACGGGGGAGATGTAGTTGTCCATCTGCCCGTCGTACTCACGCAGACTCGCCTTTGAGCGCGGCTTGCCGCGGTTGCTGGGGGAATTGCGGAAAACTCCCCAGTAGTACATGTCGAGCGTCACGCCCGCGTGCGCCGCCTGGGATACGCCGAGCTCGCGGGCGAGCTGGGCGATGGCGATATCGGCCTCGGTCTCGGTGCCGTGGACGGTGCGCGACACCGAGACCGAGGCCGTCCGCGCGGAAGCCCGCCTGCACGCGGATCACCCACTTGCCGGGCGCGACCTCGCGCTTGGAGCCGAGTTTTGACCTTGAAGTATCGTTGGTTGCCATATAATGGTCCTGCCTTTCCCTTTTGCCGGAGGGCATATGCCCCGTGCGGATCCGCCAAGATTGCCGCACGGGGCTTTTTGTTTGCGTTGAGGCCGGCTACGCGACTGCGCGGCGCTTGGGCCTGCCCGAGCGGGGCGTGTCGGTCAGGCGCGCCGCTATGCTCTCCACGGTCACGTAGGTGCGGCGGCCCTTGCGGTAGCCCGTAAGGATCCCCGAGTCGAGCATGTGGGTGATCCTGCCGGGGGAGACGGAGAGCCTGCGCGCGGCTTCGGCCGCCGAGACCGTCTCGCCCTCCACGATGTACCCCTCGTCCGTGGAGAAGGCGACCATCATGGAGAGCCCGCCGTCTGCGGGCTCGATGAACTCGGGCTCGGGCACGGCAAGACCGTCCTTCACGAGCGCGGCCACGTAGGTGCTCGCCGCGTCCACGGACTGCTCGGCGGCCTCGGCAATCGTGTCGCCGCAGGTGAAGCATCCCGGCAGTGAGGGAAACTCCACGTCGTAGCCGCCGTCCTCGTCGGGTGTGAGCACCGCCTGGTAAACGTATGTCTTCATATCTTTCGACCCCCAAGGGGGCGGGGCTAGAGCCACCCCGCCGTCTTAGCTATCTTCCGGTACGTCCCTATCGGTATCTCCTTCTTGGAGGTGGGCACGCTGATCTGGACCCCGTCCTTTCGCGCGACCACATGGCTGCCCTTGCCGGTGTAGAGCGTCCAACCCTCCTTCTTGAACCGCTTGAGCACCTGCGCGGGCTCCTGCTCCTTGGGCATCTCTCCTCCTTTCGACAATTTAATTATAAACAGTTGATAGTTAGCAATCAAATAAATTATCAAGTATTTATAGTTTTAAAATTGACCACACGGATCCGCCAAGATTGCCGCACGGGGTTTCTTCGTTTGATAGCAGTCTTGGGCACCACTGTCTCTAGCGCCGACTCGATTCTCTTGGCCTCGCTCACGAGGTTGTAGGAATCGGGGTTTGCTAGGATTTCCCCGCATTCCGCTATGAGCTCGTCAATTGCGTTATCCATGACTTGAGTAATCCCTTCTTTTGGTGGCTCGAAGCTGATCGGGGCGTTGGTTCGCGGCCTCATATTCGTGGGGTTACGAGAATGGGCAACAACTGGCGTTTTGATTCCCCCGCCTACGCGGACCTTACTTGATCCGCTTCCAGCCCTTCGATTTCAGGCGCCGCAGCCTGAGCTTGGGACAGCTCGGCCTGGTCGCGTGCCGTCTCCAGGATCTTCGAGCGCCTCTTCTCTGTGCTCTGCCGGTAGCAGGCGATCAGCTCGCCCTCCGCGCCCGCCGGCGCCGACGGCTTGTCCTCGGGATGCTCCTCGTACCAGCCGAGGAGGTCGTTGGGGTCGGTGTGGAGAACCTTCGCGCACTTCCAGAGCTGCTCAATATCGGGAAGGGTCTTCCCTCGTTCCCAGTTGCCTACCGTTTTGATGTCAACTTTCAACGCGTTTGCTAGATCGGCCTGTGAATATCCGTTTTCTTTCCTAGCCTGCTTAAGTTTTAAGTTCATCGTCACCTCCAATATGGGGAAGTATTTACCGAGGATTCTATAGATACACAAAAGAAAAGGCAGGAAAAGCCCTAGTTTGCTATTGCAATCGGGAAAAGATTATCTATACTCTGAATTGAACAGGGAAGAAGAAGTTCCCTATTTCAGAAGGAGGAAAAGATGAAGTTTTCGAAGGACGAGTTCGGCGCGAACCTGCGCGCCGCCCGCGCTCGCGCCGATATGTCTCAGGAGCAGCTGGCCAACAAGGCGGGGCTCTCGGCATCTTCAATCATCGGCTACGAGAACGGCTCGATGGTTCCAGGTGTCGACAAGGCGTATGCCATCGCCCAGGCCCTCGGATGCACGCCCAATGACCTGATGGGCTGGAACACGGACGAGGCCGCATAGGGATGGGGGAGGAGATGGAAAGTCGTGAGAGAGATGCGGGGCCCTGGTGGTTCCGGTCTCGGGGGCGGTTCGGTGCGCAACCCTCGCCGCCTCCCTAGCCGGGTCGTTATCCGCCATCCTGCACGGTTATCAGACCAGATCCCGCCCGGATTTCCCCGTGCCTGCCCTATATCCCATTTATGACTGCCAATCGGGAGAGGGACTGGAGAGCTTCGGCGGGACTTTCGGTAGCCCGCGGTCTGGCTGCCTCGCCGCGCGTCGTTGCGCCTACGCCTTCGGCTCGGGCTTTTCCGGCTTCCGTATGCCGGGCGGGGCCCTACTTTACGGCGGCCCGCGTCCTCAAAACTGCCTTCAAGGAGATGGCCCCCTTCCGTCGGTTGACAGGACGCTTGGATTGTACCGCCGTGAGCAGCGGATTGAAAGCGACTACAGGAAAGAGGTTACGGGCTATGGCGACACGAAACGCGATTGCGCGGCTGCGCAGGGAGGCCGGTCTCTCCCAGTACCGGCTCGCCGTCATGGTCGGCGTGACCGAGAAGACGGTCTGGAACTGGGAGCGCCGGGGAATAGCCGACGCGAAGTACGGGGCGGCCAAGCGGCTCGCGAGGGCGCTGGGCGTGCCCATGGAGGATCTGGAGGAAGAGGAATGACAGGCTCGCGAATGACCCGGGCGCTGCTCGCCTCGGCCGTCGTGATGGACGCCGCCGGCTGGATGTGCGCCGCGCAGGGGGCCTACGGGCTGGCGCGGGTGTGCTTCTCGGCCGCGCTGCCGTTCATCGCGGCGGGGGCGCTCGCCTCGCTCTTCGACTGAGGCCGGGTCCGCCCCCGTCGCGCCACGGGTTCCGTACCGCCCCCATTCCGCGGCGCCCGTGGCGCGACGGGGCCGGACCCCCTACTTCCGGCCCATATGGTGCCGCCGTCGACTTGGCGGGGCGGCGGCACCGCTCCCTTTGGCGGGGGAGCGCCCTCCGGCTGCATCTATCGGTGCGGCCCTCCGGCAAGGGATTGGCTCTATTACATGTGAAAGGAGAAGGCCATGTGGATGTCGATAGCCAAGGGCGCGCGTTACGCCTGCTGCGACAACGTCACGTTCCGCGCGATGGTCATGCAGGGGGTCATCCCGCGCTACCCGTCGCTCAACCCCAACAGCTCGCGCGAGGTGGTGAGCAGCGAGGACATCGACGCCGCCATCAAGGCGCGCGGCGCGGTGCCGGCGCTGCCCTCGCCCGACTGCGTGCCCGCTCGCCGTCCGAGGCGGGTGGCGTGATGGTCGACCTTATCTGGGATGCCGGCTGCAGGCTCGGCGAGTGGTGGAACTCTCTTCCCGAGCGCGTGCGCAGCGTGGCGTGCGCCGTGGCGCTCATCGGCCTGATCGCCATCGGCGGCGCCATCGAGGGGACCGCGCCGAGCGGGATGTACTACTAGGACTAGGAGGAATGACATGCAGTTTGAGAAGAGGGCCGTGCGCCTGGGCGATATCCGCCCCAGCGGACAGAACCCGCGCGAGGACTTCGGCGACATCGGCGCCCTGGCCCGCAGCATCGAGGCGACCGGCGGCGAGCCGCTGAACCCGCCCGTGGTCGTTGCGGACGGCAACGTCTACCGCATCGTGGACGGTGAGCGCCGCTACCGCGCGCTGTCGTCCATCTACGGCGAGGACCGCGAGGTGTCCGCGCTGGTGGTGGAGAGCATGGACGAGGCCAACGAGCTCGTGGCCATGCTCGCCACCGACGACAAGCGCCAGCTGACCGAGGCCGAGCGCGCACGAGGCGTGCAGCAGCTGCTCGTGCTGGGCGTCGACGAGCAGCGCATCGAGCGCGCGAGCCGCGCCACCGCCGGGCAGATCCGCGCGGCGCGCAAACTGCGCGGTCGCATCGACGCCGGCGTGCAGGTGACGCTGGAGCAGCTCGAGGCCGCGAGCGCCTTCGACGACGAGAAGGACGTCGAGGCCGTGCTGGCGGCCGGCGATGGCTGGGCGGGCAAGGCCGACAGCATCCGCCGCCGGGTCGAGCGCGAGGAGGCCAAGGCCGAGGACTACGACGCGTTCGGCGATGCGGGCATCCCGGTGGTGAAGGAGCAGCCCGAAGGGTTCACCTACAAGGACTGGGCGCACCTCGGCCTCGTTGCCGCGAAGCTCGAGGACAAGGAGTACCCCGCTGGCACCGTTGCCGTGTGGAATGACCGCTACTGGGACTTCTTCGCTCCGAAGGGCGGCGAAGATGCCGAGCCCGAGAAGACCGAGGAGGAGATTCGAGCCGAGCAGGAGGCCGCGCGCGAGGATGCCGCGCTCAAGGGCCTGTACAGGAGCCTGATTGGCTTCGTGGCGTCCGGCGCCTTTGCCATGTCCAAGGAGCTCATGATGGAGGTGCGCGTGGGCCGTGCCGACCCGCCCGCGCTGCTCGTGGCGATGGGCGGCGACAGCAACCCCGAGAACGAGGCGCGCTTCGGTGCCGTACGCGACGAGTTTGCTCGCAACCTCAAGGCGTGCAAGCCAAACGAGTACGAGGCCGGCTGCTGGCTCATGGCGGCGGCCAAGGACATGGCCCAGCTCAACAATCGCTGGGGCGGCGACGACGCGGAGGCGTGGCTCGACCACTATGACATCTTCTGCTCCGCGGGCTTCGAGCCCGGCGAGGAGGACGTGTGGCTCATGGAGAGGGTGCAGGCGAGTTTCAAGGAGGAGAAGGATGAGTAGCGAGAAGAAGGTCAGGGTGACGGTCGAGGCGTGCGGCGAGGTCCGCGCTTTCGAGTGCCGCTGCGCGACGGTCACGACCGCCAAAGGGGACGGCTCCGGCGACTCATGCTTCGTGGGCCCGACCGACATCAGCGACCTGTTCGCGCTCGCCTGCAAGTGCACCGACACGCTCTGCGCGGCCTTCAGCCAGGCGGGCGTCCCGGACAGGAACGCGCGCAAGCTCGTGACCATCGCCGCACTCGGCGCCAACCCCCATGGGCACGCCGACAGCATCCAGATCACCGACCTGGACGCGCGCAGGGAGATCCGCGACATGGCGGCGGAGCTGGGCGTCGATGCCGACATCTAGCGAGCGACGTGCGGTCGTGCAGCGCGGGGCGGACGGGCGCTGGTTCGCCCGCCCCTACATGGGCACCGACCGCGTGACCGGCAGGCGGATCAGGCCGTACAGGTCGTGGGACGCGGAGCTGACGCGCGAACAGGCCCAGGCCGAGTGCGACAGGTGGGCGGCCACGTTCGACCCGTCGTCGGCCCGGGACAGCTCGAAGCGCCTGTCCTCGATGCTCGAGACGTACATTTCCGACCCCGTCAACGGCCTGTCCGACAACTCGGTGGCCACGTACAGGAGCGTGGTCAGGACGATGGTGGAGCCGACCATCGGCCGGCTTCCCTACGACCAGCTTGAGCCCTGGGACGTTTCGGCGGCGTACCGCATGTTGCTCGCGCCAAGGACGGGGAAGGGGCTGTCGCCCAAGACGCTGCTCAAGATGCACGCGCTCCTCAAGGGCGCCTACCGCTCGTGGCGGCCGGCGCTGGGCCGCGACATCATGCTCGACGTGCCCGCGCCCTCTCCCGACCCCGTTGAGCCCTTCGCCCTTTCCGAGCTCGACACCGACGAGCTGTCCCGCGCGCTGGTCTCCGCCATGTCATCGCGATCCGCCTCTGCCGCCAACATCTCGCGGCGCACCGAGGCCATGGCGGTCTACCTCGCCCTCAACACGGGCCTGCGCTGCGGGGAGATCTGCGGGCTGCAGCGGCGCGACTGGCGCCGGGCGCTGCACGACCTGCACGTCGTGGGGCAGGCGGTCGAGCACCCCGAGCTGCACCGGCAGGCCTACACCAAGGGCAGGCGCGTGCGCAACGTGGCGCTCGCCCCGGCTGTGGAGGCACGGCTGCAGCGCCACCTCGAGTGGCAGGACACGTGGCTCTCGCGCAAGGGCCCGGCGGCGCTGGTGGTGACCTTCGGGCCCGCCGGAGCCATCGCGCGCCCGAGCACCGTGACGAGCCGCTTCAAGTCGCTCGTGAGGGACCTGGGGCTGCCGGAGGAGACGGTGTTCCATTCCCTGAGGCACACGCACGCCTCGTGGCTGCTCATGAACGGGTTCGACATGAGGACCATCCAGGAGCGCCTGGGGCACGCGAGCGTCAAGACGACGCTCGACATCTACGGCTCGGTCATGCCGGGCCGAGACCAGGCCGCCGCCGCGGCCTTTACCGATTCGATATCACACGGAGGTGAGACGGATGAATAACTTCAACTTCAACAGGGACTTCTACGAGGGCTGCCGTGCCCTGGGCGACAGGGAGGGCATGGCGCTCGCCTGGGCGATGCTGCGCTACGGCTACGAGGGCGTCGAGCCCAAGCTGAAGCCGACGACCATGGCGGCGTTCACCTTCGCAAGGGGCCGTATCGACGCCATGGTCAACGGCAGCCTTGGGGGGTCCGCAAGGGCTGCCAAGGCAAGCGGCAGTGCCGCCACCCAAGGGGGTAGCCAAGGGGGTAACCAAGGGGGTAACCGACCCAGCAGGCGAGAGGGTAGCCGACAGAAAGAGAAGGAGAAGGAGATAGCCCTAGCGGGCTATAGCGCGGCCCGCCAAGCGCCCGATGATTTCGAGCCCCCGTCGGCGGAGGACGTGGAGGCGTACTTCGCCGCCAACTGCCTCCGGGGCGACGCCCGCCAGTTCTTCGACCACTACGCCGCGCAGGGCTGGACGCTGCCGAGCGGCCTGCCCGTGACCGACGTGTGGGCGCTCGCCCGCAACTGGAGCCGCAAGCAGGTCGGCTTCGATGCGGACCGCAAGGCGCGGGGCGGGCAGACCTCCCAGGAGGTCGAGCGCGCGGCGGTGTGGCAGCCCGTGAAGACCGATGACGAGCTCATAGCCGAGCTCGAGCGCCAGATAGCGGAGGCGTCATGATCACGCTCATGGAGATGCTCAGGAACGAGAAGGTCGACCCCGCCCACGGCCGGCCGCTCGACATAACGCGCATCTACATGGCGAACGTCATGTCGAGCAGGGAGGCCGTTCTGCTGGCCAAGAAACAGAAGCTTGCCGCGGCGCGTGCCAGCCGGAAGCAGAAGGCCGACCTGCACGAGGACATCGCCAAGCTCGCGCGCGGCAAGGAGCCAAGCTGGAGGTATGCCAAAGGTGTGCCAACGGCGGCCGGGCAGCTGGGCCAGCAGGCGATGGGGTTCCCGCCGCTAGAGGGCGGAAACGACGCCGTCGGGGAAGCCCCCGGCGCAAAGAACACCTAATTCTTTTGAGAAGGAGAGTGAGAGAGGTTTTGGCAGAGATCTCAGCGGTGATGAGGGCCTACCGGGACGCCCTCGACAGGCACCAGATTCCCTGGGCCGACGACACGTACGACACCGAGAGGGTGGGCGGCTACAGGTTTCGCGTGGAGCGCACCGAGACCATCCTGGACGAGCACAGGGTGAGCGTGGCCTGGGGCTACCAGCTCCTTCCGGGGCGCGAGCCCACGGGCGTGACGATCGGCTACCCAGGCTACCTCGAGGTGACTTACGACCCGATCAGCCTCGAGCCGTTCGTGGCCACGCCGGGCGACATCCTGGCCGACATCTTCGGCGTGAGGGGTGAGTCCCGATGAGCTACGCGTGCGGCCCCTCCGATTGGATTGACCTCGCCATCGGCAGGCTCGAGGACGCCAAGAGGTCGCTCAGGGAGTGCGACAGGCTGCGACAGGGGTGCGACATCTGCGATGAGCTGCGCCAGGCGAGGCGATGCCTCAACAAGGCGCTGATCATGGTCGCGGAGGAGAAGGAGATCGTGAAGGAATGGAGCGAGAAATGAGAGATAGGAACGAGTGGTTCAAAGAGGCCAACGACGCCATCGAGCGCATCGGCACCCTGCGGGACCTCCTGCAGGCGGAGGTCAAGGCCGAGAAGGGTGGTGACGAGTGATGGGGGAACGTCTCACAGCTGACAGCGTGATGACACCGGACGGGGAAGTGATGCCGTTGGGTCCTGTCGACAAGGAGGGACGTAAGGTCTCCCTGTCGACCGCGACGCTCTTTGCGGACAGCGGCATGGAGTGCACGGTCAAGAGATATGAGTATCTGCTTGGCGCTGGCGTTTGGCGTGCCAGCTGCGATGAGGGGGTCGTGAGGGTGGACGAGATGCACTTGATCCGCCCGGATACGTTCGGCGCCCTGATAAACGATATCGAAGCTGCTATGAACTGCCCTGCCAGCGAAGAACCGACGCACGCCTACAACGTTGTCTCTGGGATGTGTGATGCCTGCGCTGACGGGTGCGGCGGCACGTTGTGCCAAGCGAGGGCGCTCCACAGCATCTGCTCCCGCATTCACTCCCTGCTCGCGGGTGATGGCGAATGAGCTGCTACTTCTGCGGTGGGTCGCGCATCGCGTCCATCCACTCTGCGCCCGACCGAGGCGCCCACAACTGGTCCGTTGGTTCCATGACCCTGACGCGTCGATATGACGGCGAACCGATCGTCAGGGTCGAGCTGGATACCAGCGTGATGCTAGACATCTCGGTCAACGACTCGTGCGGCGACACCGTCAGCGCCGATGTGACGGCGGACGCCTACATCGAGGACGTCAAGTACTGCCCGTTCTGCGGAGAGGAGCTTTGATCCGCTCGGCGGCCGAGCTGTTCCGCGCGGCCGCCTGGCGCACGGTGCCCGATCTGGTGTCGGATCCCGCGCGCCGGGCGCTCGTGCATGGACGGGCCGACGCGCCGCGGGTGACGTCGGCGCAGATCGGGGAGACGGAGCGGAGGGCGCGGGCGCTGGAGCGCGACCGGGCCCGCGCCCTCAAGAGGTCGAGGAAGGCGAAGCGATGAGGTTGTTTGAGAGGTTGTGGCGGATAATCATCGAGAACCGCCGAGTGCGCAAGAGCATCGAGGCGCGGCGCGCCCGCAGGTGCAGGAGGTCGATAAGATGACCGTTATGTGGGACGTGCAGGAGAGGAGCTGCGCGGTCTGCGGGAGGATCTTCATCCCCCGGGCGCCGAAGGCCAAGTACTGCTCGGAGGAGTGTCGGAGAAAACACGAGCAGGACCGTGCGAGGGAAGCGAGACGCAAGGGTGCCAAGCCCAAGCGCGACAGGGTCGACCGCTACCTGGCCGGGTCTGGCGCGGTGCACGACGAGATCATGGCCATTCGGCGCGAGGTCGCGATGAGATTTTAAGTTTCCGCAGGTAGACATAGGTAGATATATAATTAAGGCCGCTGGCGTAGGAGCGCCGGCGGCCTTTGGCAAAGACGCCTCCCGGCATCCTCTATGTGGCGTAGAGCATGGTACCACGCGGGAGGTCACATGGACGCAAGGGAATACTTCGATACCGTACGGGCCGCCCAGCGCGGCATCGACCGCCGCCTGGCGGTCATCGAGTCGATGCAGGCGCGCGAGCAGGTGCGCGCCCAGCGCTACGACGCCGTCGGCAAGGGCGCGCACGGCATGGACTTCATGAGGTCCACCGACGACCGCATAGACTACGAGCGCCGCAGCGGCGCCGAGCTATCCGAGCTGCGAGATGAGGTGGAGCGGGGCCGCGAGCTCTGCGCGGGCGTGCGCTCCGCCAACCCGGACAAGCGCTGGGGCGACGTTCTGGAGCTGCGCTACTGCGAGGACCGCACACTGCAGGAGATCGCGGGGACGCTGGGGGTGTCGGTGAGGTCGGTGAACTCCGACCTGTGTGCCGCCCTGGACTGGACGGACATGGTCGGGCTGGCGGCAGCCCGATCAGGTCTTGGCCGCGCTGCAGTCTGAACCGCATATATCTCTATCGTTGCCCGTTGGCCCAGCGCCGGCGGGTTTCTCTTTACCTGCGGACTGCACGCGATTGCACATAATTGCACACCGTTGCGCGTGATTGCCTACAGTTGCACGCGATTGCACACAATTGCACGCCGTTGCACGTTGTGGCTGGGATATAACTAGGGTGTCGATTCGCAGCGCCGCCCGCGCGGTGTGCGGGTCGGATGTGCGTGGAAGCACAGATGAGTGGCCGGGGTCCCCTTAGCAGTTCAGGGCCCTGGCCTTTCTATTAAGCAACAACCTAATGAGGTGGGTCCGTGGTCACACGCGAGGCTATCGTTCGCTCCGCAAGCCGGTACGACACCGTCGTGGCGTGGGCATTCCGCCGCGCCCTGGGCATCGCCCGCCGTGCGGGCGGGCGCAAGTGCAAGGGGGCCGGCAAGGCCGTCGAGAGCCTGCGCTACGCGGGGCTCGAGGGATGCATGGCCAACCGGGGCCGCTCTCCCGTGGAGCGCTAGCCGTGGCCACCAAGACCCGCTACGCCAACGGCCACGCCCGCCGGCAGGTGCGCGCCTGGCTCAAGGCGCAGGGGCTGCCGTGCCACATCTGCGGCATGGCCATCGACTACGACCTGCCCGCGGGCGACCCGATGAGCTTCGAGGTAGACGAGATCGTGCCCGTATCCAAGGGCGGCTCGCCCATCGACCGCGCGAACGTCGCGCCGGCGCACCGGATCTGCAACGAACGGCGCGGCAACAAGAGCCTCGCCGCGCTCAACGGCTCGATATCGCCGCGTCCCCGTGACGTGGGCTGCTCGACATCGCTGCCGTGGTGACGCGACCCTGGGGGATGGTCCCTCCCCGGGGGGCTGAAGGCTCGCCCCACGGCATTGCGCCTTTTTTGCGCAGGCCCCGAAACCGAGTCCATACCGGGAGGTGCATGGAATGTCCACGAAGTCCACGAAGCCGAGGGGCAAGCCCTGGACCGCAGACGAGCGGGAGTTCGTCAGAAATGCGTACCCGGCGCTCGGACCTGCGGCTATCGCGAAGAAGCTCAAGCGGTCGCGCTCGGGCGTGTGCGCCCTCATCAAGAGAATGAAGGAGAGCGGCGAGATCGCGACCGGCGAGTCCACGGGGGGGTCCGTGGGCGCGGGCGTCTCGGCGCCCCCCGCGGACGGCCCGGACGGCCGCCAGGACACGCTCGGGAGGCTCCGGTGGGTGCGGCAGATCATCGAGCGACAGCTATACGACGCCGAGCCCAGCCAGGCGGCCCGGCTCGCCAAGGAGTACCGCGAGACGCTCGAGCAGATTGAACGAATAGAGGGGGCTGGGGAGGACGGTGGCGACGATGTCATCATCAACGCCGTCTCGGTCCTGCGCGACGTCCTCGGCTAAGCCGAGGCTCCGCCTCGTCCAGCCCTACGAGAGGTCCATCGGCTCCCTCGCGGTCGAGCTCGCCCCGACGATGGGATACAAGCTCGTGCCGTGGCAGGAGCAGCTCGCCCACGACATCGGCGCCGTGGACGCGAGCGGCAAGTGGGTCCACCCGCGCGTCGGCATCTCGGTCGAGCGCCAGCAGGGCAAGTCAATCGTCCTCATCGTGTGGGTCGCGGTCATGGCTGCGCTCGCCGGCTACAAGGTGCTCTGGACCGAGCACAACTACTCGACGACCATGGAGATGGTCGACCGCTTCCGCAAGATCTTCGGGCGCCGCCCCGGCGACACGTCGGAGGGCATCCCGTGCTGGCGCAAGCTCCTGGTAGAGGTCTGCTCGCAGACCGGCCAGGAGTGGATGCGCTTCAGCTCTGGCGGCGTCATCCAGTTCTCGACGAGGACCAAGTCCTCGCGCCTGGGCTTCTCGTTCGACATCGTCATATACGACGAGGCCCAGGAGCTCACGGGCATCCACACGCAGGTCATCAACCCGACCACGACGTCCGGCGCCAAGCACAACCTGATGATCGTCTACGCCGGCACGCCGACCCGCGCCGGCAACCCGGCGGAGGTGTTCAAGAACCTCCGACAGCAGGCGTGGGAGGGCGGCGAGATAGCGTCCGACCTGCTCTGGCTGGAGTACGGCGTCGAGGAGATCGGCGACATCTGGGACGAGAGCCGCTGGCCTGCGGTCATGCCGTCCCTGGGCTATCACGCCGACATCCGCGCCATCCGCACCGGCATGAAGGACATGGACGAGCTGGGGGCCGCCCAGGAATACCTGGGCTATTGGCTGCCTCCGCAGAGTCAGGTGGAGAAGCCCATCATCGGTGCCGACGCATGGGGCGCATGCCTCGTGGGGAGCGGCCCCGAGCTGACCGCCGGCTGCAGGGTCTGCGCCGGAGTGAGGTTCAGCGCCGACGGCTCGACCGTCGCCGTGGCGTGCGCCGTGCGGCAGCCCGGGTCTGCGACCGTCCACGTGGAGCTTCCCTTCTGCGAGGACCCCGAGCCCAGCACGGATTGGCTGGCCTACTGGATCGCCGCGAGGGCGGGCAGGTACGCCTGCGTCGCAATCGACGGCAAGGCGGGCGCCGGCGCCCTGTGCGACAAGCTCGAGGGCATGGGCATGCCCAAGGACTACATCCTGCGCCCGAGCACCGACCAGGCCGTGACTGCCGCAAGCCTCATCTCGTCCGGCGCGAAGGCGGGCTCGGTCACGCATATCGCGTGCCCGGCGCTCGACCTGTCGGCCGAGACGTCCCCCAAGCGCAAGATCGGCTCGTCGGGCGGCTGGGGCTTCGGCGGCGACAACGCCGCGCCCATCGAGGCCGCGGGGCTGGCGCTGCTCGCGCTCAACACATCGAAGAGAAAACCCGGAATGAAGGCGAGGGTCACTTGATCTCGATACCTTACGCCGTGGCGTCCGCCGACGGCCTGCTCGAGGAGGACCGCGAGACGGTGCGCTGCCTGCTCAACAGCTGGCAGACCCATTACAGGGGCAACCTCCTGCGCTCGGACTACTACGAGGCGCGCAACATGCTCAAGGACCTCGGCATCGCCGTGCCCGACTCGCTGCGCGACCTGGAGGTCGCGTGCGGCTGGGGATACAAGTGCGTGGAGGTCATGCGCGACCACATCGCCTTCGACGGGTTCACGTGCCCCGACGACGAGGACTTCGACGGCCTGCTCACCTCCGTGGCCAAGCGCAACAAGATGGCCACGCGCGTCGGCAAGGCCGTCAACTCCGCACTCAAGTACTGCTTCTCCATGCTCGTGGTGACGGCGGACGAGGACGGGCACGCCCGCATCTCGGCGTACCCGCCGACCCTGTGCACGGGCATCTGGGACGACGTTCACGAGTGCCTGTCCTCCGGCATGTTCGTCGTGTCGTTCGCCAAGGACCGCGGGCGGCCCACGAACCGCCCGGACTGGGTCAACGTGATGCTGCCGGACCGCATGGTGCGTATCCGCGAGGTTCGCCGCAACGAGTGGGCGGCGGAGTACGTTGAGCACGGCCTGGGTGCCGTGCCCATGTTCGTCATGCCCCACAACCCCGACGACGACCGGCCTTTCGGCGTGTCCAGGATCAACTCCGAGGTGCGATGGCTCATCGACTGTGCCATGCGCGCCAACGTCAACGAGGAGATCGCTGCTGCGTTCGCCGCGTCCACGCAGAAGTACCTGCTGGGCACCGACGGGGACGCGTTCGCCGACAAGACCAAGTGGAGCGCCTTCATCGGCTCCATCTTCGAGGTCACCAAGACCGAGGACGGCACGATTCCGCAGTTCGGCCAGCTCACGCAGCCGAGCATGCAGCCCATGACCGAGCACTTCGGCAACCTGTGCAAGCGCATGAGCGCCGCGACCGGCATCCACGTGGGGCAGTTCGGCATCATGAGCGACAACCCAAGCTCCGCCGAGGCCATCTACGCCGAGAACGAGCCGCTCATCCTCAAGTGCAAGAGCTTCATCCGCGAGGCCAAGGCGGCGCTCGCCAAGGCCGCGACCGCCGCTATCGCGACGGAGCTGGGATGCTCTTACGATGAGGCCGAGGACGCCTGCGGCGTGTCCGTCCACTTCCTCAACCCCGCCATGCCGACGCTGGCCCAGCAGACCGACAGCTCCATCAAGCTCGCGTCTGTGGTCGAGGGCTTCGCCGGCACGCCGACCTTCTGGCGCCTCAACGGCCTCGACGACGACGAGGTGCGCAACGTCTCGTCCGAGATCAGGCGCAACGTGACGCGCTCGGCGGCGCTCGACCTGATGGCGGGCGTCACCCAGGCGGCGGAGCCCGCGCCGCCCGCCGATGATTAGCGCGGACGAGTTCGCGGCCTATAACCGAGCAGTAGCGAAGATCGGCGACAGGGCGGCATCCGATGTGGAGGCCGCCGTGCTCGCCTGGTGCCGCGCCCACGAGGGCGCGACCGTCGCCGAGAAGCGCGAGGCCGCGAAGCTCATCATGGAGGGCTTCGTCCAGGGCTACGACGACGTCGCGGCGGAGTTCGCGGCGCAATGGTACGACGACCTCGCAGAGCGCAGCGGCGCCAGGCTGCAGCAGGCCGTCACCATGACGACCTACAGGCCAGAATCGGTCGATACCGTTGCCAGATACCAGGCGAAGAAGCTCGTGAAGGGCGGAGACACGGCGTTCGCCAAGGCGTGCGGCGAGTACGCCCGCAACGACGCGCTCCGCAGCCTGAACGAGACGATCATCTCCAACGTGGGCCGTGACAGGAGCGCCGGCGTGCGCTTCGCGCGCGTGCCGACGGGCTTCGAGACCTGCACCTTCTGCATCATGCTCGCGAGCCGCGGCGCGGTCTACCACACGCGCAAATCCGCCGGCGAGTTCAAACACTTCCACCGGCACTGCGACTGCAAGGTGGTCCCCGGCTTCGAGGACGACCCCGACGCAGAGCTCGTGGAGGGCGTGAACCCGGAGGAGCTGCGGGAGCGGTGGTGGCAGCTCGAGAAGGTCGACGCGACCGCGGGGCTGAGCGCAGCCGAGCGAGAGGAGCTCAGGCGCAAGGTCATGGAGGGCGGCGAGCTGCCCGAGAACGTCAGGAAGACCAACCCCGCCGCGCACATGCGCAAGGTCGGCCACAAGAGCAGCGGATGGATGAGCGCGGCGACCCGCCTCAACGCGGAGATCAAGGCGAACGGCTTCGCAAACGCCGAGGAGTTCTACGAATACCTGCGGACCCGCAGGACGAGGGCGGAATTCGACGAGGCGACTGCGCTCGCCGAGAAGATCCTGGCCAATGCCGACGCCACGCCGACGCTCTATGATGTGGCGCGAAGCTGGCTGAGCAAGTCGGAGACGGTGATTTCCTCCGGTTCCGCGCGGCCCCCCCGTATCCTCTGAGGTTCCCAACTGGCTAAACGGCGCAAAGAGAAATATCCATGCGAAGAAGCATGCCGGCGAATACGGAATCGACTACAGGTCGAGGCTTGGCCAAGACGAGTACGATAGAATAATGTCGGAGGTCATCGACGAGCATGAGGCGGTAGAGTTTACCGATATCTCGAACGGTCGAGAGGTGCAGCACTGTGCCGTTTACTTCCGCGGGGACGACATAGCTGTCGTCAACTTGGACAAGAGCGTGCGCGTGACCCTATTTAAGTACAGGAGGGGAGGGAGCGCCCGATATGACGAACTCTGGGATCGAGTTCACGGTGGGGCTGAATGATAGGTTCAGCGAATACATCACCGACTCCGTCGAACTACTCAACGCCCAACTGAGCCGCCACGGAATGGTCTTCTTCTTCGATACTGTTGACGCCACTCAACAAGTCATTGGCGGGAAGCACTGCGAGGACATGTTTGGCTGGGCCGTCCCAAATGAGCTTGTGGATGAGTTCAAGCCCGCATGGATTGACGACGATGGCGTAGAGCTCGAAAAATACGACTACGTCTGCGCAAGCTGGGAGGACCGCGACGGTCTACCCTATGCCGCCATCGACGGCAACCTTCCCGAGGAGGCTTACGCATGATGGCGAGCACCCTTTCTTCCGGAGGTGCGATATGAGGCGCGACCTCGATATCGTGAGGTACATCCTCATGACCGCCGAGTCCGCCGAGGGCGGGGTAGACGAAACTGCCCTCTGCTCCGGCCGGTACGATATTAACCAGATTGCCTTTCACGTAGAGCTCCTGAGGGACTACGGCCTCGTGGAGGCGGAGGTGTCCTATGACGGCTTCGGGGAGGAGCCTCTCGGGGTGACCGTCTCGCGTCTGACATGGGATGGGTATGACTATCTCGATGCCATCCGCTCCGCCAAGGTATGGGGAAGGGCGAAAGACGCCATCTCGAGGGCAGTCGGCGAGACGTCCCTGTCGGTCGTCAAGCAGACGTGCACGATGGTGGCCTCAGAGCTCATCAAGAAGCAGCTGGGCATCTAGCCATAAGGCAGCGATCTCGCCGCCGCACATACGGGGGAAACCCAATCAAAACGTTGAACCAGGCCATCCGCACGGGTGGCCTTTTTCATGCCGAAAAGCGCCCCGCACGGGGCAGGACGATGCCCCGCACGGGGCGGAAATGGAGGGAGCATGGCCCAGGAGACCACGCCCGCCGAGACCAAGCCGACCGAGACCAAGCCGACCGAACCTGCACAGGGCGGCGACGCCGGTCAGGAGCCCGACTACAAGGCGCTCTACGAGAACGCGCTGAAGGAGTCGCGCAAGTGGGAGAGCCGCTCGAAGGCGAACCTCAAGGAGCTCGACGAGCTCAAGGCCGCGGCACCCAAGGCGGACCCGACGGTGGAGGAGCGCCTGAGCGCGCTCGAGAGCGAGAACGCCGCCCTCAAGGCGAGCGCCGCCCGCTCCGCGCTCGTCGACTCCGTGGCCAAGGCCACCGGGCTCGACCGCTCCATCGTGGCCACACTCAACGGCGAGGACGAGGACGCCCTCACCGAGCAGGCCAAGGCCGTGGCGGCCATCACGAAACCAGCGGGCGGCGCGCCGAAGGCGCCCGAGGCGGGCGGCAAGCCCAAGCCCGGCAAGCCCTCCAAGAAGGACATCCTCGGAATCGAGGACAAGAAGGAACGCATGGCGGCAATCGCCGCCAACATCGACCTCTTCAAGTAAGGGGAGAAAGGGGCCCCAATGCCCGATATCAAGACCCTCGCAGCCGCGCGCAACGTCGACCTCGTGAACACGTTCACCAAGTCGCTCGAGAAGCTCACGGCGATGCTGTCCACCTGCGCGCCCATCCATGCGGCCGTCGGCGAGACCCTGCACCAGAAGAAGATCACCGGCAAGCTCTCCGAGGCCGAGTACACCCCCGGCCAGGACATCCCGCTGTCCAGCTACGCCTACGAGGACGTCACGACCTTCGAGGTGACGCTCAAGCCCTACCGCAAGCAGACCACGCTGCAGGAGGTCAAGAAGCGCGGCTACGACGGCGCCGTCGACAAGACCGACGCGGCGATGATCTCCGACATGCAGCGCAACATCAAGAAGGACTTCGTCGCCGCCCTCGGCGCCGAGGGCACCACCGCCGCGACCGGCAAGAGCCTCGTGGCCACCGCCGCGAACGCCTGGGCCGCCCTGTCCAACCTCACCGAGGAGTACGGCTTCGGCAGCGGCGAGACCGTCTACTTCGCCAACCCGGTCGACTTCGCCAAGCAGATCGGCGAGTCCGAGGTCTTCAGCGCCTTCGGCATCTCCTACATCGAGAACTGGGCGGGCCTCGGCACGCTCGTGTCAACCGGCTCCGTCACCGCGGGCACGATCTACGCCACCGTCAAGGACAACATCAAGGTCTACGTCGCCCCGACCGACGGCGACGACCTGTTCGGCTTCTACTCCGACGAGAGCGGCTACATCGCCGTGTCCCACTCGCCCGAGCTCAAGAGCCTGACCTACGACACCGTGGCCTACGTCGGCCTCGTGTTCTTCGCCGAGTACATCGACTTCGTGGTCAAGGGCACCATCGCCCCGACCGCCTAGGCAACCCTAAGGAGCATCCATGATCGCTTTGGTCACCTACCCGTACCGTGACCGCGAGACCCTCGCGGTGCATTACGTGGGAGAGGAGGTCGAGCTGACCGACGAGCGCTTCGCGGAGCTGTCCGCCGGCGGCTTCGTCGACCTCCCGCCTGCCGGGCCCGCTGCCGCTGCGGAGCCCGTCGAGGACGATGACGCCGAGGACGGGGACGTCGTGGACGACGAGCCCGAGCAGCCCGTGCACGAGAAGCCCGCGCCGGAGATGACCGTGCAGCAGCTGCGCGATGCCATCGAGGCCGCCAACGGCTTCGCCCCGCGCAAGGCGACCAAGGCGGAGCTCATCGCCATCCTGGAGACGCTCTAGTGGACGCCTTCGCTACAGTCGCCGACTACGAGGCGCGCTGCGGTGCCGCGAAGGACGAGGCCAGGGTTGCCGCGCTGCTCGAGGATGCCTCGGCGTACCTGCGCGGGGCATATCGGCGCCGTATGGGCGTCCAGTACCTCGCCGGCTCGAACCCCACGTTCGATGAGAACGTGAAGTCCGTCTGCGTGGCCATGGTCGCCCGGGCGGTCAACGCGCCCGGCGCCATGGTCGGCATCACCCAGCAGTCGCAGACGACCGGCCCGTACTCGTCGAGCGTCACGTTCGCCAACCCGACCGGAGACCTCTACCTGGGGCGCTCCGACCTCAAGCGGCTCGGTCTGGCCGGGTGCCGCGTGCGCAGTATCCAGCCCATGACCGCCGCTGACCGCTGGGAGGAGGCGTGATGCCGATAGCGGGGATACCGACCGAGACGGTCACGGTCATCTCCCGCAAGACGGTGTACGACGACCTCCACGAGCCCGTCTCCGAGGCGGTCGCCGAGCGCGACGTCGACGCCGTCGTGGCGCCCGGCGCCACCGCGGACCTCGATGCCTCGCGGCCGGAGGGCGCCACCGTGGCATACACGGTGCACCTCCCGAGGGACATGGCCGGCATCCGCCTCAAGGGCTGCTCGGTCCGCGTGCGCGGCGAGGAGCTGCGCGTCGTGGGCGACCCGAGGCCCTACGCCCCCGAGGCGTGCCCGGGACGCTGGTGCTACCCGGTCGAGCTGGAGGCGGCCGATGGCTAAGGAGTACAGCTGGGGGAAGTTCAAATGGAGCCGCCTCGGGTACGCCGAGGCGATGGACGGCAACGCCGCGCTCCAGGGGATGCTCAGGAGCAAGGCCGAGGGCATCGCCGCCCGCGCGACGTCGATGCTCGCGCCGGACGGCCACGACGTCCCCGCCTTCAGGGTTAGCCGCTGCCAGGGCACGCTCGCCAAGGGCTTTCGGGTCAGCGCGTGCTCGGACCATGCCAAGCACGCCCAGGCGAAACACAAGATACTGACGAGGGCGGCGCTCTCGTCCGGAGGTTGATCATGGATATAGAGGCCGATGTCGCGAGGTGCCTGTGCGAACTTGCCGGCGCCGACGCGACGCTCGGGCCGGTCGCCGGGCACCCGGAGCCGTACGTCACCGTCGAGCAGGTCGGAGGGGGCGGCGGCTTCCTGGAGCCGGTCCAGCTCGATATCGACTGCTGGGGGACCGAGGGCAAGGGCGGCAGGAAGCCGGCGAAGGCCCTCGCCGAGAAGGTGAAGGCGGCCGTCCCGTCCCTGGAGGACGAGCTTCCCAACGTCTTCCACCCGGAGGTCACGAACCAATACAAGATGCCCGACCCTGACACGCGCAGGGCGAGGTACGTGGTGCAGGTCCAGCTCTGGGTCTGCGAGTAGTAGAAAGGAACGCGCGAATGGCCGAAGTCAGCAACGCGAACAACTCCAACAACGTCAGCGCCGGAAAGGGCGTGAAGGGCGGCTACATCTTCTCGGCCCCCGTCGGCACCACCCTGCCGGACAAGGTCATCAAGAACAAGAGCGAGCTCGATCCCGCATTCAAGTGCCTCGGCTTTGTCTCCGAGGACGGCTACGTCGAGTCCGTCTCCGAGGACTCCAACGACACGGTCGACATGAACGGCGACCTCATGGACTCCAGCAATTCCAACCGAGTGGAGTCCGCACAGCTCACGCTCGCCGAGATCAAGGCGGAGACGCTCAAGCGCCAGTACGGCGACGGCAACGTCACCGACGAGGGCGGCCTGATCACCGTCAAGCACAATTCCGACTCCCACCCGACCTTCGCCTACGTGCTGCTCCTCCTCCTGAAGAACGGCCGCAAGTGGACCAAGGTCGTTCCGCGCGGCCAGTCCTCCGAGCTCGACGACCTCACCATCTCCAGCTCCGAGCTCTGCCAGCGCGCCCTGACGATGAAGTACCTCACCGACGAGGACGGCAACACCTGCTACGACTACATCGAGTCGACCGAGACGGCGGCGGCCTAATGGCGGCCAAGCGCCCCGAGGGCGCGCTCGAGTTCGAGTTCGACGGCAAGAAGTACCAGATCAACAAGAAGGCCATCCAGTCCATGAAGGTACAGCGCGCCATGGCCTACGACGGCATCCCCGAGAAGATGCATGAGGTGTGGGACGCGATGGATGAGATCTTCGACGGCAAGACTGTCGAGTACATGGACGCGCTCGGCGAAGACGGGAAGGACTGCTCGGCGGAGCGCTGGGGAGCATTCTTCCAGGCCGCCATGGAGGCCGCGGCAAAAAACTAGCAAGCTTCGCCGCCGCCTGGACCTGCATGAGGGGAGAGGTCGTCGCCGACTTCCGTCAGACGTACGGCATCGACCTTCCCCTCGGCGGCGGGTTCGACGGGGCGACGGACGAGGACCTTTGCCGCTGGCAGGTCCTCTACTCCCAGCTGCCGGCGCGCTCGCGGGTCTCCGTTCGCCTTGAGCCCGACAACCTGTGGGACGACAAGACGCGCCTGCTCGACATGATCGAGCACGAGCTCAGGTGCTTTCACTACGGGTTCACCGAGGATGCCAAAAAGCGCGTCAACACCCCGCAGCGGATCTTATCGCCGGGCGAGCGAGCCAGGAACGAGCGCCGCAGGGACTCGGCGCTGGCGGCGAAGTACGAGATATCTTCGTCGTTCGGAATCGATGTATAAGGAGGCGCCATGTCCACAGACGTCGGATCCGTATCCGTAAAGGTCATGCCGTCCATGGCTGGCTTCGCCTCCCAGGTGGACAAGGACCTGTCCGGGGCGGGATCCTCCTCGGGGTCGCGCTTCGGAAGGGTCTTCTCCGCGGCGGCGGGCAAGTCTGGCGGCAGCGGCCTGGTCGCTAGGGTCTCCTCTGCGCTCTCCGGCGCGACTGGTAAATTCTCCGCGACCGGCAAGGCGACCGGCGCCGCATTCTCCTCCGCCTTCTCCGGCGCGGCGAGCGCGAATGCCGTCGAGGGGCTCCAGAACAAGGTCAAATCCGCCACGCTCGAGCTTCGCTCGGCGATGGCGACCTCGAAGTCGGCCTCATTGTCGGCAGAGGCGGCCCAGGTCAAGTACAACGATGCCGTCGCCAAGTACGGCCCGGCATCCGCGCGGGCGCTGAGCGCTGAAAGCAACCTCGTCACCGCAAAGCTCAGGGCGCAGACCGCGTCGGAGCGTGCCCAGGCGGCCGAGTCCAAGCTCGCCTCGGCGCAGAAGCGGCTCGCGAGTGCGACTTCCGCGCCCGTGTCGGCGCTAGGAAAACTCGGCGGCAGCGCCGGGACGCTTGCCGACAGGCTAGGCGCTGGGGAGAGGGCGACGGGCCGCTTCGTGGCGAAGATCGCCACCATCGGCGGTGGCGTCCTGTCCTCGGCCGGCAGCGCGCTGTCATCGCTCTCGAGCGAATTCGGGTCTGCCGGCACGGCGGCGGGCGGGAACATGGCGAGCAAGGTCGCCTCGGGCTTCTCGGCAAAGGCCGCGGTCATCACCGGCGCCGTTGCCGGCGTGGTGCAGAGGGTCGTCTCGACGGTGTCCTCGAGCGTGGACGCCGCGGTCGCGCGCGTCGACACGCTCAACAACTTCCCCAAGGTGCTCCAGTCTCTCGGCTACGGGGCCGACGAGTCCCAAAGGAGCATCGACACCCTGTCCGACAGGCTGTCGGAGCTCCCCACGAGGCTCGACGCGGCCGCGACGGGCGTGCAGCAGCTCGCGCCGTCGTCCAAGTCGATCGACCAGGCGACTGACCGCTACCTCGCATTCAATGATGCCGTCCTCGCTGGCGGCGCGTCCGAGGACATCCAGTCCAACGCCATGACGCAGCTCACCAAGGCCGTCTCCACCAACAAGATGGAGATGGACACCTGGATGAGCATCCAGCAGGCGATGCCGGGCCAGCTCGACCAGGTCGCGAAGTCCATGCTCGGGCAGAGCGCCTCGGCGTCCGACCTATACCAGGCCATGAAGGATGGCAGGGTCACGGTCTCGGACTTCGCCGACGCCGTGGTCGACCTCGACAAGAACGGCGCGGGCGGCATCACGAGCTTCTCCGAGCAGGCAAAGGCCGCGACGGGCGGCATCAAGACGTCGTTCTCCAACATGTGCAACGCCTTCCCCAAGGGCGTCGCCAAGATCATCGGCGCCATCGGCTCGTCCAACATCGTCGGCGTCATCGACGGCGTGAAGGGCACGGTGAACGGCGCGTTCGGCGCCGTCACCGACGCGATGGCCGACCCGAGCATCCGGGACGCGGCGTCGTCGTTCGCCGCCGTGTTTTCTGATGTGATCGCAGGCGGTGTCTCGGTCGCAGGGGACGCATTTACCGGTGCGGCGACGATGACCTCCGCTTTCTGCGAGACGCTTCTCAACAACGAAGCGGCTTCATCTTTCGCGGGAACACTTGACGCGCTCGGTTACACGGCGTCCTCCATGGGCGACGCCGTATGGTCGACCGTATCGCAGATCACCGGGTGGTCGAGTCCCGCCGAGGGCGCGGCAGATGCCGCAAACGCCCTCGACGACGCCTTCGAGGCCGCCGAGCCGGTCATCCGCTCGGTGGGCGACGCGTTCCAGTGGGTCTCCGACCATTCCGAGGAGACTGCCCCGGTCGTCAAGGCCGTCGGCGGCGCCTTCCTCGTCATGAAAGTCGCCGGCGGCCCTGTGGGCTCGCTCCTGAAGGTCATCGGCGGCGCCCTGCTGTCCCTCGGGGCATC
>ERZ780190.726-NODE-726-length-34776-cov-250.708419_pt1 | contig 34776 bp, 38 predicted proteins | sample MGYA00510980_ERZ780190 | MGnify/ENA primary metagenome ERZ780190 (study PRJEB29588, sample SAMEA1972188) | human gut metagenome | biome: human gut; feature: human-associated habitat; material: faeces | place: Denmark | collected 2008/2010 ... | reverse complement strand
TGGGCAACGCTGCGCTTGACAACAGATGGCCGAAAAACTAAACGCTCCGGGGCAACGCCCCTAAGCGGAATGTAAGATATTGCCGCTTGAAGGGCTCAATCCGTCAAGCGGCAATTTTATTTATTCACCTAAAAAATCATTGCCGTTATGCTTGAGCAGAAGATGACAACCGTCAATATTGATGATGTTCCTCTTCCTTCCTTTTTTCAGGTTGTGTTGAAACAGTGCATCAATGACCATCATTATTTTGAAGTTCACATGGATATAGAGTCCGGTGAATTCTACAAGACTCATACGCTTGACAACAGCATGAACTGGATAGGCAAGCAAGCGGAAATCCTTTTGGGCGGCAACAGTTTCAAAGGGATAGTGACACATGTGGGACTGCACCGCTCGAAAGGCAATCACGGCTATCTGCTTATCCAGGGGTATTCATTGACCTTCCTCCTTGAAACAGAACTAAACTGTGCTTCGTGGACCAATACCACGCTATTCAGCATAGTAAAGGAAATATGCGACAGGGCCGGTGTGCCTTGCGCCATCAAGCCGGAATATACAGCTGACATCGAATACGAATGCCAGTATATGGAAAGCGACTTCGACTTTATCCGCAGGCTGGCCAGACAATATCACGAATGGCTGTACTATGACGGTAAACAACTTGTATTCGGCAAGCCTGACAAACTGCCATCAGCCATACCTCTGAGCTACGGACGCGAAATATCCGACCTGAACATAGGAATCCAGACGCTTGCCCGCCCGGTAGAAGGAAACTCATACGACTCCGCCAACGGCAAATTCAGCAAAGGTACCGCTTCCAATGTCCCCACTGGTATGAACATGCTGGGACAAACAGCTTTTGACGCTTCTGTCAAACTCTTCAAATCGAAAGCATTCCAACATACGGAAATCAGGGTTGCCAACGACAGTCAGGCAGAAAACCATTTCCAAAAGAAACAGCAGAGCGATGCTTCGCCTTCACATTACATATCTTGTGAAACGGACTGCAACCGGATAACACTCGGCAGCGTAGTGGAAATACAAACCGCAATCCAAAACTTCCAATTTGATTTTATTGAAAAGACTTTAGGTGAATATTTCATCACAGAAATTACCCATATAGCCGGAACCGGAGAAAGCTACAACAACAACTTTACCGCACTCTATTCGCAGACAACAAGTCTTCCTGCCCCGGAAGTACCTCTACCCGTGGCACAGACGCAGCAGGCGGTAGTGGTAAGCAACGATGACCCCAAGAAACAGGGACGCGTACAGGTAAAGATGAACTGGCAGGGCGATGGCATGACAACCTCATGGATACGTGTCATGACTCCTGATGCCGGAATAAGCAATAAAGTATCAACCAACAGAGGTTTTGTCTTCATCCCTGAAAAGGACGACATCGTACTGGTTGGATTCCGGTATGACGACCCGAAACGTCCGTTCGTAATGGGCAGCCTGTTCAACGGGAAGACAGGTACAGGCGGTGACAGCGGCAACAAGAAAAAGAGCCTGACCACCCGGAGCGGATGTACTCTCACCATAGATGATGAGGAAGGTAGCATCACCATGACGGACCAGGCCGGCAACAGCTATGCCGCCGACGGAAAAGGAAACATCAAGATTTCCGCATCCAAATCCATCATGCTGTGCGTAGGCAAAACCAGCATTGAACTGGACAGCGAAGGAAACATCAAATCCTCTGCAGAGGCCCAGATTACGGAAACGGCCGCCAACGAAATCACGCAGACTGCAAAAACAATAAACAGCAGTGCCGAAGAGGCATATAACATAAAAGGAAGTGACGTGACCGCTACGGGAAGCAAAACAGCAACCCTTTCGGGTACCACTCAGGCAACCGTGGACTCCAGCGGAACAACCGCCATAGCAGGTACAATCGTAAAACTGAACTGACCTATGAGCAATGCCATACAACAAATAGCGGACAATATGCTCCACCTTTGGGAGAATGCCGTGGCACAACCGGTAAAGATGATACGCATTGTCATCAATCCGGGTAACGAAACCATGCTCAAGGCCTTCTATGATTACATGCTGGCCATCGACAGCGAAGAAGAAGACATGGTCTTCGTCATCGCTCTCCCATTTACATCCGCAATGGAGTTCAGCAAAGATGTACTACAATATATCGGCAAACAAATAGAGTACTGGAACAACGCAAAGAAGCCTGAAGACATCATTTTTGAAAAAGTGGAATGGCAGGCAGACGACAGCTCCATAAATAGCGGAAATACAGCCCAGACAGTAGTGGAAAATCTCAACCGGCTGACCCGTGAACTTGTCAGCGGTACAGACATGAAATGCAGCTTCATTTTCAATCTGGAAGGCACTATGGACTATGAAGGATGCCGGCAATGGTTCAATCAGGCACTCTCCCAACCATTTGACAAACAGATGGTATGGGGAACCGGAGATATCACCGGCCAGGAACAATTCGGAAAACTCATGGCGACCTATCCGAAGGAAACGGCCTCCATCTATCCACCGATAGATATGGACGGGGCAACCGAAAAACTGGCGGAACAGGCAGCCAACGAAGACCGGAGCGACCCTGCCGCCTCAGAATTCAGACTTGCACTGACCAGACTCATGAGCAGCGTAAAGAAAGGAGACGCTGCCCAAACAGACCTATACGCACGCAAATGCCTCGATATGGCACTTGCCAATGTAAAAAAAGACCTAAACTGGCTGAGCCAGTTCGTAACGGTATATACCATCCTATATACAGACCGCATTAATCATAAGGATCTGGACATGGCTCTGTATTTTGCCAACAAAGCAGTAGAAGCGGCAAGGATGGGAGAAGGAAAGCTAGACCCGTCTCTTTCGGGACGTCTTCTCGGCAGCTCGCTTGTAGGGAAAGCATCCATACAGGTGCGAAAATCCGACTGGAACGATGCCGCAGAAACCTACCGGATGGGAGCAGACGCCTACGCAAACTGTAAGGATTACCTCATGCAAGCCGAAACGCTGAGGATGTGCGGATGGTGCCGGGAGAAAGCATACGATACGGAAAGGGCAACGGAGTGCTACATTGAGGGATTCCATCTGGCAGACAAACTGTCGTCAGACCTGATAAAACATTCGTCTTACCCTCTGCTGCTGCTCAAGCTGCTGGAAAGCCGGAAACGCCAGCCGTCAGTCAGCAATGAGGAAATCAACTCGGTGCTGAGCCGTGCCATCGGCAAAGACTGGGAGGATTTTCTGTATGAATACAAACGAAATCTAGGAAAATATCATGGAATGGATCAACAAAATATGGACTACCCTTCAGCAAATGTTCAGTGAAGGCCCAGGGTACATCAAGGAAAACCCGAAATCGGGCTATCTTGTAGTCATCCTGATTCTGCTGGTATGGCTGACAGGACTGATACTGGACTGGAAATGGACCTATGCCCGCCCCGGAAGCTGGGGAGGAAACTTCTGGCTTGACCTGCTGGGGCCAAACGGATTCCGTTTCTGGCTCGGAATCATCGTAGTGCTGGCCATACTATTGTCGGCCTATCTGTTTTTCAAAACTTGAACCCACTCTAAAAACAACTATAAACTATGTCATCAGGAACAGGGTATTTCGACCAGGTAAGCGCACAGCTTGAAGCCACCGTAGGAGCACAGATGTCGGGTGTGGTTTCAGGAGCTTCCGCCAATGCGGAGGCGGGCGTATCCCCGTCCGTCAACGCGCTTGACACCGGACTGAAGGCGGCCACAGCCTTGAGCAGTCTGGCAGACAACGTGAGCGAGGCAGCCGTACTCCCCGTGCTCGGCGCACTGGGAATGAAAGGACAGGCGTGTCTGCCCATCTCCAAACAGCTCGACCCTGTAATCGGAGTGGATATCCACCTGGTGAACATACCACCGGCCACAAGCGTGCCGATGCCTCACCCGTATGTAGGAACACTGCTCTGTCCGCAGGACTTCATGACGGCGGCAGTAGCTTCGTATATTCCCCCTCCGCCCACAGCGGAAGAAACCGGGGATGCAGACTCGGCCAAGCTCGCAGAGATAGGCCACACGGCACTGACCATGGCCGTGGGCATGATGGGTGCCACCGTAAAAATCGGCGGATTCATTCCACGTGCTGTGGCTTCCACCCCCACACGCAGCATACCGCATGTACCGATGGGAGCCGGATTTGCTGCAAACTCAATACCCATACCCAAAAACAACGGACATGCCTTCATGGGAAGCCTGACCGTGCTTGCCGACGGGCTGCCGCTCTCGGGAGGAGGAACGCACATGCATCTGGACTGCAACGATCTGGGCATGCCGAGCGTACACAAAGTGCCGGGACTATTCCTGCCGACAGGCGTAATCAACCCGATTCCTCCGGCCAGACAGATTCTGACCAGCCCCGTGCCCGTGCCGCTTAACCCGATGGCTGCCCTTTCACGCAAGTGCATGGGGGCATTCGGAAGACTGTACAAGAAAAAGGCCGAAAAACTGGCAGACAAACTGCATGGAGCCGTAAACAAAAAGATAAAGAGCAACAAGCTGAAGAACATGCTGCACAAGACTATCTGTACCGTAACCGGACACCCGGTGGACGTGGCAAGCGGCACATTCTTCACAGACGAGGAAGATTTCTGGATAGACGGTCCGATCCCTCTCTCCTGGGAACGTACCTGGTACAGCCGGAGCGATTACCAAGGGCCACTGGGAAACGGATGGCATCATGCCTATGACATGGGTATCGTAGTGGAAGACGGTATCCTCACCTTACGAATGTCCGACGGAATACCCGTAGCCTTCCCGCTACCGACTGAGAAGAAGCCCTCGTTCATCCGCGCAGAACGCAAAGAAGCCAGAAAAGAAAAGGACGGCTACTGCATCTGGGATATGGACGAAGACCTGTACTACCGATTCACACAGAAGGAATACGACTCCGTACATCTGCTAGAGAGTGTATCGGATGCGAACGGATTCGCCATACGGTTCGGGTACAACAGCAAGGGATATCTGAAGGAGATAACCGACAGTGCAGGAAGAAAGCTTACCGTGGAATGCGACGAGCGTAATGGACACATTCTGGAAATAAGAGGGCCACACCCCGAATACAAGGGAGAAGAAACAATACTCGCATCATATGAATATGATGCGGAGGGAAACATGACATGCCAGCGTAATGCTGTGGGTGATGCCATGCGGTATGAATACGAAGGAAGGCTGATCGTAAAGGAGACATGGAGAAACGGACTGAACTGGTTCTTCGAGTACGACGGCAGCAAGATCGGAGCCCGATGTGTACACACATGGGGAGACGGAGGCATATACGACCACAAGCTGCAATTCCTGGACGGAATGACCAGAGTGCTTGACAGCCATGACAAGCCAACAGAATATTACCACAAGGACGGACTGGTGTGCCTAAAGGTGGATGCCAACGGAGGCGAACACCGATGGAAATACGACTCGGACCGCAAGCTCCTGCAGGAAACTGATCCGGCAGGCAACAGCAGTCTGTACAAATACGACCGCTGGGGAAACTGTACCGACAGTTCCGATCCGGGAGGCGGCAGCGTATCGGCCGTATTCTTCCGCAAGGGAGCATTGCGCAACAGGCCGCTGAGCGTGACCACAGCGGACGGAGGAACATGGAAGTTCGATTACGACACAAAGGGAAATGTGACCAAAAGAACCAATCCAGAAGGGGCAGAAACACAGATAGAGTACAGCGAAGGACTGGCCGAAAGTATCACTGACCCGTATGGTGTAAAAACCGTACTGAGTTACGACAAGGACGGCAACCTGACAGAAGCCTCAGACAGCCGCGGCAACACCTCAAGCTACCGCTATGACCGACTGGGACGCTGCACGCAGGTGACAAATCCGAAAGGTGCCGTACAGACAAGACACTATGATGTCATAGGGCGCGTAACGGAAGTGGAAGACTTCGATGGAAACCACATACACCTGAGATATGACGGCATAGACAACCTGCTGGAATACCGGGATGACCTGCAAAAGGTGGAATACACCTACTCGGGCATGTGGAAGCTGACACACCGCAAGGACAGCCGAGGTGTAATAGGTTTCCATTATGACAGGGAAGAACGGTTGCGCCACGTGATAAACGAGCGGATGCAATACTATGAGTTCGATCTTGACGACGTAGGCAACGTAATCCGGGAAACAGGGTTTGACCGGGGAACGAGGATATACACGCGTGACATAGCCGGACGTGTAACCAGCGAAAGACTGCCGAGTGGAATCGTGCGGGAATACGAATATGACAATGCATCGAGAGTAACAAGGGTGTCGTATGTGACGACGGATGAACCCGACCAGACCTACCAATATGGAATATCGGGAAGGCTCGTGGAAGCAATACGGGGTGAAAGCCGAGTGGAGTTCTCCTACAACGCACTGGGACTGCCGGTAACGGAAACGGCGAACGGTGAAACCATCACACGCACCTACGACAGGACCGGACAGATACTGTCCCTGAAGAGCACGCTCGGGGCGAATCTGGAATACAAACGCAACGGGTTCGGAGAACTGACGGAGTTCAGAGCCGGAGACGACAGCAGGAACGGTGAAATGCCGTGGAAGTCACAACACAGCTACGACACACTGGGCTTTGAAACAGAACGTATGCTGCCCGGAGGCGTAGTGCGAAGTTTCGCTTACGACAACATAGGCCGCCTTGTAGATGCACGCACGAGAAAGGACGCACGGACACGCCACATGCGCCGCTACCGCTGGGGCAAGGCTGACCGGCTGCTCGCAACCGAAGACAGCAAATGGGGAACCACACGGTACGGGTACACCCCGAACGGGCAGCTGGAATATGCTGAATACGGAGACGGAACGAAACAGTGGAGAAAGAGCGACAGCCTGGGAAACTTGTATCCCGACCCGGACTGCAAGGTACGCCGCTTCCTGAAGGGCGGAGCCATGGAACAGAACGGAAAGTGGCACTGCGAGTATGACAAGGACGGGAATCTGACAGAACGATACATCGGCACGGGAAGATGGCTGGACGGAAAGAAGGAACACTGGAAATACAAGTGGAACGCTGACGGCTCGCTGGCAAAGGTGGTACGACCTGACGGAGAGGAAGTGACATTCGAATACGATGCGCTGGGAAGAAGGCTGTCGAAAAGCTTCGGAACTACCGTGACACGCTGGATGTGGAACGGGAACGTGCCACTGCACCAGTGGAAGCAGAGACGGAGCTACTCAAGGGAACAAAGTGCTTGGCTGACCGAGGAAGAACGTAAAGAACGCACGCTTTGGCTCTTCGAGGAGGAATCCTTTATGCCTACGGCAATGATAAAGGAAGGAAAGGCATATTCTATACTGACAGACCATCTGGGCACGCCTACCGAGGCATACGATGCGGACGGTAATGAGATGTGGAGCAGGACGCTGGACATGAACGGTGAAGTCATCGAGGAGACAGGAAATATCGGAATAATACCGTTCCTCTTCCAAGGGCAGTACTATGACCGTGAGACAGGGCTGGCTTACAACCGTTTCAGGTACTACTCGCCACAGATGGGGATGTATATCTCGCAAGATCCGATTGGATTAGCTGGAGATATTACTCTGATCTATACATATAGTAACAATACATTACTCTTTCTTGACCCATTTGGTTTAGCTCCATGGGGAAGAGGGGAAGATGCATTTAATAATTGGTGGGACAATGCTACTGAAGATAATGTTAGAGAGCATTTAACTGCTGTAAAAAGACATTTAAGAGGGAAAGGGGGCATGCATGAAATGTTTCCTGTTTCTGCTGCTATTGATGCAAAACGCTTGAAGTTTACAGCAAAAGAGTTAAAAAGTATGGTAATACCCACCAAAGGCTTAAAATTCATTTATGGAGAAGAAGAAGGTCTGCATCATAAATCTATCGCAAGTGCATTATTTCATAATGACCTAATAGAAAGGCTACGAGATGAAAAACTTAAATCCAAGAAGAAGGCAATAAAAATCATTAAAGATATGCATTCGAAACATGTTAAAGGGTATAAAAATAATAAATAAATTGATATGACAAAAATGATGTTTTGGGTTGGATACTTTCCAACAGAAGAAGATTTTGAAAAATATATGGATCAAACAGAATTCTACAAATGGTGGTCTAAGTATGATGAAGATAATTCAGAACTCAGATGCCAATTCTGTAAAGAACTTGGAATATCATCATACGATGAAGATTTCTTAATAATAAAATATCTAAAAGAATCGGATAAGATTCAAGATTGTATTGACTTTATTCCTGCCAACAATCAACTATTACAGCCTGTGTTTGAAAAGATTGGTTTGGAGAAAGCCAATGCTGTTATTTGTTATAATAAAGGGCATGAAATAACTGATAATGTAGCAGATAAGGCTACGTCAGTTTCATATTTAGGAGTATTTAATTATAGTACAAAAGAAATAATGAGTCGCTTTTCGACATCTGGAATGAGATTTTCGACATTTCTTGGAACAACTAATAAGTCTAGAACTGAATTTATGGAGTATTTTAATCAAGACGCTTATCTGGAGGAACTGAGACTATATGAATTAGGAAAAACAAAGAAACGTCCCAATCCTGATTTACGTTGTCAGTTCTGCAAAGATGTTGGCATTACGCATTACCATCCAGAATTCTTTAGAATAAAGTTTACAAAGGAGCCAAGTGATCCATTGTACATGGTTAGGGAAGTTGTTTGGGAAAAATGCTTTTCTGATTTTTTATTATTGTCAGCAATTAAGAAAAAAAATATAAAGAGTGCTAACTGTGCATTTTGCTATGTAGCAAATGGATTCAGAGATAAAAAACTTGATCAACATATCAATATTTATAAAAAAGACTCCCCAATGCTTATTAAACGGAAAAAAAATGATTTAGATGAGCTTGATAGTTATAACGGATTGAGTTTTTTAGGATCATTTGCATGGGAATGAGAATATAGAATTTATTATTATTTGTGCGAATCAGGCATTAGTACCCTGATTCGTATAAATAAAATTTTTAGCAACTTATGGAAAATAATCGTACAACATTTTTGATAGGCGCAGGAACGCCGCTAGACTTGGTTTTACCACAAGATGTGATTAAACCTGCAACTACAAAAATCACAGAAGATGTTTGCAGACCTTACAAAAATTATCTTACTCAAGGGGATACTATAACTATTGTAAATGATATCTACAACTGGCTCATGGAAAATTATCCAACAGAGTGTTCTAATCCATATATAAGTGGAACACCTGCCCCCTATATTCATTTTGAACATTTGTTTCACGTATTAGAGATGTTAGATGCTTACAGTTGGGTATGGAACAAAAAATGTAATAATCCGAATAGATATCCGGTTTTTGCTCCTTTCACCAAACCGAATATAGACTTTGATCCTAATACACTTCGTTCTGTCATGGACCAATTTATCCTCAGAATAATGGATATTGTAAATGGGTATGATTCCAACATCATGAAAGAACAGGTGAATGAATGGTATTGGAGATTTTATCAACAGTTTGGCGAAAACAGTGACTTCTTTGTATTAAACTATGACACTACAATTGAGAAATCAATAGAAAATTATGAGGATGGATTTGAACTGGATGAAATTCAAGATGCATTCCTACGGTTCAATCCCAAGAAGTTGTTTGAAAATCCGAATGGCTTATCTACTATAAATCATCTGCATGGATGTATAAATTACTACTTTCAGTCATATAAAGATCCGAATACTGATATTTATAATTATCTATCAAATGACTTATATAAATATCCTGACTATGAGATAGTTAAAGGATTGATGATGGGACGAGGACAAAGCCAGCCTTGTACCCAATCAGGAGAAACATATTATTCTTCTCCAATCGTTACAGGATTGCGTAAAACGGATAAGCTAAACTGCGTTCCATTTGACTTTTATCATGCCAATATGACCAACTGTATCATCAGAAATCACAAACTGGTAATTGCAGGATATAGCTTTGGAGATTTGTATTGTAATAACCTCCTGGAAAGAATGAATTTCTTGCATGAAGACCAAAAGCGCATCGTTCTTATTGATTTTTGGAATATTCCCAAAGGGGATAGAATGCATGGAGGATATTGGCTAAGCAAGAATTTGGGACAATTTCTTTGTCGCATGACCAATTGTGGGGATTTCGATGAAGTTATTCGTCAACTATATAAAAAGGAAAACTCACAAACAGGTGCCCTATATAGCGACAATGGATGCCTGATGGTATTACCGAATGGATTCAAACAGGCAGCAACCTGCAGCGATGAAATCATTGCTTTCTTGAACTCATAGAAGCAGAATAAACTAACAGCGAGAAGGATTACTCGCTATTAGTTTATCCACTCTAACTTTATGGGAAGATGTTTTTGATGTTGACCGCCATTTATCATAAATATCAGAACAGCCCGTCTAACCATATTATGGTACTTGTATGTATCTTTACATATCTCCTTGAAGAATGACATATCTATTAAGTATTGAAAATACCACTGCAGTTCCTTCTCTTCATTAGGATGGTTTTCATAATAATCCAACTGATTTATGAAATAGCAGAACAACTCGTCATTATTCATCTGCCCCTCTATTAACCTTACGTATTCCTTTATGGAATCAGCCAAGAAAGCAGGCATCGGATTCGCTTCATATTGTCGGTTAGAACAACAGGAAGAACTTCCATTTATACCATTTTGAGCTTCTATTTTTCCACGTATGAAAGTCAGCTCCTTATGTATATACTTAAAATAGTTCTTGAAGTTACTTGAACATCCTGCACCACAACCACAATCCAGAACTTCGTTATATTTACTCCAAATTTTGGATATACTTATGTCCTGCTTAACGAACATTCGTTCAAAGAACTCAACAAACTCTGCAAAATGACAATGCTTGTGCCTCAAACATCTATTTTTGGCATACAATATATTATGCTGTGCAAACATCTGTGTAAAAGTCGCATCAAATGAGGCTCTTTCGGCAGCTTTTTGTTGTGACTTCAAAGCCCTATTGGAATTCGTAAATGCGGTATAGGCATAAAAGACAGTTATCAACGTAAAGATTGCAGACAAGCAAGTGGCAAAACCTCCCCAAGTTTCCCATTCTGTTGAGATATTCTTATTCACTATCCAGAAAAACTCCCCATCATTAAAAATGCAAACAAGAAGTAAGAAAAAAATTAACACAAAAGCCAGGATAAAAGATATAAGGAAATATTTCCATTTACTTTCTACAAATCCAATAGGTAAAAATCGATGCATGAATTTATTGCCAGAACACATTGTTACTAATAACATTATCAGTAATATCCATAATATCAATGATATTATGTCAACAACACTATCACAAAGATTTATATTATTTCCCATAATTGTGTTAGAATTAAGATATTTGACAATCTTATCAATCTTCATTGAATATAGCAAAACTCACAATAAAAAAGATGTCTGTTCTTACCCCGAGCAAACATCTTTTCAAGAATATAGATTCTTTATACATTTATGGATTTACACTATTTACAGCACTCTGCAACCGTTCAATATTTGCATGTAAAAAAGCATATTCATAATTAATAAGATTATTATACTCTCCTATTGCTTTTTGGGCATACTTCGTATCTTTAGAACAATCATATTCAAATTCATACGCATAACCGATAAAAAAAGGTACTGCCGGGTCTTTGCCCCGTAGTTTATCCAGCTCCAATCTACCTTCCTTACGCATTTGAGCATCTTGTACATTTAATGTTTTGTCTATTGCCTGATCCATGGCTTTAAAAATATCACGCTTTTCCTTTATTATTTGCCTTATATCCATTGCATTATTTTTTTAATTTCTTCTACAAAGATACCCAATTTCATTATTAACATTAATAAGTTCCTGAAAATATTTCCAAGTATCAATAAGTTTTCTTATATTATGCGCACCTTTATAAACATATAAATATAACCTTTAATCCCTTTGTAGTTTAAAATGAATAACAACCGGACATATTATGGCGAGTATTCACTAGCCTACTGGATACAGATGATACTGAAGCGCAACATAGTGTTGCCTGAATATCAGCGTACATTTGTATGGAACAAAGATGACTATACCAACCTGATTGACTCATTCAAAGAAAAACAATTCATCCCTCCTGTGACTATCGGAGCTTATAAAACAGCAAACGGACAAGATAACCTGATCATTGATGGTCAGCAGAGACTTACATCCGTACTCCTGGCATACATCGAACGTTTTCCCAAAAAAGAGGCAGGATCTGGGAATATAGAAAGCCTTGCGAATGAAAACGATGATGACTCGGATGACGATGAACAGGAAAATATGATTGAATGGACTTTTAAAGAGCTATTGGCCAAAGGTAATAGCAAGGAAGAAATTATGGCTAAATGTCCTCAAGAAAAATATGAAAGCCTTGAACATCTGGACGATGATTTCTTTAACAAGAATTTCCTTGGTTTTGCCTATATCGTTCCATCAACTACTACGGAAGAAGAACAACAGAAGTTTTTCTCCACCTTATTCAGAAACATCAACATACGCGGAAAGTCACTTTACGTACTGGAAAGCCGAGCTTCCCTCTACTTCCTGAACCATCAGCTCAAAGAATGGTTTGATCCCGGATTCTGCAAGGAAATATCAAGCAGTGTCGTTGATAAATCCCGAAAAAGCAGTATGGACTTTGTAAGATATGCGGCATTACTCTCGCAGTACAAGAAAAAGGGTTCGGAAAGAGGTATCGGATATGGATATGCAAGCAAAATGGAGAGCTATTATGAAACATACATTTACTCTGTTGTTGGCGACAAAGACTCTCAAGTATTTGGTAGATTTACCAATATTTTCCCAGATAAGGACTACAAACCATATCTGAATAGCATTGACACCCTCATTACAGAACTTGGCTATAAGAGACGCTTTCAGTCAATCATAGATCTGGATATTTATTTTTTCGGACTTATCTATTTCATAGCTTTTGAGAAGAGGACATTAGATACATCCAGAAAAGAAGCATTAGAGGAAGAGTTGAAAAGCGCAATCAGGGACATAAAGAGAAATAACAATCTGCATACTAAATCTCCTGCGTGCCTCAAATATCTGCGTGAAAGAATTTCCAAATCAATTGAGATATATCAAAAATATTTAAGTAGGCCATGAGTGTGCATTCTGACTTCATATTAGCACCTGTATCGGATATCCTGTGTGATACATCCACCATAACCCACTCAATGAGTTGGGGAATTGAAATGTACCCGTTGTGGGATAATATCATGCAATCTATCTTCATGAAAATGACAGGTGCGCAAGAGCAAAAAATGAAATGTATATGCTGGGAAATCGCCACCATAGATTTTGATTTGCGGCGTGAAATATACTTCCCCTGGAATTTGAATGAATGTTCCCAAATAACTGATAAAAGAAAAGTTCTAAATTTTCTAAGAAAGGCAATTGTCAAACAGAAAAAAGACTTTAACATCTCGACAATAGACACCAATGAAATATGGAACAGCACAAAAGATATCCTGGACGAGTTTCATACAAATACAAGCAGTATGGGGTTTTGTGAAAGAGAGTATCAGGAATATGTGGAAATCTTCAGTAGCATAGGAAAAGATTGTCTTGACATTTCTACATTTTTCAAAAACTGTAGTAATTGTACTCATAAAAATGATAGCAACAAACCATTTACATGTACCATAAAAAAAGGACTAAATGAAATGTATAGCTGTCTGTACATTCACAGAAACAGGTGTGCCCATAATCTGACCTCATACCAGCAAAACAGACCCTCGTTGGAAATTCTTTCCGGCATAGACTCTGTTTATGAAAACTATTATATAAGATTTGCGTTACTGATCATTATAGACAAGATAATGATTACTCTTTACCGAATCTTTCAACATGAAGCTAACAACTTGAAGCTATTCTAGAATAAATGTTTAACGAACTAAAAAAGGACATTATGAGCATTACTTATTCAACACTGAGTTCCAACTTCAGCAAAGTTAAGGATCTACCAACATCAGCGGTCGGTAAACTAATCGGCGGAAAAGTAGAAGAGAACATAAAGGCCGGCTTCTTCACCAACGCCTGTGCAATACGTCTGTCGTATGCCTTTAACTATTCGGGTATGCCCATATCACGCTATGACGGTGCCACATCTTCGGGAAAGGACAAGAAATGGTATCTTTATAGAGTAACTGACATGCTTAGCTTCATCAAGCAAAAGATAGGTGGCACACCGATAAAAGGGAAAAAACTGGAAGATTTCAAAGGAAAAAAGGGAATCATAATCTTCAGGAACTGTAATTGGAGCGACGCTTCCGGACACGTGGATTTGTTTAACGGTGAAAAAGTGGAAGGAAAAGCTTATTTTACGGATTGTGGCGATGTTGAGCTCTATGTATTACAATAATCAAGAGAGAGAATCATGAACAGAATCCTATTGTATTTTTCATTCATCTGCACAATCGGGCTTGCATGTTGTACGAGAACGCCTGACGAGGGGTTGTTCGTGGTCGAAGATAACGGTTTATTTGGATATGTCTCAGAAAGCGGTGATACTGTAATACCATGTATGTATCCATTTGTCTATACCGACACAATCAACCATATTGGATTTGTGGCTGAAGGAAACGGGAAAATAGTATGCCTTGACAAAAAAGGCAATAAGCTTTTTAACGTATTCAAATATGACAATGGACCCGACTACCCACAAGAAGGATTATTCAGAATCATAGATGAAGATGGCACCATCGGATTTGCAGATACTTTGGGTAAGGTAATCATCCCTCCAAGCTATAAATTTGCCTTCCCTTTCAAAGATGGCAAGGCAAAGGTTACGTATGAAGGACAATCTGTTAGCAACGGTGAATATACTGTCTGGGAATCTTCTTCCTGGATCTTTATTGATAATCCTTTAAGGAAAGAGGGGAAATAAAGATAACCATTTTGAGCTAATTTGATTGATTAATAGTGTGAAAAAGAGAGCCAGCTAATTGTTTATTAGCCGGCTTTTTTTTATTGGTATGTTCGCTGATTATTCCTTTCAAAGTTTGGTAAGCAATACGAAAAAAGGTTCCCTTTTTCATAGGAAACTGTTTCAATCGACTTGCCCAATAAAACTACATAAGCATTTTTGTATAAATCAAATAATTGAGCAATATAAAGATAGGTATTAAATATAGCTATAATTCAGTATCAACATCCGCTTTGAAACCGATAAGTTTCAATTCATTTCTTGGATGTTTGCTTTGTAGTATTTCCTTCTGCATATTCATATTTACATGCGTATAGATTTGCGTCGTAACGATACTGCTATGTCCGAGAAGATTCTGGATATATTTTATATCAACTCCTCTTTCCAAAAGTAATGTAGCAAATGTATGCCGAAATGTATGAGGGGTTACTCTCTTGTTCATCTGCAGACCGGTTACGCACTTTTTGATTAACAATCTAACTGACTGCTCGGACATTTTATTCCCTAAGCGGTTTACGAAAAAAAAGGTCTGAGGGTGTACTAAAGCATAATACTCTTTCAGAATATCAAGTACTTCCGATGAACATATTTGTATTATTCGCTCCTTACTGCCTTTACCATTCACTTTTAGAACACCATTCTCAAGATCTATATCATTACAGGACAGACTGCATAGTTCTGCAACCCGTATTCCAGTAGCAAACAGGACTTCGATCATGCATACATCACGTGTTCTGGCCAAATAAGTGTAGCTTTGAGGTTTAACACTCTCTTCCCTTATTTCGTACAAATATCTGAGAATCTGTTCGACCTCATTATAGTGCATAACGACAGGCAATACTTTAGGCTCTTTTACCTGGAGTCTAATTTTTCTTATAGGATTTACAAATAAATCATTCTCGTATTCATAATACGAGAATAAGGCTTTCAGGGATGCTATCTTTCTTTTAATTGTCTTTGGCTTAAATGTTGATATAGTCTGTATATATCTTTTTATCATTTCTTTGGTTATGTGTTCAAAATAGGTAACATTAAAATCACCGTTGACAAAAGTCTCAAACTGAAATCCATCTACTTTATAGGCTTTAATCGTCTTTTCACTTAGTCTTTTTTCATATCGACAATGGGACAAAAAGTCATTCATCACATTTTTAATAACTGTATTACTTCTCTGCTGTTCAATTACTTCTTTCATTCTGGTATATATTAAAGTTTCGCAAAGGAAAGAAATACAAAGCATAGAGAAAGTGAATATCACCAGGAAAAATACCGGTATGAATAACTGATAACTTAAAATTATGGCAACATTTGATGTAGTGATACCAACTTCTAAAAATATAGAAGAAACACATTTCTCTATATGTTATACTTTAAGGTCTATATTAGCTCAATCTATACAGCCACAGAACATATATGTTGTAGAAAATGTACCTAATACTGGCGTAAAAGAACACATTAATCGTTCTTTTGGTAATTTAGTAAAAGTCATTGATGGACTTAATAAGCCAATCAATATAGCATATGCAAGAAATCTAGGAGCAAAAATGTCCCAAAGTGATATTCTTGTTTTTATGGATGATGATGTTATTATTGGTCGCAACGATTTTTGTCAAAAAGTAATAGAAATCATGAAATACAATGATTTCTGTTGTGGTGCAAAAAGATTTTGGACAACGACAGAATGGCATAAATATCTATCTTTAAGCTTTCAAATGAATCATAATTTACAGATTCTAAAGAGTAAATCGTTTTTACCACAGTCTATAGAGCGCTCAACAGGAAATAAAAATTGCAGTGAGTTCACTTATATCGGTAATTTTGGAGCAATAAAGAAAGATGTATTTAACTCATTGGAAGGTTTTGATGAAAACTATGAAGGATGGTTATATCAAGATACAGATCTAATTATGAGATTGTGTGTAAATAATTACAAATACGAGATATTAGCTTATACTGATATCTTTTGTTATCATTTAGGACATCCTGCTGACAAACAATTATATCGTAAAATCAACAAAGAAAAATATTTAAAAAAACAAGAGCAGTTAAAAATTAAATTCAATAATAGTAATTTCTTTGGAAGATTCGACTCTGATAATGTAGAAGTTATCACATATTCTGAATGAAGAAAATACTCTATAGGCGAGAAGGTATATCTCGCCTATAGAGGTGTCTATTTCATTTTGATCAATTTATTATATGAATTTATATCTAATCTTTGTAGGGCATTTTCAGCAACATGCATTAATGAGGCTGAAACAGCTTGCTCACCCCATTTGTCTCGATTATTTTCCATCCAGTTATATATTAATGGACCAGCAATCTTAACTTCCATTCTCGTTAATGCATTAATACAACTTCTTATGAGATGTGGATCTGTTTCAGTTTGAAGTATATTTAATAAATTATCAATTGCTTTATAAATTGGTTTTTGACCACAAATATCAACCGCACTTTCTTTGACTGTCCTATTTTTTTCTCTTAAAACATTTACTAATGTATTATCTACTTCTTCATCATCAATATTTATCAAAAAATCCTCTATTTTTGTTCTAACTTTATCAATACGCCCCATTCTGGCATTTGACAAATATTTTATCAACCAAGAAACAGCAGCACTTTTTTCAACATGTTTTTTTTCAATTATTTTACAACAAAGACTGGCTACAAAATCCCAATAATCTGCATCATCCATCTTTATGCTATCTCTATGCCATTCTTGTAGAAATTTTGTTTTAATAGTATCTATATATTGCGAAAGAACAAAATCAGAAGTGAATACTAAAAATTTGAGTAACCAACTTATTCTTTGAAAACATCCATTCTTATAATCTCCTAAAGTTGTTAGGTAAATATTCAAATCTATAATAGAGTCTCTATTGCAATAAATAGTTGAAATATTATGGCATAAAATATTACATATTAATTCAAGATTGCATGAATTTATTTGATTAGCAATTTTGTAAAACTCTTTAACTACAGATTCCTCAAAAGTATAATTTTTTAGTAAATGACTTATGTAATCTTTTACATCTATAGCCCTTCTACACTGAGATATTTTTTCTTTTAGTTTCGATTTAAAGAGGGGAATATTATTTTCGTTATAATGTAATATTGACCAATGTCGAATATCAAAAGGAGTTGATTTGGATATATCCTCTTCTTTCGAAATAATAATAACAGAATTTCGAGTTCTCAATGTATGAGCTATACCTAATTCATAAAATACATTCGGGTTATTTTCCGAAATATCTACAATAATAATTTCGGATTTAGCTATACCTTCAAGAATGTTGGACATTATAATATCTTGACCTGCTATATCATCTGCTCTTTTTGCTTGAATTCCCAAACTGTTACAGACCTCATAAATCACCCCTAATGAAATATTAAATGATTCTTTAATAGGCATTATAACAAATGCTGTGCATAAATTTATATCCAAATTGGATAAAGCATAATCTCTTGGATAATCCATAATTTTAAGTTATCAGTTATTCGTATATAGCAAAGATACAAAATCAGTATAATTCTACGATATATTTATCTTTTTTTCTTTTTATCTATCACAAGAATAGCTATTTTCATAACTTTTCAGACTAAAAACAGACCTTTTTTCCAGAACTGTTTGGAAGGAATACATTTTCATTTTATATTTGTTTTTGAGATATCCTTTTTATTTTTCGAAAGCGGGGCTCTGCTTTAATCAGAATGTTATTAATCCTGATTCATAACCATTAAACAATAACAGTATGGGAGCATTGAGAGCAACCGTAAGTATACGTGGAAGAGAAATAGATATTCTTTTTTCTCACATTGAATTCAGTCGCAAGACAGATAATAAAGGCAGACCTGTAACATCTGTTATAGGAGGAAGACTAACATTCAGCATAGAGGCTACTAAGGATACTGAGATTCTTGAAGCAATGGTGAACAGTCAATTCAAACCAGTCAGTGGGAAAATCATTTTTTACAAAACTGATGACAATTCTATCTTTAGAACTATTGAGTTCAGATGTGCGTATATAGTTTTTTACAAGGAAGTATTTAACGTGGACAAAAGGCGACCGCTCTTTACAACAATAACACTTTCAGCTGACAGTCTGATTGTTGGTAATGCTTTTTTGACCAACAGCTGGTAATTGTCTGCTGATACATTTATACAAAACGAATGAAAGCAGGGCCAAAAATAAAATCCGGCCCCGCTTTCTAAATAACCCCAAAACTTAAGAATCTAAGACAATCTTCTCTATACCTATTTCTCCAACATCTCTGCTTCCCTCTCTATATCCGGAACAAACAGTTCGACTTTAGTGTTTCTGTTAGCTTCTACAGGCAAATAATCTGATATGCCACCTTTACTATCCACAACAATTTTTTCAGCTTTTACACCTCGGCATTGCAGTTGATCCGAGATATAGTTGGCTCTTGTCAGACTCAACGAATCATTGATAGCAAAGGTTCCTGTTTCCTTATCAGCTGCACCAGTAACCTTTACATATAAATCGTATTTAACGGCAACTCGGGCTAATGCATCAAGGTTAATGGATTGTGACCTATCAGTAAGCTGCACCGAATTTAAATTGAAAAAGAAATATACAGGTGAACCAATGATTCCATTAGAAAAACAATCGGCATATTTTTTCATATATGCAGAATCTACTCCCGAAAAATATTTTGGTTCCAATTCTTCAGCTGTATATAATCCCTGAGTATTATTACCATTTGAACACAGGCTATCTTTCGGGTCTGTTACAGGAACCTGACTTAAATTCTCGTCAACCGATTTGCCATTCCATTTCTTATTCTTCAATCTTGCCAAGAGCGAGTTCAAACCACTATAATTATTTACAGGATAAGTGTGTCCGGCATGTTCACTACTATCGGCAAAAAGATGGGAATACTTATCGAGCAATCCTTCTATCTCCATAATTTTTTTCAGTTCAATCAAAGTCCGTTTGTTCTTCTCATTCTTACCGGCATAGTAACGGTTTTCCGCTGAAAGAGAATTGGCATATCCAACCAACTGTTCATTCATTCGCATATAAGGTCCGGCATCAACAACACGTTTCCAACCTGTTTTTCCAATAGAGAATGACAATCCCGTTGTAAACAAAAGCATATTGTCTCCCGGACGATTCGGACGGCCTAAACCATCGAAATTCTGAAAGGTAGTCATGCCAGAAAGTTCCATAAGCAGACTTACTCTTTTAGAGAGTTTATATTGTCCTTGGATGCCATATGACAGAGCAAACGGATTATTGCCATTGGTAGCATGATGTATCATTCCGACACCAGCAAAAGGCGCAACAGTCCATCGTACCTGTTTCTGTCTGGCATACCTGCGCCCCAATATATTCCACATCAGATCCGCATGGACATAATGATACTTCTGATCAGACAACAAGCCGTCCTTAAACGCCATTCCATTGTAATTGATACGGCCGCCTACAGCCGGAGTAAACCATTTGCCTACAGCAAAGCTGTATGCTGGCTTCATACGGCCAAACAAATCATCACACCCCAACGGTGTTCCAAGAAACGTATTCAGTCCACCTGCAACTGTGACAAACCAGTTGCCGCTTCTACCTGCCGGAACAAGCACACCATCAAGACAGGTTGGCTCCAGAGGTTGTAAAATCTCCTGGCTATACTCATGCGATTTACTTTGTACAGTATCTGTATAAAGATATTGTTCACTTGCATACGTTTGTATCGTACATAACGCAGCAAAAAAAATAGTAATCAGTTTTATCATATTCGAATTAATTATGAGTTAAAAAATTACCTAACGCCAATTCTTTGCCAATTAACGCTTAGGCTTCTTGCCACTGGCAGGACGCATCATACGTGATGCCATCCTCATGCAACGCCGTGCCCAGGCACGGTTGTCCTCGTCTTCATCACGTCCCCATTTGAGATCGCTTCCACCACCTCCACCACCATGTGTTTCGGCAAAAGTAGTGGCATCATCCACCATTCCGAGAAACAGCATTGTAGCACATTGCATGACTTCAGTACCGCGTTCTGCTACAGATCGGACAAGTGAGTCGTCAAAAATCTGCCGTTCTGAAAGGGGCAACCTTGCCGATAAGCCACGATGTTCGTTAACCATTTCTTCCAGCATTGCGTCTTTAAGCAGACTGTCCACTTTGGAATGTACATCACGAGAATACCGGTAAGCTTCTTCTTTCAGCTCTTCTGTCCGCTCTTTAATGGCATTCATATTCTCCCTTAAATCAGAAAGCTGTCTATCAGCGACATCAAGCTTATTCTGTTTGTCTGCCAGTTTCGATTGAATAGCAGCCAATTCTCTTTCGAGTTTTTCTTTCTGTTCTGAAATGGCAGAAGCATCGCCCTTTTGTGCCTTCAATTCATTCTCCAACGATGATAACTGAACCTGCTTTTCCTCCATATCGTGCTTTAGATTCTCTACCATGGAGGTAAGGCCCTTCACTCTGCGTTCTGCCAATCTAATGTCAGACTGGAGTGAAGCTAAGACAGCCTTATGGCGTTCAATCTGTTCTTCTTTGGTTGTACACTCTTCGGAAAGCATACGCCGGTATTCTTCCGTGGATCTGTGCTTAGCACCTGTCTCCGCAATACTTGTACCTCGTGACATTCCCCATTTTCTGTTCACCTCCGCAAAATCACTGTGAAGCTGCTTCATTCGCTCGCTATATTCAAACTTATCCTTTCCCGCAAAAATCTCTTTGTATGCAAACCGTCCATTTTTGATTGGCAAAAGCGTACAATGGACGTGCGGGTTCAGCTCATCAAGATGTACAACAAAAGCTGCAATGTTCTCCTCTCCATATTTATCAGAAACAAATGAATAAACGTCTTTTGCCCATTGTTCAATTTCCGGCTTTCTTACAATATGAGAGTTATCGCTATCTTTGGAGAAATCCACCTTCTGATTGCCAAAAGCAAGTTCCTGCATACGTTCTCTTGAACCACCAAAAATAATGTTTACTACTGTACGGTATTTGGGTTCAGCCAGTCCTTCATTAGGGTCCTTTATTCCACGACTACGCAACAATACCGCAATCCGGTCCGGGATGCTGCGACTGATATCTACCTGCTGCACCTTTCCACCGCGAACAATCTCAAAATTGAGGCGTTCACGTGTAGGATCATAGTTTCCCTTGCTCATAGCATATTCTGTGGCTTTTGCACTACGGCAACGCAGATGCTCATTACTTTGCGCCCTGGTAATGCCTTTTGATACATGTACATCAAGTACCTGTTTTGCTTTAACCATACTACAATTTTATGAATTCAGGATAATTCATGTGTCCCAGCTTGCTGCTTGTCTGGACACCTCTCCCTGTGACGTAAGTCACCAGGGGTATTAGGCTCCCCCTTCCCTCTGTTTCGTGGCAGACGGGCAAGCCCGGATGCCATTTACAAAAGGTAGTATGCCATGCTGCTGAAACAACAAGAAATATCCATGGTTATACAATCATTTGAAATCGGTTAGAACTCAGATAACCTCTTGCGACTTTGCAAGCAATGAAAGAAAAGGGGAACGAAGGGATTTGAGCTCTTTTTTCATTTGCGAATTATCTATATCAACTCCATTATCTGTTCCGGTTACCACAAGTTCTGCAAGATTCTTGCATAATTCAAGAAAGTTATCCCATTGACCATAACAATCATTCTGGAAAAAATCCTGTAAAGGCTTCCTATCATCAAACCTTGATTTTCTCAAGACCTTTTGTAATGCGGCAAAGGCAATACAACTCATTGTCATTTCCCTTATTTCGTTCTGCTGTTCACAATAAGAAGCCGATTCATCTAAAACGGTACCAGATACCAAGAACTCTTCTTTGTTGAACAATACACCAGTTTTCTGTTGTATTATCTCAGTACATGATTTACCTGTCATGACTGAATCTGTTTTGCCAACAATCCAATTGGACAATGCTTCCATCAAGCGTATGGTTAATGTAGATTCTTCATGTACATTATCAGCCTTTTCTTCCTGTTCATGCAATGCCATAGTGATTACTACACTTTTTGCCAACTTAACCCTTTTCAATTGCCCCATTTCCTCAAGAGCATCCAAAAATGAACGTACAGTAGCACGATGCCAACGCCATTCCGTTGCAAGGTCAGATATGGTCACATGACACTGATGCGGTTCAAGTGCATAATCCACTCTTCTTAAAAAAGGGGAGATAAAACCATTTTGTGACTTGTCCAATAAATCACAATATGCTTCCGTTCGTGTTTTCCTTTCACCTACTTTTTCTTTAAGGAAGTCAAAGACCTCCACGTCCGCTATTATTGAAGCGGATAATTTTTGCTTATTTTTCATTCTGTCATGTTTTAATTGATTGATTATTCATGCGGATGATACCAGATGCCACTATCCGCAAAATCGTGGCTTTATGCGTGATGATAATTGTAATAGCTTTTAAGCAGTTCATCAGGATGTTTCAACAATATCTGGACATTATTCGTATCCTGACATTCGGATATTACCTTTGATGATGGGTAAAAAAGGGACGCCGTAAGAAACAGACCAATACTAATCGATAGTGTGTACAAATGTGGTATGGCAACAGCAACCAATGCTATTATAGCCAAAATGACAACCGTTCTTGTGCGGTCATGTACATCTTTCATCCATCGGTCAGACCATTTGAAAGAAAACATCATTATACAAAAGATTGTCGATAACATAATGCCCAGCCTGTCCTTTATCACAAATGTACTGTCGTAATGAAAGAGCAGTAGCAAAAGAAGCCAAAACCGAACATAGAACTTTCGTGCCTTGATATTCATAGCCATTATCAAATAGAAATGTGTCATTATACGTCCTTTATTTCTATACAAAGCAACAGGTACAACGACCGGTATTAAAAGAAAAATGAAATGTAAGATAATCCAAATCATAGTTTGTATATTTCTGGAATTGTAAAAATGGAATATTTATCTAGTTCTAATCGAACAAGGCCATATGTAGCCATTTGGATGATAACCTCCGTGTCTTTAGCGGTAAGATTATCGGGATTTATTTTAATGCGTTGCTTGAATAGAGGATCTTTTTTACGATAAGCAGCCAATGCCTTATCCAAATCATTCTCAGGGATTATCCATATCGTTCCTTTTTTATATGCACCATTGGAACGGTATGCTTTCAGCATCAAGTTCCGTGAAACCCAGTATCCTGTTCGTCCATGTCCTTTGATGAGTTGCTCCTTATAAAGATTGTCATTGACCACTTCTATCCAAGTCTGGTTGGCATCAATCCAATAAACAAGCCGCTTGTATAAAGTATGTCGCATTCAGTATAGACTTACATAAAATCAAGCAGTATGTCTTCTTTTTCCTTCTTGTACTTGAAGGTTCCTCCTTTGGAATGCACATCAAGATCAAGACATAAATCACCATACATCTGTTCTAATGAATCATACACAGTTGCTGTGATAAAGGTTACCATTCCCTTATCATTTGTCCGTGCATTCATCTTAAACATCTGTCCAAATGAAGGATTGGAATAGGCACAAGTGCAATGGCCAAACTGTTCAGTCAGCATAGGAATATGATGATAAAGGGTTATTAACTCCATATCATCCTCAAACATATCCATTACTTCTTCCAAATCATACTGATCTCTTAGTGGGAATGTCAGTAATACATAATCTCCATAAAACTTTGGCTCCTCCATTGTTGTCACATCAAGCAGTTGCGGCAACTGTAGAGGAACAAACGATAAAAAATCATCCAAAAAATGTCTCAACATAATACCAAATATTTCAAATAGAATTTATAATGAACTTATGAAAATATCAATGAGCATACCTGGCAGATCATTCAATCTTTTATCCCCAGTTTCCATAGTCGTTGCCAGTATCTCAAAAGCTCGGGGAATACAGGCTGCCATATCATACAGTTCTTCTTTTTCTCTATGTGAAAGTACAGCTGTACTTAAATGATCCAAGGATGCATAAGGCTGTAGAATCATGTAAATATAGGCCAACGCCTGTTGCTTATTTTTTACTTTTCCTTGATGTATATCTTCAAGACACATTCGAGTATTCTGAATTAACCTACGATTAGTACGCATTGCTATATATACCATAGCATCAGTGTAGATTATGTCATGACACCCGATTTTAGAAAAAAAGGAAGAATAACATTTATCTGTGTTTCTGGCGATATCTGTTATGTCCGTATCATTTAATTCACTCAGATGTGGAAGAAATGATCTGAATACTATGTCTTCTTTTTCAATGAAGTTTTTAAGTTCATCTATGTTTTGTATTCCGGTATTCAATGTTTCTTTCAAAAGGGATCGATATATAGTCAAGATACCATATCTGCTCTCTTTATAAGTCGCATGCTTATCCAGAGAATTAAAAAAGGGTCTTATCTTATGAACTGAAGATTGAAGTTCCTTAATAGAATCGTATGGCGATAATCTTTCTTTAATAATAAGCACCTCTTTATAAGTACGAGGGATTTCCATTGCCAATCGAGAAAATTCCATCCGAATGGAATCATATAAAAGAGCACAGTCTATCTGTACCGTCGAATGAGCCTTTATTGTATCTTGACAGATAAGTACCGACACGGTATCTTTGAGCTTCTGCCAATCGTTAATATGCAATATCAAGTCGCTCACTGATAAATTTTTCATTTTACGCACTTCGTACAAGTAAGTCTTGTATTTTGTGGTTGGATCATTTGTTTTATCAACAATGCCTTTTCCATTGTTGCCGCTACAAGAAACAAACAATAATATGGCAAATGAAATGGTCGATAATCTGTTTAACAAACCCATAAATTCAAAGTATGATTCTTTAATTTTCATATTGTAAATTCATATTTTACTATGCAAATCTATATATTATTTTTAGGAAACAAAGCATCAAAAAACAGATTTTGGTTTAATTACACTATTATATTCAATAGTTTGATTTACAATGAAAAAAAAAGAAAGAATAAAAATGTAAAATTGACAATTTCCAAATTTTCATTAAAGTATGATTTAATACGGAATAAAACTTATATATTTGCAGTTGTTATCAATATCATTGATTAAATATATGGCAAAAGTAGGTTACATTTTTATGGCAGAACACTGTGATATGCTTGAAACAGACAAGGAATGGATGTTACAATATGGATGTATACAAGTATTTGAAGAATCTACCGATCATGAAATTTTGCGTCCTTTATGGAAGCAACTGATGGCCAGTATTGGGAGAGGAGATGAAATAGTTGTATCAAAGTTCAGTAATGCCGTACGCGGTACACGTGAATTGGCAACGTTTTTTGAACTATGCCGTATAAAAGATGCACGCATTATTTCCATACATGATGGAATAGATACTAAGAATGAATTATTTCCGGATACAAAAGTATCAGATGCTATTAAAATGTTTGGTTCCCTTCCTGAAGAAATTGCTGCCTTACGCAAGTCTTCTTCGCATATAATGCATTTGCAACAATACATTAAGCAGCCCTCTAAATCCGGAGGTTCAATATCTAAAACAGAGCGTGAAAGAATGATAGTCGATATGTACAACAACGGACATTCCATTGATGATATTTTTGAAATAAGCGGATTTAGTAGCAGAAGTTCCGTTTTTCGTATTCTCAATAAATATGGTGTAAAGTTAAACCGAGGAAAATTCAGTGGGCCACGTAATAAAAACAAGAAAAATGAATCAGAATAGATATTTTCGATGTCCTTCAAAAGAAGAAATGGTCTTCAGACGCTAAGTCCTTCAAAGAATTATTAACATTGAAGGACTTAGTGACTTCGAAAAGTAGTCTTATGAGAACTACGTTTAATAATAAAGGTTTATCACCCATAAACTTTTCGCCTGGGCTTTTTTTACCGTATAGAAAGTTCCTCCCTTTGGCTTTCCGTCATAATAGGCAACTATCCCACATGAATGATTTACCAAATAATCATTTCGACGAAAAAAACAGCCTCCAAAATAATTTTCACTCAAAATGACAACCTCATCAGCTTTTGATATTACACGTTTATATCTTGTTTGTTCTATCAAACTCCAATTCTCGGACTGCCCCCGATATGGAATTACACAAATTAATCGGATAGCCGGCAATTCACTTTTCAAAGACAATACAACTTCGGCTGCCAAAAGGTCAAATCCCCAAGCTGCACCACAATAGAAGTCCACCATTCCTTTGTAATACAAATTCCTTATGCAAAATGATAGCTTTTGCTTTAAGTCACTGCGTTTAGAGCGCAAAATATCTCTGTGTCCTGTAAAAGCGACACCTTTGTTACAAATCTCTTGTTTTTCCATATTTATTGGTATTTATAGTATGTACGGCTCAAGAAAAGACCTCCCAAAACATTTGCTCCCAAAAATTCCAAACGTTCGGCCAGCTCTGCATAACTCATTCCGGTAGTGACAACATCATCATAAATCAATACGTCTTTTTCCTTAAAGAAATCTTCATCAAATTTCATTAACCGTTCGGAAAAATCCGCGTGTGTGTATTTCTTCCGGTTTTCGTGAACTGACGGACGGTCAGCCAAGACCCGGATATGGGAAAATCCGTTCATGACACCTGTCAGACTACAAACCTGCTCACAGAAGAACCTGTACCTGTTTTCGTTCTGTTCGCATGTACTTGCCGGAATACATACAAAAACAATGTTTTTCAGCCTCTCACCAAATTCATTTAGAAGATATGATGCGGTCATCTGTGCCACTTTAAGCGTAATTTCACGGTCTGCATCCTTAAATCCCCATACAAGTTTACGATTTTCTATTGCGTCTTCCCCAACATTTTTGATGCGTACAGGGAAATACTTTACGAAATGATACATCTTCTTTGCTAACTGCCTTTTCAGATTTTCATTAATTGTTGCCATAATCTCATTTGTTTTACTTCCCTTTGCTTGCCGGCCTTCGGCCAGCCCATCGGGATATTTTCTGCCCATCTAGTGGAACTGCTGCAACAAGGCAAATGAGGGCATGAACAAATACTCTCTGCACAGCAGAGGAAGATTTTTCGTGAACAGGCAATCTGCCAGTGTCCCGGTTTGACGGTTGACAAAAGCTGATCCGCAATTTTGCAGAGAATACCCATAGGGCTGGACAAACGGATGCAAACAGTTCTGTTTAATTTGCAGCCAAGACTTTGCAGTTCTTTATGAAAAGGCTTAACTTTGTGCAACTTTTACATAAGAAACAATCATGGAAAATTATATAGCTAAAGCTGCGGATGCCTTTCTAACAGGTCGCCCTTATGGAATACGACTTGATTTCAAGCGTAAAGGATTTGTGATTTTCAATCATCATATGAATCTATTGGGTAACGGATTACCCAGTGACATAGACTCATTGCCCCTTGAACTGTTTGCTATAGAAGATATACCACAGGAAGGTGTGAGAATTGAGAGAAACGGTGATATTACTGACATATATTTCTATACAGATACAAGCAATCCTTATGCGGATAGCAATATAGATCTGACAAAACTTAAAGCATATAATAAATACATATACCCGCTCGCCCTGGTTTTGAACAGGCCTCTGTAGATGGTCTGGCATCTTTGCTTATAATTGAGTAATATACAGAAATTGACATCATACTATAGAAGAAGGCTTAATAAGCCGTTTCCGATAATATTGGGCGGGAAGACAGAAGCGATGGTGGAAACTTAAAACAATGGGAATCGACTGCAATGCGGCCGATTATTTTTGTGTTTGGAACATCCGAAGATTACTATGATGCAGCTTTATGGCCGAATGGCCGTAAGGTGCTACAGAGTTATCTGATAGGGAGAGCATCTGTCGGGCGGGAAAATTCTTTGGTATAAAAGACTTCTACTAAAAGATAAAGTAATCAATCAGATATAACACCAGCGGCCCGAAGACCGCCGGTGTATGTAAGGGCAGGATTTATTTCCTGCTCTTTTTGCCTTTTGGAGCTTCCGCAGGAGCTTCTTCTTCCTTTTCAAGGGCCGGATAGAACTTGGTGGCCACCATTATGATGCGGTTCTTCTTGACGTCGTCCTTGTCGGTCCACTCTTCGGGCTTGAAGAAGCCTTCGACGGTAAGCTGTGTACCTTTGGTCAGATTCTCGAACGAAGAGGTGTTCTCGTTCTTTCTCCATGCCTCGATATTCATGAAGGCCGATACATAGTTGCTTTCCTCTCCGCTCTTTTCCTGACGGCTTACCGCTATTGAAAAACGAGCAACGCTTGCGGTGGTGAACTGACGGATTTCTGCATCCTTTCCTACAAAACCTGTTACGATGAAGTTGTTTTCTACCTTTTTCATGATCAATTGCTTTTAGAAGTTAAACATCAATTTTACGCTGCATTAAAAAGTAGGTGCTGTTTAAGGGACAGGCCAAGGATGTAGCGCAAATACTCTTTATTTTGTCTTTACGGCAAACCTCCGGCATGATAAAGGAAGATTTTCGCAGACACGCCATTGGCAGAGGCCACGGGCCGCTCCCGGCTGCACACTATCTTTGCACCGGAAAATGATGCCGACTTCGGCCAAAAGCAATAATGGAAAAGCAGGAAAAGAGAACGAAGACAGGTCGGACAAGGATGGGGATATAAATCCGTTACCACCGGCAGAGTACATCACAAGAGCTGTAGCCAGCCGGATCATGAAGGCAGGACAGAAAGCACAGGGCCGGAGGATATGGAGATATGGAGCACCATGGAGATACGGCAACACCGGGAGAATCTGCCGTAAAAGGAATACCTCCGATAAAGGATGCCCGAATACGGGAGGTGGTCTGAAGGACGGCAATGGAATTGCAGCGGAGGACGCCATATCTGCCCTGTGAAAAGAAAGTAAAGGCAGATATTACGGGCATTGAAAATAGTAATATAATTATATATTTATTCAATTGTAGAATTATATAATTATATAATCAGATAGAAAAGGATAATAATCTACTTAAAGTAAACTTTACGTAGTTTATAATATTGTAAATAAATAAATTACATGATATTATATAATTGTATAATTATATATTTATACTAAAAATAGTTATATAATTATATAATTACAATTTTGCAATCTGGAAAATAATTAATAACTTTGTAAGCAACAGAAAAACCGTAAAACCAGAATAACATGGAAAATAAAATTGTATTGTTCAGTAACATTAAAGGGGGTGTAGGGAAAACTACTCTCTGTGCACTATTTGCAAGTTATCTTGCTGAAAATGGTATTCCGGTAATAGCCATCGATGCCGACCTTCAGGCCTCGCTTTACCGCCACCGCCAAAGAGAACAGGATGTAGCTGTAGAAGTACAGGCTCCATGGAATGTAGATTTGCTTGATACTGCAGACAGCAAGCAACTTAAAAAGGTAATGACGCAGCTTAAAAAGGTTCCTGGCATTGTCCTTATCGATTGCCCCGGAAACCTGAACGACCGCAACCTTGAGTACATCTACAAGAATGCTGATACAGCAGTAATTCCGATTTCATTTGATCCGGACACGGTAGATGCAACAGGTATTTTCATAAAAGCTCTGAAAAGCGTATCGGAAGCCCAACTTGTGTTTGTACCCAACCGAATTATTACTTCGGAGAGAAAATCAGAAGAATTGAGACAGAGAGCCCAGACAACAGAATTGCTTGGGCTGGTGGGAACCGTCACACCTACAATAAAACAAAGTGTCGCAGTGAAACGCTATACAACATTATATCCACTGGAAAAGGCCCAACTGGACATCGTTGAGCCGGCATTCAGCAAGATTATGGAAATTATCAAATAAAAGATGAGTATGAAAAAGAACGAGAGACCTACTATAGACAATCCTTTGGCCAATATGGGCCTCGACCAGATAGTACGTGGCATAACGCAGCCGAAGGTAACAAAAGATATACAAGATGAACAGGAGCAGGATGAAAAGGTAAACACCGAAAAGAAAGCCAAATCAAAAAGAACAAGTAAAAAAATCTTTGAAGAAAATATAGCCAAATACACCGGAGTCGGTGGACAAGGGGAAGCAATCTGGCTGCCAAAAGAAGTGAAAAAGGAGCTGGAGAAAATCCGTGTAAACTCAAGCAGAAATATTCCGCTCAGAACCCTTGCATCGGCGATCATAATGACATATATTGAAGAAAACAAGGAAAAACTAGAGAGCCTATAAGTGTTTACTAACCAGCTAAAAAATAACGGTATAACAGAATACATTATATAATTATATAGTCGTACAATTATTGAATTATACAATTATGTAATTATATAATAATATAAATATATAATTATATAAAAGTGTATGGAAATTATAATAGTAATTGCAGTCGTATGGATATTTGCCAAAATCGTAAAAGCACTGCTTAGAGGTTACGGAAAAAGTAACTTTAAGGATGACAAATGAAAATATAACAGGAATTTCTGGGCCTTGCTGCACAACATAACCTGGAGTCGGACTGTACAACATTGATAACAATCAATGCTGCCAAACCATACATAGTTTGATGCAGCATTGAAAAGGATGGTTGCATATATGCAGCTGTCGCAAACTTTATGAATCTGCGCCCAACATTTCGGCAGCATATTTACGGATTTGTTCCATTGTCAGCCATTCCGGCTTTTCGTCAGCACCGAAACTATCATAAAGTCCGGTCATAAATTCTATCTGCCGAGTTTCATCGCCTGCCCACAAAACCTTCGGGTGCCTGCCTCCATAGTGAAGATAATAGTCACAATCAGACTGGAGGCGTGATAATAACATATACCGGAATGTCTTGTCTCGGTTTACTATCTCTTCAACTGTCAAACGGCCATTTTCCGTTGCCTGCTCTGTAATTGTTTTCATTTCTTTGTAAATTAATCAGTTACTTCATAAAAATACTCCAATTCTTCTCCCTTGAGGTTTTCAACGGCATATAAGTCCGCCTGTTCCCAAAGACTGTTATACAGCGACGCAAACTCGGGGCACGACTCATGGTACTGCCATATCTTGTGATTGAGTACAAGAATAAGCTCTGTAAGATACTTGTAATGCTCTTTCCACTCTTCAAAAGCACGGTTGAATGTGTCCTGAATTGCTGACAAGCCAAATCTGTCAGCTATTGTAAAGTCTTCCCAAAAGGTTGTCTGTAACTCGTAACCGTTTTCACGCATAAATTCTCTGAATGTCATAACTATGAAATTTAAGTTGTTTTATTTTCCCTCTGGTCGCATCCTGGACCGAAGGCTGATTATTTTTCTGCCTGAAGATTGACAAACAGTCCGGACAAGGATGATGCGAAAAATACGCTTACGTGAAAACGGAAGGAAGATTTTTCAGCAGCACGCTCGAAGCAGGCCTTGGCAGGAATAAGAGAAGTCAATCGAACTTTGCAGACAAAATAACCGCATTTCGGATTGGATTGCACATCAAGGAAGATGCTGATCAAAATTTATAAGCGGATTTGCCGGTATTGCGGAATATATAAAAGGGAATTGAACTACAAAAGGAAAGTACCCGGAGGGTTATAAAATGACGCTGCAGCATAATATACATCAATCATGCTGCAACGTCCATCATGGCTGTCAGTGCTGGAGATTTCTACGTCCGCGTATCTTCCATCCGTACACCTCTGCCACGTGCGGATACAGAGAACGAGTTCTGCGTCTGAAGCCGGCTTCGTCAATCTCGTTATTATAAATCATTTCTGCAATCCTTTTTGCATCGTCATTGTCTTTGGCGATGCGATATAAAATATAGTTAGTGCCATCATGGTGCGACATACGTCCTCTGATATTATAGCCATCACCGTACCATTCAGCTATCTCACATTGACTATACAGTATATTGGCAATATTATTTCCCAAAATCTGATACCCTTGCCGCCGGCCATTCCAAAGGCCGAGGTCGCCAAATACTATAATAACGCCGTCGATTGTCTTGTTAAGATTACAGCGTTCGTCTTCAAGCTCCTGTTGAAGTTCATCTGCAATATCTTCCTCTGACAGTACATAAGAATCGTCACCCAACAATTCACGTTTAGACTCCTGCATTTCTGATTTTGTCTGTTCATCAAAAACAACTTCACTTGACCAAATAAACATCTGTTTCATAATATAAAAATATAAGTTATACATTCTGTTTCATTTCCCTGCTTTTGAGGTTTTACCTCACCGGCAGGTTTTGAATTTACGTGCCTTGACAAAGAAGAAAAGAGGTGAACAAGCCAAGGAAGAAGCGAATAAGTAGATTACTGGTTCATTTATGTTAAGAATTGTCGGCAAGTAAGCGAGTTGATAATTCTTAATAGAAAATGATAAGCGCCTTGACAGTTCACCTTCTTCTTAAATTTGCACGTATAAATTCAATATCTGCGGTGGTAGAAGCCATGAATAATGAGATGCAAAAGGATTATCTGAAAGTGTGCGAAGCGATAAAAAACCAGCGGTCCGAAGACCGCCGGTGTATGTAAAGGCAGGATTTATTTCCTGCCTTTTTTGCCTTTAGGAGCTTCCGCAGGAGCTTCTTCTTCCTTTTCAAGGGCCGGATAGAACTTGGTGGCCACCATTATGATGCGGTTCTTCTTGACGTCGTCCTTGTCGGTCCACTCTTCGGGCTTGAAGAAGCCTTCGACGGTAAGCTGTGTACCTTTGGTCAGATTCTCGAACGAAGAGGTGTTCTCGTTCTTTCTCCATGCCTCGATATTCATGAAGGCCGATACATAGTTGCTTTCCTCTCCGCTCTTTTCCTGACGGCTTACCGCTATTGAAAAACGAGCAACGCTTGCGGTGGTGAACTGACGGATTTCTGCATCCTTTCCTACAAAACCTGTTACGATGAAGTTGTTTTCTACCTTTTTCATGATCAATTGCTTTTAGAAGTTAAACATCAATTTTACGCTGCATTAAAAAGTAGGTGCTGTTTAAGGGACAGGCCAAGGATGTAGCGCAAATACTCTTTATTTTGTCTTTACGGCAAACCTCCGGCATGATAAAGGAAGATTTTCGCAGACACGCCATTGGCAGAGGCCACGGGCCGCTCCCGGCTGCACACTATCTTTGCACCGGAAAATGATGCCGACTTCGGACAAAAGCAATAATGAAAAAGCGGGAACAAACAACAAAAACAGGTTGGAAAAGGATGGAAATATAAATTCGTACTAACCGGCAAGGTACATCATAAAAATTAGAGCTGGCAGATTTATGAAGACAGGACAGAAAGCATCGGCTCCGAAGATATGGAGTATAAGGAAGATACGATAACACCAGGAGAATCTGGCTTGGAAAAAATGCAGCAGACAAAAGGCTGCCTGAATACGGGAATGGTCTGAAGGACGGTGATGGAAATGCATCGGAGGACACCATATCTGCCTTGAAAAGAAGAAATAAAAAAGAGAAAAGGAATAGGAAAGTAATGAATTATACATCTGGCCCTCTCAGGCCCGCATCAATAGCGCTAATAACGTAAAAAAAGGCAGAGGCGCAGCCGAAAAAACGACAGAGATATAAACGGATACGAAAGCATTAAAAGGGGATTTATGCGGAAGCCGCTTATAACAAGGAATCAGGTTTCTGAAAGGAATATTCCAGAAACCTGACCAATTCAGAACTGGGCCATTAAAACCCGATTTTCAAATACCTTATTCCTGTCGCTTGGCTTGCGCAGACACACCCAAATATGATGCTTACCAAAACCATAAATGAAGTATTTATCAAAATTGGTTGTATGCCTTAGTTTTTCCTTGCAGGAAGTTCGTCTTTATAGGGAATACCTATATTATTTTACCATCATGCAGTTATGCCTAGTGCAGTAGTTCCACCTGGCCTAGCACTTCCTGAATCCCGTCTAGAACTTCCAGTTCCTGGCCTAGCAC
>ERZ780190.716-NODE-716-length-35085-cov-4.205966_pt1 | contig 35085 bp, 18 predicted proteins | sample MGYA00510980_ERZ780190 | MGnify/ENA primary metagenome ERZ780190 (study PRJEB29588, sample SAMEA1972188) | human gut metagenome | biome: human gut; feature: human-associated habitat; material: faeces | place: Denmark | collected 2008/2010 ... | reverse complement strand
TTGCCCCCTCTCCCACGGAGAGGGTTGGGGAGAGGCCGTCTGGGGAGAGGCCTGTTGAGTCTTTTTAAGAATCACCTTCAACCGATGTTCTTTTTTCTCGATAGCATATCGCTTAAGTACTCCCGGCCCGCAACTGCTATTCCCTAAGCCCAACACAGCAGCATCCAGACTGAGAATAACATCCGGACGTTCCTGTAACTGATAATCATGTGTAGCCCGATAGATATCATTTACCGTATAGTGTAAGGCAGATGCGGAAAAAGTCTTCCCTACCGCCTCTACCCGGATTCCTTTTCCATAATCGTCCGTCAGTTCCAGAAAACGTACGTCTTCTTTATTTCCGCTATCCTGCGGTCGCGGATAATGCGTATATTGCTCACTCACTTTACCACTCCATAAACCCACGAAACAAGAAGCCTTGCGATCGGGATAATTCTCCCAAGGGCCACGGCCATACCAAGTGAAGTGATCCAGACCGGAACGGATTGGCAAGACAATACCCAAACGGGGAAGTTCAGGCAATACTCCCTCGGGACGGAAAACTGCTTCTATCTCAAGCTGGCCGTCACCGGTAATCGTATACAGCAGCTCCGTGACAATGCTTCCGGAAAGACACCGGACAGTACAACCAGAAGTGACCTGTATCGTTCCGTCAGACAATTGCCGCCACTTCAGAGGTCTCGTATCGTAATCGGGAGCATCGAGTCGATTATTCTGCCAATCTTTAGCCAGCCAATTACCGAAACTTTTATCATTATCGGTCGGTGCACGAAATATCTGAACAGCAGGAACAGATGGAAACAGACACGAATCTCCCAATACCGGAAATGAATCGAACTGCAACTGCATCATACATCCATCCCGCAAACGCCACTGTACCATGCAACCCCCGCTTTTAACCGTCAACAAGCCCCCTTCAGTTGAAAGTTGAGAGTTGAAAGTTGAAAGTTGCTGCGCCGTCACGCTGCATCTCCCATCTCCCATCTCTTCTCCTTCTCCCTTTTCTTCCCCTTCTTGAAGGCAGAATTGTTCGGCGGCAACTTCATGTCCTGCCTTGGCCCAAGGCAGGTCTTCTTTCAGAATAATCCTTATCCAAAGACGGATATCCGCACGATTCTTTCTTCTTTTCCCAATCACTTCCGACAAGTTTATCACTCCGGTCATTCCGGGAAGCACTTGCGGCATTTCCAATTCTCCCGTCTTCTCCGGCCGGCCGTCCACAGTAAGTGTCCACAGGCAACGATAGCCTTCCAGACCGATATGATGGTTGCGGTTAGTCAATCTTAACGTGTCTTCCTGAAGTTGCATCTGTATGGGAGCATATACTTTTTTCATTTCCCAATACTTGGGCGTAGTCTCCCGTTCACTACGCAAGATACCGTTGAAGCAAAACGCTTTCAAATTAGGCCGATCACCAAAATCTCCTCCATAAGCAATCATCTCTCCACCACCGGGAAGTGATTTATACAAACCTTGATCGACCCAATCCCAAATAAAGCCCCCCAACATACGGGGATGACTATATATCTCATCCCAATACTCCTGAAAGTTTCCCAAAGCATTACCCATCGCATGAGCATATTCACTGGTCAGTACCGGACGTACATCATTCGTCCGTTCGGCTATCTCGAGCAAGCGTTCCCAACGGGCATTCTCAGCACGTTCCTCGTCAGCCCCTTCCGGAATTCCGGGATTCAAGTATTCCTGTTTCACACGAGTATAGAAACGGCTGATCATATCGACCGTCTCCGGATCGGGGCACCCGTTCACCCCTTGTGCCCCTTCATAATGAACAGGACGAGTAGGATCGAAATCATGAAGCCAAGCAGAAATTGCAGCGAAATTAGGCCCATATCCACTTTCATTACCCATACTCCAAACCACTATGCAAGGATGGTTCTTATCCCGTTCCGCCATCCGGACGGCACGATCCATAAAAGCAGCATGCCAATCGGAAGCGCTCGCCAGAGTACCACGCAAACCATGCTCCTCTATATTCGCCTCATCCATAACATAAAGTCCCAAACTATCGCATAATTCATACCAACGACTCACATTCGGATAATGGCTGGTACGAACCGCATTCACATTTCCTTGCTTCATCAACAAAATATCCTGTAGCATGCGTTCTTCCGTCATCACCCGACCCAAACGCGGATCATGCTCATGGCGGTTGACTCCACGGAAACGAATCGGCCGGCCATTTACCAGCATCTGCCCATCCCGTACTTCGACACTGCGAAAGCCGACGGGCTGGCATATTTGCTCCACAATACGTCCGGTGCTGTCCTGCAAGGAGAGATGAAGAGAATAAAGAGACGGAGTCTCGGCAGTCCATTGTTTCGGATTCTTTATAACCGTCGTCATTCTCCCCATTTTACGAGGTCCACGTTGGGGAAACCATTCATTCATACGGGAAGCTTTGTGTTCCAAGTCCAGAACTTCTTCGGCAGAGCAAGATAATTGCGCCAATGAAGTGCCATCCGTATCCGTTAAAATAGCTTGCAGAGTGTATCCCTTTCCAGACTCCGCCCGGTAGACACTTAACCGGGGATCAATCTGTATCGTAAAATCCCGGTAAACGGAATCGGGCAGCGTGCGCACCACATAATCACGAATGCGGATATCGGGAGTATGTATCACATATATACTCCGGTGAATTCCTCCGAAGCGCCAGAAATCCTGATCTTCCAGATAGGAACCGTCACTATAACGATAAACTTCCACAGCTATCTGATTCGTTCCGGCATTTAAACAAGAAGTGATATTGAACTCACTCGGTTCCATGCTTCCCTGGCTATACCCTGCCAACTGCCCGTTAATCCATACATAAAAAGCACTCATTACCCCCTCAAAACGCAAAAAAGTTTGTCCGGTCTTCTCCCAACCGGCAGGCAATGTAAAGGTACGTCTGTACTGACCTACCGGATTACGCTCTTTAAAAGTTGTATACTCCGCCTTCGGTTCACTCGTCACACGAGGCGGGTTGATTTTAAACGGATAACCGGCAGAAACATAGATAGGAGTGCCATAACCATTAACTTCCCAATTGGCAGGTACGGGAAACTCCACCCAACGGGAGTCGTCATAATCTGTCCGATAGAAGTCAGGAATGCGTTCCTCCGGCATAGGAGTCCAGCGAAATTTCCACGATCCGTCCAGACAAAGCCTACGGTCTCCGACATGTTCCCCATAAGGAAAGAAAGCTGCCCGTGCCGGTTCCCGGTTGATGTGTAATACTTGATGGTTCTCCCAATCGGGTACTCCCACTTGAGCCGACAAGCCGGCAGCGACACAACAGAATATACCTATTAATATCCTTCTCATCGATTCTTTATCTTACTATATGATCGTATCTTCAAATTACTGTACCTCTAAGGCATCAAAAGCCAATCCCTCCATCCCGTCGGAAGTTAGAACCACTCTATACTGTCCGGCGTTGATATAAGTTCCGGTAGTAGTACTCATCATACGCCACTTTTCAGGGGTATCAGGAAAAGTCAGTATGTCATCTTTCAATACCACCCCTTTTGAATCTATAAAGCGCAGCCTCACTTTGACGGGAACACTACTGCTGTTCATATATTTAAAACGCAGGGCATAAACCTGTGCCAGACCGGTAGATATATTCCACTCGATGCTATTCCGGTCTCCTTTACCAAAAAAGATACCGGTCTGGTTCCGATGTTGCTTCTTCACATATTTTCCTTTCAACAGGGCCGCTTCCGCTTCATAAATCACCCCGACACGTGCATTCTTGTCTTCGGGCAAAAGTTCCGCCGGTGTTTTTTCCACAACATCCCTGTCAAAGTCTTTCCAAGAGAAAGCAGTGGCCTCCGGCATTTCCTGAACTTCAAATTTTCCCTGACGGGCAATGGCAATAGCCGAAATCAATGCCTGCCCGGCTTTTACTTCGGGAAAAGAGATGATCATCTTCCCACCTTTTACTGGGACATACACTACCTTTTTCAATGCAGTATCATGTCCGCTCTCTGCCCAGATATCCAAATCATCCATAACAACCGAATCATTGATCGCCACATCAAATATACGGAGACCTTCACAATCGGTCGCCGCACTCCCTCCCGTACCGTGCCAAGGTTCGGTGAAATACAATTCTACCCGGTAAACCCCATCTGCTAACGGAAACTCATAATTCAATTTGTGCCGTCCGAAACGAAAACTTTGGAACAAAGGCCAATCCCGCGTACCACGTATCGGATCATATGTCGTCCTTTGGCTGGCAAGATAGGGATTCAAACCGTCGAACGCTTCTGCCCATGAATGGGAAAAGGTGGAGTTATCCTGTGCCCATCGTTGTCCGTAACTGTCTACATAAGCATCTCCTCCGCAATTAATACGATAAATATAAGTGTAATCCTTTTCTCCTTGCACGTCTTGCATAACAGGAGTTACCTCGTGATAAAGATTCTCAAACGATGGCGCTTGCTCCAATCCGTTTAATAAAAGGACATCTTCCGTTACCGGTTTCCCTTTGTAATAGCCCACGGCACGAAGAACGTTATAGCGGATATCCCGGTTTTCCCACATGAAATGTGTCCCCTTCCCATGATTTATTTTGCGTCCGAGAAAGACAGCATCACCGGCATCATTGTAAAGTAAAACACTGTCACAATTACTGTATGCTTCGATGGTGGCACGCCGCCGCCCGTTGATAAAACGGTCGGGCCATGTATGCGAAACGAGATATACCATCGGCTCTTTAGCAGCCGGTACATAATTGGCTTTATACAGATAATAAATATCCAAAGGTTCTTCCCAAGGAGTAACCAGTCCTTTGTAATTGAATGGCCCCACCTTGTCGATGATCCGGTAACCCTCGTCCGGCTGACGCCGCCCTGGATTATCATGGCTACTGTAAATCCACTGGAATTGTCCGCATACGCTGTCCCGCACACGTTCTGCCTCCCGAATCTTAATTTCCATCAACCGGCACATCCGGCTCTCGCTCCAAACACCTTTCGGATCAAAGGCTGCCGGCTCTGTATGCAGCCCGATACTTCTCCAGGCGCCATATTCACCATTCAATAATTGATTGGGACGGGAAAGCTCCTCACCGTAACGCTCCACATCTCCTCCATAAGTTCCGCTCCAATTCTGCACCACATTCCAATCAGTTCCTTCTCCTCCGTTGCAGGTCGTAATGATCCGCATATGGTGTGCGGTCGGGTCCATTTCCCGAATAATAGCGGTACATTCCTCCGCAAATTCACGCGGCAAAGTACTCTCATTCTGCAATCCCCACATGACGACCGACGGAGAATTACGCCGTTCCTTCACCCACTGCCGGAGCAATTTCTTGAAATTATCCCGAAATTCAGGCGTATCATACCAGACATGTGCAGAGAATTGCGTCCAGAACAAGATCCCCTCCTTATCCCAATACGTCTGATAATCGAGATGATGGGGTTGATGGGCATCTCTGAATGCATTAAAGCCGGCAGCCCGTATCTGTTTGGCGCGGGCAGCCACCTGCTCACGACTGAATGCGTGGCTTTGCCCGAACTGATGTTCATATTCGCATACCCCATTGATAAAAACCGGAGTACCGTTCAGAAAGAAACGTCCGTCTCCATCTTTACGTTTCACCGGCCAGCTAAGTGTGCGAATTCCGAAAGGAGTAACCACCTCATCGGTCGTTTTTATCTTATCGGCGGTTTTCATATCACGCTTTATCATACTGGTCAACTTATAAAGATACGGATTCTCCGTACTCCATAAAACCGGATTCTCAACGGACGAAGACTGACGAACCGTTTTTGTCTCTCCGGGAGCCAAAGTAACCTCTTCTACCAAACGGAAAACCTGTCGTCCGTCATCATTACTCAACTTACTGACAAGTTCTACAGTCTCTGTCCGTTCCCCGTAATTTTTCACTTCGGTATCTATGTAAACCGTAGCCGCCTGATCGTCATTCCAGATGTGAACGCCAAAAGGTTCGATGCGTATTTCATCTGTAGCTTCCAAAATAACCGGACGGAAGATACCGAAAGGCTGGGAACCTTCACTAAACCCCCATTCCGAAGAACATCCACCACATACCCAAGGCATGTCAGAAATCATCTCCGGATGCTCTACTTTCAACTCCAGTTTATTGGTTCCGTCTATCAAGGCATCGGTCACATCCAGAGTCAGTGTCGTACGACCTACCGGATATCGTCCCAGCTCCTTCTTATTGAAAACAATAGTAGCATACGTCCCTACGCCTTCCAAACGCAGAAAATATCTCTTTCCATCCTGCTTTTGATATACAAATTCATTCTGATACATAGCCGTACCATGAAGATTACCATGTGTCAGTTGCCTGTAACCGTAATAATCATCCCAATTATGAGGAACGGATACGGCAATGGAAGACTCCGGTCCGGAAGAGTCCAACCAAGTTTTCCAATGACCGGACAACTCGGTTATCTGGCGCCTGCCCTTTGTATCCGGTTGCGGGAAACGTACGGCCGAACGCCCCATCGGTTTACTGGTGGCAATGGCAATCCCCCGCTGCTCACTATTATTAACCGCACAATAGAAATGATAAACTACCCCATTGTGTTTTATCACATAGCTTTTATGTGCAAACATCTCGTCATACTCCTTGCTTGGAATCACCAAATCCGCCCCTTTCCAATCTGTCCAATGCACCAAGTCATAACTCGCAGCAAACGTATTGAACGCCTTATACCTGCGTTCCGGATGAAAGGCGGAAAAATAAAACATCACATATACATCCCCCATTTTCTGAATATGGGCATCTCCCGTAATTGTACCATCACTCTCGTGTGCAAAGACCGGATTGCCCCCGTATCGTTTCCAGCGTTTCATGTCTTTGGACAAAGCAATTCCAACACGTTCGCCTTTCAATCCTGTATCGGGGTGTCGCCCTCCCGCATTGTAAAACATAACAAAGGGTGCCCCTAACGTCCGGTCTTTATCCCAATAAACCGTACTTTTGTACTCTGTAAGTTTCTCCCACCATTGAGCGTCTTTATCATGTATGCTCACAATCGGCTCATCGGCAGATTTCCATTCGTGAGCAGTAGCAATATCCTGATCCGTCCATGCCAAACCGATATGAAGAGGAGCGGTAATAGCCTCATACCCGATACCTTCTCCACCGATATAAGTCATCCAATACTTGCCTTTATAAGATTGCAGCGTGTAGCTTCCTCCCCATTCCATATCGGATAATGCCGGAAATCCTCCCCGCTGATTACAATCCCAAGTATTCTCACGGAAAGAAAGTATACGCCCTAATGTATGCCACTCAAGCAGATTCGGACTTTCCGCTATCCAGGTTTCATACCCTCTTCCGTCCGTCGCCCCCTTTCCGTTGTACACGACATAGGTCATATACCATTTATTGCCCTTGCGAAATACCGTCGGGCAATCTATCTTATAATCATTATTTTGCGGAACAACAGCCAACCCATATTTATAAGGTGTTTTCACCTCCTCATAAATCTCCTCCATACGCTCTTGCGACACCTCGTATGGTGACTGTGCAAAAAGCGAACCGGCAAAAAGGGATAATCCGGCAATAAGCGCTGCTTTTCTCATATTCAACTGCATTGAGTAAGAATCATCCATTAATAAAACATCCAGTCCATTGTCTCCTCTGCTCCGGCAAGAGCCGCATTACGTGGAGTAACGGATTGATCTGTAAATCCTAAAACCAAAGTACACCCTTTCGGTAAGAGCAACTTATGAGTACCGGCAGGAAAATGATAACTGTGTACATTTGCCAAAGGCATACCTTTTATGCGAATGGCATTTGTCAATTTGGGCTCGGCTTGTCCATAATCATTGGCAGATGCATCCGTTTCCAGTTTCGGTGCTTTAGCATACTTTTTTTGATCATCACGGAAATAACCTACCAGTAGATTAACCGCATCATCAGAAGTAAACTCGATAGCCGTCCCTTCCTGACGCTGGTTTTCTGCATTCAGGCAGAAGGCAGTCATTCCCTCCAGTTCCGGTGCAATGGCATCTATTTTTGAATTCGGAAAATCAGAATACAATACAGCACCTTTAGTCAGTTTCACTGTCGGATAATTCTTCAATAATTTCACGTCCGCAGGTCTCAAAGGAGTAATATCAGCCTCCTTTTTGATTGCATTCCCTTCTTTTTGTTCTTTCAACAAAGCAATATTGGACTTGAAGTTCTCCAACTCTTTTTCATAATGTACCAACAATTCTCCCCATGTCTTGTTATGCCCGTCATCACCTCCGATAGGAATACGACGTTGAGCTGTCTGCATGCTATTCGCATAGTAATAATGCTCTTTGGTAAGATCTGCCAGCTTGCGGTAATGCTCAAGGCTCTGTTCCATTAACGGAACAGCCTCCTCAAGATCCTTCATATTCTTACCCCATTGATAATCAAGTACTAACTTGGCCGCTTTTACCTTAAAGTGAAAAGCATAAGCAAATTCCCGATAACAATGCATATCATTACGTAGCCGTTCGAATTCATCCTTGTTTCTTGTCACTTTTTCTCCGGCGGCATCTACGGCAGCCACCGCACGATCACCATGTTCAATTACTTGTTGCACTATATCCAAAGGCAATTCACCTACATGCGGTTGTCTTTTCCATTCTTTCTCCACGTATTCTATCAATTTCTCACCTTCCGGTCCGCAACTCTCGTAAAATCCGGGATAAATAGTATATTTATATGGGTTAACCAACTGACTCATAAACATTCCCAACAACAAGGTCTGCCGGTTACCTTCCGTTATTCCAAAACGACGTAACAACTTAGGAGCGATCTCGCCCGATTCCTCATATGCCACGCGGACATTGGCAGCAACTGAAGCATCCATGCCATAATAATCCCCCAACCGTGCATTCCAATATAAGATTTCATCCGAACGGTCACGGCGACAGTTCCAAGCATAACGTGCCCATGCTTTATACCAGATCCAATCCCGATCAAGCTGTAGCTCACGTTTACCATCAGGTAGTTTATCAGCTGTATAAGGCCAATCCCAATAAGATGCTTGAGGATAAAGATGTAGAGCATTTGCCCCATGTACATCGTGCATAGCCTGAACCGCTTTCTGTATAAAATCGGGAGAGCCCCACCGAAATGGTTCCAAGTTAGCTAAAATATGTACATTACTGATATGAATGCTACCCAATGAACTCAGATCCTGATGGATTTTCGACCAAGGGCCACGTGGCTCATAAGTGGTGAGAGACTCACCGTTATATTTGTGCATTGTATAAAGATTCTTATATAGCGGCAAAGCAGCATCCATCACCATTTTGCAATCCGTATCGTGTGCACGCAGTAACAAAGGAGGTTCGTCAGTACGTCCCAACGCCTTCAAACCATCCTTTACTCCGGGAATAATGGTTTGTGTAAACCATTCCACGTCATCTTCATAAGTATCCATAGCCTCCCCAAGACAGACAAGCAGACCCACGTTCGGATATTTCTCAATAAAAGCTGCGATCGATTTACGTGTATAATCACTGATAAGCGGAGTAATCGGTCGATTACGATCCTGAGTTTTAAGCCCGTAATGATCGGCAAATGGTTTGGATAGAAGAATATTATAGAACATTTGAATGACGAAAATACCACGTTTATCCGCCTCTTCTGTCAGGAAAGAAAAAATCTCTTCGTTTTTCTTAAAGGTTTCTTCATCTACTTCCAAAGCAAAAGGATACTCTTCCAACCTCACCAGTGAAGCAAAAGGATGCCCATTCCAAAGGTAAAGTGAATTCATGCGATTCTCCACTAACATGTCTAAATAGCGTATCCATGCCTGTTTATCATAAAACCAAGGAAAGTTTTCCGGAGTATAAGGATATTCATATACACCATGTCCGGGTAAATAAGTAGTTTTCTGTAAACCGATACAAGCTCCCCGAAGTACCATCTCCGGCGCATCTTGACAGAAAGCAGGAAAGTCCAGGTTCTTTTTCTCGTTAATATGATCTATCAACTCACGACAGGCATAAATCACTCCGTTTCCATCATTCCCCCGAACCATTGTCCTGTTTCCCTCTGTTGTAATCAAAAATCCCTCTTTTCTCAACGTAGAATCACAAGCCTGATTCAGAAAAATAATCCTGTCAGCTTCTGTCAAGGTATCCTCAATTCCGGATAAGAGTACCCGATATCCCTCTTTTTCCAACGTTTCCTGTAGTTGCTGCACACCGAAGTTCATACGTATCGAAGCCTCCGGAGGTACTACGATATTCACCGTTTTTTTTCCACACGCACTCAATAAAAACAGGCAACAGCCAATCAAAAGCAATCTTATATTTGTCATTTCTTCATTATATAAATAAAAACTAAACTCCCTTATCTTCCTTCAAGGAAGACGCAGAAAAGATAAGTTTGTACTCATATTAAATTTTAGAAGAGACAGACAAATGAAGTTACCGATTTGACAAGTATAGGCAAAAACTGTTTTTCGAACCAATGAGAGGGACTTAATACCGGGAAGTAGTCATGATTGAATTTAATCATTGTATATCAACACATTAATCTTTCACTTAACAAACAAATAAACCAATATTCTTAACCTACAAGAATACGTATTTAATACTGTGTTAAATACAATCTTTTGTCGGCAAGAATACGTTCCTTTATAAACAAGAAATTAATGTTTTGCGACGAAAGAAACAATATGGCGAAAACGAGATTAACAATGTTAAAATCAGAGGTGTGATTTTCTCACTGCATATTATTCGATAATCGTATGCCTTAAATCCCCTATTACTAAAATCCCCAATTAAAGAAAGGAAGGCTACGTCTATCGCTTTTATTCCAAAACCCGATCTGTATTCCTTTGAGCTTCTTGGAAAAATTACAAAGACCTATCTGGAGACCATTCGATTTAGTGGCAGTATTAAACACCCCTGTCTGTAAACCACATATTTGTTTTTTTGCAAAATTGAATGCACCGATTTGTACTCCTTTTACATGATACCCCATAGTTCCTAATACCCCGATCTGCATTCCATTGGATTGATGGGCAGTTGCCCAAAGTCCTGCCACCTGTAATCCATTATTGTAAGTCAATCCGTTATTAAGTCCGGCAAGAGACATTCCATTGACACGATAGTTAATCGTGACTATTCCTCCAAACCCTATGCCATTAATAATATGGCTATCCAATACAGAGCCGGCTACTGAAAAAGAGATACCATTCGTTATACTAAAGCGATTCTTATATAAGATTGCCGATTCGGCAATTTGCCATCTTCGATTCAATTCCATTATCTCGGAGGGAGGTACTAAAGCAAATGGCAACATCAGCGCTAAAAAAGAAGAAGAACCTATTACATCCAGTTTTAGACCGTTAGTCGTGACATTCCGCAAATCATTTATCTCGCCAATACCCAACGAAACACCCGTTATCCGTGTGTTTTTATCATAATAGGTCCATAGGGGAAATCTATTCTTTTTTACTACAAACAAAGTATCTGTAGCTGGTATGCTATCTCTGATGACCGTTACGGCCGGTGGTCTATTTTTCAGCCGGAAGATGTTTTCTTCAATAAAAGAAGGTAGCGGCATATTCTCTCCGATACTGTCGGCATGCTGGTTCTGATTCAGATGAATAAGAACAGGCATATTTTCAAATTCCACTTTTGCCAAATAGGTGGTAGTGACTTCATATCCTCCACGAAAAGAACGATTCTGACTGACTATCCTGTCGGCTGTAAATTTGCACCCTCTGAATAGTATCGTATCCTTGCCTTCAAACAGAATCTTAGACTCCTTCTTCTTATCAAGAATCAAGTTACCCCTTGCCTGCTCCACCGCTTCATCTGTCAGATAAGAATCCCACGAGCAAACGATGTAACCGTCATTGCTTCGCCCGAACTTATAATAATTGCTTCTGAAACTCTTTAGCTCAGAGTCATATACATACACAGGCTTATTCTTCTCAAGCAAAAGTTGAGGATTAATAATCTTCTGTCTTAAGAAATAAATAGTATCCTCGCTGTTAGGGATATAAACAGAATGCGGTATATCACAATTCCATATCTTATCGACCAACTGTCTCTGATATACAGTATCTGCAACCCCTTGTTTTGAAAAAGCTACTCCCGACAACAAACAAGCTGTCACAGGCTGTATATATGCAGTACAAATAGTCGGAACACTATCCATATAGTTATGCCTGACACAAGAATAAATAGAAATATCTCCCTCCTTAGAAAACGTTATGTCTTTCTTATAACATCCAAGCAGTTTTTCTGCCAGACTCCAATAATAATCTTCATCCTTGCAATGCTGCGTCCGCAAATATCTTACAACTCTACTTTTATAGGGAGGAATCTCAATACTCTCTGTTCTTATCCGATACCCATTTCCTTGAAATATGGAACCGGAAGTTGTAAATTTTGCCTCAAAAGGTTTCCAAATCGAATCATTTGTCTGCACCATACCGAGATGGCACATCAGGAAAAGAGCCAGCAATAAAAATAATTTTTTCATAGAGAATGTGGAATTTAAGTATTCTTTTTGCTTAAGCTATCCTTATACTCGGTAGGGGTCATCCCTATTTTCGATTTGAAGCATTTACTGAAATAACGCGGATCATTAATACCTACCATATATGAAATCTGAGTCATATTAAATTCACCGGTTTCTATTAATTGGGCGGCACGATTGATACGCATTTCTTTAATAAACTCAATCGGCGCCAACCCTGTCAGTGTTTTTAGTTTTTTAAAAAATACCGAACGACTCACAGCAACCTCTCTCACCAAATCATCTACTACCAAATCACCGTTATCCATATTCTTTTCCATCAGTTCAATAAGCTTGTCCATAAACTTACGATCATTGGGAGACATTTCCGGTAATTTTTCTTCTTCTAAAACAACCTCTTCCGAAACTGCGGTAGAAGACAGAACACTATTCATCAAATTGTCTCTGTAAAAACTTTGCAGTTTATGACGTTGAGCAAGTAAATTCTCTACACGAGCTTTCAGATAAGTGGCACTGAAAGGTTTGGTAATATAATCATCGGCACCGTATTCCAAACCTTCCAACTTACTTTCGATAGAAGTTTTGGCCGTCAGCAGAACAATAGGAATATGACTGGTGGTCATATCCGCACGGAGTTCCTTCGTCATTTCAATGCCGTCTTTCTCGGGCATCATCACGTCACTGATGATAATGTCTGGAACAAATTTAAGTGCTTTGCTCCAGCCGTCCATACCGTCTACCGCCTCAATGACACGATATACCGGTGAAAAAATGGTACGCAGGAAAGTACGTAGTTCCTGATTGTCTTCCACAAGCAACATCACTTCTTTATTAGAATCCTCTTCAGATTCTTCCTCTAAAGAGGTTACTTCCGGATTAATAATAGGAATAACAGATGCTGTTGCATCCATCACAGGAACGGAACGACGAACGGCTGCATCCTCCAGAATAAATTCAACCGTATCATCATAATGTTCCTTTCCTTTAAGGAAATCGACTTTGAAACAGCTTCCTTCGCCTAACTTACTCTCTACCGAAATAGTAGCTTTATGCATTTCGGCAAGCTCTTTCACCAATGAAAGACCAATACCGGTGCTTGCCTGATTAAACAAATTCTTATCTACCAGATTTTCGAAACGCACAAAGAGAGATTTTTTCTTATTCTCCGGTATACCGATTCCCTGATCCTGTACACCTATGGCAACGGTTCCTTCATCTTCACGGATGAAGACACGAATCAGTTTTCCATTCGGAGTATATTTAAAGGCATTAGAAAGCAAATTGAATACGATCTTCTCCAATTTATCCTCATCAACCCAAAGATACAATTCGTCCTTTTCCGTTTCAAATAAAAAGTCGATACTGTGTTCTTCCGCCAGCGATTCGAAATTATCCATTATCCTCCGGACAAAAGAGACGACGTCGACCCTTTGTACCTGCATCTTCATTTTCTTATTCTGAATCTTACGGAAATCAAGGATCTGATTGACCAAATGAAGCATCCGGTTCGTATTACGTTCTACTACGACCAGTTGTTCACGTGCATCTTCCGGCAATTTCGAATTTTTCAAGACATGCTCTACCGGGCCGGATATCAAAGTCAACGGTGTACGAAGCTCATGTGAAATATTTGTAAAGAACCGAAGTTTTATATCCGAGACCTGTTGTTCTACCGATACTTCGTGCTTCAACCGATAAATGGTGAAAAGAATGTAAACCGCTACAAAGATGATAAGCAGAATGAATATTACATAAAGGAAATAAGCAAGTGGCGTTTCCCAAAATGACGGTAACACAACAATTTCGAGATACCGGGTATTAGGCACCCAGACACCATCACTATTCGTTGAACGCACCTTGAATGTATAATGTCCTTTAGGCAAGTTGGTATAAGTAGCACTGCGCAACCTGTCGGCATAGGTCCATTGTTTCTCAAAGCCTTCAAGGATATAAGCATACTGAATATTCTGCGGATTCGTGTAATCGAGTGCCGCATACTGAATAGCAAAAATATTTTCTTTATGAGAGAGTACCAATTCTTTTGTATCATCCAAACCTACCTTCAATACAGAATTATCCCCCGGAACAATGTCCTGATTAGCAATCACTAATTTAGAGAATACGATAGGAGGGACAAAACGGCTTTTACTGATAGAATCGGGATTAAACATAAAAATCCCATTACTGGCACCAAACAAGATATCTCCTTTAGAAGTCACTGTTGAAGCAGCTTCACTAAAACGCACACGGAACGTGATACTGCGATCATCGTAATTCTCAAAACGTTCTTCACCGGGAATAAATTTACTGACACCATTTTCCGTACTTATCCACAAATTGTGCTTATCGTCTTCCCGAATAGAAAGCAACACATCTGAGGGAAGTCCGTCAAGCACAGAATAAGATTTAAATGCTCCTTTTCCAGCCTCATCAATAAAAAGAAGTTTATTAAGTCCGCCACCAAAAGTGGCAAGATAAAGCTCTTTCTTTTCTGTAGCTACAATCCAGTGCACATCATTATTACTCAAACTTTTCGTATCATTCGGATTACGGGAAAAATGATGGAATTGAATTTCTTCAGGGGTACTGAAGTTTTCGTCAAAAGCAACTGCACCGGCTGTCGTCCCTACCCAAAGACGTCCATTGTTATCCGAAGTAATAAAACGGGTTTTATAGCACAGATCAATCGGATATCCCTTCAGATTGTTGCGATGATTGACAAAAATAGTATTTCCATTCTTATCCTTTGATATATAATTAATTCCATTAGCAAAGGTTGCAATCCAGATACGCCCGTTATGATCTTCATAAACACAATACACATTATCATTGCTCAAGCTATACATGTCATCCTCATCATAACGATAACGAGATAACCGATAAGACAGACCGTTCGACGCTATCGGCTCGGCACGTACCAAACCATCCCCTTTCGTTGCTATCCAAAGTACTCCTTTGGAATCCTGCATAATATAATAGACCGTACCTTTCATAGGTACCCCCGAACGGGAGACTGTTCCGTTCTCGGTTAAAAATCCCAGATATTTATGGTCAGAATCATATATACGGAGACGTCCGTCTTTCAGCCCCACCCATATATTTTTATTATTATCTTCACAAAGGGCACGCACTTCATTGCTCAACGACTCATAATTATGCTCCTCCGGTGTCATCATGCTAAACTGAACCGAACGAAATGTCACTTTTTCTAATCCTTTGGAATGGGTACAAATCCAAAGATTCCCTTGTGTATCGGAAAAACTGGAATGTATTTTATTAGAAAAACGCCAGTCTGAACTTCCCAACTCGTCGTAAAAAGGCACAAGCTGATTCTTTTCCCGATCATAAAAAGAAAATCCCCCACCATAAGGATGTACCCAAAGATATCCGTTCACATCTTCGTGTATATGAAAAGAAGGACGTGAACGGTCGGCAGCAGTAGGTTCCACGCGTATCTGCTCACGTTTTAATATTCCGGTAAAAGGATTAAAGTGTGCAACAACTCCCGGTTCTTCCTGCTCAAACCACACTTCTGAAGTTTTGTCTACATATGCCGACACAATAGGGGCGGAAGGCAAGTCACGACAAGTTACATGAGAATAATGCACATATTCTTTCGTTTTCAAATTGTAAACAAAGAAACCGTCTGTAGAAGTAGCAATCACTACTTTATTCGGTTCTACACTGTTGATGGAACTAATGCGTGAGCGAGTTGGCAACTCAAGCAATTCGAATTGCCCGTTTTCTTTCTGATAACGCCATACACGCCCTCTGTCCGATCCGAAACAAATCTCCGTTTCATTCTCCTGTACTGCATAGAAAGCCTGCTTCGGATCCGAAAAGCGCTCTTTCGTTTCTACAAAATAGGATACCGGTGTTTTCTCCCCCGGACGAATTAAGCCCAAACCATTATCCGTAAGCAGCCATTCATTATTATCAGCATCCTGATATACCTTAAAAACTTTCGTAGCAGGAAAAAGCCCCGACTTTGCAGAATAAATTTCAGTAGCAAGGCGACCGGTCTGAGCAGAAGCAGTGACACGTATTGCACCGTCATTCTCCGTAAGCAACCAGACTGTCCCTCTTCGAAGGACACTGATCGCATTCACATTGGAATTACTCCCCGGCTGTCCGGCAGCAGGAACCTGCTCAAAGGTTTCTGTACGAGGATCGAAACGATGAGCCCGATTATCATAGGTCAACAACCATAAAAATCCGTCCGGATCTTCATACATCCGGTCGACGCGATTATTTGTCAAACTGATAAAATTTCCCTGACGTGCCTTATATGTTTTAAAAGAATAGCCATTAAAACGGTTAATACCATCCCAAGTCGAAAACCAAAGATTTCCTTTATGATCCTGTAAAATGCTCATTACAGTATTTTGTGACAAACCGTCTTCGGAAGAGTAATGGGTAAAAAAACAGTTCCGCTGGGCACTAATCACCAGCGCGATACTCAAAAATGCTATCAGAAATAAGATTCTTCTCATCATTTTATAAAATTCCATGCGGTAAAGATACAAATTAAACCGAATTTTGCCTTATTTTTATTTCTATTTTAATAAGACATAGGTATGATATACCCTCATTTAGTATCTCTTAAGTAGCTGGAATAAGTATAAAAAATAAGCTACAGGTAAAAAATCTTCCTTCCGAAATATGCCTTTTTTACCAAATATTATTTTGAAAGTTGTTTATTAAAGAAAGACAATATTTCTGCTTGCATTTCCTTACTACAGAAATGGGGCAATTCCCACAATTTTGTGATCAGTTTATCATCGGCATTCTGACTATTCCACACTGTATGCAACTGTGAATAAGCATTTTCTACTGCAGGAACAGGAAAAAGTTTATCATGCCGGCCATTAAAGAAAAGCATTGCTTTAGGGCAGGCAATAGAAGCGATATGCGGATAATCCAAATACCGCCTTAAACCAGGTAACACATTGGCGTAATTCGAATCACCCTTCCCACGTCCGTAATGGGGGGAAAGCTGATATTCAGTGGTCGTCAGCCAACAAACAGCAGCACCGGCCTTTACCCTATCAGACAACGCCGATAACATCCAGGAACGATAAGCCCCCATCGAGAATCCCATGCAACCTATCCGATCAGCATCGACCTCTTTCAAAGAAGCAAGAAAGTCGGCAGTATACATATCCTCATATGAAATCGTACCGCTCCAACTGCGCCCCAACATTTCAAAGACACACGCCAAAGACTGCTGACTTTCATAACGTGCCCCCTCTTTCCGCCCGCGCTCTCCCCAGAAAAGAGCGTCTATGGAAATCACCACATATCCCTTAGAAGCCAGATAGTCACCAACATACTGGTCATCATAACATTGATGCACCCAATTATCGGCATCGCCAATATTAAAGAATCAACATCGAAAGGCCGAATCATCTTCTCTTTCCCTATCGAAAAATGCGCACCATGATCATGTAACAGCACAACAGCCGGAAACGGGCCTTTCCCCGCAGGAACCAACAAGTAAGCGGGAACCCGGGAATAACCGGAAAGGTTGAAACGAATTTTTCGAGCTTCATAACCCGCCCGTTGTTCTATAGCCACAACTTCCATACCATATTCTTTGGCAACAGGCGGTGGAGCCAACATTGCATCCAGAACAATCGTACGGGCCATTTTCCGCCACTCGGAAAAATCAGTCTGGGCACTATTCCCCCATGCCATAGGATAGGTAAGTTCTTGTTTCATCTTTTCCAGAAAAAGCGGATAATCCTTTTCTATCTCATAGGAAGTGCTTTTTTGTGCCACAGCAGTCAAAAAAGCAATAGCTGTCAATATACTAACACCGATTCGTTTCAACATCCGAGTCTGTTATTATAAATTATCTCACTACCTTTACCAATGAATCTCCATTCTTCACCGGATTCCAGCCATCTCCACCTTTCAGGATATCTTCCATACGATATTCTTTCAGATCTTTTAATTGCCGGGAGAAAGCAGCACGCGCTTTCGGAGCAGCTCCTTCACCACTACTCTGATATTCGGCATAAAACACCGTTTTTTCTGCCTCTTTCTTACCCCAGTTATGCCACCCAGCAGGTTGTATATGTCCGCCCATATTGCAATGTATAAATACCGCCTTTGCATATGGACGCCAAGGACGGGAAAGATAAACTCCTTTCACGCCCTCATCGGCAGTTAGGGTACAATCATAAAAAACATAACCGTATTTTGACTCTTTATCGGTAGAAGGAGCTGTTATATATCCGTTTCTCTTACTATGGATGTGGCAACGATTGAATACAGCCGTAGACCAACCGAAAATAAAATCGACAGAACCCTCAATATAACAGTTCTCATAATACTGGCGACTGTTTTTACCATAAGTGTAAAGCGTATCCTGAAAACCCAGAAAGCGGCAATTCTTGAAAAAAGCACGATCTGCCGACACAAAACAAGCTACTGCCTGCCCCACCGGACCGGCAGTATTCTCAAAAGTTATATTCTCGGCATAAAAATCCGGTGCATAAATATAACAGGTAGACGAACCGGAAGTCCCCTTCGTTTCTCCGAAGACATTCTTTTTATCAGCATAATCGTCATAAGAAAGAACCGCTCCTTCCTGACCTATCAAAGAAACATTTATTTTACTTTCCGGTATCACGACTTTTTCTTTGTAGATACCTTTACGGACAAGAATAGTAGTACGCACATTTTTACGAAAATCGGGTACGGCATCAATGGCATCCTGAATAGTAAAAAAGTCACCGCTACCATCTTGTGCTACCACATAATCATAGTGACAAACGTATTTAGCCAATTCGGGAACAGCCTGTGCAATGGCATCCACTGCCAGACCGGCCACTACCCGGCCACCATATATATTAAGATGTGTATTATCTTCACGCCCTTTCGGAAAGGCCGGTACTTTGTTAGGCTCTACCCACATGAAAAGTTTCTTCGATTCTACAGGTCCTAAACCTTGAACCAATTCATGGGTTATCTTATTCATATCAATAAAAGGTACATTCAGCTTCTTCGCTACATTACGGGGAGATTCGATATAAGCGCCGTGCGTATCATACAAGGTATCGCCTTCTTGCGGCTGTTTCACTTCTCCGGCATCATGACGAGTGTCTTTACTGATACTTTCGTCTAACGGACGGACAAAATTACGACGTACAATCGCATTACAAAGTATCGGAATTCCTCCTTTTGCACGAGTTTCATTCACAAAACGGCTAAGGTTAGCATCAAAAGTCGTACCGGGATCCGTATGACGGTCTGCTTTAGGTTTCTCATCATTATGCCCGAATTGGATAATCACATAGTCTCCTTTTTTCACTTGAGAAATGACCTTGTCCCAGCGACCTTCATCAATAAAACTCTTGGAGCTCCGCCCATTCATTGCATGATTGTCGATACGTACTTCTTCACTGAAGAATCCGGGAAGCATCATTCCCCACCCCCGTTCAGGATTTCCTCCGGTAATATTTTTGTTAGCCATTGTAGAATCGCCTATCATAAAAATGGTAAGCACGGGTCTATCCGCTTTAAAAGCAGAAAGAAGAAAGAATAAACTTAAAAGAACAGCCAGCTTGTTTTTCATTTTTGTCGAAATCTATTTTATTGTTGTGCAAACTTACGGACTTTTTATCTGAATGACGTCTAAAAAACGTTGCTTTAGGTGGAATAATTGTATATTTGGACGTTTTTTTAAAGCATAAAGTATGAAAACAAGAAGTAAAACATTCATTTTAGAAAAAGAAAAGGCATGGGAACCGGCAGGCGAAGGTGTAGTTCGTCAGATCATGGGGTATGACGGACAGATAATGCTTGTAAAGGTTAAGTTTGAAACCGGTGCAATCGGAACACCTCATACACACTATCATACCCAGACTACATATGTAGCAAGCGGCAAGTTTGAATTCACCGTAAACGGAGAGAAACAAATAGTAGAAACTGGAGACGGTATATATATCGAACCGGATGCAGAACATGGATGCACCTGCTTGGAAGCAGGAATATTGATTGACTGTTTTAGTCCGATACGAGCAGATTTTCTATAAAGGGTGTGACGGCACTGCCGCACACCCTCCTCTGCAAAGAATATCTTCCCTACTACACAGGTCATCACGACTTTATAATAAGGAGACTCTCTTATCTCTTATATGGATACCAATTACTACTATCCGTAAAAATATTCTCAATAGTATAACGCAGTGCCTCTTTAGAGGTCAACTGTTTAGCCCATTTCACTCTGCCGGCTGTGGCTGCGCCTTCACCTGTATTACCGAATTCCGCATAACGGGCAGTTTTCTCATTCTCTTTATTGCGCCAGTTATCCCAGCCTTCAGGGCGGATATGGCTACCAAATTCGCAATTGAGGAAAGTAGTAGAAGCATACGGACGCCATGGACGCCCCAGATATACTTTGGTCACTCCGGGTGCAGCCGTCAACTTACAATTTTTGAACACATAACCGAATTCTACATTTTCCGGAGTCGATGCGGCCGTAATGTATGAATTCCGTTTGCTGTGGATCGTACAACGTTCAAACAATGCCGTCGCCGGACCAAAGATAAAATCAGTCGTTCCTTCTATATAACAATCTGTAAACAAAAGACGTGTTCCTTCTCTACCCGTATATATCGTATCCTGATTCCCCAATAAACGACAATGAATAAACATCAGCCTGTCTCCTTCGGTATGAAGAGCCACAGCCTGCCCAAGCGGTGCGGCATTATTCTCGATGGTCAGATTCTTAAATGTGATATCATTGCCTTCCACTTTCACAGTATAAGTGCGGAAAGTACCCATCTTATCGATATTAGCATGATCATCGTAGGTAATTATAGTACCTTCAGCACTCTCACCTACCAGCTGCACGTTCTTGACCCAAGAGGGAATTACCAGTTTTTCTTTATACAGTCCATCCTTTATATATATAGTAACGGTGTAATCCATAAAAGCCCGGACGGCCTCTACCGCTTCTTGAATAGTACGATATTCACCGGTTCCATCACGAGCAACTACGATAGTGTCTTGTTTTTGCTGTGCCTGTACTGTGCCGATGCAGGCCAGAAACAACAACAGACCTGCTTTCAATAACTTATTCATATGTTTTTATTTCTTCTGTAAACGTTCGTATTCCAAACTCGCCATAATAAACGGACCTACTGCTTTCGGATCATTGCTGCGAATGGTTTCATTAATATAATAATCATAGTCTCCTGAACGATAATTCTTTCCGCCCAATCCGGCTACGGCACAGACTTGGGTGATGGTGACCAATCCATCTTTGTCCACCTCGATAAAATTATCCAGAATACCTTTATATCCTTTCAATGCCACATCCAGATAAGAAGAGTCGATATATCCCATACGTACCGCTTTAAATAAAGAATAAACAAACATAGTTGAACAAGAAGATTCCAAATAATTACCCTTATCGCCACTACGATCGAGCACCTGATACCAAAGCCCGGTCTTAGGATCTTGTAAGCGTTTTACTTGTTCGGCGATATTATTAAGAATAACGAGCATGGAATCTCTTCCTGCCTCATGTTTCGGAATAAAATCGAGTGCATCGACAAATGCCATGGCATACCATCCCATAGCACGCCCCCAGCTATGTTTAGATTGCCCGGTAACAGGATCGGCCCAACGCTCCTTACGACTCACATCACAGGCATGACGATACAAGCCGTTTTTCGGATCGTATGTATGGCGAGCCACAGTGATAAACTGATTCACCACATCTGCATAATCTTTCACCCGGTTATTACGGAAAGCATATTCTGCATAAAAAGGTGAAGCCATATAAATACCATCCAGCCACATTTGATTCGGATAAATCTTTTTGTGCCAAAAACCGCCATCCTCGTTACGCGGATGCGTATCAAGCTGGCTACGCAATAAATCAATTGCTTTCTTGTATTTTTCATCCTTGGATTCCTCATAAATACGGAACAGAAATTTCCCGGAATTCAAACGGTCAATATTGTATTCGTGTAGTTTGTAAGTCACAATGCTACCATCATCATGAATCATTGTATCGGCATAAGCCAGTGCATAATCATATATCTTTTTTCCACCATAAGTATCATATACGTCGAGCATTGCTCCGAGTTCCAAGCCGTGACAATAATCCCATTTCAGTTTAGGTTGAAAATCCAGTTGCCACGATTCGGGACAACGAATCATCTCCGACTCCGTCATACGCACGGACCATGGAAGTTTATCACTCACTTTTTGGGCAGCCAACGAAACAGAGCAAAGCAAAGCCCCTATCACAAAAGTTTTACAAATTAAGTTTCTCTTCATTCTCATTTTTGTTATTGGTAATTAGATTTACTACTTAATGAGGCAAAGATAGCGACTCTTTTTATATAAGGTGTGGAGTTTTCGATTCAAAAGGTGTATTTATAAGTTTTCGTGCACGCAAACATACAATTTCGTGTGCGATAACGTAGTTTTTCCGCATTTTTGGACGATTTTGGTATAAAACAGACAAAATTTACAGCAAAAGAGACAATAAATATGTTGATTTGCATCAAATAATGTGTATTTTTGGCCCAGAATCAGAACTAATAATTTTAAATCATTTATCATGAGTACAATTCAAAATGCTATGGGTAAAATGACAAACTACAGATGGACTATCTGCGCTATGTTATTTTTCGCGACAACTGTAAACTACCTCGACCGTCAGGTGCTCTCGCTGACGTGGGATGAATTTATCAAACCGGAATTCCACTGGGACGAATCACATTATGGAACTATTACTTCTGTATTTTCCATTGTATATGCAATCTGTATGTTGTTTGCCGGACGTTTCATCGACTGGATGGGAACAAAGAAAGGTTTCCTTTGGGCAATCGGTGTATGGTCGGCAGGTGCATGTCTCCACGCCTTATGTGGAGTAGTAACCGAGCACTTTGTAGGTCTTCACAGTGCTGCGGAATTAGCTTCCGCAACAGGTGCCACAGTGGTTACAATCGCTACCATCAGTATGTACTGCTTCCTTGCTGCCCGTTGTGTATTGGCACTCGGTGAAGCAGGTAACTTCCCGGCAGCCATTAAAGTTACTGCCGAGTACTTCCCCAAAAAAGACCGTGCTTATGCCACCTCTATTTTTAACGCCGGTGCATCTATCGGTGCATTAATTGCTCCGCTGACTATTCCTATTTTAGCTAAAGTATGGGGTTGGGAAATGGCATTTATCGTTATTGGTGGTCTCGGCTTTATTTGGATGGGTTTCTGGGTATTCATGTACACAGCCCCTTCAAAGAGTAAACACGTGAACAAAGCCGAATTGGAATACATTGAACAAGATAAGCACGAAGAAGGTGCCGCTCCACATGTAGAAGAGAAAGACCAGAAAAAAATGAAATTCTGGCAGTGTTTCAGCTACAAACAGACTTGGGCTTTTGCTTTCGGTAAATTTATGACCGACGGTGTATGGTGGTTCTTCCTTTTCTGGACTCCTTCTTATTTATTCACACAATTCGATATCAAAACATCCAGCCCATTGGGTATGGGATTGATCTTTACGCTATATGCCATTACCATGTTGTCTATTTACGGTGGTAAACTTCCTACTATCTTCATCAATAAAACAGGTATGAACCCCTACGCTGCCCGTATGAAAGCGATGTTGATCTTCGCATTCTTCCCGTTGGTAGTATTGTTGGCACAACCGTTAGGTACTATTTCTCCTTGGTTCCCCGTAATCATGATCGGTATCGGTGGAGCTGCTCACCAGTCCTGGTCGGCTAACATTTTCTCTACTGTAAGTGATATGTTCCCTAAAACAGCGATTGCAAGTATCACGGGTATCGGTGGTATGGCCGGTGGTTTCGGCTCTATGATTCTTCAGAAAGTAGCTGGTAACCTGTTTGTATATGCAGACGAAACTCAAATGACTTTCATGGGATTTGAGGGTAAGCCAGCCGGTTACTTCATTATCTTCTGTGTTTGTGCAGTAGCCTACCTCATCGGTTGGGCCGTAATGAAGGCATTGGTTCCGAAATACAAACCTATCGTATTGGATTAATCTTTCCACACATAAATGTTTATAAATAGTAAAAGCTGTGTCGACAGGTAGTTGGCACAGCTTTTTTTATTTATTAAAAGAAGTTGACGTTACTTCCCTTTTCCTTGTCTTTACTACAAGCGAAGGCAAACTACACCCTAACATAATAAAATGAACTTGTTTATTTTATTCTACTCTCGGTTTGCATTATCTTTGCATGCATGGAAAATAAGGAGATAAAAGAATCGTTTGATATTTTGTTGACTGTCTGCCGCATCGATGATAACAAGCTCGACATAGCCTATAAACAAATGCGTGACCTGCTCGAACGCCTTTGCCGTAGCCAGATGCAGAACGAAAGCCTGCAAATGACCGACCTGTCCGCACGAATCAGTTTTGTAGCTGCACGCACCGGTTTATCAGCCGTAGAACAGAATCGCCTGCATACTTTCCGCCTGACTTCAAATGGCGTACTGAACCGTAGAACAGAGCCCGAACGGGAAAAATTATTGCGCGACGCAAAGACTCTCGCTTTTTTCCTGAAAAAACTCTCGGGAACCGACATTCCGGATGAATTATATAGATTGCTGCCCAAAACAGATCCCACTTATATCATCGCTCCGCCCACTCGCAGAAAAATAGAACGTATGCGGGTATGCTTCCAACATTCCGATGAACATTTCCTATATGTAACACCACTGGACAGTATCGCCGATGAACCGTTACGGGTGCGCTACAATATCCCCCAATTCAACGAAGAGTTTGCAGAAACATGCAAACTCCTTTGGCAGCATGCACAGCTCAACCTCCTGGATATAAACGTAGACGACAACGGAATACTCAATCCTGCTTTCATCGTTCTCGAACCGGACTATCTGATAGATATCAGCTCGCTCGCCGAGTGTTTCCGGGAGTATGGTCATCATCCGGCCAATTATTTTCTGGCACGTTTACAACCCATTGAAAATGCGCGTCCATTATTATTAGGAAATATAGCCAACCTCTTTCTGGACGAATGGATCCACGCAAACGGAGAAGTAGACTACCTTTCGTGTATGCAAAAGGCCTTCCGCCGTTACCCCATTGAACTGGCTGCCTGCGCCGATCTACAAGATAAGGAAAAGGAGCGTCAATTCTTTGAAGATTGCAAAATGCACTTTGAACACATCCGGGAAGTAGTAACCGAAACGTTCCATGCCCCCGGATATGAAATGGATAAGAGGGATGCCGTACTCGAACCTTCGTACATTTGTGAAGCACTTGGTTTACAAGGACGTCTCGACTATATGCAACGGGATATGTCGTCATTCATTGAAATGAAATCCGGTAAAGGAGACGAATACAGTATCCGTAATAAAGTAGAACCGAAAGAAAACAACAAAGTACAGATGTTACTCTACCAGGCGGTACTTCAATATTCAATGAAGATGGACCACCACCGCGTAAAGGCTTACCTGCTTTATACACGTTATCCTCTGCTCTATCCGGCCCGCCCGTCATGGGCTATGGTACGCCGGGTAATCAACCTTCGAAATCGCATCGTAGCCGAAGAATACGGTATACAATTACATAACAGCCTTGAATATACTGCTACCAAATTACAGTCAATCCAAGCACAAACCCTCAATGAACGGGGATTACAAGGCCGTTTTTGGGAACAATACCTGCGTCCCTCCATTGATATATTCGCACAACATCTCGCCGCTCTTTCTCCTCTGGAACAAACCTATTTCTATGCCCTGTATAATTTTATAACCAAAGAGCTTTATACCTCCAAATCCGGAGACGTAGACTACGAAGGACGTACAGGAGCCGCTGCCTTATGGCTTTCTACACTCGCCGAAAAATCAGAAGCCGGAGAAATTCTTTATGACCTGCGCATCAAAGAGAATCACGCAGCCGACGAGCATAAAGCCACTATCATCTTATCCAGAAAAATACTCCGGGAAGAAGCCTTACCCAACTTCCGGCAAGGAGACTCCATAGTGTTGTACGAACGCAATACAGTTACCGATAATGTCACCAACAAAATGGTATTTAAAGGTAATATCGAAACAATCACTGAAGAAGAGATACATATCCGCCTACGCGCCAGTCAGCAGAATTCCTCTGTCCTTCCCCCTGACAGCCTGTATGCCATCGAACATGACACAATGGATACCACTTTCCGCAATATGTACTACGGACTGTCAGCTTTTGCGTCGGCAACAAAAGACCGCCGGGATCTGCTTCTCGCCCAACGCTCCCCTGCCTTCGACGAATCGTTCATTCCCCGCATCACTGCCGCCACCGATGATTTCTCCCGTGTTGCCCTTAAAGCACAAGCGGCCAAAGATTATTTTCTGCTGATAGGCCCTCCAGGAACAGGAAAGACCTCTTGTGCCCTCAAAAAAATGGTAGAAACCTTCCACCAGGACGAACAGGCACAGATACTTCTGTTATCGTATACCAACCGTGCCGTAGATGAGATTTGCAAATCACTCTCTTCCATCCGCCCCAAAGTGGACTTTATCCGCATAGGCAGCGAACTGTCCTGTGACGAGGCCTATCGCAGCCATCTGATAGAAAATGAACTGTCAGCTTGTATGCGCCGTTCGGAAGTGACCGACCGTATTACACGTTGCCGGATATTCATAGGTACAGTAGCCTCCATTTCCGGCAAGCCAGAACTCTTCCGCCTGAAAAAATTCGATGTAGCCATTGTCGATGAAGCAACTCAGATTCTTGAACCTCAGTTATTGGGCATCCTTTGTGCCCGTAGTATGTCGGGGGATAATGCCATTGGCAAATTTATCCTTATAGGCGATCACAAACAGCTCCCAGCCGTCGTTCTTCAACGTGAAGATCAATCTGAAATACACAATGAAACACTGCGTGCCATCGGACTAACAAACCTTAAAGATTCTCTTTTTGAGCGTCTTTACCGCAACACCCAAAACTACTCCCATCCCTCCAAAGATAATATATCTCCCTATCCCCATTTCACTTCTCCCGCCTCACTTCTCTCCGACATGCTTTGCCGACAAGGACGTATGCACCCCGAAGTAGCCCTTTTTGCCAACCGTACTTTCTACGAAGGGCGCCTGTTACCCGTAGGATTACCTCATCAACTGGAAGATTCGGCAGGCATCACGCGCCTCGCTTTCTATCCGTCCGAACCGGAACCCGCAGGAGCGCCGGCCAAAACGAATCGTTCCGAAGCTCGTATCGTTGCCCGACTGGCATTAGACGTTTATCAAAAAAACGAAAAAGAATTCAACACAGCACAAACTTTGGGTATTATCACTCCTTATCGTAGCCAGATAGCACTCATCAAACAAGAAATTGCCCGATTAAACATTCCGATGCTTAACAGGATACTTATCGACACAGTCGAACGTTTTCAAGGGAGTGAACGGGATGTCATCATTTATTCGTTCTGTGTCAACTACCCTTACCAACTCAAATTCCTCTCGAACTTAACGGTGGACAACGGAATATTGGTAGACCGAAAATTAAATGTAGCAATGACCCGTGCCCGAAAACAGATGTTTATTACAGGAGTTCCCAATCTACTGAAACTGAATCCCATTTACGATAATTTGATGAAATCAATGCCCTCAACAGTCAGAATGGACGAATAAGCAAGGATCTTTCGAAATAATACGGAAGGTTATTAATTTTTATTCTCTCTTTATGCGCTTTATTAACACCTAAATAATGAACAAACCGCTATATTTGCATCACGTTTTTTTCATAGAGATTTAGATTTAAGGTTAGAAGAATTGTGGAAGTCGTGAGACTTCCCTTTTTTTCGCTTTAACGTTTACTGCCTTTTCAATTTTTTCAAAGCAAGTAAACAAGAAAAGCCGCTTCGAGAGAAGAGGCTTTTTCATTTTCATATTTCTGTATCAAGTATTTACTCCACCGGCACACAAATTTCTGTCAATAACTCCTCAGGAGGCGTATTACCCGGATTATTCAGATACACCTCATAACCACGTGCATCACTGATCTTATAGCCGCTTTCGGGAATCCAATGCCCATAAATCGTATCATACACCGCTCCCAGATTAGAATAAGGTCCTTTATAGCGAAATACCAGATATTTTCCCCTCGGAATTTCCTTCACACCTATTTCACCCTTGGGTTGTACTGCTACGGGAACAGTAAAACAAACATCTGTCCGCAAATTCTTAGTCTCGGTCACCTTCGGATCATCATGAAATATGCAAATATATTCCATACATCCGGTATATATCTTCTCTTCATTTACATAAGCATACAGTTTTTTCCATGCTTCGCAATATGCCAAAGCCATATATGCGCCTGTCAAACGAACATAAATCACCTGCTTCGGCTGTTGTTCACGTACTTCCATTGTCACATCCAGTTCCGGATTCACTTCCATTGGTTTCATAATAATGTGGTCTTTATTGTTTCGATATTCATTGGGTGAAATACCATAAAATTGTTTAAAGACTTTCGACAACGACGAAGGAGAAGCATATCCTATCTGATAAGCAATATCACTTACAGGCATTGTACTATAACGTAACAATCGGGCTGCGGTCTCGATTCTTGTACGCACAATAAATGCTCCCAACGGTTCACCTAAAAATGCCTTCATAATGCGGTGAAAGTGATAAGGCGAGAAATGAGAAATTTCGGCCAGTCTTTCCAAATCTATTTCTTCACCTAAATGATTGTTGATATACTCCACCACCCTATTTACACACTGGTGATACTCTTGGGTTGTCGCCATTCTTTGTTCCATATTCTTTGATTGTTTCACGCAGCAAAGATAAGGACACCCACCGGAGCAAACTTTTCCAATCTTGCTAACTTCAGAAATTATTTATTTAAATTTGTGCCGTAAACATACGAAAAAGATGAAAGAGATAAAAATAATTGCATTCGATGCAGACGATACACTTTGGAGCAATGAACCGTTCTTCCAGGATATAGAACGAGAATATACCGGATTATTAAGTTCTTACGGAGAGCCCAAAGAGATATCTGCCGAGTTGTTTCACACAGAAATGGACAATCTGGAACGTTACGGTTACGGTGCGAAAGGATTTACGCTATCGATGATAGAAACCGCATTGCGCATCAGTAAGCAGAAAGTGCCATCAGAAACAATAGAAAAGGTTCTTCTTTTAGGTAAATCCCTACTGGACATGCCAATAGAGTTACTGCCCGAAGTCGAAGAGACCTTAAATATTCTAAAACAAAGTAAACGCTATCAATTAGTAGTGGCCACCAAAGGAGATTTACTGGATCAGCAACGAAAGCTGCAACGCTCCGGTCTCTCCCCCTACTTTGACCATGTGGAAATTATGTCAGACAAGACAGAAAAAGAATATGCCAAACTTATAGAAAATCTACGAATAACTCCCAATCAGTTTCTAATGGTGGGCAACTCGCTGAAATCAGATATCCAGCCGGTATTGGCTCTCGGTGGCTATGCGATGCATATACCTTTCGAAATAATGTGGCAGCATGAAGTAGTAGAACATTTTGAGCATCCCTGGCTCTACCAATTGAAAAAATTGGGAGAATTAACCAAACTACTTCAGCTCACCCACTAATGCAAAAGTTGCAGAAAACATCGGAACGAATGAGTGTCAGTAATATATGTTTAGGAGGCTTTCCATGAAAAGCTATTCGTTACGCGACTTTCTTTGTATAAGATTCCGACCATTTTGGCACATTATCCACCTAGAATTTACCAACTTCACCTTTTTGCTTAATCGCCCTATTCATCGGCAATGCAGGGTGAAAGGCTACTCTCGTTTTCCTGCATCTGTGCTTACGACCCGTATGCACGGTGCTTATAACTCGTATGCACGGTGCATACGGATCGTAAGCACCAAGCATATGGACGGTGAACACGATACCCGAAAAATATCAAACAGGCACTTGGAAGTCTATACCGAATGATATATCACTACATTGAATAATTATTCATCTTCGATTTCCGTTTTCGGTTTATCCTTAATCATCAGAATACTCATCTCGTAAAGTAGATAAAGCGGTATCGCCACGACACTCAACGTGAAAGGATCTCCTGTAGGAGTAATGATGGCAGCAGCAATCACAATAATGACGATAGCATGCCGACGGTATTTTCTCAAGAACGATTTATTGACAAGCCCCAACAGCGAAAGTAGCCACGTCACCAAAGGCAACTCGAATGCCAACCCCATGCAGAGCACTAACATCATAAAATTATCTATATATGAATTGAGTGAGATTACATTCTCTATCTCTGCACTAAGCTGATAAGTGGACAAGAAACGAAGTGTCAACGGATACACCATAAAATATCCCAGCAATACTCCCAGAAAAAACATAAAAGTACCGATTGTCAGTGCTTTCCGTACACCACGACGTTCATTTGGATAGAGTGCCGGATTAATAAACCGCCATATCTCAAAAAAGATATAAGGCAGGGCTGTCACTACCGACATCCAGAATGCCGTAGACATATGTATAAAAAAAGGAGCAGCCAGATTAATATTTACCAGTTTCACCTGAAACTCCTGTGTAAAAAAATCATCTGTCAGATCAAACGTCTTGCCGATGTATCGTAACAGGTCATAAAACACAAAGTCATTGTGACAAGGAGCCAGCACTACGTTATCAAACAAATAGGGCATAGCGATGAAATATCCCACCGCCAGTACAAACCAAACTCCAATGACACGAAACAACACCCGGCGCAACTCGTCCAGATGGTCCCAGAAAGTCATTTCAGCCATGGCTATTTCTTATCCTTGTCTGTTGTTTTAGCCGGTTCGTCGATCTCGTCTTTCGCTTTATTAATCTCCTCTTTCGCTTCGTTTACACCATCCTTGAAACTCTTTACGCCTTTACCAAGGCCACGCATCAATTCGGGTATCTTCTTTCCACCAAAAAGCAAAAGGATCACGAGGGCAATAATAATCCATTCGGAACCACTGGGTAAAAAGCCTAATAATAATAAGTTTGTCATAAGATAGTAAAGTATATATAAGTTTGGGGACAAATATAGTGATTTCGTTAGAAAGAGAAAAAGAACTTTGAGAATTAGTGATAAGCGATCAGTGATTAACAGGCCGCGCTGTTACACTGCATAGTACTAAGCACTTATCACTAATCCCTAATTTCCTAATCCTGATAATACACTCGCTTCACCCGCGTTGAAACGCTCGTAAGTACTTCATAAGGTATCGTATCAAGCACATCAGATAATACGGTAATCGGCAAGTCATCTCCGAAGATAATAGCAGGATCTCCCTCTTGACAGTCGATGCCGGTCACATCGATCATACAGACATCCATACAAATATTGCCTACATAAGGGGCTTTTTTTCCATTAACCAGACAGTAAGCATGTCCGCATCCCAAATGACGATTCAACCCGTCGGCATAACCGATAGGAATGGCCGCAATACGTGACGGACGCTCCAAATGTCCTTTACGGCTATACCCCACCGTATCTTCGGCCGCGACATCACGTATCTGCAAAATAGTGGTTTTCAATGTACTGACATTGTTTATGACCGAATTATCAATGGGGCTGACCCCATACAGCCCGATGCCCAGACGAACCATATCAAACTGCGCACCCGGAAAACGCTCAATTCCTGCCGTATTGCAGATATGACGCAGAATTTTATGCGGAAAAGCCCGTTGCAATTCAACCGAGGCGCGTTCGAATATCTCAATTTGCTGACGTGTAAAGGCATCAAACTGAGGAGAATCGCTCCCCACAAAATGTGAGAATACCGAGCGTGGAATCAATGCATTCTGGTTCTTCAGCCGCCGTATTAACAGAGGAACGTCCCCTTCGGCAAATCCAAGACGGTGCATTCCGGTATCCAACTTAATATGCACAGGAAAATTGGTAATACCTTCTTTCTCGGCAGCCTTCACCAATGCATCGAGCAAATGGAAGTTATATACTTCGGGTTCGAGTTTATAATCGAACATCGTTTTAAAAGAGGTTAGCTCCGGATCCATGATGATAATGGAAGAGGTAATGCCTGCTTTGCGCAATTCCGCTCCTTCATCAGCCACAGCCACGGCCAAATAATCTACCCGATGTTCCTGCAAAGTCTTAGCTATTTCATAAGAGCCGGCTCCATAAGCAGAAGCTTTTACCATGCAGACCATTTTTGTTTCCGGCCGGAGCATGGCACGATAGTGATTCAAGTTGGCTACCATAGCACCCAGATTCACTTCCAGTATCGTCTCATGCACTTTCAGTTCCAAAGCATCCGAAACCAAATCAAAGTTGAATGCACGCGAACCCTTTATCAAAATCACTTCATTGTGCAAGCCGTTCAGAAGTTCTGATGCCATCAATTCGTCCGTAGTATGGAAAAAATACTTTTCCATATCGAAGCGTGCAGCAGAGGAACAAATTTCAGGTCCCACACCGATAATCTTTTCAATGCCCCTGCTTTGTACCAATTGGGCCACTTTACGGTAAAGTGTCGTCGTACTCTGTCCGGTTTCCAAAATATCCGAAAGGATAAGCGTACGTTTCATTCCTTTTGCTTCGGAACGACGTACCAGAAAGTCAAGAGCAATATCAAGTGAAGCCAAATCGGAATTATAACTATCATTGATAAGTATACATCCCTGCTTTCCCTCCTTCACCTCCAGACGCATGGCCACGGGCTCGAGACGTACCATTCGTTCTGTTATCTGATCGGCAGGCATCATCAGATAAAGACAGGCTGCCAGGCAATTGAGTGAATTTTCGATAGATGCATCATCAATGAAAGGGATACAGAAGGTATTATCCATTTCCAGATAACGATATGAAATAACCGTATGATCTTCTTTCTTCAATATCTTGCTTATATATAGAGGACGCTCGGCATCCTTGCAGCTCCAAGCTATCTCACGAGCCGTAAGCATCGATTTTGCCACGCAATTGCTTATCAGTTCATTATCGGCATTATAAATTACGACATCGCAATTTTTAAAAAGGCTGAGTTTCTCCATGCACTTTTCCTGCAAGGAGAAAAAGTTCTCCTGGTGTGCCCCACCAATATTAGTAAGAATACCGATAGATGGCTTGATCATGTTCGCCAAAGCACGCATCTCTCCCATCTCAGAAATACCAGCCTCGAAGATGGCCAGTTCCGCCTCCTCATTCATCTGCCATACGGAAAGAGGCACACCGATCTGTGAATTATAACTGCGCGGTGAACGCACAATAATACGGTCAGGACTGAGCAACTGATGCAGCCACTCCTTTACAATCGTTTTTCCATTGCTTCCCGTAATACCTATTACAGGTATCTGAAACTGTTCACGATGCTGTTCGGCTAACTTCTGAAGAGCTTTCAACGGATTACTGACGATCAGAAAGTTAAAAGCAGAAAGCCCTTGTTTAGTTGAAAGTTGAAAGTTGAAAGTTGAAAGTGAAAATTACCTTGCCGTGGCAACGGTCCGGTAATCGGCACTGACAATCATTCACTGCCAACTAATTAAATATTACGGTTTTATTCTTATAAGCCAATACCTTACGCTCGATATGTTTCTGTACGGCACGCGAAAGGACGATCTTCTCCAAATCTTTTCCTTTATTCACAAGGTCTTCAATGGAATCTTTATGCGTAATGCGAACCACATCTTGTTCGATAATAGGTCCGGCATCCAGTTCGGTTGTCACATAATGGCTGGTAGCGCCGATAATTTTCACCCCTCTTTCAAAAGCGGCATGATAAGGCCGGGCACCCACAAAAGCCGGTAGGAACGAGTGATGAATATTAATAATCTTATTAGGGTACGCACTGATCATCTGTTCGGAAATCACCTGCATATAACGGGCCAGCACGATAAAGGTGATATTATTCTGCGCCAGCAACTCCATTTCCTTGCGTTCCTGTTCTTCCTTTGTTTCTTTGGTAATGGGAAAGAGGTGAAACGGAATGCCAAAACGCTCGGCTACGTGTTGCAAATCGGGATGATTGCTGATGATCAAAGGAATCTCCACATTCCACTCGCCCGCCGTATACCGTGCCAGCATATCAAAAAGGCAGTGTGACATCTTGGATACAAAAATGGCCATGCGCGGTTTTACATCTGAAAAATAGAGACGGAAGATCATATCGTACTTCTGCCCATAAAGCGTTTCAAAATAATCTTCTATTTTCTCCTTCGGAACTAAAAAGTCTTTCAATTCCCATTCTATACGCATAAAAAAGATGTTCTCCACATGGTCTACGTACTGATCCAGATAGATAATATTCCCTTTGTTTACCGTGATAAAGTCCGTAACTTCTGCCAAAATACCCTGTTTGTCAGGGCAATACAGTAGTAGTTGGGCTGCTTCCTCTTTCATGGTCGTCTTCTCTTCGTTGATTTAGCGTCCAAAATTAGCGATTTTTTCATGAAATCCGGCATTGTCGGGCCGAATTGCCGCGGGTCGTACGCTTTCCCGCAAAAATTTTGTAGTTTTGGTTCCGGATTGGCTAAATTATTGTTAGTTAAGGAGCACCTGTTTCCGCCGTATAAGATGTTTAAAAAGATTATAAAATATACGTTCCGTGTCGTTTTATGCGGACTGGTTCTGCTGATCGTCCTGCCTTTTCTGCTTTATATTCCCGGCATCCAG
>ERZ780190.697-NODE-697-length-35512-cov-4.823222_pt1 | contig 35512 bp, 35 predicted proteins | sample MGYA00510980_ERZ780190 | MGnify/ENA primary metagenome ERZ780190 (study PRJEB29588, sample SAMEA1972188) | human gut metagenome | biome: human gut; feature: human-associated habitat; material: faeces | place: Denmark | collected 2008/2010 ... | reverse complement strand
GAGGCCCCGGGCGGAAGCGGCTACTCGCGTTTCCTGAACATCGCCACCGCCATCGGCCTGCTCTTTCTGGGCGTCGCGGCGGTCAAATACGGCGACACGCTGATGCCCGGCCGGCTGGCAGCGTCCATTCCGCAGGGCGCAGCCTTGATTTTCAGCCTGCTGGTTTCGCTCGCCTCGCTGGGCATAGCCGCCTATCAGACAATCGCCGTGCGGCTGGCCGGAGCGCTGACCCTCTCGCAGCCCTTCATCGCACAGCTCATGCTGCTCAAACGCACCTGTTTCGCCCTCGGGATGATCCTCATTTCACCCCCGCTGCTGCTCTTCGCACTCTGCCCGCAGGGCACGGGCGGCGTCTGGTTCTGCATCATCGCCGTCGAATTGGCCGCAGCGGCCGCCTTATACCTCAAGGAGACATTAAACCTGTTTCTTTCCAAAAAAGTTTCGATTTTGCATTGGTTTTTGTACCTTTGCACCGTGGAAGTCTTCCCTGTCAGCCTATTATGGCTGCTTGCAGTAAGATGAAACGGCAAAGACAAACCTAAATCAATTCGCAACATTGAAAGTAAAGAGTGTATTAGTTTCGCAGCCGAGGCCCGCTGTCATCGAAAAGTCCCCGTTCTACGAATTGTCCCAGAAACACCACGTGGAAATCGCCTACCGGCCCTTCATCCGCGTAGAAGGCGTCTCCCTGAAGGAGTTCCGCGCCCAAAGGGTCGAAATACTCACGCACACGGCCGTCATATTCACATCGCGTACGACAGTCGACAGTTTTTTCCATATCTGCGAAGAGGCGCGCATCACCGTGCCCGAAACCATGAAATACATCTGCCAGACGGAGGCCGTAGCGCTCTACCTGCAGAAATACATCGTCTACCGCAAACGCAAGATCTCGTTTGCCGACGGCTCGTTCACGTCGCTCATCGAACTGATCATCAAACACAAGGAGGAGAAATTCCTGCTGGCGTTGAGCGAACCCCACAAACCCGAACTGCCGGAAACGCTCGCCAAGCTCAAACTCTCGTTCGATCCCGTCATCCTGGCCCGCACGGTCGCCGGGGATCTGGACGACGTTAAAATGGCCGACTACGACCTGCTGGCGCTCTATTCGCCCTCGGACGTGAAAACCCTCATCGAGAAGTTCGGAACCGACGGCCTGCCCGCCGTGGCGGTATTCGGCGAAGGCACGCTGCGCGCCGCCCTCGGGGCCGGAATCACCGTGCTGGCCAACGCCCCGACGCCCGAAGCCCCCTCGATGGTCAAGGCCATCGACATCTATCTGCAAAAGGTGCAGAAAGGCGAGGAGATCGAGCCGGTGGAACTGGTTACCGACGCCCGCAAGGAAGAGTTCATCCGCAGCCAGCAGCACAAGCTGGCCAAGAAGGGCCGCACGCGCCGTCCGACCACGGAATCCCGCAAATAAGGGCCGCAAGCCCCCTGCCGCCATGTCCGCACACTCGCTACCCCGCACCGAAAGGCTCCGTTCGCTCGGGGCCGTGCGCCGTCTGTTCGAGAGCGGCGAAAGCGGCTTCATCTTCCCGTTCCGCTACGTGTGGTTCGCGGAGCCTGACACCGAGCAATCGGTCGAGGTGCTCTTTTCCGTCCCCAAAAAGTTCCACAAACGGGCCAACAAACGCAACCTCGTGCGGCGGCGCACGAAGGAGGCCTACCGCCTGCAAAAGCAGATTCTGCACGACGGCCGGCCGGTCAACCTGGACCTGGCGCTGATCTACTCGTCGAAGGAGACGCTGCCTTATAAAACCGTCGCAAATGCAGTCCGCAGGATTCTGGAATCGGTCGTGGAGCATCTTTAAACAGGCCTGCGCCCTGCCGCTGATCGGACTGGTGAAGTTCTACCAGCTCTGCATCTCGCCCTTCACGCCCCCGTCGTGCCGGTTCACCCCCACCTGCTCGCAGTATGCGCTCGAGGCGTTGCGCAAATACGGCCCCCTGAAAGGACTGTGGCTCGCCCTGCGGCGGCTGTCGAAGTGCCATCCGTGGGGCGGCAGCGGCTACGACCCCGTGCCGTAGCGCAAAAACGGCCGGCCGACCGGCCCCCTCCTTCCGAAGAGTCGCGTCACCATTTGCTTTTGAACCCATTTTCCTTCCGGCAATAAAGATCATATCCTTTTCGGAGAAAAACAATCCCGACCCTGACGATCAGGGTCGGGATTCCGCCTTTAAACAGAACGATTCGGCCCGGACGGACAGATCAATCGTGCAGGTCGTCGCACCGCTCGGCCGCGGACTCGAATTCGAGCGTCGCATGGGAGATTCCGGCATGGTTCAGGAGGTCTTTCAGATCGTGTTTCACCTCCTCCATACGGGACAGGCTTTCGAGCACGACATGGGCCGTCAGGGCGTTTTCCGTCGTACTGATAGCCCAGACATGGATGTGGTGAACGGCCTTCACGCCCGGAACGTCCGTCATCTTCCGCCCGATCGCGGCCACGTCGATCTCCCCGGGAACGCCGTCGAGCGACAGACGCAGGCTGTCGCGCGTCAGCGACCAGACCGACGCCACGATCACCGCGGCGACGACCAGTCCCACGACAGGGTCGACGATCGTCCAGCCCGTCCACGAGATCACGAGTCCCGAAACGAGCACCCCGACCGACACCAGCGCATCGGCGGCCATGTGCAGATATGCACCCTTGACATTCAGATCACGGTCCTTGTCCTTCAGAAACAGCCACGCCGTGAAGCCGTTGATCGCCACCCCGACGCCCGCCGTCCAGGCGATGGCGCCGCCTTCGACCGGCGCGGGATGCAGCATGCGGCCGATGCTCTCGGCGACGATAACCCCCACGGCGATCAGCAGGATCACCGAGTTCAACAGTGAAATCAGCACCGTGCTTTTCTTGTAGCCGTAGGTGTAGCGGGGCGTAGCCTGCGCCTGCGCCAGCCGGAAGGCCAGCATGGCCAGCAGCAGGCTGGCGACGTCGGAAAGGTTGTGCCCGGCATCGGACAGCAGGCCCATCGAGCCGTAGGAGAGGCCGACGGCGAATTCGACGACGACGAAAGCCACGTTGAGCGCAATGCCCAGAATGAAGGCCTTGTTGAGCGACGTGACCGTGTGCTTGTGGTGATGGTGTTCGTGCGTCATGGCTGCGGATCGGTTATGGTGTCCTTGATTTCGGAGAGTTCGACCAGTTTGTTGACGATGGCGTAGATCGTAAGTCCCGCCGCGGAGTGAATTTGCAGCTTCGCGGCAATGTTGCGGCGGTGGGTGATCACGGTATGGGCCGAGATGCAGAGCGCATCGGCGATCTGTTTGTTGGTCATGCCCTTTACCACGCAGACGATGATCTCCTTTTCACGGGCGCTCAACGGCTCGGGTTTCACCGTGCGGGGACCCGCCGCCGCCAGCCGCTCGACGGCCGGGATGAAGAGTTCGTCCTCCACGGCGTTGTGCGAGGCGAGTTCGTGCTCGCAGTTGAAGATGTCGAACAGCACGCCGTTGAGTTCGTTCGAGCTGCCCGAAGGGTAGTATTTGATGATGATATTCTTCAGCTCGCGCAGCTTGATATCAATCTGGTCGTGCTGGCGGCGGAAGATGTCGATCGAATAGGCCGTGTTCTTCTCGCCCGAGAGCAGCGACTCGACATACGGAAAAACGGTCTGCTCCTCGTAGGACATGTGGCGCTGCACTTCGGCGGCATACTCGTCGAAAAAGCGCATGATGGCGAACGAAACGTCGCTTAGGGCGCAGTCGACCGCCTCGATCAGTTTCCGCCGGATGGCCGGAAGCCGGAAGTCCAGGAAATAGCCGTGGGAGTTGTGCAGATAGTCGGTCAGCGAACGGACCGAGACCTCGCCGGCCAGCTCCGCGCCGTTGCCGAAGTTCATCAGCATGTTCACCACGGCGAGGAACGTCGCGGCGTCCACCCTGCTCTCGGCGCACACCTCGGCGATGGTCTTGTCGCCGAATCCCAGCGCAATGCCGAAACGGCTCATCACCTGCAACACGGCATAGCGGTCGCAGACCAGATCGCACATCCGGTCGTCACCCGCATATCCACCATTTTTATACATAGACAACGTGAATCCGGTGCATCGGATTGAATTTTTTCGCCCGGATTTCAAACATGGAATGCACCGGATTCCCGTTACGGCGCCTACCGCGCCGGTTCCATATTGACAATCCTCCCCAATTCCCCTTTGCCAAGGGGGACTTATACCTGCCATCAGGTATTCATTTCGACGCCACAAAGATATGCGGACAAGCGCCGTGCCGCAATACCTAAAAAGGGGTATTTTCAGCGGCGTCCTATATCCACGTAAGTCGTCTGCAACATCGTGCGCCCCACGTCGAGCAGTTCGGGATTCGTCTCCGTCACGGCACGGCCGCCCGTCGCGTCCCACACCGCCTCGCCCGAGGCGTCGACCACGCCGAAACCGTCGTTGAAGGCGTAGTAGGCGAACTTACGGGGGGGGGTCGGTGCGAAAATGTCCTTGCTGTAATCGAAATCGTCGTGCGGAACGCCCAGTTGGGCGAGCAGCGTCGCGGCAATGTCGATCTGCGAGGCGTAGTCCTCCACCACACGCGGCCGGGCGACGGCCCCGCCCGTCCAGATCATCGGAATGCGGTGGCGCAGCGGTTCGTTGTAGGCCAGCGTCCGCGGGTAGGGATAGCCGTGGTCGGCGACCAGCACGACGAGCAGGTTTTCCCACGCGGGCGAAGCCTTCAGACGGTCGATCATCTTCCCCACGCAGTCGTCCGAAAAGGCCATTGCGTTCAGCACCCGGTCATCGAACTTCGCATAGGGGACGTCGAAGGGCGTATGGCTGCTCAACGTCAGCAGTCCCGCGAGAAACGGCTCGCGGGATTCGCTCAACGCGATCACGCGGTCGGCGAACCAGTCGCACATCAGCCGATCGTCGTAGCCCCAGTCCGAAGCCGGGGCGTCGAAGCGCAGGTCCTTCTGCCAGATCAGCTCCTGCCATCCCGTGGCGTACATGTAGGAGGCCTGGTTGGTGAAATTGAGGTCGCCGCCGTAGGCGAAACTCGTCTTATACCCCTCTCCCGCGAGCGAACGCGCCACCGAGGGCAGGTTGCGGCTCTTGGCCGGGAGTTTCATAATCGACATGCGCGTCTGCGCCGGGAATCCGCTCAAAATCGCCACCTCGCCGCGGTCGGTGCGGAACGAATTGGCGAAGAAATTCTCGAACCAGACGCCCTCGCGTTTCAGCCGTTGCATGTTGGGCATGACGGGTTCTCCGTCGACCTCGGCGTCCATCACCGTCCGGGCGAAGCTCTCCAGAATGACGATCACCACATTGGGCCGCAGCGTGTCGAGCACCCGCTCCGTGGGTCCCGCAGCCGGACCGTTGCCCCGCAGGGCGTCGAACTTCGCGGCCCGCGTCTCTTCGTCGAAGAAGGGGTATTCGCCGGCATAGTCGGCACGGTCGCCGAGACTGGACAGGAACGAGAAAACGGGGTTCGTGGCCGCATGGTTCAGAAACGGCACGGGGCTGAAATAGACCTTCGAAACATTGGCCACCGAGGCCCCCAGCCCGCCGCGGATCGCCAGGAAGTCGAATCCCGCGAGCACGACGACGACGAGACTTCCGGGCAGGGCCAGCCGCCAGCCGACGGGACGTCCGTCGAAAATGCGCAGGATGCGACAGTAGGCCCAGAGCATCGGCGCGGCATACGCGGCGGCCAGCAGCGTCTGCCGCACGCCGAGCCAGAAATCGACGCTCGCCATCGCCTCCTCGGGATCGGAGAGGTAGATCAGCACCGTCGCATCAATGCGAAACCCCCAATGCTCGTACAGCGCGACGTCGACGGCGAAGATCACGGCCGTCACCACGGCGATCAGCGCAAAATAGGCTGTCAGCACGCCCCGCCACACCCGTTCCGGGATACGCACCCACAGCGAGAGAAGCACGGCCAGGAGAGGCAGCGCGGTGACATAACCCGCGACGGTCATGTCGAGCGTCAGCCCGTGCCACAGCACCTCCATCCAGCCCCCGAAACCCGCCCCGGCCGCCTCTGCGGCATACCACGCCATAAAGACGGGTTTCTGCACGGCCATCGCGAGGACGGTCGCACAGAACACGGCAACGAGGAAAGCGAGTTTTCGGCGCATTACTTATTCCTATTTTTTGATTTCAGACAGGGTGGTTTCGGGCATCGCGCCGCACGGGACGGATGGGCAGTGCCGAAGTACGCCCCAATCGTCACGCGCAAGGGATGTGCGGAAATAGCCGCATAAAACCGAAAAACTATATTTTTTCGCCGTAGGCCAGGTCTCCCGCATCTCCGATGCCGGGAACAATGTAGGAGCGCGAAGTCAGCTCCTCGTCGACGACAGCCGTCCAGATCGTGGTGGTCTGCCGCGGCATGTTCTTCATGGCATAGTCAAGCCCCTGCTCACTGGCGACGACCGCGGCGACATGGGTATGGGCCGGCGTACCGCCCTTCTCGCACAAGGCGTTGTAGGTCAGCACGAGCGACGATCCGGTGGCCAGCATCGGATCGACCAGCAGCAATGTCTTGCCTTCGAGGCTTCCGCACGAGATGTACTCGACCTTCACGGTGAACTTGCCGTCCTTGGTGCTCTTGCGATAGGCCGAGACGAAGGCGTTCTGGGCGTCGTCGAAGTAGTTGAGAAACCCCTGATGATAGGGAAGTCCCGCACGGAGAATCGTCGCCACCACGATCTGCTCGTCGATCATCTCGACGGTGGCTTCACCCAGCGGCGTCTCGACAACGCACGGTTTGTAGCTGAACGCTTTCGATATTTCGTAGGCCGTGATCTCGCCGATGCGCTCCATGTTGCGGCGGAAACGCATCGAATCCCGCTGAATCCGCTTGTCGCGGATTTCTGCGATGAATTTGTTGAGAACGGTGTTCTGCTGGGAGAGGATATGCAACGTCATGGTTGAGTGGGTTTGGTTGGTTGTCAGTAGAGGAAATTGTTGAACGGATAACGCCCGGCGTGAATCTCGCGCACCATGCCGTACAGATCCGAGCGGAATTTTTCCAGATTGGTCTTCGCCAGCGCCGAGAGGAAGATGCAGGGCGTGTTGGCCCGTGCGATCCAGCTCTTTTTAAGCTCCTCCAGCGAGAGGTTCTCGCGCGTGGCGGGCGTCAGGTCGTCCTCCTCCTTCTCGATATAAGTATAGGCGTCGACCTTGTTGAAAACCAGATAGACGGGTTTGTCGCCCGCGCCGATCTCCTGCAGGGTCTGCTTCACCACGGCGATCTGCTCCTCGAACTGCGGGTGCGAAATGTCCACCACATGAACCAGCAGATCGGCTTCGCGAACCTCGTCCAGCGTCGATTTGAACGACTCGATCAGTTCCGTGGGCAGTTTGCGGATAAAGCCCACCGTGTCCGAAAGCAGGAAGGGCAGATTGTCGAAAACCACCTTGCGGACCGTGGTGTCGAGCGTGGCGAAGAGCTTGTTCTCGGCGAAAACCTCGCTTTTCGAAATCAGGTTCATCAGCGTCGATTTGCCCACGTTGGTATAGCCGACCAACGCCACGCGGACCATTGCGCCGCGGTTCGAACGCTGCACGGCCATCTGGCGGTCGATCTTCTTGAGGTCCTCCTTCAGTTTGGCGATACGGTTGCGGATGATGCGGCGGTCGGTCTCGATTTCGCGCTCTCCGGCGCCGCCGCGGGTTCCCGTGCCGCCCCTCTGGCGTTCGAGGTGGGTCCATAGGCCCGACAGCCGGGGCAGCATGTATTCGTAATTGGCCAGCTGCACCTGCGTCTTGGCGTAAGCCGTCCGGGCACGCGACATGAAGATGTCGAGGATCAGACGCGTGCGGTCCAGCAGACGGCAGGGCATCTCCTTTTCGATGTTGCGCGTCTGCGAGGGAGTCAGTTCGTCGTCGAAGATCACCACGTCGATTTCATGCTCCCGGCAATACGCGGCGATCTCCTCCAGTTTGCCGGGACCGACGTAGATGCGCGACGAAGGCTGCGGCAGCCGCTGGGTGAAACGTTTCACCGAACAGATGTCGGCCGTCTCGGCCAGAAACTCCAGTTCATCGAGAAACTCCTCGGTCTGGCGCGGGTCCTGGTTGTCGCGGATGACGGCGACCAGCACGGCGCGTTCGCGGCAATCGGCCGCGGCGACAGGCTGGGGATTCAATTTATTTTCTTCCAAAACAATTCTATTTTATTTCCGGTTTCAACTCCGGCTTCCGCCGGGTCGGACAACGTGCTGCAAACACGATGCTACAAATAAGGGTATCCGCCCGAAAGCAGGATACCCTCAAAAAGTTCAGCCGTAACGCCTTAATTTGCATGCGGAACTCGACCGGCAGGGCGTATCTGACATGCACCGTCTGATTCCGCCGTTTCCCGGGGTTTCATTCGGCGATTCGTTCGACACACGGCCCTTTCATCCGCCGGCGAACGGCCGGGCGGATATTCCCGTCCCGGACTTTAGTTCTGTACGCGGAAGTCTACCGGCAGGGTATACTTCACACGAACCACCTGGTTACGCTGTTTGCCGGGGCTCCACTTCGGAGACTTGTTCAGTACGCGGATGGCCTCCTCGGAGAGCGAACGGTCGGGCGTCTGAAGCACCTGGATATTGGTCAGACGGCCGTCCTTCTCGATCACGAACGAGAGAACCACACGACCCTGGATACCGTTTTCGAGGGCGATCTGCGGGAACTTCACGTTCTGCTGCACCCAGTTGCGGAAGGTATTGAGGTCTCCGCCCTGGAACGAAGGCATGGTCTCGGCGATCAGGAACGGCTGGTCGTCCTCGATGGTCTCTTCGGCCACCTCGACCTGCTGGATCACCTCGGTATTCTCGTCGAACTCGGCGAAGTCCACTTCGGTGGTGATCTTCGTGTCGTTGGTAACGACCTGCAACAGGTCGGCGATAACCTTCACCTCTACACGCTTGGGAGGCTCGGGAGGCTTCTGGTCCTGGCGGGTGATCTCGACGATCTCCTCCTCGACAACAGCAGTCTGCAAATCCATCTTTTCAATCTTGCGCTCCTTCGGGGTGTAGGCGAAAGCCCCGATCACGAGGCAAAGCGAAATGACCAGACCGATTTCGAGCAAAAGACCCCGCTTGTTCCGGAGGTCCGCTTTGGGTGATTTCTTAATTTCCATTTATCTCAAATAATTTTAATGTTCGGGCAAAAAACGGGCATAGGGGCGCTATGCACCACAAATATATGGATAAAAATTCAAAAATGCGCCATTCGGCACGAAAATCTTTATTTTTTGCCTACTTTTGCGGGGTAAAAGGTCACATCGGAGATTGATAAATGGCCGTTTCGGAACCACTATACGGGAAAAACCCTGCGGAGCTCGCCGCCCTCTGCGCCGAGACGGGCCTGCCGCGTTTCGCGGCACGACAGCTCGCCCGCTGGCTCTATGTGAAGCACATCGAAGACCCGATGCTGATGACCGATATCCCGGCTGCCCGGCGCGCCCTGCTGGCCGAACGGTTCCGGCAGGTGCTGACCCCGCCCGAACGGGTCACCGAATCGGCCGACGGCACGAAGAAATACCTGTTCCGCACGCTCGAAGGGCATTACGTCGAGTCGGCCTACATCCCCGACGGGGAGCGGGCCACGCTCTGCGTCTCGTCGCAGGCCGGATGCCGCATGGGCTGCCGCTTCTGCGCCACGGGGCGGCAGGGGCTTCAGCAGTCGCTCACGGCGGCCGAAATCCTCAACCAGGCGGTTTCGCTGCCCGAGCGCGACAAACTCACGAACCTCGTGTTCATGGGCATGGGCGAACCGCTCGACAACACGGACGAGGTGCTGCGGGCGCTCGAGATAATCACCGCCGAGTGGGGTTTCGGCTGGTCGCCGACACGCATCACGCTCTCCACGGCGGGCGTCGTGCCCGAATTGCGGCGTTTTCTCGACGCGACGAAGGTTCACCTGGCCGTCAGCCTCCACAACCCCTTCCACGAAGAGCGTATGGAGATCATGCCCGTCGAACGGGCGTGGCCGATCGCCGAAGTCGCCGCGATCCTGCGCGAATACGACTTCACCCACCAGCGGCGGGTGTCGTTCGAATACATCGTGATGAGCGGGCTGAACGACTCCCCGCGCCACATCCGCGAACTGACGCGCCTGCTGAACGGCATCAAATGCCGCATCAACCTGATCCGCTTCCACCGGATTCCCGACTCGCCCTACTTCTCGCCCGGCGACGAGGCGATGGTCCGCTTCCGCGACGCGCTGACCGCCCGCGGCATTCAGACCACGATCCGCGCCTCGCGGGGCGAGGACATCCAGGCCGCATGCGGGTTATTGAGCACCCGCCTAAAAGGCGGGATTTAGGGGGGGGGCTTATCGCGCTGTCGGGCCAATTCTGCGCCGCTACCCCTAAAAGCCGTTTTTCAAACAGCCGGTTCGGTTTTTGCACCCATCACCGGAAAATTCGATTCGTATGAAAAAGCTACTTTTTTTGCTGATGTTCGCACTCGGAACGGGCGCGGCGCAGGCGCAGGTGAAGTTCGAGACCAAATCGACGGACGCCGTGCGCGAAATGGCGATCAAGCAGGGCAAGCTGGTCTTCATCGACCTCTATGCCAGCTGGTGTCCCCCGTGCCGGATGATGGAGAGGCAGGTCTTTTCGCGCAAGGACGTCGGGGAGTTCATGGACCAGCGGTTCGTGGCGGCCAAATACGACACGGACAAGGCCACGGGCCGCGAACTGATGAAGAAGTACGGCAGCGGCGCCATTCCGCTCTACCTCGTGTTCGACACCCGGGGCGAACTGCTGGGACGCATCCAGGGCGCGGCCGACGCCGAGACCTTCATGGACAACCTCCGCACGATCATCGCCCGGCAGAAGCCGCACAAGCAGCAGCCTTAAAGGCTTCGGAACGAAGGCCCTCCCGACGCTTGTCCGCACAATCACGGCCGCCGGCAGCAACTTCCGCCCCGCACGAAAGAGATCCGGAACACCGGCTGCGAATCAAGCCCTACCTCGGGGTATAGACCACCTTCTTGGTTTCGAAGAACTCCTCGCCGAAGAAGCGCGGAATGTCGTAGACATGCCACCGTTTGCCGGTCAGGGCCAGTTCTTCGGCCAGGTCGCCGCCCTTGAGGTAGAGAATGCCGTTGGGCAGCGACCCTTTCTGTCCCTTTTCGAGCCGGTTCCAAATCCAGCCGACAAATTCGGGCATGGCCGTCACGGCGCGCGAAACGACGTAGTCGAATCGCTCCGTCAGGGTCTCGACCCGCACGCAGCGGGGCGTGAGGTTCGTAAGCCCGAGGCCCGCCGCAACCCCTTCGACCACGGTTATCTTCTTGCGGATGGAGTCCACATAATGCTTCTGGCCTAAAGTCTTTGGCTTTACCGGCTTTCCCATAATGGTACGGCAGATAATGTCCTTATCGATCTCCAAGATCTGGTCATCATTTTCCGTAAAGGAAAGAGACAGGGCATAGTCCACATTCTGCTCGGTAATAGTATTCCCCCGCATGGAAAGCTGGATCAGGTTATTAAATACGCTTTTTGCCTGACCAATGGTCTTTTCCGGACCGATCAGCTTGATCTCGCCGTCCCTGGCGATCATGGTCACATGAAGGGTCCGTTCTATTTTCTTTAAATATGCATCGAACTGCCCGCAGACATTTCTCTCATGTTCTGCCGGAATGTCGATCATGGTTTCAATTACACTCATCCGTCTGTTTAATCTCCTTGAGTTTTAGAAACAGGGACGCTGACTGCCGCAGGCTCTATTACCTTTAGCGTTCCGCTGATCCTGTAACCAGATATATTCTTTTCTATTTTATCATTATTTTCAAGAATTTGTACCCCTTTTTCCCTTAATTTTTCAACAAATTGCCGATTTGTTTCTGAAGCTGTCTGTTCCAGCTCTTCTTTTGTATAACCTTTCTCGTAAACCGTCATATATTCCCCTGCTATCTTTCCCACAAAAAGCGGCAGATAAAAATTTGAAAACAGCTTTAACTGGATCATATCTGCGGTGTAATCCCAGTTTTCTTTATTTCCATTTTTCCCCAATTCAGGGATCAAACATTCAGGCATAAGAAATGAAAAGGAAAAAGGACCTGCGATCAGGCGCAGACCATAGCGTTTCCTTCCTGTAGGATAACGCACGTCCCGGGTCAGAGGCAGTTCTTTTTCATAAGTTTCTACTGTTTCTGCCAGTATCTCCCCCTGTGACTGCACATAAAAAGCAGATATCTCCTGCTCATCATCCCCGATTACAGGAACACGGCCACTGACAAGGACCTGTCCCTGCTGGATCTCTTCTCCTTTTTTCACTTTAGGAATTCCCTGGCGCACCATGATATAGGTAATCGTGCCAGTTACATCTGAAACCAGATCACAGGGATCTTCCTTCACCGTTGTTTTAGCCTGTATGATCTTATTTTCCTTGATCTGGATCACCAGCCTGGTGCCGGATACTCTGGCCGATACCCAGGTGATCTGAGGAAACGCTTCCCTCATCCCAGCTTCCAGCTCCTCACAGTTTATCTTTTTCTTTTTCATCCCATAGCGCACATCCTGTGTATCCAGATAGCGCACCAACGTATCTGCAGTATAATGGTGATTGCCCTGAAAATGGATATCCCATATGAACAAAGACATAATATAGAGCAAAAGGAAAAAACTGGAAAGACCTGCTGCCGCATACCATCGTTTCCGGTTTCTCTGAAGAAAAAACGGCAGTCCCCGGCGTTCGCAGATACGCAGGCGGACACCCTTACCTCTGGCGCAGCCCCTTAACCGGTAAAAATCCTTTAAAAAAAGGGAACATTGGTACTCTCCCTTTTTCAAGCATACCAGTTCCCAGAAAAATATCCCGTTTATCCTGCACCGTTCCAGAAAATATTCCGGGCTGATGCTTTTGATCTGTATTCTTACATAACCTTTTAAAAGGCGAAAAAAATACCGGATCATCCCTCCACCCTCCTTTCTGATAACAGATCATCAAACTCTACCGATCGTATCTGTCCCTTGATCTTTAAAGCATCTTCCGTATAAGTCTCTATCTCCAGATGAAGCCCTTTAAACACTACCATACAGCCTGCTGCCTTTATTTTCACATACGTATCTGTGTAGATAAGAAGGCTCCTGAAATTTTCCGCTACTACTTCATAAGGACCTGTAAAATGGAGCAGAACATCCCCCAGTATTACATCTCTTGGAAGACCAAGAGCTTCCACTGCTGCCCGTTTTCTGTCCTCTCTCATACCGTTTCTCCCGGAGCCTTTTCCTTTTATTATATGACATCCCCGGCCCTGAAATGCCAGTTTGGCTGTTTACGGCTTTCTGCACCCATTTTTTCTTTTAAGAATACACTAATAGGGAAAGAATGATTGTGAGGTTCTTATGACTAATTCTAAGTTAAATCCTGCTTCTGAAGCCATTTCCATGGTAAAAGCAGCTCAGACAAATGAAGAAGATATTCCTGTAACTCCTCTGCCGGACCCTGGAGAAGGCGGACCTGTATATGATGGTTCCATGAATAATGATCCCATGGATAATGGCTCCGGCGGAAACGGCTCGTTCGGCGATGATCTGAGTTCTGTTCCTGTTATCCCCCTGCCAAATCCAGGAGAGGGCGGACCTGTATACAATGGTCCTAATTACAACCGTCCATCTGGCGGTATGGGACAGCCGGGGAATTCCCAGATACCGGTATACCGTCCTGTCTTCCCGTCTAATGGCTCCATTACCGTTCTCCCAGGTATCAGTTTCCCCTGTTACAACTGCACTACCTCCTCAAGCCTTGGCCGGGTACGCATTTTAAATGCTTCTTCCGGTTATCCGGCATTTAACGTATCTTTAGGAAACTGGCGCATTGGAGAGCAGTTGGATAACGGGGATCTCACCAGCTATGTACAGGCAGCCTCCGGCTTCCAGACGGTTACAGTATCCGGCACTAACGGTTATATCTATATCCAGAAAATGATCACCATCCGTGCCGGTTCTGCCTCTACCGTTGCGATCATCAATACCAGCACCGGGCTGGATCTGATGGAAATATCCGACCTTTCCTGCAACGGACCATCCGGCACTGCCTGCATCCGTGCCTGCAACCTTTCCCCGGACCTTGGGCCTTTTGATGTAGCTTTAGAAAACCGCGGCAATTCCTACCGCACCTTCACCAACGTCCGCTTCCAGGAAGTAACCCCGTTCTCCAGTTTCGCATCCGGCTGGTATTCCATCTACGTATTCCGCACCAATGCATTTAACAACAATAATGCCATTGCAGCAGCTTCAGCAGCGTTAAAGACCGGCGGATCTTATACATTATATATGTTTAACGGGCCGTCAAGTACGGATGGGCTTAGGACGTTGATATTATCGAATTAATATCTTTTTATCTGCATAACAATATAAGAACCGGAAGAGCTGTGACTCCCATTCACAGCTCTTCCGGTCTTTCATACTTTGTATTCACTTACTTTCTATCCCTTTCCAGATTTTTAATGCTCAGATCTCTTCCAAAACCAACATCGGTTCCAAACTGTTTAAACAGATCATATGCCAGACTGTCTATGGTGGAAATATGCATCTGGGACTGCTGCTCTAACCAGGCAAGATAACGTTGATTTTTGGTCAAAGCATACTTCTTCAACAACATTTTCTGCAGCCTGTCATTCATCTGGTTCTTTCTTTGCATTAAATTTTCTTTAAAATATAAAACTGAGTATTTCGGTCCCATAAACATTCCTTCCCCCGCACAGTCGTTCCAAACCCTTTTGAAAAATCAAGTTCACCCTGCCATTCCAGTGCAGCAGCTAAAGTGATCCCATCGCCTGCCTGTTTTTCAACCAACAATTTCCCACCTGCTGCGCAGGCCGACCGTTCACATACATTTCCTACCCCGATCTGTTTTTTTACAAAGGCAGACTCTTTAAAATCGCCTGGAACCTGATTTAACTGTTCTGGCGTATAGAAACGCTGCTCACAGGGTTGATGTAAACATTCTCCGTCAAATACCTGCTTTAAACCTAATACCGCAGGTTCATCCTGTTTTACATCTACAGAAGCAATAGCTTTCACAGCGGCCGGATCGATCCCATGTTCTTTTAATAAGGCAAAAACTTTTTCTTTCATAAATTCCGGATCTGTTCCCCTGCGGCACCCAACACCAAGGACAACCGCCCTGGGAACAAGACGCAAATAAGAAGCTTTTTTTTCCGGAAAAGAAGGATCCTTTACTGTGATACAAATATTTTCTTCACACCATCTATCCATCACAAAGCCGTCTGGCAATTTTTTTATTGGAAGATCACTGAAAACACCGATCTGCTTTCCTTCTAATACTGCTGCTGATATGTTCTTCGCTTCTTTCCGGTCTATGATCGTCATATGATAGGCAGATGCAAACAGATCTACCGCAAACTTCCCATTTACATCCGTTGCTGTCGTGATCACAGGCACTGCCTCCAGCCAGTCTGCAATGTGCCTTGCAAGTTCATTGGCCCCGCCTACATGCCCTGATAGCAAGGGGATCACAAACTGCGCTCCTTCATCCACTGTAACTACCGGCGGATCAGTCATCTTATCCCTGATCCATGGCGCAATAGCCCGCACTGCAATACCTGTGGCGCTTACAAAGATCATTGCACGCTTTTCTGCAAACATCTTGCCTGTCCATTGGGATAAAAACTCTTCTTCCCGTTCTTTCAGTCCTTCTTTTTTCCACTCTTCCCTTAAGAAACGCTTGGGAATAATCGCTTCACATTCTTCGCCCGTTTCCTTTAATTTATGAAAAAGACGCCTGCAAACCCAGGCGCCTCGTTCTGTAAAACAGATCACTGCATATTTCATCCTGCTACCTGTACCTTCTTGGATCAAATCCGGATCAGAACATATAGTTTCATTCTGATCACCAGCTTTTCCTACATTCTGGTATCAGTATACTGGATTTTCAGCTTTCTTTCAATGCTTCCTCTTTTAATTGCCGTTTCCGGCCGGTGATCATCCCTCCAATGCGGCCGCTTTCCTTGGAAGTAAGGCTTTTCCAGCCTTTCTGCAATACTTTTTCATCTAATCCCAGTTCCTGGGCGATCTCAAATTTTAACTGTTCATCCGGTGTCATATTATGGACATCAAATTCTTTTTTCTTTTTTGACTTTCCCATAGGTCTATACTCCTTAATACGTGATGTATTTTCATTGGTCTGTTATAAGAAGTATGCCCTTTTTACAGGAAATCATTCAGGAAACACTGAGACGGCACCTGCTGTCGGCTGTTTTTCCAAAATGCAAAACAAAAAGAGCAGCCCCGCAAGGAACTGCCCTTTCATCATTTACATTCAGTTATTACTTTGCGTAAGAATCGATATCTACGTCAGCAACATCTTCGTTCTGAGGAGCTGCCTGAAGAGCCTTTACGCTTAAGCTGATCTTGTGATCATCTTCGTTGAAATCTACAACCTTAGCTTCGATTTCCTGGCCGATCTTTAATACATCAGCTGGTTTCTCGATGTGCTCTCTGGAGATCTGGGATACATGAAGCAGTGCATCAACGCCTGGCTCTAACTCTACGAAAGCGCCAAAGTCAGTCATACGAGCAACACGACCGGTTACTACGCTGCCTGCTGCATACTTCTCAGCTGCATGTGCCCATGGATTAGCCTCTGGGAACTTTAAGCTTAATGCAATCTTCTCGCCCTGGATATCTTTGATCAGAACGGTTACCTTATCGCCGGACTTGAATACCTTCTTAGGATTTTCAACACGGCCCCAGCTCATCTCAGAGATGTGAAGGAGACCATCAGCTCCGCCTAAATCGATGAATGCGCCGAAGTCTGTTACGTTCTTAACAGTTCCTTCTACCTTATCACCAACCTGGATCTTGGAGAACAGTTCTTCTTTCAGTTTAGCCTTTTCAGTAACTAACAACTGCTTTCTGTCGCCAATGATTCTTCTTCTCTTAGGATTGAACTCAGTGATTACGAACTGGATTTCCTGTCCTGCGTACTTGGAAAGATCCTTCTCATAAGTATCAGATACAAGGCTTGCTGGGATAAATACTCTGGAGCCTTCTACTTCAACGCTTAAACCGCCGTCTAATACCTGAGCTACTTTCGCAGTCAGAACTTCCTGATTTTCAAATGCTTCTTCCAGACGCTTGTTGCCTCTGTCAGCTGCCATACGCTTGTAAGATAAGGATACCATGCCAACACCATCGTTCAGCTTGATAACCTTAGCTTCCATTTCTTCACCAACCTGTACCTTGGTAGTTAAATCTACACTATTGTCATTGCTGTACTCGTCACGGGTGATAACACCCTCAGACTTGTTGCCCGCAATGCTCAGAATAATCTCATCTTTATTAACTTCGATGACCTGACCGGTAACTATCTCTCCTGTACGTATTGGTTTGGTGGATTCTTCCTCTTCCTTTAATAACTCTGCAAAACTCTGCTCTGCCATTCTGGTATGAACCTCCTCAATAATCTTTTTTGGGGTGGATGCCCCAGCTGTAATACCTACGCTGCGCACAGAAGATACACTGTCAGGATCTAAATCGCCGAGTGTCTGAATGTAAAATGTATTTTTACATTCCTTGAGACAAATCTCGTAAAGCTTCTGGGTGTTGGAAGAATGTCTGCCACCAATGACGATCATAGCCTCCACCGAAGATGCTATCCGGGCTGCCTCCACTTGTCTTTCCTGTGTTGCATTGCAAATCGTATTTAAAACACTACTATCATAACCCTTTTTTGAAATTTTTTCAACTAATTCTTGAAATTTGTTGTAATTAAATGTCGTCTGGGATACGATACATAGCTTTTTGCCCTCTGGAAGGTTATAATCTTCTGCATCAGCCTCATTTTCCACAACAACAGTGTCACCATTGCCCCAGCCCCGGATACCTTCCACCTCCGGATGCACCGGGCTTCCAATGATGATAACAGCCTCTCCGGCCCGCGAATGTTCATCTACGATCTTATGGATCTTTTTTACAAAAGGGCAGGTGGCATCTACCACATTTACCCCACGGGAATTTAAGATATCGTAAACATGACGGCTGACTCCGTGAGAACGGATGATCACGGTTCCCTGACCTTCCGGCAGGTTTTCAAGGTCTTCTTCCGTATCTAATACCTGGACGTCCTTTTCTTCCAGATCACGGACTACTTCCTCATTGTGGATGATGGGACCATAGGTATAGATGGGACCCTGGGCTTTTCCCTCTTTTACAGCCTGGATCTGCTCATAGACCCGGGCTACTGCCCGTTCTACTCCAAAGCAAAAACCTGCACTTTTAGCAACAATGACCTGGCGCTCCATTATGCCTGTCCTCCGTCTGCTTTGTATCCCTTTTCACGGACGATCTTTAAAATCTCTTCTACTACCTGGGCCAGAGTCATAGAAGAAGTATCTAACAACACTGCATCCTCTGCCTGCTTTAACGGAGAATGTTCTCTGTGCATATCCCTGTAATCTCTGTCTTCAATGTCCTTTTCGATCTCTTTTAAATCTGCTTTCATTCCCTTTTCTAACAATTCCTTATAACGGCGAGCTGCTCTTACCTCTACAGAAGCTGTAAGATAGATCTTTGCAGGTGCATCTGGAAGAACACAGGTACCAATATCCCTTCCGTCCATGATCACATTTTCCTTTGCTGCCAGCTGTTTCTGAAGCTCTACCAGTTTTTCTCTTACAGGCATATAGCCGGATACTGCAGATGCCATGTTTCCTACTTCTTCTGTACGGATCAAGCCGGAAACATCTTCACCATTTAAAAGTACCTGCTGCACACCGTCCTGGTAACGGATAGTCACATCTACTTCCGGGCATGAGCGCTCGATCTCTTCTGCTGCCTTTGGATCTACGCCCTTTCTTAAGAAATAAAGGGCCATAGCGCGATACATTGCCCCTGTATCTACGTATACAAAGCCAAGTTCCTTTGCCACCAGCTTTGCAATGGTGCTTTTTCCTGCTCCTGCAGGTCCGTCTACTGCAATATTAAAATGGTTCATCTGGGTGTTCTCCTTTAACTTTCATATAGCAATACCGCCTGTCTGGCGATCTGTCTGTTTTATTTAATTTTGTTTAGCTTTCCTGTATCTTCTCCGCTGCCGCCTTTCCCGCTGCCCAGCCGGTAGACCAGGCGATCTGCAGATTAAATCCGCCGGTCACTGCATCCACATCCAGGACTTCTCCTGCAAAGTACAGATTTTCTGCCTTTTTCGCTTCCATAGTAGACGGATTGATCCCCTTTACATCTACGCCGCCCTGTGTAATAATAGCCTCTTTAAACGGCCGAAGCCCTGTCAGTGTGAACGTCAGCGCTTTGGTAGTTTCTACCAGGCGGCGGCGTTCTTCTTTGGTGATCTCATTTACCTGCTTATCCGGGTCAATGCCACTGCGCTCTATGATCACAGGGACCAATTTGGCAGGATATAAATGGTTTAAGCTGTTTTTAAACTGTTTATTCTTTGCCTCTGCAAAATCCCTTAAAATGCGCTCATCCAGTTGTTCCTCTGTAAGAGCCGGTTTTAAGTCGATAGACAGCTTTAACAGGTTCTTGGCAATGGCCTTGGCACAGAAAGAACTGGCGCTTAACATAAGAGGGCCGCTGACTCCAAAATGTGTAAACAGCATTTCCCCAAAGTCACGGTACAGTTCCTTTTTGCCGTTAGATACAGTAGCTTCCACATTTTTAAGAGAAAGGCCCTGAAGGGATTTTACAATCTCAAGCTCTGCTGTCTCAAATGGCACTAAGGCTGGTGAAAGGGCTGTTACCTTAAGTCCTGCAGCCTGGGCCCACTGATAACCATCTCCTGTGGATCCTGTAGATGGATAAGACATTCCGCCGGTTGCTACGATGACGCAATCCGCATCCACAGCTGTCTTTTTTCCATTTTCTTCCAGGAAAATGCCTTTGCAGATGGTCTTATCTTCTTCTGTTATAAAGTTTAAACCTTTTACTTCCTTGCGAAGATATACTTTTACATTTTCTTTCTTTAATGTGCGATCTAAGGCTGCGATCACATCGGAAGAATGATCCGATAAAGGGAATACCCTCTTTCCTCTCTCTGTTTTCAGGCGCAGTCCTGCATCTTCCAGAAACTGCATCATATCTTCATTGGTAAAGCCGTAAAAGCTGCTGAACATAAATTTCTTATTGGTGATCACAGCTGCAAACAGCTCGTCCATATCACCGGCATTTGTCACATTGCAGCGGCCTTTTCCTGTAATAAAGATCTTTTTGCCCAGCTTTTCATTTTTTTCATAGAGGCTTACCGCACAGCCTTCCTTTGCTGCTGCAATAGCCGCGATCATACCTGCGGCACCGCCTCCGATGACGATTATATTTCTTTGGTTGCTCATGTATTGTTGTTTCCTTTATTATATATATTCGCGTTTCATGCATCCTGTTTCATAGAATATTGAACCTGTCTGTTAGTATAACATACTTATTTATAAATTTCATTCATATCTTATATCCAGATATTCAGGTCTTTGCATTTTTTTCAAAACCATAGATCCATTTTCCACGGAGAAACAAATACAGGAAAATAACAGAACTGATGCTCCAGGTCAGAGGATACGCCCAGAATACCATACGGATATCCGGGATAAAATGGACTGCCACTGTAATATAACTTACACGGAATAAACACCATACGCAAAGCATAACTACCATAGGAACAGAAGCATTTCCTGAACCGCGGAGCACAGCTGCAATACAATGTGAAAAAGCCAGCACACAATAAAACAGCGAAATGGTTTTTGCCTGCATAACGCCATAATGGACTACCTCCGGGTCGCTGTTAAAAGCTGCGATCAGAACCGGAGATACTGCGTAAATTGCAAAGCCGATCAGTTCCGCAATGGACATAGAACAAAGGATACCAAACCATGCCCCTTTTTTTGCACGGTCATACTGCTTCGCACCTAAATTCTGACTGACAAAAGTGGTCAGTGCCATATTAAAACAGGTTACAGGCAGAAATACAAATCCCTCGATTTTAGAATATGAGCCACAGCCTGCCATTGCCATTTTTCCAAATGCGTTGATATTTGACTGTACAAACACGTTTGCAAGAGCGATCACAGAGTTCTGGAAGCCGGAAGGTACACCATTCTGAATGATCTGGCTCAAACTCGGTCCATCAAAACGGATCTTACCAACCTGCAGCTGGTACTCTTCTTTTGTCCGTATCAAATGGATCATACAAAGGATCGCACTTGTAAACTGGGAAATAGCTGTCGCAAGGGCCGCTGACCCAACACCTTTGCCAAGACCTGCAATAAAAAATATATCCAGCACAACGTTGATGCAGGAAGAACAGATCAGATAGATCAGCGGATGACGGCTGTCACCTACAGACTGCAAAATTCCTACAAAAATATTGTACATAACAACTCCAAGGGAGCCTGCAAAATACGTGCGAAAATATGCCACTGACTCAGGAAGCACCTCTGCCGGCGTTCCCATCAAAACCAGGATCTTCGGCGCAAAATACATACCCACTACAGTCAGCACACTTCCTGCCACAAAACCAAAAGCCACTGTGGTATGGATCGCCTTGTGCAGGTTGTCACTGTTTTTCGCCCCATAATACCTTGCAATGACAACACCGGCTCCCATTGCAATACCATTAATAAATCCAACCATTAAAAAGATCAGATTGCTGGATGAGCTGACCGCCGCCAGTGCATTACTTCCAAGAAAATTCCCCACGATCAGTGAATCCGCCGTATTATACAGCTGCTGAAACAGGTTTCCTAAAAGCAGTGGAATGGCAAAAAAGATGATCTTTTGGGAGATGCTTCCTTCTGTCATTCTTGTTTTGCTTGCTGTGTTCATTGTGTGTGCCCCATCCTTTTGTATTTTAATTGCAGATCATCCTGCCGACTGCAATATCCCTTTCAATATCCGCAAATTATAAACATTTTACCGCAATATATCAATTTTGTTTGGATATATTGCGGCAAAATATTAAGTCCCCAGGATATCTTGCGAATAATGTCTTATGATCATATCCTTTAAAACTTCGTTTAAATTACTTTTTTAAATTTATACTTTCCTTTTCCATAACCAGGTACCGGTCTAATAATATCCGCCTGCACTAAATTAGAAAGAAGTTTGGAAGCACCTGAGCCTTTCAACGCAAGAAGTTCCATAACTGCACTTCTTCCAAATGCTTCATCAAAACCAAACTCTACAAAGAGTCTATGGATATGGGCAATCGTTTTTGCTGAAAAACCGTTGTTTTTTGTGAAAAGTACATTTCCAATGTCCACTTTTGCACTTTGAATGTCCACTTTTACATTTCCAATGTCCACTTTTTCTTCATTTAAAAGTCCACTTATGTGAAGATTGCGATTATGGAGCTCATTCTTCTCATTTAAAAGTAGATTTCGGAGGAATACTTCAAGATATTCTGTTGTTTCATGAATACCTTTCTGCAGATTCGTGTAATTTGCACGGACAAGCGCATTTCTAAAATACCATGCATTTTCCGCAAAAATATCATTGGTTGCAGAGAAACCAAGTATTCTCAAATATTTGATGAAAAACACTGCCGTTGTTCTCGTATTGCCTTCTCCAAAAATATGGATCTGCCATAAATTTGAAATAAATACCGCAAGATGATGAATAATCTCGTCCATCGAAAGATATTTATAACTAAAATTTTTCTCCTGTGAAAAATCATATTCAAGGGTTGCTCTCAATTCTGAAGCACTTCCATATATAACAGTTGCTCCATCAAGCACCCACTCTTTTTTGGTTATGTTATAATCTCTGATCTTTCCGGCGTGTTTGTAAATACCTTTTTCCATACTCACCACCTCACTTTTTTATTTTTGATTCATCTACGTCAAAACACTTCTTATCTTTTCTATTAATGTAATATCAGCAGGCAACCACTCTACATCATTTAGCTGAGCCATAGTTAGCCATTTTGCAGCCTCATGTTCCTTCAGCACCAAATCTCCGTTTATTACTTCACACCAGAAGCAATTCATAGAAAGATGAAATTCTGGATAATCATACTCAATCGTATCTATTAATTCTCCAACTTCTATCTCTGTATCAAGCTCTTCCATAATTTCACGCTTTAATGCTTCCTGTGGTGTTTCGCCAACTTCAATCTTCCCTCCAGGAAATTCCCAGCCGTCTTTTAACGCACCATATCCTCGTTGTGTAGCAAAAATAATTGGTTCTCCGTCTTTATTAACAGCTTTTATAACAGCTGCAACCACTCTTATTGTTTTCATAATTTCCTCCATTTACGAATTTACAATATACTCATAGATATCCTCTCGCACTGGAACATCTAGAATCCACTCGATTTCTACTGCAGTCTTCTCTGTATTTACCATAGTAAATTCCTTAGTATTTCCACTTGCTGTCATATGTCCAAGGTAATAGAACTCTTTTGAAATCTTATCATCTTTATTTTTTCTCACAAAGAGTTCTACCTGAATGCCACGTTCCTTTGCCTTCAAAAAGTTCTGCACATCCTCTGATTTCAAAGTTCTTCCTGACTTTGAAATAGCAATCAGCCGATCTCTAGATCCCGGTATAAAATGATCTTCGTATTTAGTAGTGTCACTGATATTTTCTGATTTATCATAATTGATAAATACCGGAAATGTTTTCGTTTTTTTATCAAACTTATAACCACCAATATTTAATGGAACTTCATTCTGTTCCCAATTTAAAAGGCGGCAGACATCCTCATACGTATATTTTTGATATAAAACCAAATCCGTCTGCTTATATGTATTTTTATAATTTCTTTCATAACGACGAATACCAAACTCAACAAGTTCCTGAAGCATTTCATAAAACTTATCATTTAACAGCATCTGCATAAAGGTTTTTGTTGGCTTATAATCAGTTCCATCATCTTCAATAAATACACACTGAGAATATGTCTTCTTTCCTGAACCAGCAGGAAATTCATTCGTCATAACATTCACTATGTTTTCCTTCTGATTCTGACTAACAATTTTCCCATATTCCTTCATATCTTCAGAAAGACCCGCAAACAAACCAAGTTTTGAACTTCCTCTTGCATATGCAAGCATCCTCTTTAACATTCTAAGTTCCTGGATTCTTTTCCCATTTGCTAACTTTTTCGAAACAAATTCGATTACTTTCTCCTCATTTTCTGATAAACGAATTTTGTATTCTTTCTCATACTTCACTAAAAATTTGTAATATGATCCAAGACTGTTATTATCAAAAATTCTGATAACATCCATCTCTCCGTAATCATCAAAATCGAGTAATCTAGGAATATGTCCAAGTTTATTCTTCAGATTCGTGTAATTCTCTCTTATAAGCTTTATATCGCTAAAATTCGCTTTATCTACAGATACAAAAATTCTCTTTCTGCTAATCTCATCAAAGTGCACTGTAGATGCCCCCGGAATCACTCTTCCACCTTCCATGATGTATCTACGGATATTGTCTTTATTGTAAGTTCTATCTCCTGATAATGCAATCGGGATCATAAAGTTATTATTATAGTTTCCAATAAAATCAAGAATTACCACATATTCTTTTCCATATGCTTTTCGTAAGCCCCTTCCAAGCTGTTGGATAAATACAATTGGCGATTGTGTTGGCCTAAGCATAATAACCTGATTGACTTCAACAATATCTACACCTTCGTTTAGTATTTCAACAGAAAAAATATAATCCAATGGCTCATGATCTGCTGTTGCATCTTCTTTATTCATGGCAAGTCTCTCAAATGCATTCTGTCGTTCCTGTTCAGAGGCACTTCCATTCAGCGCAATCGTTCTAAATTTCTGTCCTGTAGACGGATTGATCATATGATTAAATTTTTCTGATAGTTCCTCCGTTTCTTTGATGCTACTACAGAAAATCAGCCCTTTAACCTTGTCACCACTATATCCATAATAATCCGCTTCATTAATAATATGCTTTACTCGTTCATCACTGGTAAGCACGGAAAAGTCACGACTAGCTTCTTCATCATCTCCAATAATTGCTAAATCCGTGATTCCAAAATAGTGGAATGGACAAAGGAGATTTTCTTCCATTGCCTGCTGTAATCGAATCTCATATGCAATCTGATGATCGAATAGCTCATAAACATTTCTGCCTTCAATATTATCATCTCGCTTATCCGGAGTTGCAGTCATTCCAAGCCAAAGTTTTGGAGTGAAATGTTTCATTACTTTCTGATATGTATCTGCAGGAACATGATGGGCTTCATCAGCGTATGTCAAGATAGGTCTAACAATTTTTTTTGCCATATTTTAGATGGCAGAGAACAACCTTAATTTCTTATCAACAATTGGCCTGAGATTGTACCATCTGTTTTATCAGACCTTAAAATATAAGTAATTTCTATCTCATCCTTCATTGGTTTTAATAACAAAGCCGGACCAATCCATACTTTTTCATTTGGCTGTAAACTACGTATGTAAAATTCATATGTACTATCTGCATTTTCCATTGATGTCGCAAAATATTTCTGTATCTCCCTCTCATAATCACTAGCATCATATTGTGGTGCATTGTTCCCGAAAGGAGAATAATTAAAATAATGCTTTGCGTTAGCAATATTATCATTAATGCTATATGAAATATCCTCATCGTATCCAATATTTTCATCTGTTGGCATCATCAAGACTTCCTTAAATTTGATTTCCTCATATAGCATCCCTTCAACACCTTTTAGTTCCGGATTAATAGTATTCCTATCTGCATTTATAATAATAGCACTATCATTCTCGACTTTTAAATAAAGTGAAATTCGCGTATCATTTACTGTAGAAATATTGGCTATAGCCAATGGAACAATGATATATGGTTCAAATGTACTCCAATACATTTTTTGCATGTGTAATTTACACAGATAACATTGCAAATCTTCAATCAACTTGATTTTTCTTTGTTCTTCTTCAGTACCAATATATTCTGTTTTTTTATCCATCAAATCCACTTTGACTTTTAGGTCTCCCAGATTCCAAAAATCAGGTGCTGGTACAAAGCCCATAGCATCATTCAAAACACTATTGTATAAAATCTTACTTTCTTCTGAGATTTCTTTCTTCCTCGGCTTTGTTAGTCGTTCAGTAATATCATCACTTTCCGATATTTCTGTAGTTCCACAGGATAATTTTATAGTATTAATTTCATCAACAAGGCTTTTTATTTTCTTAATCCATGCATCATAATTCTTCTTTAAGTAATCACTGTTTATAGGATTATATTTCACAATGTCTGATACAATTTCCCCATTAACATAAGATCCTATTCTATATGCTGCCATTCCATTTTTAGGTCTAACTCCATTTTCTATTACATTCATCACTGTATCCGCGATAATATTTCTGATATTTTTTCTTACAACAGCTTTATCTTTGTTATTGAGTGTATAAAATGTTAATCGTCTATGTTCTAAATCAAACGGCATGCAGTTTGCATTTCCGTAATCTTCATTTGCTATACAAATTATATTCTCCCAGCCAATTACACCAGCTGCATACCCTAATTCTAAAAGGACATTCGGATTAGGTGATAATTTTTGTATTTGTACATATTCTCCATTTTCATTTAATTCATAATGTTCTGAATTAATTATGCTTACATCTGCAACAAAAATATCGCACTGTTGTATTTTTTCAAAAATCACATTTGTAATATCCGGGCTTCCATAATTCCCCCTTGTATCTCTATTAGCCTCAACATATACTGTATCCTTTAATGTTTTAACTGCAGCATCTATGCAACTTTGGATAAAATTTCTTGTTTCAGCCCCTGGCAAATCCGATTGCCATGAATAAAAAATATTAATATTCGCCATGCCATCTCCTATATAAATATTACCTTTTTTCTTTTCACATATATAATCTCTATGTCATACCCAAGCTATTCCATCATCTGCGCAAAGGTCTTATTAACAACACTATCAGTCCTTTTGATAATATGATTCACATAGGCTTTTGTATTATCAATTCCTTCTGCAATCTGCACCTGGTTTTTCCTTGCTCGATACACTTTGCCTTTATGTCCAGTTCGGTATTATTATTTACCGTAATTCCAGTTATCTACCGAAAACAAGTTACCTTATTCATATAATTAATCGTACATCAAACCCACTCTTTTTTCAATGAAAAGAAGCCGATCAGACTCATCATCCAACCGGCTTCTACACTCAAATCCCTATAAAATTCCTAACCTCATCCTTGAACTTCCAAACAATCTCCACATGCTCTAGATCCATGACAACAACCTTCTCAATCAGTTCCTGCACCATTGCCTGTGTCAGTTCATCCGCTCCGGAATACTTCTTCATCACACCAAGAGCTTGTGATAAGCTGTCATCCTTCATGGTTTCTGCAGCCTTAAGCTTCTGCTCCAGTTCTGCTATATCAGCATCGAGTTTTTCAGCCAACCTACCAAGATCTGCTCTTCTTCTCTGGTACATTTCTTTATCCAACTGCCCCACCATAAACTGATCCACATTTACAAATCTGTCTGATTCGCATTTTTCCTTTTCCTGCTGCAACCTGGCAAGTTTTTCGGCCAGAATCAGATTGTCCTGTCTGCTGACATTATTCTGCTTGTCCAGTTTCTGCTTAAAGGCATCTGTCATAGCAAGCAGCTGCCTTATCACAGACCATACTATCTCATTCAGATTATCTTCTATAACATACCGCTTGCAGCATCCATCTTCGCCTGTCTGCTCTTTTGCATGTGGACAGGTAAAATACCTGTAGCTAACTCCATTACGAGAATATGTCTTATAACTCATTGCCCTTCCACAGATACCGCACTTAACTTTCCTGTAAAGAGGATATGTCTTTGGAATAACATTCTTCATTTCACCAATCTCGCAAAAGATTTCCTGTGCTTTCAGAAAATCCTCTTTAGTAATAATTCCCTCATGCCTACCTTCCACGATAAACTGCTCTTCTTTCGGTACTGATGCAGTATGCTTGCATCCAACACCAATTCCTTGCCTTTTATGACCTACAATAGCGCCATAATACATTTCCTGCTTCAATATCGTTCGGAGATTGGCATGTGTCCAGCAAGCTTTATCAGAAGAATTAACAAACTTCTTTGTCCCTGGATGCTTGCGTCTGTAGTACTGCCCCGGTGTTTCAACACCCCTCTCATTCAGAGTTCGTGCCATATCAATCAGACGCATCTTGGCAATAGCCATACCAAATATCTCCCTGACAACTACTGCCGCCTCTGGATCAATAATCAGCTTATGCTTATCCTTCGGGTCCTTCATCAGGCCATAAGGCACATGACCACCAAGATATTTTCCTTGCTTCATCTTCTGATACTTTGCGGTCTTAACTTTCACGGACAAATCCTTGCTGTAATAATCATAAACGATATCCACCAATTAAAAACGGAGAGTCCGGATTATGCTTTCTCATATTTTCTTTGACCAAAACCGGATTTACATTCGCATAACAGTATTTACATAAATGTCCGCAAGTATCATAGGCACCTATATCTGTCCCCAAAAGACATGCGCATTCCCCATTTCTCTGATTTTTCTTTCTCTTTGGAACTTCCAGTCTGCTATTGAGAGCTGTCTCAAATGTATGAACAGTCATACATCCGGAGCAATCTGCACCATATTTTGCAAGATCTTCTCCTTCTGCACAAGGCTTTAACACCATTCCATACTTTGACGCTATTTTTACAAATGCTTTTCCTATCACAGCCCTGTCTTCTGCCCGTACCGATTTTGCTTCTGGGAAATTGCGTTCCACCTTTTTATAAATATCTATAAAGCTGATTACACAAGTCTTTGTGTATCCAGCAAGAATTTCAGCCATTTTTTCAAATTCAGATATATGCCACTCCACAGAATGTTTTTTATCTATAAAAATCGGATCATATCTCCATCCCATACTGTCTGCGCCCACGACATCCGACAATTCTTTAAAACCTTCCATCACAGTTTCTTTATCCGGAACGTTTGGCTCAATATCCCGTCCGTAAGGTGTAATTGTTACAAACCAGTATTGACCATACGGTTTTAACTCATCAAGAAACGGCAGCATTGGAAGAGGGTTCTTCGTGCAGAATGCGATCAGATCCACAACTTCTGGTGAAAGGCTGTATTTCGTCACCTGTTTTGGATTATAGGGATTCCTCACGCATACATATCCCTCTTTTATCCGATTCAAAAACCATTTTGAATAAAATGCAGGTATATCTGTTCTCATTCCTGTTTGTATTATCATTTTATCATCCCCTCTCTTGTCACTATTCACTCTGTTCACAGCCGCCCTTTATCACAAGTCTACAGTTCTTTCAGGATCTCTCCAATATCTTCATTCATGCAGACAGATTTTTTCCTTATTTCTTCCGGTGCATATGCTTCACCCTGGTTCAGACACACATAAAATGCATGTTGAAATGTGTTTGTCATCTGCCAAAACGGATATTTTATAATACCAGGGGTATTATATCCTACACCAAGTTCAAGAAACACTATTTTCTGCTTTTTATGATCCTGTATAAATTTCTCGTACCGTTCTGCTGCCCAGTGCCATCCCTCATCTTCAACAAATGTCTGATCAGATCTGAGATTCATACTCATCGGCTTACCGCAGCGCGGGCAATATGGAATCAGACCCGTCGGAACCGTAAGCTTTATTTCTCCGTCTTCCGGTTTTTGCAGTTCCCCGTCTTTCATCTGAAATCCCTGACTCAGCACCATTTTCTTTATGATTTCTTCATTGTCATAGGTTTCTTTATGACAAGGCTCACTACATTGAAACAAGCCGTAATCTCCCTGTGTATAGAAGATTCTGTTTTTAGCGAATCCTGCTTTCTGAAAACAATGATCCACATTTGTCGTCAGTACAAAATAATCTTTTTCTTTTACCAGATCATACAGGTTCTGATATACCGGTTTTGGTGCATCCATATATCGATTAATATAGATATATCTGCACCAGTATCCCCAGTGTTTTTCCAATGTTTTATATGGATAGAAGCCTCCTGAATACATATCGGAAAATCCATATTTCTTTCTGAAATCCGAAAAATATTTTTCAAATCTTTCTCCATTATACACAAAACCGGCTGATGTGGAAAATCCCGCACCAGCCCCAATTACAACTGCTTCTGCTTCCTCAATTTTTTCTTTTATCTGTAATATCTTATCTGAGTAACTGGTTGTAGAGTCGTTCATCTTCCTCTTTAAAAACATTAAATATCACCTTTATCTTTGATTTTGTCTTTTCTTTATATTGCTTTACTGTCTGTACTGCAAGCTCAGCAGCTCTTTTATTCGGAAACATAAACACACCGGTTGAAATACAACAAAAAGCAATACTCTTTACCTCATTCTCATCAGCTATCCTAAGACACGATTCATAGCAGGATATCAGTAAACGTTCATGTTCCTTTGTCAGCTTTCCCTGTACGATTGGGCCAACTGTATGAATCACATGATCACAGGGCAGATTAAATGCCGGGGTGATCTTTGCCTGCCCTGTCGGTTCTTCCTGTCCCTGTTCTATCATCATATTATTGCAATAGTTTCGAAGCTGAATTCCTGCATAGGTATGAATGCAATTATCAATACAATTATGGCAGGGCTGATAGCAGCCTGTCATGCCGCTGTTGGCTGCATTTACGATTGCTCCCACTCTAAGTCTTGTAATATCGCCCTTCCAGATATAAAGATCAGGCTGTGCCTCCCTGATATCTGCCAATGTGACAATCCCTTTCTTCTCATTTTCTTCCGAAAGGTACGCATCCTGAATCTGCAAAAATGCATAATCCATTTTCTTCGGCATTCTTATATTCATAAGCGATCGGAGCAGTATTTTCTGCTTGCCTGCATCTGATGGAATCTGCATGTTCTCATATTCCGGCCGCTCTTTCAACAATCCTTCAATTAAATATTTTCTTCTGTCATCCTGATTCATTTCCTGATCACCGCTTTCACCGGACATTTTTCATAACAGCTTCCACAGTGCAGACAGTGCTCCTGCCGGATGACAAAAGGTGTCCCCTTCTCAATACATTTCTGTGGACAATGTTTCATACATGTGCCACAGCCGATACAGGATTCTGTTATGTAATATCCCTTTTCTTTTACACTAGCATTTCCCAGAATATATGTCTCCCGGAAAATTGGATTTACGCCAAGATTAAAATACTCCACTTCCGCCTGATCAATACAGAAAATAATTCCGATTTCTCTTGTATCCCCCGGATATACATTGGCAAGATATGGCTGTTCTTCAAAAACGATATCCATCCATTTTTTCTGCTCATTCTCTGCTACTGCGTAAGCCTTTCCTGACAAACGAATCATTTCTTTGTATTTAGTATAAGCAAGAATCTGAACCCTGCCATCTTCCATTAATTCTTTACAAAAATTTTTACCTCTGGCGGTGAAAAAATAGAGTGCATCCGGCTCATAATGAATCGCACTGATATTCCGTATCTGTGGTGCCCCTTCACTGTCCACTGTTGCGAATGCAAGCACTCCCACCAATTCCATTTTTTTCAGACATGTTGCTAAATCCATCTGTTCTCCACCTCTCCATATAATCAAGTGTTTTTTTCAATAAATCCAATACTATTCTACAATTTTAATTCTTCCCGGTTTTCTTGGCTTACTTTTCGGCTGTTTCCCGTCTATATATCCTAATATAACAAATCCCTGGCATGCATATCCTTCCGGCACTCCCCATTCGCTCATCAGTCTTCTTCCTTCTTCTGAATCAAATGTTTCATAGCCTCTTGAGATAATACATGATGCAATTCCAAGCTCTGTTGCCTGCAGAATCATGTTTTCCATCATGCAAAAGGCATCTGCTGTCTTGAAGAGAAAATTATTCTGGCAGAATACACACACAACCGTAGGCGCATCATAAAACCCATTTTTTATAGTTGGATCATCAATTGTGCTTGGCTGCTCCTTTGAGACAAAACTACCTGCCAGGTGTGAACGGTCAAAATCTGCCATATTCAACTTTCCCACGTAAGCTGCCAGTTCCTTATTATGTATCGCAACCATCATACTTCTCTGTCCGCCTCCGGCATTCGGTGCAAAATTTCCGGCTTCCAGAATCTTTTCCAGGTCATCACGTCTTATCTGCTCACCGGTATATTTCCGAATGGAATGCCTTGCTTTGATGATATCTATTAACATGTAAGCACCTCCCCGGTAATCTCATTTCTTGTTTTCCAGCACTGCGGATCCGCCCCGTAAAAGTTACCGCTTGTTCCATTGGCAACTGCCGGACATCCACGACACCATGCCTTAAGTTCACATTTGCTGCATTTTACAAATTTATCGTAATCTCTGTATTTTTCCATCTGACAGATCCAGACGTCTGCCAGCCGGTCTTCAAAAATATTGGCCACTTTACTGTCAGTTACCCTTCTGCATGCCATAATATCTCCATTGGAAGATATGGTAATATGACAGTTTCCACAGTTACAGCCACCATAGATCATTCCTGCCTCTGTACTCTCAGGAAGCTTAAACTGTCCCGTTTCATATTCATACAGCGTCCACAAATGATCCTTTTTATTGAAATAGGTCTCGCATCCTGCCTTTTCATATGCCTTATACTTTGCATCGCAGACTTCCAGAAGTTTTCTGTACTCTTCCTGTGTCATGCTTGTGTCAACTTCACCACCTGTAGGCACATAGCGCGAAAATGCAAAAACCTTTACTTTCGCTTTTACAACTTCATCAATAATATCCGGTATCTCATCCATATTTGTTTTGGATACCGTACTCATAATTACACTTTTTATTCCTGCTCTGTTCAGACATCCGATTTTCTCAATCGTCAAATCAAAACTTCCCGGCTTTCTGAACCAGTCATGAGTTTCTCTCATTCCATCAAGGGACATCTGATACTTCTCACAACCACAAACCTTTAACATTCTGCAAATTTCGTCGTTCAAATGAAATGGATTTCCCATTAAGGTAAAAGGTATCTTTTTCGATTTCAGTAATACCATTAATTTCCAGAAGTCCGGATGAAGGATAGGATCTCCGCCGGTAATATAAAAATATGGTACTCTGCCATATACTTTGCAGAAATCCTCACAGTTTGCTACTACCTCTGTCATCTGCTTCCATGTCATAGACTTTAATTCCTTACAGCCTTCGCCTGAGAAAATATAACAATGCTTACACCGCTGATCACATTCATCTGTAATATGCCACTGAAAAGAAAAATACTGACTCATCCTATCCAACTCCTTCCTTAACTTATTTTACTTGTCAGATGCTCCACATGCTGTTCCGCATGCTGCCGGTTTCTCTGCTGGTTTGTCTGCTGCTCCGCATGCTGTTCCGCACGCTGCTGGTTGTCTACGCTCCGCTCCGGTCCGCTCAAAGCAATCGTCCCCCGGACGATTTGAACCGTAGCCGATCATTCTATCCATTGAACTATACGAGCATATGCGGGCTAAATATATTTCAACTCAGCCCTGTTTATTCACTTTTCATGCGCTAATCTGCTTTGTTCTATTTACATCGATTACGATAATCTCATCCATCGGAACATCCAGCACTGCTGCCAGTACAACCAGATTATCGATTGTAGGCATGGCAGTTCCGTGCTGCCACTTGTAGATGGCCTGAGGAGTCGCAAATCCAAAGATATCCTGCAGGTCTCTTACATTCAGACCTGCTGCCTCTCTCAGTCTCATGATATTCCTTCCGGTAGCTACCATATCGATGGTAGGCATAGTAAACATTTCTTCCTCCGTTTCTGCTTCTGCAGGTGAAGGATGCCCTCCACCTTAATCAGAAGCCTTAAAATTGTATATAGGTTTCATCACATCGATTACATCTACAGACTCTCGGATCACATCAATGATGTCCTCCAGACTCTTGTATGCCATCGGTGCCTCGTCCAATGTATTTTCATTAATCGAAGTGGTATAAATACCCTTCATTGTCTCTCTGTATTCATCCATGCTAAGATTTGCTTTCGCCTTTGTTCTGGACATAAGTCGTCCTGCTCCGTGAGGTGCAGAATAATTCCACTCCGGATTTCCTTTTCCAACAGCAAGCACACTTCCATCTCTCATATTTATTGGAATCAGCACTTTCTCTCCACTATGGGCTGCTATTGCGCCCTTTCTCAAAATCATTTCATCTGTATCAATATAATTATGAATTGTATGGAAGGCTTCTCTGCCAGCCATCCCGGTTCTCTCCAGAATAATCTCAGCCATTTTTTCTCTGCTTCGTCTTGCAAAAGCCTGGCAGATTTCAACATCGTGAAGGTAGTCCTCAAGATATTTTCCTGATAAGTAGCACAGGTCTTCAGGCATACTTGTCTCAGACTCATATACCTGCCAGTGAAGCTGTTTTAACGCATCCTGAATCTCACTTCTACGTCCCTGCTCCTTATAGGTTCTGATAATCTCATCACGCTTCTCAAGATAGTCCCCATAGCCTCTGTCTAGGTTAATCGCCAGCTTCTGATAAAGCTCTGCAACCTGCTTACCCAGATTACGTGAGCCTGAATGAATCACAAGATATTTGGTTCCATCACCCGCTTCATCTATCTCTATAAAGTGGTTACCACCACCAAGGGTTCCAAGTGAACGCTCTAATCTCTTTGTGTCCTTCAGTTCTCTGTAGCAAGCAAGTTCTGTCAAATCAAATCTCTCCTGGCGACCTTCCCACACGTTCATTCCCGATGGAATAAAATGTGCAGCCTCATCAACCTTTACAAAATCAATATCAACCTTGCCTAAGTTCACGGTATACATACCGCATCCGATATCAACACCCACTACATTTGGAACAGCCTTATCAGTAATTGTCATTGTGGTTCCAATAGTGCAGCCTTTACCGGAATGAACATCAGGCATGATTCTTATTCTTGATCCTTCCGTCATCGGATAATCACACATACGTCTGATTTGTTCTATTGCTTCATCCTCTACTACTCTTGCATAGCAGATGGCTGTATTTATTTTTCCTTTGATTTCAATTAAATCCATGCTTCTCTTACCTCATTTCTGTGATATTTACATTGGACAGTGCCCCGCGGGGGACTCGAACCCCTAACCACCTGATTAAAAGTCAGGTGCTCTACCATTGAGCTAACGGAGCATAACGCAGAACTGCCTTACCAATTAGGCTTATATCTGCAAAAAAATACCGCCTACCATGTGCATCCACACAAGATAAGCGGTTCAAAATCTATGTATCCGGTTGTCCTCTCCTGTCCCTACGACAGGTCTACATCCATCACCACAGTATTCCCTTCAAGCTTATTCTTATCTGAATACACAAAGCTAAAGCCCCACTCTTTTTCATAATCGAGTGCTGCATTTTTCAAACTTTCCAGATATAAATAACTTGATCGAATAGCTGTGAACATTCTTTTTTCCTTTCCCAGACCCATCGCTTCGGATCCGCTTTTCTTTCTTTGTTATCGACATAATACCACAGCAACATTAGTTTGTCATTATACTTGTGGTATAACTTCGACGCATCATAGTGCAATCAGCCTAGTCTGAAGTACTTTGGCTATCTCTGCCAGACCGCTGGCTCTCATCTCCTTCTTATCATTCTATTTTATCCGCAAATGCATT
>ERZ780190.603-NODE-603-length-38586-cov-28.830604_pt1 | contig 38586 bp, 27 predicted proteins | sample MGYA00510980_ERZ780190 | MGnify/ENA primary metagenome ERZ780190 (study PRJEB29588, sample SAMEA1972188) | human gut metagenome | biome: human gut; feature: human-associated habitat; material: faeces | place: Denmark | collected 2008/2010 ... | reverse complement strand
ATGGTGGCGCAATTTTCAACTGGAATATTGGCGCACTTTTCAATTAGTATCTACAATGTTCATATATGTTGCTAAATTCTTGTCCTTTCTCTGTCGTAAGTCAAAACTTTTTTTGATATTTATAAGAGTTTCCATCCTCTTAGATGGGTCTTTCTCATTCCAATTTAACCAAGTAGAACCTATAGGAACTTTCTGGGTGGTTAATAAGACAAGCGAGCTAAATGTGTCGATAGGAAAGTCTTCACTCATCCAGTTATAAATACTTTTCCAAACATTTTTATCTAGATCTGTTAAAGATTTTTTGTAAAGTTTTGATTCAATCTGTTTACTATTAAGCAAATTACCTAAAACAGAAACATCCCCATATGTTTCTATATATACTGATTCTCCCTGTTGCATCTCAAAACATTTTTCTAATGCAACAAGAAATTGGAACAATAATCCTTTTATAGTGGATGTAGAATCTGATTTTAGTTTGCTCATGGTTTGTTATTTTAAATTTTATCTTTTAAAAAGATTCCTCTGTCTTGTAATATTCCCAATAGATCATGATTCATATCTAGTTTATATCTTTCACAGAATCTGATATATGCTGTATATAAAGACTCAAATCCTTCATTAATTTGTTCTTCCCCTTTTGATGAGATTATTTTTAATATTTCACATTTACTATAAAAAGAAATACGACTAGTGCCATTATATTCTAATAATCGCAGCGGTTCTCTAAGTCTTAATCGTAATGTATACTCATTTCCCTCATCATCACTTTGCTTTATTGATAGATCTTTATGACAATCAATATTTCTAGTTCGATTAATTTGTGAAAGTGATTTTACAGCTTTCATGCATACTTTAATTTCATTTCTATAAAAAGGTGAAGTAATATCATTATGGGCAGTTGAGTTTAAGAATAAATCTTTGTATGATTTTAAATCCTTAAATGGAGTGTAATCAATATTCTCATAATGACAAAACTCTTCAAGTGATGCTATTTGTTCATCCAAATTTTTGGGGATACTTGTCCTTGTCCTTGGATCTTCTTTAACTCTATATGAGTCAGGTAGCAATTCTTTTAAACAACGTTCACATTCTTGTCTAAGGAGAGTTCCGCAAAGAAAATAGTCATGACATTTATATGCGTCCTCAATTCTTTCGATTTTTGTTTTGTCATCAGGCACATAATTAGGTTCATTTGGTGTAATAGAATCATCAACATATATTCCTCCAAATAACCATTCTGAACTTTTATATTGAGTTTCAATTATGCGTTTCAACGTATGATAAAAAAGTCTATCATGAGTAAGCACATATAATTTATATTTTGGAGCAATTACATTAAGTAAATATTTAATAACCTTCATGCGATTACTCATGTCTAGACTGATAAGCATATCATCAAGAGCACAAAAGGAACCTGGTGTTATTGCAGTAGTTGACATTGCAGCAAATCTAACAGCCAAAGCTATTGCTGTTAGTTTCGCTTCATTAAAATATGACTGTGGTTTATTGATTAAGTTTCCGTCTTCTTTTATTTCTATTCCAATTTTAGGAGAGCGCAAATATGTTGCTATTTTTTTACCGTCTCTAATATTACCATAATAAAAATAGAAGTGTTCTTTTTGTTTATTATCAGGATTACTATCGCTATAATACAATAACTTTATATTAATATTACTATCTCCGTAATTTTTAAAGTTATCATTATATATAGAATTTACTCTTGTATTTATTTTGCTTATCGAATCACTTAGTAAAGAATTAAAAGATACTATTTTTTGCTGTAGCCTTTTGTTTCTCATACTGACATTGCTCTTACACTCAAATACAATTTCATCATAAAGGTCTGCTAAAAACTGAGTTGTTCCAGCTGGTACATGGAATGGAAGAATGTCTTTATAAAAGACATTCCATAAATTGATTTCTTCGGAGTTTCTGGCTGCATGAAAACGTGATATATAAGAATGGTTGATAAATGCAGAATCTTTATTTAACATTCTAATTTCGCTATCATTTCCACCATTCTCAGATTGTAGCCCGCCATTATCCAGCCTCCAAACTTTTCCATCATCAAATGTAATACGTACATTGGGCGTATAAGTATTATCCTTTGCTTCATCAAACCTATTGATATTAATTAATTGTTCATTGTTTGGAATAAATTCACCACCATTAGTATCTCCTGGTTTAAAATACTTAGCACCTTTGTCATCCTTAAATACACTTTGCATTAAAACATGTAAAGCATAATATAAAGAAGATTTTCCACTTCCATTTTCTCCATAAATCAGAAGGTTTTTACCATCTGGTAAATCTATAGAAAAATTATTAGGAAATGCTTTGAATCCATCAATTTCAATTTTATTTATAGTAGCCATATTTCAAGATAGTATTATAGTTCTTAAAGTTTCTGATTTTGATAATGCCAAAGAATCAACTGCTTCAATGATGCCAGTTGAATCAATATCCATATATAAATCCCAAATATTTTGAATATTGATATGCTTAAGTTTTTCTGCAAAATTTTTCAATACTGTTATTACTGAAATCGTTGGCATTTCTTCAGAAAGATATATTTCATAGATACATCCATTTATCAACTTCTCAAAATCAGAAGAAATATATGAGTTAAGAACAAGATTGCTTGCCCGTTTATTTGTACTATTCAACATGATAATAGCATCAACCAAGTTTGCGATTATTGCTTGTACTTCAATTGATGGTACTGCTATAGGAATTTGTTGTAGAGGTTCCTTATCTAACTGATAATTTGCGCCCTGCATTTTACCTCTATTTTTAAGCCAAAACTCAATTAACTTAGAATTTAATAATCCTGTTAAGTACTTCATATTAACTCTATTGGTTTTTAGTATGTAGAAAGTTGCAGACATGTAATTTTGACCATTAGCATATGCAAAAATAGGCTTACCTGCACACTTTCGTAAGGCTACTATTTTTTCACCGACAAAGAATGATTCAACTCTTGCTCTATGAAGTCCATATGGTTTATTATCAGATGTAATAACATCTTTAAATTGATCTAAATGAGCTTTTAGATGAGGGTAAGGATCCATGCTATGTGGATTCTTAAACGATGAAGTTGTATAAATTATACTTAAATCTGTTGTTCTAACTATATATCGACTTACGTTATCTGATGAATTATAATATGGCTTAATAAGTTTTAATTCTGACTCTGTGAGTTGTAAAGCATTAATTTCAGACATTGATAATCCAAATATGCCTTTACCGATGGGAAAGCCGTATTTTTCTGATAATTTCTTATTGACAAAATCGAAATGTGGATGTATTCCATTTGTTAATTCATTTTCTGATAAAAATATGCCATCCTTTACACTGCAAATTTTATCTAATATTTCATCACTTTTACTGAACGTGATATTTTTACCATAAAAATTTACTCTTCTAATAATTGGTCTATAACACTCCCCATTATTAGAAACTTTACTCAAAATACCAATAGCTTCTTTTTCAGTTGCTTTATATGCTGTTAGTTTACGATAATCAAATGAATAATCATCTGAAATTCTATCTTTTTGAAACATCATAATCATAGTTTGAATACTTGCACTTTCAAACATCATTACTGCACCAAAATCAACAATATTACAAATCCTTGTTTCTTTTATAACTTTATCTCTCAGCTTACTGGCTCCATAACTGGTAACCCAGTTGTTGGTTGCAATAAAACATAAAATACCATTACTATTCAGAAGGTCTAATCCGTTACAAGCAAAAAGATACCATATATCCATTTTCCCTTTATAATACGGAGAATCTTTATATGGTTCAAAGAATGTTTTTGACATACGTCCCTCTTTTATGTATGGAGGATTTGCAATAATTATATCAAATCCCATAAAATCTCCATCCTCATTTAATAACTGAGGATATTCAAAACGCCACTCAAAAGAGTTTTCGTACTTCTTATTGTTCAAAATTTCCTTTTCTTTTTCTACTAATTTTTTCAGTTCGCTCTTCGCTTTGGAGTAACCAATTGGATCTTCTTTTGCTAACGGTTCACCGAATAAAGGTATCGCTTCATAATCATATACCTTTTTCTCTGCCGATTGCCTTTTCTTTATATCCCCTTTTGCTAAGGTTGTTTTGAAACAGCTTTTTATTTCATTGATTTTAGCTTTTAAACCATTTTTATCAATATGTTCTTCTGTGTAACCAACAACAAGATTTTTATAATTTTCTAACGTAAAATCATTCCAAGTCTTATTCTCTTTTTTTGCCGTCTCTTTTCCTATTCTATTATATTCTACAAATACATCAGATATAGGAGTATTTAATGAATACCTACATATCTGTGAATTTCCACATGTAATCTTATAATCCAAATTAGGTAGTGGTTCAGGTTCATTGGCATCGACCACCAAAGCCAGCCAAAAGCGCAAGCGGGCAATATCAACTGCACCCTGCTCTATATCAACTCCAAATATGTTGTTCTGAATAATATTTCGTTTGGTTTTAGTAGAATCAAAGTTACCATGAGGCTCTGCATATGATTGTAAATGGTGAATCGCATGGTATAACACATATAGAATACCCATAGGAAATGCGCCAGAACCAATAGCTGGGTCGCATACTTTTACATTCTTGAGCAGTTGCATAAATCTAGACGCAATACTTTGTGTCTGGAGTATAGGCATAATAATCCCATTATTTATCAGTTCTTCTATCGGTTCTATATATTGCTCGTCAGGCTCGTGAGTTTTCAGATACTGGATGATACTTTGGCGGCACATATACTGTACAATTTCTTTTGGAGTGTAGAATGCGCCTTTATCTTTGTTGTCTTCCAAAAGATTCTCAAAGATATGTCCTAACATTTCAGGATCAATGCCCACCTCACTATCGTCTGGGTCGTTTTCGTCAATGGTAAAATTGTACATGGAGAAGAATTCCATAAGATCCTTGAAATAAGAATATGGAAAATCTATATCTAACTCATCAATTCTATCTTTGTCAAATAAACCTCCGTTAAGATATGGAATGCCATTAAATTCTTTCAAGAGTGATATATTCCATTTATTTTTTAAAAAGAACGTTTCGCGTTCTTCAATTTTTGTATTTAAAATTCCAAAAAATAGTGGCTCTAATACATCGCTTAATAATCTTTTATCATTCGAGTGGTTGTTAACAAGTTTGCTAAGAAAGTTTTTATCTCCACCTTTCCAATTAGAGTGTGAAGCAGAAGCCCCCATCCAGCCTTTTTTCTGAAGAAACTGTAGAAACACCAAACGCCCAAGCAGTTTTTTGACATAGTCACGATTCTGTTTGTTATCGGAAAGTTGTTGCAGAAATTTGTTATACTGCGCCTTGTATCCGGCAAAAAACTCTTTGTTCAATCGCTCAACAGAGAATGCATCAACTACATCTACTAATTTTATAGAGCTGGTTTCCTTTTTTGAAATCAGTTCAAACAGACGCTCTGCTGCAGTTCTACACGGTTCGTTTTCACCTAAAAGGAATGTGTATCTTTTAGGTGCAGTTTCTGTTTTTATCAGCCCACCATCTTCATTGAATGAAGTTTGTTTTGCAATAAAAGTCAGACGATAATCTGATACATTTTTTGAATAGTAAAAAGCTAAAACACCATGAATGACAGACTGATCAATAGTCCTTGCAGTTATTTCACGCAATCCTTTACGATTACGGTTAATGAGAACATTGTCCTTTACTTCAAATGTATATATAGCCAATGAGCGACCATCATCCAGACGAATCAAACCTACTTGTCCTCCGTCTTTAATCAAATCATGGGAAACCTGATTAACACTAGTGAAGAACTCGACCTTTGGAAACATCTCTATCAATATGCCTTTCCACTCATCGAAATTAAATTTAGTAGATAACTTATTTTGTAATTCTTTTGATGTCATGCTTGTAATTGTTAAAGATTAAAACTTTCAGAAATGATAATTTCCGGTACTAACTCCTTTGTAGCTTTTATACAGTTTACACCTTGAATTTCATGAGTGTTTAACTCAACATGTTCAAGCGGGTAAGAAGTTATTATTTTCATAAGTTGCTCTAAAAGGACGACTATTTTAATCGGTGCTTTTTTTGTGGCACTTTGCAATTTATTTATGTCACGCTGCAACTGTTGAAATTTTCCTGTAGAGATAGCACGTTTGGCCTTTTCTATCAGAGTCAACTCCTCATCTGTTACGTTAGGGACATGTAAAAATCCATCAAGATACGCCAGAGCTTTTTTCTCATTTGGACCTTGTGTAGTAACAACTTTTTTGGTAGCGGCTTTTGCATCTTCTTCTTTCTCTGAGAAAACTTCTATCGCTTTTGCTACTTGCTCATGATGTTTGTCATGCAAAGGAACAGATTTCTCTTCCAGCCTTGCCTCAAATTCTTTCACAGCTTCCAGAAAGGTAAGTTCTTCTATGCTTCCGTCTTCACGAATAAAGGTAAAAGCATCTCTCCTTTTATTTCGAATAAACGTAATCGTGCTCATAGGAATAAGTTTACTCTTTCTTCCTACACGGGCTCTTAGAGGCATCTTGTTTATTCGTTTTATCAGGTCTGGGTCATCCTCCTTCAGCTGCCTAAGCCACATCAGATACCGTAATTTCTCGTCTCTTTCCTCATCTGCATTCTTATCAAATAGCCCGAAACTTTCCGGATTTTCATCTGTGGAATAAATCTGGCTGTCTTCCCCCAAAGCAGCATGGAAAGCAAAGAGTTTCATTTTGGCTTTTTTCTCTAACTCTATGTCGTTGTTTACTTTGGCCGTAGGAAAGAAGTTGAATATATGCACCTCTTTGGCTGTACTTCCGATACGGTTTACACGCCCAATTCGTTGCATCAGTCTGGTAGAGTTCCAAGGTGTATCGTAATTGACGATAACATTGGCACGATGCAGGTTTACACCTTCAGCCAGCACCTCAGTAGAAATAACTATATTATAATCATTTTTTTTCTCTCCTTTATAATTGGCATCGAAATTAGCCTCAAGGACAGGCATCTTGTCGTTACGATTATCACTCTGAACAGTCAAAACACGGTTAAACCCGTTTGCTTTCAATGTATCTGACAAGTACTTGGTAGTTTCCTTACTTTCAGAAAAAACAACAAGCTTACCTTCCAGATTGATTGACTTGTCAAACAGTTTACTTTTCAGATATTCATTTATAAAAATATCCAATTTCGGGTCATAGGTTATTTTATCCCATGCTTCTACCAGTTCTTCCAAGATATGTCCGTCTTCTTCCAAGCCTTTCTTAAACCCTGGCTCAAAGTCTCCAGGGTTACATATTTCGATTGTTGGATCAGTATATTGCTCCTCTTCTATCAATTGTATCAGTTCATCTTCCTTCCCTTCGCTTAATAATTCATTGACTTTCAGATTAGGTGCTATATATATTACGCCTTTTTCAAACATGCCTAACATAACTTTGTTGGCCTGATAGTATCTCTTCAGAGATTGTTTGAAAGCATAGAAACTACTGTCTATTCGCTTGACAAGCAATGTTTTCATAATACCTGCCAACTGGATAGATATCATATCTGCTTTTTTATACTTGGCTTTTTTCTTTGGAACCAAATATTTAATTGCCTGATAGCGATAGTATTTCAATACATTACCTTCTTTACCTCCTAAATAATGGATTGTTTTATCATACAATGCTTCTAATTCAGCATCCAACTGATAGTAAATCTTATGAGGGGGCTTTACATCAGGAAAATGTACATTCTGTTCTTCCAAATCTTTCCGGTATGCTTCGTTTTCCATTAAATCCGTACGTGTACGGCGAACGGTTAATGGTTCAACTACCTTTGTTCGAATCTTTTCGTAAATAGCTTTTATCTCTTTAGATATTTGCTCGATATCTTTTTGCTTTTTAACCTTCTTGTATTTATCGATTTGTTCACGAAAGAAACGCTGTAAATTTCCTTCTTCCAAAGTGCTGTCTTTGGAATCCTGAAACAGATAAACCAAGTTGGCTATATCTTCGGGCCTGTTGTTCAACGGAGTTGCAGAAACAAGTATCACTTTCTTATCGTGCAGGCTACTATCAGCATGCAGAGTTTTAGTCTTGCAAAGCTTCTGTAACTCGTTGTACATAGATGCTGTATCACTTCTGAATTTATGGGCTTCATCAACGATAACCAAATCATAAAGTGACGGATTCTTTATTTTATGCAAGCTTCCATTTGTTATGATCTTGTAATTGTCAAGCTTAAACTCTGTCATTGTTCTTTCCCAACCTTCTTTAAGAGCTGGCGGAACAATAATCAATGTATGAGAGCGATGCATTGGAAATCCGTTAGCAAAGAAAAATTTCTTGGCAATGAGGGCAGCAACAATGGTCTTTCCCAATCCGACTACATCGGACAGGAAAAATCCGTTATGTTTCATCATTTTTGAGTAGCCATCATTTACGGCATCAACCTGATAAGATAATTTCTTATATCCTTTAGGCAAATCTGATACAGAATTTGGATCAAAATCTATGCTACGTCCAAAGTATTCCAAAAGAAACTTCAAGTAAACTTCGTATGGCGTAAATTCTGTATTCAGATAAGATTCCTTTTTTATTTTCTCAATATGTGTGATATCAATCGCGACAGATTCAGCCCATAGCTTCTCAAATGTATCCGTAGCAAACTGGATATCATCATCATATCTTAGTTCTACGTTAAATTCAAAGTTTTTCTCAAGTCCGGCTTCTGTCAGATTGCTGGAGCCAGTAATGACAGAACCATAGCCATGAGGATGATATACTTCTTCACGAAAGATATATATTTTAGCATGAATGTTTTGCTTGGGGTGGATACGCATTTCTATTCTGCCGGAAACAATATCTTCGATAAACTGATACATTCCATCTTCCACTTCCTTGTCATACTTAGCTTCTTGGATATTCTTTTTTATGTCATTGAAGAATTCCTCTTGCGACTGCTCGTTGTTGGGATTAAAAAGCAGTCCCTGCTGATTGGCCTGAAAAGTGAGTTTGTCTACATTGATGCCTACTAAGATTCTAATGTGTGGGGTCTGTTGAATGAACTTTCGGATCCTAAAATATCCGGAAGCTCTGAAATACCCAACAAGCGCATCAAAGAAATGCACTTTCTTATACTTGAAAACTCCTTCTATCTTTTCAAGGAGGGTATTTTCTTTTTCGTTAGTAAAGAAATTTGTTCCCATAATTATTGCTTAGTAGTTACAATCAAGTTTCTTACATCAACATCCAGTTTCTCTGCAATTTGCATCAACATCTCCAGAGACGGTTGAATTTTGTTTGAACACCATTTAGACACAGTAGATGGATCTTTTCCTAATTGCTCTGCAAGCCATTTACCTGTTTTCTTTTGCTCAACTAAAACGACTTTAATCCTATTTATATCTTTCATTGTATATCCTTTTATTGGCGTATAGGGCAAATATACTGATAATATATGAAACAGTGATAATGATAAGTATTTTTTTCTTTTAAGTTCCAATTCTAACCTTACCCATCGATTCATTAATCTATAAACATTGTACTTTTCCGACTTTGGAGGAGAAATTGTCTGCAAGTAGTTTTGGGACGCCGAAAATATTTCGGGCGCCCCAAAACACAACTTGCTATGTTCCTATGTTCGCTTGAACATAAATTTTCGGTGCCGAAAATTATTCAAACGAAGCACTTTTTTAGTGACAAAATCATATTGGGAGTGTTGCTTATAATCAATATTGTTTGCTTGGTGATAAATAAACAAGCAAACAAACACTCAGTCAATACTGACTGCATTCATTACTGATTGTGTGACGGTTTGAAGTCATGCAAACAGTAATTCAGTTACTCAGCTGTTCAATTTATATCATATGGAACGAAGCGACTTTACTAATGTTTTCATTTCATTATGCAATATGTCGACAGTTGATGATACAGAATGTCTGAGTTGCGGCATGCATTGTTTTTTATCTTTACTTAGCATCAAACATTTAGGTTTAACTCAAAATAAAGAAGACAATGGAAATCATCAGCTTTGAAAAAAGAACTTTCGAGGAGATAGCCGCCAAGCTGGATCGGTTCGTGCAGCGGGTGGAAAGTCTGTGCCGTGAACACGGCGGAAAGGAAACAAGTGAATGGATGGATAACCACGAGGTCTGCCGCAGGTTGCGTATCAGTCTGAGAACCTTGCAGACCTTGAGAGATAACGGGATGCTGGCCTTTACAAAAATCGGGAACCGGACTTACTACCGTCCTGACGATGTAGAGCGTGTGGTCGGAAATGTGGAGGAGAAACGTAAGGAAGCCCATTGGAAAGGCAAGACCATTTGAGAGAATTTCAAGGATAATGTATAACCCAATATCAAACGCGTATGAGTAATGAAATCAGAGAAAAGGACCACGAGTGGGTAAAGGCGTTCCACTCGAATTTCGACAGGCTGCTGGCTCTGCTAGAAAAGTTGTTGGAAAAACGGCAACCGTCTGCCTATGGCGATGAACTGCTGACGGACAAGGAAGTGGCGTACCTGCTGAAAGTGAGCCGGAGAACCTTGCAGGACTACCGCAACAACGGTATTCTTCCTTACACACAGGTAGGCGGCAAGATTCTCTACCGGGCTTCTGACATAGAAAAGACACTGATGAAAGGGTACAAGGAGGCGTACCGACTTAATGAATAAAACCGGTATCAATCTATTGGAATCTGTATCGCTTATTAAACAGGTAGGTGATGCAGATTCTATTTGTTTTATTGCAAAAGGTAGGGAGAAAAGCAAATAAAGCAGGGAGAAAACAATGAAAAGTAGGGAGAAAAATATATATTTGTGAAAAATAGAAGATAATATGCAAACCGAACTTGAAAAATTGATTTCCCTTTATCGGGAATTAGAAATAGACAAGCAGATAGATTATGACAAGTTCTATTTGTATTCACTCATTACTCATTCCACGGCCATCGAGGGATCGACTATAACAGAACTTGAAAATCAAATCATGTTCGACCAGGGAATCAGCCTGAAAGGGAAAAGTATCACGGAGCAGAACATGAATCTTGATCTTAAAAACGCTTATGAGACTGCCATAAAACTAGCTCATGCACATACTGATATCACTATTGATTTATTGAAAAGTCTCTCTGCTCTTGTCATGAAAAATACCGGACAGGAGTATAAGACTGCATTGGGGGATTTCTCATCTGCAAAGGGAGACTTACGCCTGTTGAATGTTACGGCAGGAGTTGGAGGCAAATCGTATATGAATTACAGTAAAGTCCCAGTAAAACTCGCGGAATTTTGCAATTGGCTGAATCAAGAACGAAAAAATTATGCAAGCAAAAGTGTTGCACAATTATACGAGCTAAGTTTTGATGCTCATTATCATTTGGTGACCATACATCCGTGGGCTGACGGTAATGGCAGAATGGCACGTCTTGTGATGAACATGCTTCAATTTGAGTATGGGTTGATTCCGACCAAAATCCTTAAGGATGATAAGGAAGAATATATCAAAGCATTGGTGGAAACCCGGGAAAATGAAGATTTAAGTATATTCCGGAATTTTATGACTGCCACTATGGTGAAGAATCTTGCTTATGACATTGAAACTTATCGTAAATCCATTGAAGATATTCCGGAGAGTGGGGAGAAACAGACAGAAAGTAGGGAGAAAAAGGTAAAAAGTAGGGAGAAAATTATTGCTTTGCTATCTCAAGACAATTCACTAAGTGCAGCTGCCCTTGCCGAGCGGATAGGCATAACCCCTAAAGCTGTGGAAAAGCATATTGCCAAGATGAAGGCAGAAGGAATACTCAAGCGTGTCGGACCGGATAAAGGCGGATACTGGCAGGTTGTAGAAAAAACCGATTGATTTTCCTAGAAGCATCATTCCTTAAATAATAAAGTGAAAAGATTAAATATAAATTTATAATATTGAAATTGACATCATGAATATAATTAATGACCAAAAAAAATGTATGGCTTCACTTGCAGTTTTTAAGCAACTGTTTAATAGTGGTAATGATATATTTTGCATTATTGCAGAATTTATTAAGCAAGAAATTATATCTAGAGGACTTACAGACTTTACTGAGCAGCAAATGCATGAATTTTTGCTTATAGATAATGGCTTTGATGTTCCTCAAGCTGTTATTCATACATCGATAAAAAGGTTGCCTTTTTTGACTCGTCAAAAAGAAAGTGTTATTGTATCTACATCTTTGTCCTCTGATGAATGTACTACATTCAAAAAGCAAATAGACAATGCTACAGAAGAACGAGAATTGATTTCGAAAAGATTAATAAACTATGCTAATAGTAAGCGCGAAGTAGCGTTAACGAATGAAGAGGAAACAGAATTATGTAAATCTTTTTATGCATATGTGGTTGATGATACGGCACCAATTCGTTTTTCAGAATTGGTATGTGCTTTTATTTTAGAGAATGAAAACGATATTGAACTACAGAAACACCTTAATCTGATTCGTGAAGGTGTTATTTCTTTCATAGGATTGTCATATTATAATAACAGTTACGGTACAGTAGATTCGTTTGATAAGGAAATATATATTTATCTAGAAACTGAGATTCTTTTCCATATGGCTGGTTATAATGGACTTACCTATCAAAATCTTTTTGAAGAATTTTACAGTCAGATACAAGAGATTAACAAAATGCATCAAATTAAAAATGGAAAGAAAGTTATATTTTTAAGATACTTTACTGAGACTTTGAATGAAATTAATGAATATTTTGACCAAGCCGAGAAAATTGTACGACGATCTAAATTGCCAGATCCATCAAAAACAGCAATGCACTCTTTAGTCAATGGTGTAACAGATCCAAGTGTCATTATGGATAAACGTACTGAGTTTGATAGATTATTAAAGGAGCATGGTATACAATATGAAGATTATTCATTTGATTTATCCAAAGATAACGGAGCCTATTGTTTAGATTATAAATCATTTATTGATGATAAGGAATCTTCGGTACAAGAAAAAGTATATTCTGATTTAACTTTATTAAATTGGATATATATAAAACGCAATAAACGTAAAATAGAATCTTTTGCAAACATGAAAGCTATTTTACTTACTGGTAACTATCATGTAATGCAACTAGCTATGGACGAAAGATTACATCAGCCTAGAGAGCTCGCATTATCTGCAACGATAGACTTTCTTACGACGAGATTTTGGTTCTCGTTATGCAAAGGCTTGTCTAAAGATTGTAAATTATTATCTGCGAATGTCTTAACTAAAGCACGATTAGCATTAGCTTCACTTAATTGTGAGTCTATTAATAAAGCTTATAAAGAAATTGAACAAGAAATTGATAAAGGAGGATATGATAAAGAGTTAATGAAATCTCGAATAGCTTCATTACATCGTAGATTCCGTATGCCAGAAAATGTTGATGACTTAACAGAAAAGAGTAATCTTGCTTTTTTTACAGATTGTCGATCAGATATTTTATTGGCAGAAGAGGCGGCAAAAGATGCTGCACACAAACATGAAGTAAACATTTTAATGCAAAGTATTGAAGAAAAAGATAAAACAATAGAGTCTCAAACAGATATGTTTCTTAGAGTGCTAAAAGATCGTTTGCAAGAGATTAATAAAAAAGAAAAGGATCAATTTCAAAAGGATCAAAGTGAATATGATTTATCAAAAACGGATTGGATAAATAAACAGATGAATAAAATTAGAGATAGAAATATTGTCATTATCGCTATTTTTATGTTCATCATAGTAGCGATGATCGTTGTACCTTTGATTATTCCATGTATTCCAAATAAGTATTCTTGGATTGGAATTTTGCTTCCAGCCCTTTTATCCTGTATTAATAGAATTTCTGCATTGAAAAATACAGCCATTTCAAAAGCGATTGATTATTGTTTCCTATCTACTCGAAATAATATCAGATTGGAATTAGAAAATAAATACTATGAACAATATCAAAAACCAGTTTTGAAACTTACCACACTAGAAGAACTTGAGAAACAATATAAATGAGGAAACAAGAATGAATAAATTCAATGCCAAGATTTATATCTTTTGGTAACAATGTAGTAACTCGCTTCAAATTACTACATTGTCAAATGAGACTCCAGAACATAGCAAAATTGAAAAAGGAAAATTTGGAAAAACACCTTCATGGCGTAGATAAGTTGCGACAATTCTTTGAGAGTACAAAGTAACAATAACTTTTCTGGAGGGAGCGCAGTTTATCGCCTGCCCATTTTATTGCATTTCTAAAAATATCCCTCTTTAAGTGATAAAAACGGCATATGGAATCGGACGTGATTTTAATTTCCATCTATATGCTGTTTTACTTTTTAATTTTCTGACTTTTCCGTCAGTCGCTTGTTTCCGCTGCCGTCGGTGTTCATTGTACAGACGTGAAAGGGAAAAGGTTTTCGGGCTGAATACGCTCTGAAAGAGGAAGATTCTGCCCGAAACGGCATAGCCGCCAGACCTTTTCGCTTTCAAGAGAGTCTGTACTAACTTCTATGGACGGCGAGGAAATAGGCGACTGATGGGTATTTCTCTTGATTCGGAGATTTGTCTGGTATTCATACGGATAATTAACCGCAGAATTTGCGGCTTATTATCCGTATGATAGAATGATTCAATATAATTTCTGAATTGTTTTAATGGGTTGCTGTTAACGAGAAAGATTGCTTGAAAGCACACTTCTTACATTGTTCATATCTTTCAGAATGGAACTGTCTAGTACCCTTGCATAGTGTTGCGTCATCTTGATATTGGAGTGGCCGAGCATTTTGGCTACATTCTCAATGCTGACTCCATTGGCCAAACAGACAGATGTAGCATACGAGTGACGGGCAGTGTGTGTGGTCAGGTTCTTCTTTATCAGGCACAGGTCAGCAATCTCTTTCAGATAGCTGTTCATCTTCTGATTGCAGGGAACAGGCAGCAATACTCCTTTCTTTTTAGAGGTAGGATAATCTGCATATTTCCTCAGGATTTCCAAAGGTATATCCAATAGTGGGATATTGCACATATTCTTTGTTTTCTGACGTGGCTTTCTGATCCACAGATTTCCGTTGTTGTCTTTTACGATATGCTCAGGAGAAAGTTGTTGCACATCAATGAAAGCCAGACCGGTAAAGGCAGCGAAAATAAAAACATCACGGACTACGGTGATTCGCTCCAGAGGAAACTCCTTGTGGTAGATGGTCAGCAGTTCGTCCATGGTAAGAAATTCACGGATTACTTCTTTTTCGTGGAACTTGATACCGATAAACGGATCCTTGGCTATCCATTCATTGGCCAGTGCCAGATTGGTAATCTTCTTCAGACACTTCATATAACGGATGACGGTATTCTGCTGACATTCCTTTTCCGTCTTCAGATAAAATTCGAAGGCACGTACCAGTTCACCGTTGACTTCCGCCAGCGGCAGATCATCCTTTTTGTATTTCTGTCTGATAAGTTCGGTAAGATAGCGCTTGCAGCTTTCATAGCGGCGAACGGTAATCAGGGCATAGTCTTTACCGACCAGGGCACGGCATTGGTCATTGTGCTCCTGCATGGTACCGATGAGGGTGCGTACCGCTTCCGGTTCTTTGTCCTGTCCGAAAAATATTTCCTGTAACAGACGTGCCGTTATCGGTTGGTTCAGTTCTTCCAGCTCACAAAAAATCTGATGTAATTTGATTCTCGCATTTTCGATATAGGCATTCAGATCACATGACTTGCGGCTTTTGCCTCTGGCAGATTCCTTAGCCTGACTCCAGAGAGACGGGTCAATGCTTTTGCGGATGTTGTTTTCAACTCGCGTACCATCTACAGTGATACGCATACAAACGGATGCTTCTCCGTTTTTCAGCAGCTTGGTCTTCTTCAAGAAGAAAAGCACATTAAATGAACTTCTTTTCATTTTCCTACAGTTTTTAGTTTGTACAAAAGTAGGAAACCGAACCCGTTTTCTTGCTATGCAAAATATTGACAATCAGTGAAAAAGGTCGTAATTCGGTGGAGATTTCTGCTCCACCTTTTATCTCCACCTTTTGCTCCACCTCGAACGGTAATATTTTGCCGTTTTTTGCGTGCCGGGGGAAAACAAAAAATCCCGATTTCGCTTGGAAATCAGGATTTTACTGCTTTTTGCTTTTCTTCAAAGTGGTGCCACCAGTACTATTAAAGTTAAATTGTAATCAGCTTGATTAAAGCAGAATAACCATTAAATAGCTGAATATCAATCGCTTTAAATTATAGTGAATATACATCACTTGAATTTAATGTGATTTTTATAGGTAACTTTATAGGTAACTATAGGGAAATTTTGTATCTTTGTAAGTGTAATATTATCCACTAAAAACGATTGGGTTATGGCAAAAACACTTTCCAGATTTTATTTCCTCAAAAAGGATGAGTATAAAGAAAAGGCTACTCTTTTTGTAAGAGTACAGGACCCAAACAGAAGGATTGATGTGCAGTTTACTACACGTATTCAGGTAGGGGTGCCGGAATGGAAGGCTGCTGTAGCAGATGAAGATTCATTGGCACGGCATCGTAAGCAAAACCCGAAACTGCATGATAAGTTAGGACGGATTGAAGTGATGCTGGAACGTGAGATGTCAGCTACCCAATTCGATAGACAGCACGTCAAATCGGAAATATTGGCCATTTCCGATCCGGAAAGGTATGAAATCCTACGTGCTCAGGAGGAAGCGGAACAACATGCGAGACAAGAGGAGGAACGTATCCGGCAAGAACAGGAGCGGCTTATTCAGGCAGGTATTGCAGCTGAGAAAGCTAAGATATGGAATTATCTTTCAGATTTTTGTGCTGAAATCAAGTCAGGTAAGCGCTTGAATGGGAACGACAGGTATTCTTCCGGGACTGTAAAGGCTTGGCACAGTTTCATGAGGCTATATGGTTGCTTTGATAAAAAGCATCAATATACATGGGGGATGGTGAATCGGGAATTTGCGGCCAAATTTTTAGCATTTATGGAGAAGGAGGGTTATATGGTTACTGCACAGAATAAATATCTGGTGACCCTTCGAGCACTTATCGGTTATGCTTATACGGATGGCATACATGACAACGACCGTGCGACCCAGTGCTTTTCAAAAAAGAAAATTGAGGAAAAAGACAAGGCTGCCGAGATTTATCTGACTTCAGACGAGTTGCAAGCCTTGTATGAAATGCCACTGACCGGACTTCAGGAACAGGTACGTGATGTCTTTCTGGTGGGCTGCTATACTTGTCAGCGAGTAAGCGACTACAACAACATTTCCCCTGACAGTTTTACAACTACGGCCAAAGGGACACCTATTATCCGGCTTGTGCAACAAAAGACCCATACGGAAGTAAAGATTCCCATTATGAATCCGAACTTGCAGGCTATCTGTGAAAAGTACAATTATAACCTGCCTTCTGTAGTCGATGTCATTCTCAACCGTTATATCAAGGAAATCCTAAAGGAATTGTCTGAAACGGTTCCTTCTTTGGCTGCAAAGGTTCACACCAAATTGACCATGAAGCAGCGGAAACAGGAAGCAGATGGAAAAATCAATGTGGAGAGGAACAGTAAAGGTGAAGTGATGATGCCCCGTTACAACTGTGTCACTACGCATACTGCCCGTCGTAGCGGTATCACCAATATGTACCTGACGCACAAATACACCATCTTGCAGATGATGCACGTAAGCGGACATAAGACGCAGAAGACTTTCATGGATTACATCAAACTCTCTTCCGATGAGATTGCGGATGAGATTGATGCTATTGCCAATGGTGCGAAAGCTGATGTATTTTAAATTAGATTACAATATAACAAACTGAAAATCATATATTATGGATAATTTTAACCAGACAGATAGCATCGTTATATACCAAACGACAGATGGTGAAACCTGTATAGATGTTAAGTTTCAAGATGAAACTGTTTGGCTATCTCAAGCGCAAATGGCGGAATTGTTTCAGAAGGACAGAACAGTCATCGGACGTCATATCAATAATATATTCAAGGAGGGAGAACTTGAAGAAAGCTTGGTATGTGCAAAATTTGCACATACCAAGGATTATGGTCGTAGAGAAGGGTTTACCCAGCGTACAGAAACCACCCTTTATAATTTGGACGTAATCATTTCTGTGGGTTATCGCGTCAAGTCAAAGCGAGGAACTCAATTCCGTATTTGGGCAAACAAAATCTTGAAACAATACCTGCTTCAAGGTTATGCCATCAATGAGCGCATAGCCAGCCAGAAGTTCGATGAACTCAGCCAGTTGGTGAAAGTGCTGGGTCGTACTATCCAGAATCAGGAGAAGTTGACCGAGGACAGCCGTTCGCTGCTCAATGTCGTAGTGGACTATACTTATGCGCTCGATACGCTCGACCGTTACGACTATCAGGAATTGACGATAGAAAAGACCACACCCCGGGCAGCCTTTCATGCCACTTACGAAAATGCCATGGAGGTGATTCGCCAGTTGCATGAGAAGTTCGGAGGTAGCCCGCTTTTCGGCAACGAGAAAGACGACTCGTTCAAAAGTTCCATCGGGCAGATATACCAGACCTTCGGAGGCGAGGACCTTTATCCCTCGGTTGAAGAGAAGGCAGCCATGCTGCTTTACCTTGTCACCAAGAACCATTCCTTCAGCGATGGCAACAAACGTATCGCCGCCACGCTGTTCCTGTGGTTTCTCAATGGCAATGGCATCCTTTACAATGAAGACGGCACCAAGCGTATTGCAGACAATACCCTGGTGGCGCTCACCCTGATGATAGCGGAAAGCCGTACTGAGGAAAAGGACACCATGCTGAAAGTGATTGTAAACCTTATCAACCAGAACAACAGATAGGGAAAATGAGGTCTGTTCAGCAGATTTATGTTGTGCATTTCTTTTTTGACAGGCAAGGCACTTATCTTTGCCTTTTTCAACCCTAAAAAAGATTTGCCATGAAAAGAAAAGAAGAAGCTCCGGCCAAAGGAGCGGACACGGTAAAGGAGTGGATGGAAGCCCATCCGCAGGAATATGCCCAGTTTGCAGCCAGAATGAAAACGGAAGGAATAGGAGGCATCCTGAAATTGGGTGAGGATGCTTTCCGGCTCTCTCTGGATTTCCAGCAGGAGGTGGAACGGATGGTCACCACCGGGCGGTTTGACGTTTCCTCCTTGTTGGAACACCTGACATTGTCGGACTTTGCAGAAAACTACATGAGGGAAAAGAATGAGGACCACATGGCCATGGCAGCCTGGGTGAAGTACGGTGAGTCAGCCCCGGAACAGGTAGCCGACGAGTTGGACAAGGCAGTCGTGGCACAGGACAAACGCACATACAGGGAGATGCTTTCCAGCCTGTTCAAGCTGTTCTGGGGAAAGTTCTTTCAGCGGGTCGAGCTGCACCGCAGATGCCGGGAAGCGGAAGGAAGAGAAACCTTTACGACAGAAAGTTTCCAACACATGCTTGCCTCGCGGGATGAGAACCGGGTAAAGCGTATCGGAGCATGGCTGGGCTATGGCCGCAGCGGCATGGATATAGCCCATCTGTATTTCGCTCTGGCAGAAACGGCGGAAATCAGCTCCAAGGTGGCCGTGACCGAATTTGTTGCAGCCTTGAAGGCAGCCTATCCACAACATTCAATCGTAGGACCCCGTCAGGTACAGAAAAGCGTCAATTACCTGAAGAACCTTTCCCCAAACCGGATGCAATACGGCAAGGATGAACCCGAGCATCGCTTTGCCATCGACATCATCAAGACCGAAGTACTGCTCCTTGCGACTGAAGCAGCCGACTGAAATCAATTCTTTTCAATTCGTTCAGTTCGTTTTCGGGTCAGCGAACTGAACGAACTCTTATTTCTTTTAAATTCAGCTGATTGCCAGTTATTTTTGCGCCATCGTTCAGTGTTGGAACGGTGGCGCTTCTGTTTTCAATCCGTCCGCAGAAGCCGTCGTAACCCGGACGGAAACCAGTATGTATGGAAGAATTATTCAACATCCTCAGTGAGGGCAAAGCCCATGTGAGAGTGAAAATGGATGCCGCAGACCTCAAGGCATTTTCCGATGAACTAATCCGCCGTGCCAAGGATGAACTCGGCTCGATGGTGGAAGCCGCCCGTAAGGAGCGTATGCTATCCAAGACAGAAGTAAAGGAACTGTTCGGTGTATGTGATGCCACCCTGTGGCATTGGGACAGGAAAGGCATCCTCAAGCCTGTCAAGACCGGCAACAAGGTGCTTTATCCCGAGTATGAAGTGCGCAAGGCGCTTGGACAACGCAACCAAATCCTATGAGCTTATGGAGAATCCCATTCTTTTCCCTCTGGGTATATTTCCTGCGTCCGTAAGGCATATCGTGGAATCCCTGCAGAAGTATGAGCACTATCAGGTGGACTTTACAGCTGTTTCTTTTTTCACTGCATTTGCAGCCGCCATGGGCAATACCTGGTCAGCCCGTTTCATGACCGGGTGGGTCAGCCGTCCCATTCTCTATGTGGTACTGGTTGGTCCGCCCAGCTGCGGCAAGACACCACCGTTGCGTCAGGCGGTAGCCCCGCTGCTCAATTTGGATGAAGATTCAGACCGTATCTATGCACAGGAAATCAGGCAGTACCGCAAATGGGAGAAGCTGACCGCCAAACAGCGCAAGCAGCAGTCATTGCCCGAAGAAATGGAAATGTCGCAACGCAAGTGTCACGTGGTGGTCAACTCCACCATCGAGGCTCTTGTGTCCGCTTTGCGCGACAATCCCCGGGGCGTACTCATCTACAATGACGAAATAGACAGCCTGCTCTCCAACTTCAACCGCTACAACGGTTCGGACGAAAGCTACTTTCTCAGCCTGTTCAGTGGTACTCCCTTCAAATACACCCGCAAGTCGAACAACGAGTACATCTTCCTGCCCAATCCTTACTGTTCCATTATCGGATCCACCCAGCCCGGTATGCTCTCCTCGCTGTTTGGCGGAAAACGCTCGCAGAACGGCTTTTCCTCACGTTTCCTGAAAGTCTATCCGGATATAGCAACCATGCCATCCTGGAACGAGGCTTCCATGCCGGAAGAAGTTCTGGATGAATGGGAACGCATCATCCGTCAGGTGGATGCCGTTCAGCCTCCGGCAGGACAGGAGGGGAAAATAAATCCCTTTGAACTTTTCTTTTCACCGGCAGCCAAACAGTGTTTGATCAGGTGGAAGAATGAGGTGAACAGCCGTATCTATGTGGAGTCGGAAAGCGAGGCGGAGAAAGCCCTCTGCGGCAAACTGGAAACCTACCTCATCCGCTTCTGTCTGGTCATTCAAGTCATGCGCGGTATCTGTGGAGAAGCCGACATGAACGAGATTGACGAAGAAAGCGCCGACCGTGCCATCCGGCTGACGGAATACTTCCGTGCCATGGAAAGCCGCATAGCGCCAGAAATGGAAGTCGGAGTGCTGGACCAGCGGCACACCGAACTGCTTTCCCTCCTGCCTTCCTCGTTTACCACCTCCGAAGCGGTAGGTATCGGCAAGCGGATTGGCCTCTCGGAATCCACCGTCAAGCGTTTCCTGCGGGAGGGTGCCCGTGAATTCATCCGGAAAGAGGCGCATGGCCATTATTGCAAAATCTAAAAAGGTCAATGACATTTTGACCTTTTTGACACGATGACACTTTTGTCTAAACGATAAATTCTTAATTCCGCAACACAATTGCTAAAATAACGTGAGTTCTTATGCTGAACTCGCGTTACTTTAGTGAAACGAAGCTACATCGTTGTATTAATTTCACGTTCCTGTAATAGTTTCCGATGTTGGATTTTGTTTATGCATATCAAAGTTTCGCATAGCCAGAGCTTTGTTATCGTTAGCATAGCAATATTCACATTTGTGAATACATGTGTTGTATTGGCCTATATCCTTAGCCTTCATACATCCACAAAATTCCCTTTGCCCCTTGTCTTTGTTGTTCCCACGAGTGATATACCTGCCATTATCTAAGACTATGATATCTGCTGGTAATGGTTCAGATTCGCCAAACATATCAGGCTGAGGCATTGAGTACATTTTGACTTTCAAGAGGTTCATAAGCACTTTGTCATTATATGCCCTTCTAATAATCAAAGCATCATCAATACAATGGTTATGCTCCACACCTTCAAGGTCTGCTGCTTCACCACAAGTTGCTAGCGTATAGTTCCATCCCTTACGTTTATTAAGTTCAACTAGTCTTTTAGCAAACTCTATCATTTGGTCTTTAGTCCACTCTAAATAATGAACTCCTGCTTCATTGAGGTTCCTCTTCACTTTACGATAAATGGCTATATCTGCAAAGCTAAAGACTAGTTTTTCTGTATAGCCGCGTAGTTGGTCACCGATGTTCTCTATCTTGCCCAGTAGATCATCCATACTTATTTTATCTGTTAAGATGAGTGGGTCAAAACGCCAAATGACTCCCCCCTTATCTAATTGACGAACAAGTTCCTTGAATGTCTCAATGCGGAACGACAATGAAGGAACTGACTTCTCTAGTCCTTCTTTCTCGTAATCATTGAGTGAATACTGCACGTAGCAACCTATTCCGCGTTCTTTCAATTTTGGCAAATACTTTAGAAGAGGGTGTGGATTCTTAGACCAAAACACGATGAAACGTGTTTGGTCATAAGCAATATACGACTTTACTCCATTGAATGGATTAGTCCAGGCAGAATAGCCTTTTTCCAATCGATGAAAAAACCAATCGCAGTAGAAAGCAGGAATATCTGTGCTTCTACTGGCTGATATTATCAGTGGATGTTGGGCATCAACAATTCGTCCGTCCTCCAACACAATTTCTTTTTTGGGCCATGTTGCCATATCGCACTTCTTAAGGCTTGTTATTTACTATTCATATGAAGCACTATTTTATCTAACACCGCACGAATTATTGCATTAGTTCTTCTGTGCCCTGTTAGGACCTTCACTATCTTAGGTGAGACCCAATAATAGAAAGATACGAAGATACGACCTACGTAATTGGTAAGGAGTTTCTCGTCTCTAAACTGACGTAGAACTATAACGGAAGGATGATCATAATCACCGTATGCCATCGTTGCTATATAGCAACCTTCGCTCTTTTGGGAATTCGAACTTGATGGCGTATTATTATGGGAATGGTTGTAACTTGGCTTATATGATGGAGATGGGCTACTTGGACTTGAATCCATTGAATAGCTAGACGAACTGACAGTTGAAGGAGAAGTCCTCGGTGTGTATGAGGACTTAGAAGTATAGCTGCTTTTTGCTTTTGTTACAGTGGAAGAAAAAGCATTTATACCATCTACTTCTCTGATACGACTAATCTTGAAGGTACGAGTCTCATTCCTCAGATGGCAAAAGGCTGAGATATATCCCTCACCAAATTCGTCTGATGGCCCGATATCACTGATTGTACGCTCTGATACTTCACCAGAGTATTTCACATACTTGATTTTTACCGTTTTGCCACTTTTTATGGCTTCGGCAATATATTCTGATATTGTCATTGCTTTACTTATAATTCTTTTAACGATTTTACATTAACTCTCACGGCTTTTGCCTTACTTATCAATCCGTTGTCAGAAGTCAATAAAACAGCATTCTGATTTCTATACTTGATTGCAAGCGAAAGGATTATGTTATCGGCATTCTTCGCATTAAAGTCTATAGGCAGCAATTCAACTGCCCCAACTTCATATCTTATTTTTCTATTCTTTCCTGCATTCTTGATTTTACGAAGTGCGAGTTCTGCTTTGCCCTTAAGCTCCGAGTCCTTGCTCGTCTTTAATTTGTCTAATTCGTCAAGTACTTTTGCTGGTAAGACAACAAGATCTCGCGGATTTATGCGTGCCAATATGTCAGAGTCTTCAATGAACACATTTGTATCAATAACAAATGTTTGGCTCGAACTGTCTAAGTTTACCTTCTGCTTATTTTCGGCGTAATATGCAAGGTAACCTAATGGTAAATTACTAGAAGAATGAGTTTGTATATAGCGAAGATTTCCGACTACATACAAAGCCTTGCGAGCTCTAGTTACTGCTACATTCACCAAATTAGGAACACTGTAATCAATCCAGCGAATTTTTCCTTCCGGAGAATCATCAGTAACAACGAGACTATATATTATTACATCCTTTTCATCACCTTGGAATTTATGGACCGTATCTGACACAATCTGCCCGGCCAACTCTTCAGGAATCATCGCACTTATCTCTTGCGATTGATGTTTGAAAGGAGAAATGATTCCTATAGAAATGTCCGGATACTTCTTTGCGAGTTTTTCTGCAATTTCTATACAACGTTTGGCTTCTTCCTCATTGATGTTCTGCATCTCGTTCTTTTGAGATCCAATAACATCTTCCCAAATAATTCCTTCCTGCTCCAAGTTGATATTGCCTGGAACCGTTTTGATATTGAGGTTGATTCCAAGTTTTCTTTTATAGAAGAATTCCTTTGAGTAACCGATGATACCATAGTTGCATCTGAAATGATTGTCAAGTACAACAGAGGATTCTCCTGTCGTATTTAACAGCGTGTTACAATAATCCCATAAAGAAACGGCTCTATAAGAAGCACGGCTGTTCTCTGTTAAATTTAAAGCCGCTTTTATCTCACCCTCCTCATATGCCGTGACATTTGTGATATGCTTCAACTGCATAGGGTCACCGATAACAACAATCTGCTTAGAGCGTTGTATCAGCGGAAGAGCAGAAGAGATATCACACTGAGAAGCCTCATCAATAATCAGCAAATCAATCAAGTCTCTCTCAAGTGGAAATGCACTCTTAATAGAAAGATTAGTAACACAGTTCAAATTGAACACATCAAGGAAAGCTGATGCCAGCTGCCCATTCAATGGCATAGACTGCATATATGAAGAAATCCTAGCAACAGCGTCAGGTTGCGACAATCTCTTTAATATACATTGATTCAAAAGCCTTTTACCAAGTTCTACAGATGCGACATATTGAGATTCTTCTTCAATGCTCTTACAGATAGCATCCTCGTCTATTGCCGAATTTTTCCTTTCCAGTTCTTCTTCCTTAGCCTTGCAAGTTTCCAACTGTGTATCAAATAATGATATAGCAGAGCGATAGTCTCTTTCTATCTTCTGATACTCCTCTTTGTATTTAATAACTTCATTAAGCAAAGAAATCGATTTCATACAAGAATTGGTGAGTCCTTCTATTGAAGTATCCGAAATATCTACTTCCTTCTTAAGAGCGTCATTAAATTCTGAGGGTAGGTGCAACAAATTGTCTTGCAAGTCATTTACAGAACCAGTCTTAATGAATAGATTAAAGAAAAACCTTCTCAACCAACTTTTGCAATGATTAACTTTTTGGCATATGGCAATAATGCGCTCTTTGGACGATGCAATGTTGGCATAAGTGGCAAAGCATATCTGCGGATGAGCAAGACTGCTCTTTAGTGATTGAATATCCTTATTAAACTTAACATTCGCTTCTTCTTTACGATTAAGCAGAGTTATTATCTGCTCGGAGATTGCTTTCTTATCGTCTCTGTTCTTGTTTAGCTCATATAGTTTCTTATGTCCTTCCGTAATTATCGAATAAGCATGCTTATATTTCGCAAAGAGGTGCTCATCAATATCTGCTGAATCTATTTGTGGAATATAATTGGTGAAACGCTGTAAGGACGGCTTCAATTGATTGTTTATAGCATCTTTGGAACCAAATCTCAATAAATACTGTATAGGGTCAACACTATCAAAACGTTCCTTAACGTTGTCAACAGCTTTGTTGTTTTTACTCGCAACAAGCACCTTCTTTCCGAACAACAATGCATTTGCAATCAGATTGATAATCATTTGCGTCTTACCGGTTCCCGGAGGGCCTGTAACGACAGACACTTTTTGGTTTAGAGCCGAACACACGGCACGCCTCTGACTGTCATCCATCGGAACGACAGAAATTAAGACATCTTCGTCAATATGATGAAGCTCGTTGTTGTCTACGTTACCACTTAAAAAACTATGAAGCAATGACGATGCCTCTGTATTGATAAGGCTGTTAAGTTCATCTGAAGTCTGGCTAAGTGCAGGAGTTTCGTCAGTAAGAGCTAACCTTAGTTCATATAGTTTTAGGTCATGTGCGATAGCATCGCGCAACACTTGTTCAAGGCGGTCTAATGTGACTGCTGGTTCATACAAGACACTTTCGATGACAGAAACAACTTCTTGATTCAACCCCAGATCTTCTGCTGCATCTGCACTGACAGAGAAAGATGACAACTGGGCTGGAATAAACTGCCTACTGATATCTATTTCCCTTAAATCCTCCTGAGAGAATACATACTGTAGGAGTCTTATGCATTTATTGTTGATAATTACGCACAAACCGATATTTAGATTCTTCGGCCATTGTGTATATCTACGGTCGAAATTCTTGCGAAATAACTTTGCAAAATCCTCGTTTTCTTCTACATCTATATTGAATGTGAGCTGATCAGTATTTTTATCAACATGAATACCTGTGGGATAATCATCTTTTACTGCACCAGTCTTCATCCTTTCCAAGCGGACAACAAGTTCGAAGAACAGCTCTAATCTCTTGATGTCATTTTCTTCAAGAGCAACATTCGTCAAGAGCTGCCGAACTGTACTCAAACCATTATTTTCGGTAGTGTGATGCACTTGAAACTCAGTCTTTACAACCTCTATATCATCTCCCTTCTTTTCGAACACAAGCAGATTGATAGTTCCGCCTTGTACCAGATTGCCCATTTGCCTACCCAGTAAATCTTCATTGGATATACTGAATAAACTCGCAAAGTTCTCTATGCGTGTCGCGCCGATATTATTTGGGCCGACACAGATAAATGTCTGGGTAGTAGTAATTCCTGATTCTATTTTATCATGCAACGTCTGCAAATTGACTGTAGGAATGTCTAGTATATTAGAGAAAAGATGCACAACGTTTCCTTTATTAATGGAAATCAGTTCTGCATCCACATCGTCAATATACTGGTTTATGGCAACAATCTTTGATGCAACAACATACTTACTTAGATGTGCTACAGCTCTATCCAGAGCACACTTTGAGGGTTCTATAAGAATGATCTTACCAACGTCAACATACAAACCTTCGTTTTGCAGATAATCAATAAAGCACATAGAAGCCAATCCTTGACCACAGCCCCAGTCAAAGATGGTTAAGTCCTTAGATAATGATTCTAAGTCTTTAATAGTACTAAGTGCAGCATTTATTTTGTTTCTATGTAAGTTGCCATATGCGCACAGATATTGACAAAGTTCAGTTTCACTTTGCAACACTTTTATCCCGTGGTTAAGTCCTATCCATGGGGTATTTCTGTTTACTTCAGGAAGGTAGCGAAAAGCAAGACCTAAGATTTTATCAAAGGTCACTTCTGTCATTGTGTTTAATTCATCAATGTATGCCATAACCATCAATTACATAGGGTTCACTAAATAAAAAAAATACCATTTTCTCAGATAGCATATCTGATTAATTTTATTCTACAAAAGAACAAAAAACGAGTGGTCTAGGCAAGGATTATACGAGATAATTTATTTCGGTAATAAAATAATATGTTTATTTAGTAAACCCTATACAATGCCAAATCACAGCATTAGTACTTTTTCGTAATCGTCATTGGAGTCGTAACTAAGTATTCAATTGTTAGGATAACATGAGTTTTCAAAACCAATGTTTATTGATATCGAAATGTAATGGCTCTTAGATTCTATGTATCTTGGTTACAGATTCCGTTATTTCTAGGTCGCATCATCCAAAGTTTCCTATTATCCCGATGATAATGTTTCAGAACTTTCGATTACTGATATCTTGTAACCATGATTACTCGGTTGTCCTCTTTCGCAAAGCGAAACTGCGATTTATCGCTCCGCTGCTGTAGCAGTCGGCAAGTTACTTTAGAGGGGCAAAACGAATTTTGTGGCCACAAAAGTACAACTTGCTTGGCTCTAACTGCAAGCCTAAATCGACTAAAAAAAGGATAGTTTCTCCGCTTTTTTCTTCAAGTTTATACCAAGGTTTGACAGACCAAGATACTTGTTGCTCTTGTTGTTGGTATCTTTGCTCATCTGATAGTGCAGTTGTGGTAACTTTGCATATTGATATGTTCAGTCTCTCATGCCGAGTGCTCGATATTCAAGGGTGTAATACACTTTGTGTCCATGTTACGTAGGTTTTAGATAGCCTTGTATATGGGTTCGGTGTTCTATGGGCTGACGGTTATAAATATAAGGTTGTATATAGCTCTCGGTTCTTCGGTTATAGGTATGATGGTTTATAATGTGGAAAAAGGGTAAAAGGTCAAAAAGTTCAATAAGGTCAAAGTGTCATCGTGTCATTGGGGTTATTGTGTTTTCTTTGTTTATGATGCACGTTCAAGGTAGTGTGCCTAATTTACGGGATTGTGCTTCTATGATGCTTTCGAAACGAGAGGGAAAAGAATGTTCTACGAATAAGAAGGGCGTGAGTGGCAGGCCTTTTTTATTGGCGCTTTAATCAGTTTGAAGATTAAAAGGAAGTCTTTAATGGTATTTAATCAAGGCGATTTAAGGCGATTTAAACAGTTTCAGATGATTACCTTATAGGTAACTTTATAGGTAACTCAGCACTATCTGCTAAAACGAAAAACTCCGAAACACTTGATAATTAAGTATTTCGGAGTTTTTTAGGTGGTGCCACCAGGAATCGAACCGGGGACACAAGGATTTTCAGTCCTTTGCTCTACCAACTGAGCTATGGCACCATTATTTCTTGTTTGCGGTTGCAAAGGTAGTGAAACTTTTTTAAACTGCAAACTATTTCTAAAAAAAACACTGATAAAAACATAAGATGCTTATTATCAGTGTTGTTTAATTAAAATTATTTTTCTTTTAGTGGATTCCAACCTTGCGCTTTCAGCTCAAACTCTTGTCCGTCACGGGTAATCAGGGCACATCCCAGCTCCGGTTTGGTGATGTGACCAATCACTTTTATACCTTCTATAGCCGAAACTCGTTCATGCTCTGTTAAAGGTACAGTAAATAATAGCTCATAGTCCTCACCACCATTTAAAGCGCATGTTGTCACATTCATATTCAGCTCTTCCGCCATTACAGCCGTTTGGTAATCAATGGGAATTCTTTCCTCGTAAACGCGGCAGCCGGTATCGCTTTGTGAGCATATATGCAGCAGTTCCGAAGAAAGACCGTCGGAAATATCCATCATAGCGGTGGGCTTGATTCCCGCTTTAGCCAGTTTCTCAATGATATCCTTACGTGCTTCAGGCTTTAACTGACGTTCTAAAATATATTCTTTTCCGGAAAACTCCGGATTTGCTTCTTTTTCTCCTTGGAAAACAGCCTTTTCACGCTCTAGAAGTTGAAGTCCCATATAAGCTCCCCCCAAGTCACCGCTGACACAAATCAAGTCTGTATCTTGTGCGCCGTTGCGATAAACCACTTTGTCCTTGTCCGCTTCACCTATGCAAGTAATACTGATGGCGAGCCCGGTTACGGATGAAGTTGTATCTCCACCCACAATATCTACATGGTGTAGTTCACAAGCCAGTTTTAGCCCATCATAGAACTGTTCTAAATCTTCAATACAAAAGCGTTTGGACAGTGCGATAGAAACTGTGATTTGTTTTGGAGTACCATTCATGGCATAAATGTCCGAGAAGTTTACGATGGCCGATTTATATCCCAAATGTTTCAATGGGGTATAAACCAAATCAAAATGTACCCCTTCCATCAGTAAGTCTGTGGTTACCAATACCTCTTTATCTTTAAATTCCAATACGGCTGCATCGTCTCCCACACCATATTGGGTTTCCGGATTTTTTAACTCGATATCCTTCGTTAGATGTTTAATGAGGCCGAACTCACCTAAGGTCGCTATTTCTGTTCTGTTTATTTCCTGCATGTCCTTAAATTCGATTAATCATTTCACGCATAATGGTAGTCATGCGCGGTTGCGCTTCATCTGCCGCTTTCTGAACCTCTTCGTGTGAAACTTCCACAATTTTTCCCTCCACGCCTAGGTCGGTGATAACCGATACTCCAAACACTTTGATGCCACAATGGTTTGCTACAATAACTTCGGGAACGGTAGACATACCTACGGCGTCAGCTCCAAGAATGTGGAACATCTTGTATTCTGCCGGAGTCTCGAAGGTAGGTCCCTGTGTACCGATATATACTCCTTGTTGTACTTTGATACCTTTTTCTTTAGCGATCTCCAGTGCTTTGTCTATCAGATCTTTGGAGTAGGCTTCACTCATATCCGGGAAACGGGGACCGTATTCAATGTTCTTGCCGTGTAACGGATGTTCGGGAAAAAAGTTGATATGATCTCTGATAATCATCAGATCACCGATTTCAAAGTCTGCATTCGTACCTCCAGCTGCATTGGATACGAACAATGTTTTGATGCCTAATTCACGCATCACCCGTACGGGGAAAGTAACTTCTTTCATGGAGTATCCTTCATAGAAGTGGAAACGTCCCTGCATAGCCATGATGTCTTTATTACCTAATTTGCCGAAAATCAATTTACCGCTATGTCCCTCTACGGTTGAAACAGGGAAATTAGGGATATCTTTGTAACTGATCTCGTATTTATCGGTAATTTCGTGTACCAGGCTTCCTAAGCCGGTACCTAATATAATAGCAGTTTCGGGACTGGTATGCATCTTTTCTCTAAGAAAAGTTGCTGTTTCTTGAATTTTTTCTAACATAGTCGGTTATATTTGAGTTAAACAGTTCTTGTTGGTCTTGTAAAAAGACTACCTCAATGGGCAGCATATATATATAAGGTTTTAGCGCTTCGTCCATCAGTGGATGGGCTGCTAGTCGTACAGAGTCTTTTTCAGTGGTGATAATCATGCGTTTACCTTCCGGAAGTTTCATGAAACGCTTCTTTATCAGTTCCATATCTCTTGCTGTAAAGTCATGGTGGTCACTGAAAGCCAGTGACTCAATGTGCTCATTGTATGGTGATAAATCTTGAATGAGTTTTGCTGGGGAGGCTATGCCTGTCACCAATAGGATATGCTTGTCTTTTTCTATCTCTTTTAATGAAACTGCATTCCCTGCTGTAAACAACGGATGCAGCTTGCCGTATGCTAATGTTGTGAAGTAGAGCTGCTGATAGGGGTAAAGTTCCATTTGCTTGCTTAAGACTCTTAAATCCATAGGGGTGATGTCCTTAGGACATTTAGTGACAATGACAATATGTGCCCGGCTTTTTCCGTTTTCAGGTTCGCGCATTCGTCCGGCAGGCAGCAAGGTGTCTTCGCAAATCAGTCGGTGGTAATCTACTAATAAGATGTTTATTCCGGGCTTTACATATCGGTGCTGGAAAGCATCATCCAAAATAATCACTTCTGTTCCAGGGGCGATGTGACTATTGCATAACTGCTCTATGCCATGACAACGGTCCCGGTCTACTGCCATATGGATATCCGGAAACTTCTGTTTCATTTGGAAAGGTTCGTCACCTATCATCTGTACGGACGTATCCGGTCTGGCAAGTACAAAGCCTTTGGATTTGCGTTTGTAGCCGCGGCTCAGTACGGCTACTTTGTAATCTTTCTGCAATAATCTTATCAGGTATTCTGTATGGGGGGTCTTTCCGGTTCCGCCTACGGTGATGTTGCCTACCGAGATGACCGGAATATCAAACTTACGTTCTTTGTATATTCCCCAGTCAAACAATTTATTACGCAGCCATACACCGGTTCCATAAATCCATGAAACCGGATATAGCCACTTGTTTATCTTGATAAGATTACCTTCCATGTGCAATTTATTGGATATTAGGGTCAAACGGCATACGTGCCTGTATACAGTTGGCGTCTTTTATGTTCTCCAGCGCCTTGAAGCTGTTATAATAGCTTCCCAAATATTCTTTAATTTCGCTGTTTATATAATGTTTTTTCTGATTGCCCAGCAGGCTTGCGAAAATATTTTCTTTTTCAGGATAGCCGATAATACTGTAATTTTCGATACCGGCTTGGGTGGCGGCGGCATTCAATGCTTTGTCTATACCTCCCAGCTCGTCTACCAGACCAAGGTCTTTTGCCATGGCACCGGTCCATACACGGCCTTCAGCAACTTTTTCAATAGCCTCTGTAGACATTTTTCTACCTTCAGCGCAACGGTTTACGAACAACTTGTATCCTCGGTTGACATAGTTCTGCATTAATTCTTGTTCTGATGCATTTAGCGGGCGGGTGAGAACCGGACCTAGGCTGGCACCCAGATCAGCCATTTTATTAGTTTTCACTACATCAAAATTTAGTCCTAAAGTTTCAGTAAACAGTTTCTCACCTGAATACATCATGCCGAATATGCCGATAGAACCAGTCAGCGTAGTCGGGTCAGCGAAAATGCGGTTTGCAGCGCAGGAAATGTAATAGCCTCCTGATGCAGCATAATCTCCCATAGAAACGATTACCGGTTTTTTCTCTTTCAGTCTTACTACTTCACGCCATATTTGATCTGAACCGTATGCGCTGCCACCCGGTGAGTTGACGCGTAATACAACAGCTTTTACGTCATCGTTGTCACGTAATTTGCGCAGGTCTTTACACATCTTTTGTACATCAATACAATCTTCTGTGGAACTGCCGGGAGCATCCAGGATCTCGCCGTATGCATAATATACGGCTATTATATTTCCACTTTTGTCTTTGGGCACATTTTTCTTGACGTTTATCATGTCTTCTATGAAAAGACTGTTCAGTTTGTCGTCTTCGTCACGACCGCTTAATTGTTTCAGATAGGAAATAACCTCATCTTTATACATCAGGGTATCTGCCAGTTTGCATTGAATATATTCTTCTGCCTGACAAAAATCCATATATCGGTCAGCATAAGCATTCAAAGTATCTGTCGGGATGCGTCGTGAGTCGGATACATCTGCAAGAATACGATGCCAGACAGATTCCAGACATTCGGTCATCTGTTCGCGGTTGGCCGGACTCATTTCTGTAGCGATAAACGGTTCCACGGCTGATTTGTAAGTACCCACTCTGAATACCTGTACTTCCAGTCCTAGTTTGGAAACCAGATTTTTGAAGAAAACAGGTTGCATGCCTGCTCCGTGCCATCCAATACTTCCTTGCGGATTGATAATTATTTTATCGGCCACGCTGGAAAGATAATACATCCCCTGTGCATATTGGTCTGCATAAGCAACGATGAATTTGCCGCTTTCTTTGAAATCCAGTAATGCATTGCGTATTTCCTCTAAGGAAGCGTATGATGCTTCCAAATAAGAAGGTTGGATATAAATACCCTTGATTTTGTCATTGTCTTTTGCCTTCTTGATAGAAACTAGAATGTCATCCAAACCGTATGCTTCAAATTCTTCTCCCAAAAGTTGTTGGAGTGGGTTTTCCTGTACACGTTCGGACAAACTGCCTTTAAAGTCGAGTACGAAGATAGAGTTGTCTTTCACCACCGTTTCAGTATCCGATGAGGCGACTATGCCAACCAGAGTGATAATCCCTAGTATAGTGAACACTACGCCTGCCAGAATGACGCCGATGACGCTGGCAAACGTAAATTTTAGAAAATCTTTCATTGAATGTGTTGTTTTAATGTTAATAATTAGCTAACAAAAATAGGTTATTGCATTGAAAAAAGCAAAAAAAGTGAACTTCTTTTGTTACCTGTTTGTTCTTCATTTATAATAACCCATAAATACGTTGTTTTATATGACAAAAAGTTTTAAGGAGGCTCTGAAAGCCCGTCGTACATTTTATCGGATCCAAAACAAATCGACATTGTCTGATAAAGAAATAAGAGATTTAATTCGTTTTGCTGTAGAATTTGTCCCCTCAGCTTTCAATTCTCAAACCACTCGTGTTGTGTTATTAACAGGTAAGGCACATGAAAAGTTGTGGAACATTGTAAAAAATGTCTTGCGTAAGCGGGTTCCGGCTGAGGTATTTGGCAAGACCGAAGAAAAGATTGATGGCTGTTTCGCTTGTGGATATGGTACTATTCTCTATTTTGAAGATATGGCTATCGTTCGCTCTTTGCAGGAAAGTTTCCCCACTTATAAAGATAATTTCCCTATCTGGGCAGAGCAGACCGATGCTATGCATCAGTTGGCAGTCTGGACCATGCTGGAAGATGCAGGAATGGGGGCGTCTTTGCAACATTATAATCCGCTGATTGATGATGAAGTACGTAAAGCTTGGAATTTGTCTGATGACTGGAAATTGATAGCGCAGATGCCATTCGGTGTGCCTGTTACACAACCGGGCTTTAAGGAAGTGATGTCATTGGATGAGCGTGTTTTTGAATTTACTGATTAAAATTCATGTCTTATCTTTTGGCTTATTAGGGGAAAATAAGCATCTTTGTGTGCAATAAAAACAAAGATGTGCTATGAAAAAATTATTATCACTTCCCCCTAATCTGGTGGAATGTTTTCATGATATAGAGAAAGCGGACCAGACAGAGTGGTTTTGTACTTCCGATCCTATAGGTAGTAAGCTAGGATCAGGCGGGGGGACTGCATGGCTGTTGGAGGCTTGTTGTCAGAAAGTAGCTCCTGACAGCGATTTTCTTACTTGGCTGGGAAAAGAAAAACGTATTTTACTTCATGCAGGCGGGCAGAGTCGTCGTTTGCCCGGATATGCGCCATCCGGCAAAATTCTTACTCCCATTCCTGTATTCCGGTGGGCCAGAGGACAACGGCTGTCACAAAATCTGCTTTCCCTCCAGCTCCCTTTATATGAACAAATCATGGAGAAAGCTCCGTCTTCTCTTCATACATTGATTGCAAGTGGAGATGTTTATATCCGTGCGGGCCAACCGCTTCAGACTATTCCTGATGCGGATGTGGTGTGTTACGGTTTATGGGTAGATCCTAATCTGGCAAAAAACCATGGTGTTTTTGTTTCTTCACGAGCTACTCCCGATAAGCTTGATTTCATGCTTCAAAAACCTTCGGTGGAGGAATTGGGGAAATTAATGCAAACCCATCTTTTTCTGATGGATATCGGAATTTGGCTGTTAAGTGACCGTGCGGTTAGTCTGTTGGTAAAACGATCTTATAAGGAAGGAAAACTCTCTTATTATGACATGTATTCTGATTTCGGACTTACATTGGGAGAGCACCCGCGTATGATGGACGATGAACTTAACAAGCTGAGTGTGGCTATTCTGCCGTTGCCCGGAGGGGAGTTTTATCATTACGGAACCAGTCGTGAACTTATTTCTTCTACATTGGCAGTACAAAATCTGGTAAACGACCAGCGGGAGATTATGCACAAGAAGGTAAAACCGCATCCGGCCATGTTTGTTCAAAATGCTGAGGTAGGTTATCAACTTACCTCACAAAATTCGGAAATATGGATAGAGAACAGTTATGTAGGAGCAGGATGGAATATCCATCACCAGACCATCATAACAGGGGTTCCCGCTAATAATTGGAACCTAGAGGTTCCGTCCGGTGTGTGTATTGATGTGGTTCCTTTTGGAGAATCTGGCTATGTAGCGCGTCCATACGGCTTCAATGATACTTTCAAGGGAGCTTTGGCTAAGGAAGAAACATATTATCAAGGAATGTCTGTAGGTGAGTGGTGTGCTGTACGCGGCATTTCGGTGGAAGAAATAGAAAACGGTCACGACTTGCAGGCCGCGCGTTTGTTTCCGGTTTGCTCATCTGTAGAGGAATTGGGAGCAGTTATGCGCTGGATGGTCTCTGAACCGGCATTACAGCAAGGAAAAGAAATATGGCAACGCTGTCGTAAGTTATCTGCCGATGATATATCTGCTTATTCTAATCTTTATCGTCTGGCAGAACAGCGTGAAGCTTTCCGGATAAAGAATTGGCCGGCATTGGCGCATAATTATGAACGAAGTGTCTTTTATCAGCTAAATTTGGAGAATGCTGCTGGAGAATTTGCTCGGTATGATCTGTCGTTGCCTGAGCCTTTATCAGAATCGGCTCCGCTGATGACACGTATCAGTGATAATATGTTCCGTGCCCGGGTGCAGCAGCTTAAGGGGCTGGCTTATCGGGAATATGAGAATGAGGCTTTTCGTTTGATGCGCGACGGACTTACTGCTTCGGCTTTAGCCAAGAGGCAGCAACCGCATTTGTCAGTGTACTCCGATCAGATTGTCTGGGGGCGTAGTCCGGTCCGTATTGATCTGGCCGGCGGATGGACGGATACTCCACCTTATTGCTTGAATGAAGGGGGGAGTGTGATGAATATTGCTATTGAGTTGAACGGGCAGCCTCCTCTACAAGTTTACGTGAAACCCTGTCGGGAGTATAAGATAATTCTTCGTTCTATAGACTTAGGCGCTATGGAAGTGGTTACAACTTACGGGGAGGTAAGGGATTTCATGCAAGTGGGATCCCCATTCTCTATACCTAAAGCGGCATTGGTGCTGGCAGGTTTCCAGCCGGGCTTTTCCACCGAATCGTATGTTTCATTGGAAGAGCAGTTGAAGGCGTTTGGCTCCGGAATGGAAATCACTCTGCTTTCTGCGATTCCTGCGGGCTCCGGTCTGGGTACAAGTTCTATTCTTGCATCAACTGTGCTGGGGGCAATCTCTGATTTTTGCGGACTGAACTGGGATAAGAACGAGATATGTAACCGTACGCTTATTTTGGAACAGTTGCTGACTACCGGAGGGGGGTGGCAAGATCAATACGGAGGTGTGCTTCGTGGAGTGAAATTATTGCAGACTCATGCAGGTATGGATCAGAGTCCGTTAGTGCGCTGGTTGCCCGATTATTTGTTTACAGGTGGCGAATATCAGAAGTGCCATTTGCTTTATTACACGGGAATTACCCGTACAGCCAAAGGAATTTTAGCTGAAATCGTGCGTAGCATGTTCCTCAACTCCACAGAGCATTTGTCTATACTTGGCGGTATGAAGGGGCATGCTCTTGACTTGTACGAAGCCATTCAGCGTGGGAATTTCGATGAAATGGGGCGTTTGGTTGGTAAAAGCTGGAAGCTGAACCAAGCGTTGGATCCCGGCACTAATCCCGAGGCAGTTGAGACTATCATTCGCCGGATTGATGATTATTGCCTGGGATATAAATTGCCAGGTGCGGGGGGAGGCGGCTATCTTTATATGGTGGCTAAAGATCCTGAGGCTGCTATACGTATTCGAAGTATTCTTACTCAGAACCCACCCAACAGTTGTGCCCGTTTCGTTGATATGGCTTTGTCCGACAAAGGCTTGCAAATTAGCCGAAGCTAGTTATAACTGAATAGAGTTGGGAAACCAGCCGGGTGATATTTTCTTTAGCAAACTCCGGTTCCATTGCCTTCTCCAGGGTGATGGGGCCGGGGGCTATAGAGAATATACCTTTGAATCCCGCTTTGTTTAATTCCGGCAGGTTTTCTATACTGCCTGCCAGTACAATAACGGGAATATGTTCTTTTTGTGCTTCCTTTAGTATTCCGTATGGTACTTTTCCCATAGCTGTCTGCCGGTCTGCTTTTCCCTCGCCCGTAATAATGAGGTCTGCTCCTTTTATTTTTTCGGAGAAGTCGATGGCTTTCAATAATAATTCTGTTCCCGGTTTTAGCTCTGCGTTAAAAAAAGCCAGTAGTCCACCACCCATGCCTCCGGCTGCACCTGCACCGGGGTAGTTCGTGATATCTTTTCCTGTCGTTTTCTTTATAACTTCGGCTAATGATTGCATGCCTTCATCCAGTCTTTGCACCATATTTGAATCGGCTCCTTTTTGTTGTGCAAAGATATATGCCGCTCCGTCAGGGCCGTAGAAAGGGTTGGCTACATCACATGCTACCATGAAGTGTGTTTCTCTTAGTGCGGGGTGAATACCGGATGTGTCTATGTTTGCCACGGCTTCCATTATTTGGCCTCCTGTACCTAAGGTATGCCCTGATTTGTCTAGAAAGCGGAAACCTAGTGCCTGTAGCATTCCTAATCCTGCGTCATTAGTCGCGCTTCCGCCAATACCGATTATAAAATTTCTGCATCCTTTGTTTAATGCGTCTTTTATCAATTCTCCTGTACCAAAGGTTGTTGTCAGCATAGGATTTCTTTGTTCCATAGGTACGAGAGGTAGTCCGCTGATGGCAGCCATTTCTATAATAGCTGTTCTGCCATTGCCGGACAGACCGTAATGTGTTTTTGTCATTTTCATTAGCGGTCCATGTGCCGATAAGGTTATATATTTCCCTTTAGTGGCTGTGATGAGTACGTCCAGTAAACCTTCACCGCCATCAGCGATGGGAATAACTGAAGTGTGGCAGGAAGGATTTATGCTTTTGATACCTTTTTCGGCAGCTTTTCCTGCTTCTGCTGAAGTTAGACAGCCTTTGAATGAATCGATGGCGATAATTATTTTCTTCATTGTATATCTTTATATAGTGCAAATCTACTGAAAATTTTTCTTCTTTAAATAGAACAGGTTGTCTTTTATTTGTGGATTGGAATATGTGTAGCTTGATGGATAAAGTAGATGTTTTTTGCTTTTGTTTGGGTGTAAGTATTGGTTCTTGAAGTTGATGGTGTTTCCGAACAACCGTCGAGATGTAAGAAAATGATTTTTTTCTTCTCTACATTTCCTTGCTTGGAGTTTTTCCCCTGTGTTTGCGGAGTCAGCACTTTTGAGAGCTCTGTGGTTTGTGT
>ERZ780190.556-NODE-556-length-40752-cov-293.678109_pt1 | contig 40752 bp, 18 predicted proteins | sample MGYA00510980_ERZ780190 | MGnify/ENA primary metagenome ERZ780190 (study PRJEB29588, sample SAMEA1972188) | human gut metagenome | biome: human gut; feature: human-associated habitat; material: faeces | place: Denmark | collected 2008/2010 ... | reverse complement strand
TTTAAACAAATTATTAATCAGAATTCTGTTGCATTTGCAAGTTGAATTCAGCAATGAAAAATACGAATATTTCCACATTAAAGGACAAAAGCTCCCACAGGACTCTTTGAGATATTTTCTGACCTACACAACAAAGGCTTAGATAAGAAATCACGACTCCACCATGATTATTCAGAAATTATTCTCCAAAATCCAGGTTTCTAATGGCAGAACCCTATGTTTTCCACACGAGAAACATAGAGTTCCAACGTAGAAAACATAGGATTCTGCCACTAAAACCATAAAGAATATACTACACTTTCTCCTTTTAAAGCACTGCGTTTTCAGTTCTTCACCAAAAAGAATAAAAAAGGAGATTTTCCTTACGGTTAATCTTCCAGCAAACTGCTCGGAGTCACATTAAAATGCTTTGTAAAACAACGGGTAAAATATTTAGGATCATTAAATCCCACTTCATAGGCTATTTCAGAGATATTCATCGTACGGTTCACCTTATTTTTCAGCAAAAGTTCACGAGCCAGATTCAAACGATAGTTGCGAATAAACTGACCGGCAGACTGCCCGGTCAGGCTCTGCATTTTTTTATTCAGCAAACTTTTACTGATTCCTACCGCTTCAATAAAATCACTTACTTCAAAATCCGGATTCTTATAATTCTCTTTTACTACCGACATCGCTTTGTTCAAGAACTTCTTGTCACCCGAGTTCTCTTCTACCTCTAACGAGTCGGTGTTCATATCAATAGAGAACTTTTGCTGGAAACGCTTCCGGTTCTCCAGTATATTAGAGATGCGGGCCAGCAGCATATTCTCATCAAAAGGTTTCAGCAAGAAGGCATCTGCACCCATTTTATAGCTTTCCAGACGGGCCTCATCTGATGTTTTAGCCGTCAGCATCAAGAAAGGAATATGAGAGATGGAGAAGTCATTCTTTACACGACGTGACAATTCCATACCATCCATGACAGGCATCATCAAATCACTGATGATAAAGTCGACATTATTGGCATGCAATAAAGCCAAAGCTTCTTCTCCCTGAGAGGCTTCGAGCACATTATAATATTCAGCCAGTATAGAGCGAATATAATCACGCATATCCTTATTGTCTTCTACCACAAGTATAACCATTTTCCCATTACGTGGCACATCTATCGCAATATCCTCTTTTTCCATTTCAGACTCCGAATGGATTTGAGTATCTCCATATAATGCAGGCAAAAGAATACGGAATGAAGCCCCTTTCAGCGGATTATTCTTCGCATAAATCTTGCCGTCCAGTAAATCAATAAGCTTCCGGCATAAATACAAGCCTATGCCCGTGCCACTCTGCCCACTGACAGACTCAAGACTCCGGTTATCAGACTGATAGAACTGCATGAAAATACGTTCTATATCATTTTCCGGAATACCTTTTCCGGTATCACGTACACTAATAAACAATTTCTTTTCTGTCGCCTGTCCTATCACTCCGACATATATGCCCACATTGCCTCCTTTGGGAGTAAATTTCAAAGCATTGCTGATTAGATTGGTCATAATCTTACGCATCACATCCTCATCAAACATAAGGAACGGATCCGGAAGACGAAGATACAATTGAAGATTAATACCACGATTCTTCGCATAATCAGCAAAAGGAGGTACTATCTCCAACATAAATTCTTTCAAGTTACCATAGTTGGTAGCAATCTTGATACGACCCTCTTCCACTTTCCGAAAATCCATCAACTGATTAACCAATGAAAGAAGATATTTCGAATTGCGTTCCACCAAATGCAATTGTTCAATTACCTGTGGATTATAGCTCAACTTTAAAGCACGCTCAATCGGACCTACAATCAGAGTAAGCGGAGTACGAAATTCATGGGTAATATTGGTAAAAAAAGCCAGTTTATCAACCGTCAGTTCCTCTACCTTACGCGACATCTCCAGAATCTGGTTCTTTTGTGCAGTAATTTTTTCATTCTGATCCTTCAACAATTTATTCTGCTCCGAAAGTTCCTGAGTCTGGTTAGATAACAATTTCTTTTGTTCCTCCAGTTCTGAAGTACGTTCTTCCACCATCTGATGCAATAAGTTCTGCTGGCGCTTCAAAGCCTGATAACGCCACCTCAAAATGCGATAACCGCCAAACAGGATAACAAACAAAACAGAAAGCAAAAACCAAGGTGTTTTATAAAAATAAGGATGAACTACAATGGTCAACTCCTCTGTACGTGCAAGCCAATGCTTTCCATCAGGAGCATAACGAAGTTGGAAAACATATTTACCGGGATACAAGTTCGTATAAGTCGCATTGTTTCGATTGGAAGGTACTGTCACCCATGCATCGTCAAAACCTTTTAAACGATATGAATATTGTGCCTGAGACTCCAATGCATAATCAAGGGCTGAGAACTCTATTGATAACGACTTGTCACTCTCGTGCATAACTATTTCTCCTGACTGAGGAAAAACTTCCTGTCCAAACACCTTGCAATGTGTAAATGCCAAAGGAAACTTACGCTGATGCTCAGTTTCAATCATCGGATGTATTTCGGTCAACCCCTTTTGACTACCAAAGAACAAACGTTCCTTGTCAAAAGACAAAGCACCGGCATTCCAATAAAACTGATCAGAAACCAAGCCGTCAATCTGACTGTAATTACGAAACGACTCCTCTTTGACATTAAAACAAGACAACCCGTTGTCGGTAGATATCCAGATATTTCCATACCAGTCCTCCAGCATTCCACGCACACTATTGCTTACCAGACCATCATTTTTCGTGAATGCCAGGAACTGATAATCATTCCCTTTCTTCATGGCTTTATAGAATCCGTTTCCATTACTTCCCAGCCATATTGTCCCGTCTTTCGCTTGAAAAATAGAGGTAATGCGCTCCCGACGCTTAGAAGCCGGGTTATCCAACTGATATACATATTTCTGATATTTCAATTGCCCTTTGTCATAAGCCGTCAGATTTATTCTTAAAAGGCCGAACGGAGACGAAATCCAAAGTTCCCGCTCACGGGTAATACACATGCCTAGTGCATTCTGATTGACAACCTCCTTACCTTCATTCAGGAAAGGTTCTGAAACGGTTCCGTCTGCCGGATTATATACATACACATTATTCATGGTGCCAATCCAAAGTAAATGACTCACAGGGTCAAAAGCCAAACTTGACACAAAAGGATCACTCAACGGAAGAGGTACATAACGTTTAGATGCAGAAGGCTTACGGTTTATCCAGCCAAGTCCGCCCCCCCAAGTACCTACATACAAACGATCTTTGTCATCTATTACTAACACACTCACAGTATTATGCGCCAAATAAGCAGGTGCTTCGGTAGTATAATGCAAGAAGGTATCACTTCCTTTCAGGCGACAGTTTAATCCCCCTTCCACCGTTCCCACCCAAAGTGTCTGGTATTCATCTTCTACAATTGCATTGACCGGATTACGCGACAAACTACCGGGAAGATTTTGCTGATGATAATAATTGATTACAGACAAACGGGAAGGAAACATTTTACTAATTCCTCCTATCTCAGTCCCTACCCAGATTATATCATTTTCATCATCTGCATACAGAGTATTGATAAAGTTACATGACAGCCCATGCATTTCCATAACTTCACCAGCCTGAATACGGGTAAAATCAGACGTAGAGGCATTAAACACGTTCAGGCCTAACAATGTACCAACTATCACCTGATTATCTCGTGTGGATGTAATAGAGGTCACATAATTCTGTGACAAAGAAGACGGATTCTGGGCATCGTGCACATAATGCAGACTGGTATCTGTCGTCAAATCATAACAATACAGTCCGTTACTTGTACCAATCCACACATTATTCTGACAATGAAAAATGCTAAAAACCGCCTCTAAAGGAGAAATATCCAAAGATACAGAAACCGGCTGTGGTTCCTGACTACTTGTTACGCTCTCACTAATCCGGCACATTTTTCCTTTATGAAAGAACCAGACATAGCCATCTATCTCAGACAAGACGCAGCCACGCTCATGTATTGGCGTATCCGAAATACGAATGACTTTTTTCACCGTACCCGTACTGTTAAACATTACCTTATAAATATGTCCACGACTACAGAGCCATAAATTGCCAGCCCGGGTTGTCATCAAGAAACTAACCGGCGCCTTCATAAGCCCTGCCATTTCTTCCGATTGCAAAGATTCTACAGGCAGTAACTGTAAGTTCTCTGTAGAAAGTAATTCGATACCTGACTCTCCAGCCACCCAAATACGATGAAAAGCATCCTCTGCCAATTTCTCTACAAAATTACTTCGAAGTAGCCTTCTCTGGTCTGTCGTATTCGTATTAAAAACCACAAATTCATTTCCATCATACCGAGCCACCCCACCTCCATACGTAGCGACCCACAGATAGCCGTCGTCCGATTTGATTATATCGTCTACAAAATTATAAGGCAACCCATCGTTTATCGTAATAGAAGCCAACGAAAAACGAGAAGAGTTCTGCACCGCATAGAGTAATCCAGCCGGACGACACAAACAAAAAATCAGGAACAAGTATAGAAGCAAACTTTGTCTTTTCATAGAAATTATTCTGTTTTACACAAAGGTAAACCGTTTTTCGAGTCTTTTTCTGAAAAAGAGGATAAAAATCCGCTCAAAAGACAAATGTCCACCCAATAGAAAAATTTGTCCACCTCAGGAAAAAGGATTGCTCCTATTTTTATGCCTAGATTTCACAAAGACAGATATTTCACTGTTTTTCCGTGAATCTTTCGTGCTTTTTTATAATTTTGTATCACATTAATTTAATAATAAAACCATGAACAAACACTTAACCTTTCTTTCTGCACTTGCACTAACGGCAGGACTCAGCTTGCAAGCACAGAATGTCAACCAAATGGTTATCCAAGCCAACAAAATTGGAGCAGAGATTCAACCGACCATGTACGGTCACTTCTTTGAAGACATTAACTATGGAGCAGACGGGGGACTCTATGCAGAATTAATCAAAAACCGTTCATTTGAATTTCCACAGAGTTTTATGGGATGGAACATCTTTGGAAACGTAACTCTGCAAAACGATGGCCCGTTTGAACGTAATCCACATTACGTACGACTTGGAGCTCCCAGCCACGCACACAAACGTACAGGTATTGAAAATGAAGGATTCTTCGGCATCGGAATTAAAGCCAATGAAAAATATCGTTTTACTGTATGGGCAAGAGGAGAAAACCAAAAAATACGAGTAGAACTTATCGACAATGATTCCATGGATGAGACTCAGGTCATCACGGCACAGTCTTTAGACATCAACTCCAAAGAATGGAAAAAATACGAGCTGATACTGACTCCTACAAAAACAGAAGCAAAAGCTCACCTGAGAATCTTCTTACAATCAGCAGGAACTGTAGACTTGGAACATGTATCCTTATTCCCAGTCGATACATGGAAGGGACGTGAAAACGGATTAAGAAAAGACCTTGTACAAGCATTAGCCGATACTAAACCGGGCATATTCCGCTTCCCTGGAGGATGTATCGTGGAAGGTACAGAAATAAGCGACCGTTACAACTGGAAAAATTCAGTAGGACCAGTAGAAAACCGTCCGCTGAACAGCAACAGATGGCATTATACTTTCCCACACCGTTTCTACCCTGACTATTTCCAGACGTATGGAATGGGATTCTATGAACTATTCCTTCTCTCAGAGGATATGGGAGCAGAACCACTGCCAATCCTGAACTGCGGACTTGCTTGCCAGTATCAGAACGATGACCCGAAAGCACATGTTCAGCTATGCGACCTCGACAGCTACATCCAGGATGCACTCGACCTGATTGAATTTGCCAATGGAGGTACTGATACCAAATGGGGAAAACTCCGTGCCGATATGGGACATCCGGCTCCTTTCAACATGAAATTCATCGGAATCGGAAACGAACAGTGGGGACCTGAATACCCGGAACGCTTGAAGTTATTCGTAGAAGCTCTTCGTAAAGCACATCCTGAAATCAAGATTATCGGTTCATCTGGTCCGAACTCTGAAGGAAAAGATTTTGATTACTTGTGGCCGGAAATGAAAAAGCTGAAAGTAGACCTGGTAGACGAACACTTCTATCGTCCGGAAGACTGGTTCCTGAAATCAGGAAACCGTTACGACAATTACGACCGTAAAGGCCCGAAAGTATTTGCAGGAGAATATGCCTGCCACGGAAAAGGAAAGAAATGGAATCACTTCCACGCTTCTTTGCTTGAAGCAGCGTTCCTGACTGGAGTAGAAAGAAACGCAGATGTAGTACACATGGCTACTTATGCTCCGCTGTTGGCTCACGTAGAAGGCTGGCAGTGGCGTCCAGACTTAATCTGGTTTGACAACCTCCGTTCTGTACGCACCTGTAGCTGGTATGTTCAGTCGCTCTATGGTCACAATGCAGGAACAAATGTAGTTCCTCTGACTATGGATAAAAAACCGGTAAGTGGTCAGGAAGGTCAGAATGGACTTTTCGCCAGTGCCGTATGGGATGAAAATACACAGACCTACATTGTAAAAGTAGCGAACGTGTCTGAAAAAGCACAACCCATCAGTCTGGAATTTAAAGGACTGAAGAAGTCGGTAACTTTAGGAGATGGAAAATGCATCACACTGCATACAGAAAATCCGGATGCCGAAAATACACTCGACAACCCGAATCTTATTACTCCTAAAGAAAGCAGCATTTCAATTGAAGGAAATACGCTCAATACCCAAATAGGTGCCATGACATTTGCTGTCTACAAGTTTAAAAAAGAAAGCAAATAATTCATCGGCTTTTATTGCTAAAAAGGTGCGTCCGGAATTATCCAGACGCACCTTTTTTCGCTCTACTAATAATACATGCACAATCTATATCCCAGATAAAATAAACAAGCACATGCTATAAATAGCATAGCCATTGTAACTGTCAGTGCTTTCTGACGTTCCCGAACACTTAATTCCATTATATGAAGACTTGATTAATTCTGTAACAAAGGACAAAAAAACATATTACAGAACCATGTAGAACACATGACTTTTAAATGAAAATGGAACAGCACATTTTTATGATACAACTACTTATATGAACGAGACTACGAGCTACATTAATTCCCAGTTTCTAAATGTATCTGTCTCGAAGCCTGCAAGGAGATCCCTAATTAGAGTTTGAACTCTGGCAGAATAGTTCAACCTGCTACCTCTGCTTGTAGAATATGGCAACATCCTTGGCCTTTTGGTAAAGAGTATAGCACTTATTCTTTTAAGCCTTATGATCTATCAAGTAGTACATTATCGTCCCCATCCAACTCCTGCTGACGTATACAATTGTCCAAACTATATACCTAAATCATCCCAAAAAAAAAATAAATCCATTCTCTTGGAAATTTAAATTACATATTTTCAAAAATAGGCTTCTAACTTTATAAAATATAAAGCGAAAATAACAAATATATCATTCGTCATTAACCTTAATTTTAATCTGCAAACACATGAAATCTAACCTTGAAAAACTGATTGTCTTATTTTGTATAAAAAGCCATACAAACTTGTCTGGGAAAATAGAAAAAGAAAAATTATTGATTCACTATTTAATGCAGCAGCCCCATTTGAAAATGAAGAATGACGGAAGTATCTGCTGTTCCAGTATGTGATAAATGATGTCCGGATATGAGAATAAAAAAACTATGAAAATAAGAATTCGAGTTATGTTCTTTGTTAAAACACAATCTGAATGAATTCCTATTAATTCATTACAAAAATAAAATGACATTTTTGAATAAATAACATCAAATTAATATTATATGAAAAAATTGATTTGCATCATAACTTCCCTTCTTGTAATTACTTCTGCACTTTCCCAATCTTATAAAGGAGACATCAAGAACATAGTGCTGATTGAAGGACACGTAGCCGATCATGTCATGCACAAACCTATCCCCGGTACGCTGGTTGAACAATTGTCTGAAGACAGCACCGTCATCCAGTCAACCAAGGCAGGGGGAGGCTACAGTGACGGAAGGACCACCATAAAGCTAGCCAGATACCGTCTTATCATGGAAAGAAACAAAAGATACATCCTGCGTTTCTCCAGAGAAGGCTATGAAACCGAATACCTGAATCTAGACCTGACGGATTTGCGCAGCCGGGAGATTGACCGTAAGATGCCGATGATATATTTATGGCGTGCCATGACCGGGAAACTGGATGAGGTAGTAGTAAAGGCCACGAAACTGCTGTTCTACCACAAAGGCGACACGGTGGTATATGATGCCAGTGCCTTCCGCCTGCCCGAAGGTTCCATGCTGGATGCGCTGGTGGAGCAGCTGCCCGGCGCACAACTCAATGACAACGGGGAAATATTCGTGAACGGGAAAAAGGTGAACGAACTACTGCTGAACGGGAAGTCGTTCTTCCGCGGCAACCACCGGATTATGCTGGACAACCTGCCCAATTACATGGTGAGCACCATTCAAGTGTATGACAAACAGAACGAACGAAGTGAGTTCCTAGGGTATGACACCGGAAACAAGAATTTCGTGATGGACGTCAAGCTGAAGAAGCAATACTCCATTGGCTGGATAGGCAATCTAGAAGGCGGAGGAGGAACGGAAGGCCGCTACCGGGGCCGTCTGTTTGCCACCCGTTTCACAGACCACTCTCAAGTATCCTTGTATGCCAATGTCAACAATGTCAATGAAAACCGTAAACCAGGACAAGGCGGGAATTGGTCGCCCGACAAAATCAGCGGAGGAGAAATAGATACCCGTCTGGCTGGACTGAACTATGCTATAGATGACCGGAATCAGCGGTTCAAACTGAGCGGAAACGTGCAGTTCGCCCATACTGACAATGACTTGAACAGCCACACCGACCGTATGAACTTCCTACAAACTGGAAATACCTATGACAGAATACGGACTCTGAACCGAGAGAAGCGCCTGTCACTTTCTACTGACCACCGCCTGTATTTCAAACGTTCACGAGTGGATTTCATGCTCTCCCCCCAGTTCTACTATCAGAAGCATGAAAACAGCGGTAGCTATTCTTCGGCCACAACAGACCGCGAATGGGCCATATATGGAAAAGAACTGCTTGATCAGATTTTCATGCCGGATGCTGGAGACGAATTGCGGGAAATACTGATAAACCGTAACCTGCAAAATCGCAAAGGAAACGGCTCCGACTGGAAAGGAACCTTGAAGGCCAGCTCCAACATCAAGATGAAATATTCGCCTGATGCCCTGAACCTGAGCGCATCCGTAGCCTTTAAGGGTGGCGAAGAAGAACGCTTTGAGCAGAACCGCGTGGACTATTACCGCGGACAATCTGCCGGACAAACGGACTTCCGCAACCATTACTGGAATAACCGCCCCGCAGAAGGATACGACTATAAGCTAAAAGCCGGTTATACGTATAAAAACTGGCTGTGGCCGACCTACACCCTCTACTATCAATACGGACAACAATATGAAACGTCTGGCTCTGCCTTGTACCGTCTAGAGCAACTGGACGGCTGGGGTATGGACGCTTCGCACGACATAGGTTCGTTGCCTTCGGAAGAACTATATCGCAACACGCTGGACGCGGCTAACAGCTACGACAGCCGCCAATGGGAGCGTACACATGAGGTGGGATTTGAACTCAATTGGAGTAAAAAAACTTCCCGAAGCAAATGGTGGGCACAAGTGAGGATCCCTATCACTTTCGGTGAAAGCCACCTGCAGCACCATCAGGCAGAGAAAGACACAGCCTTTACCCGCAAGACAACTTTGCTGAACATGAACAGTACATTCTTTCAGTGGAAAACACCTGACGAGAAACATACACTCACATTCTACTACGACATCCGTTCGCAAGCACCTAAGATGACTTATTTCGTGAATGTGACAAACGATGCAGACCCGCTGAACGTCATGACTGGGAATCCCGGTCTGAAAGATTCGTACCGCTATCAGTATAAACTCGATTACGCACTCCGGAACAAGAAAAAGCAAAGAACCACCTACCTCTCACTATCTTATGCGGATATGCACAATTCAGTGGCAATGGGATATGTGTACGACCATCAGACCGGCATTCGTACGTTCAAGCCGGAAAACGTAAACGGGAACTGGGATGCTTCGGCCCAACTGGACTTCTTTAGTCCGCTAGACAAACAACAGAAAATAAAACTGTCCAGTTCTCTGTCCGGCAATTATTACCATAGTGTAGACCTGGTAGGAACAGATGAGAATCCAGTCGACCGGAGAAGTATTGTCAACACATTCCGGCTGGCAGAGAACTTGAACGTCAAATACCAATCACAGCAGTTTACGGTGAATCTGAACGTCAATGCTGGATGGAACAACAGCCAGAGCAGCAGGAAAGACTTCACGGACATCAATGCGCTCGACCTACACTATGGCCTGGCTCTGCAATGGAAACTTCCCTTCGATTGGCAGTTCAATACTGACCTGACCATGTACACCCGTCGGGGCTATGCGGCAGAAGAAATGAACACGGACGATCTGGTATGGAATGCTCAGCTTACACGACCCCTTTTCAAGAAACGTATCCTGCTGACCGTAGAAGGATTCGATATTCTGAAACAGCTGAACAATGTGACTCGTACGCTGAATGCGCAGGCACGCATGGAAACCTATACAAATGTTATTCCCCGATATCTTATGGTACGTCTTACTTATCGGCTGAATGTGACACCTAAGAAAAAACATTAACAAAGATGAAAAGTATTCTGATAAATAAACCAGAAGAGAAGCTGGTCTCTTGAAAGGAAAAACAGGTTTTGCCATAGCCTTCTATTTACTGGGAAGAAAAAAAGTAATGATGTATATTCTGTGTTTGAAAATGGCGACAATCATAATCGTAAATTTCTGAATAAACAATCCCCTTCTGCATCTACGCACCACACAAAGGTACAAAGATACAGAAGGGGAATAAAAGTACTTCAAGACTTATCTACTTACATCGGTACAATCGTGAATCCCCATTGATACTCCTTATTGGCAGGAATCAGATATTGAGGATCTGGCACGGCACCCCAGCTATCAAATCCTCCTACACCCATCTGTCGCATATCCAAGCACACTTCCACGAAGTCACGAGGAGTAATATCATTAATGTGTGTCTGACGAGGTTTGATATTCTTAGCGGTACTTACATCATGTTTCAACTCTTCTGCATCACGGTTATTCCACTGGTAATCACGCTGAACAGCTTCTTCTCCATCAAAATCTTCTATAGAATTACGGAGTGAGTTAAATTCCAATGTACCATCTGCATACACAGCCAAGCCCTTTCCGTTTTTCTTTTTCAGCATCAGCCAACGTGTATCTGTATGATGTCCGTTTTCTTGTGGACGCACATAAGGGAAATACATTTGTTCAGCTGTCGCCTGATACTCACCTACCAGTGTACCATTATTGCGGTCACAATAATTCTCTTCCGGTCCGCGACCAAAATAAGTAACCTGTTCCATCTCGGCTGGCAAGCGGAAGCGAACACCGATACGCGGAACTACCAGTTTGGAGCTTTCCTTGCGAATCGCTTCGTTCCCAGGAGTGAACGTGGCCATCAATGTAGCTTCTGAAGCTTCTGTCTTCGCAGCTTCCATTTCTGTAGAAGTAAATGTATAATTTGCTTTCACAACTCCTGAAGGATGAATGCGATAAGTCGCAATATACAGATTACCTGCAGCCAACAAGTAGCTGACTTTCAGTACCGCATCTTTTCCATCCATAGTCAATGAAGCGTCCACCACATTGAAGTTCTTGCTGGACTGCTTCCAGATTTGCAGGCGCTTCGGCATCTGGCTTCCATAGTCATTGTCATTCGGAGCACGCCAGAAGTTAGGCTGTATACCAAATCCCTCATGGAAATATTCTGTTCCCTTTACTTTATAAGAAGTTACCAGACCTGTTGATTTGTCAAATACAAAAGCTACGCGCGAAGACTGCACACTCAACAAGTTGCCATTTTTACTGCACTGCAAAGCAGGGCCCTGTACCGAGAATGAACGTGAAGCAGGGTCTATCGGCAAACGGAACTGTTCGTGTGCTATCTCATATCCTTCCGGAATAAGTGGTTCTGGCTCTACCGTAGTCACTGAGAAGTTCACAAAATATTCCGTACCCACTTTAGCTTTCAATCCACTAACATTCACCGCCAACTCTTTCTTTTCCTGAGGAGCTACATCCAGTGAAACTTTTCCACGACGCACCACCTTATCATTTTCCTTCACTTCATACGAAATCATATATTTCTTCAGGTTCGTGAAATAAAAGCGGTTCAGCACATTAAACTTACCGTTTGCCAGGTCTGTAGCTTCAAACGCCACATTCTGGTGCGCATATTTTACCTCACTCATGGCCGGATGAGGATTGCGGTCCGGGTTCACGATACCATTACAGCAGAAGTTGCCGTCACTTGGCATGTTAGTTCCGAAATCACCTCCGTATGCCCAATATTCTCTTCCGTTTTCATCCTTCACTAAAATTCCCTGGTCTACCCAGTCCCAGATATATCCTCCCTGCAGATTAGGATACTGATAGATAGCCTTCCACTGATCCCATAAGCCTCCAGTAGAGTTTCCCATGGCATGTGCATATTCTGAGGGTACTACCGGACGGTCACTTCCTAACCGACCTATTGATTCCAGCCAGGATGCGCTGGGGTATTGCGGCACGTACATATCAGAGTTCCATTCCCACTGCGCACGTTCATAATTTACCGGACGATCCATCAGTCCTTTGTCGGCCTGTTTTACCCACAAATAAGCTTCATAAAAGTTGTAACCGTTTCCAGCCTCATTACCTAACGACCAGAATGTAACCGAAGGATAGTTCTTATTCCGTTCAAACATATTCTCCACACGGTAAAGGTGCGGTTTCAACCATTCCGGATTATTTCCCAAGGTTCCACCCTTACGCAAATCATAATACATTCCGTGGCTTTCAATATTCGCCTCATCGTACACGTAAATGCCATATTCATCACAGAGCTCATAGAAACGACGGTCTTGCGGATAATGACACAAACGTACCGTATTGATATTGTTCCGCTTCATCAACTCCAAGTCCTTACGCATCAGCGCCTCATCTACATAGTGTCCTGTCAACGGATTATGTTCGTGAATATTTACACCCTTCAGTTTTAAAGGCTGCCCATTGATAAACAACACATGGTAATTCTTTCCATTGGTACCTTTCTGATCAATTTCTTTGATTTCAATGCGCCGGAATCCTACATGGTAAGGAATCACTTCGGTCACCTTTCCATTTTCCTTTACAGTCATCAACAGTTTATACAAGTTAGGTGCTTCCGAAGTCCAGGTTTTTACTTCCGCCAATTCCTTGCTGAATGATACGGTACCTTCTTTACCAGCAAGTACATCTACAGTTTCCTCACCATTGGCTACTACCTTTCCGTTATTATCGAGCAACTCATATCGAATACTCAACCCAGCCGTATTGGCACGATGATTCTTCAGCTCCATATCCAAACGGAAAATACCGTTACGGTACGAATCATCCAAAGTAGACACAATCCGGAAATCCTGTACTGAAGCTTTCGGCTGTGAATAAAGGAATACGTCACGTTCTATACCGCTGATACGCCAAAAATCCTGACATTCCAAATAAGAGCCTGTACTCCAACGGAAGATTTTTAAGGTCAATACATTATTACCTTCCTTCAGATAATCATTTATCAGGTATTCAGCCGGATTCTTGGAGTCCTCATTATAACCGACTTCCTTTCCGTTCAGATACACATAACATCCTGATTTTGCTCCGGCAATGTGAAGGTAAATATCACGGTCCTTCCATTCTGAAGGTACGGTAATATCACGCCGGTACACTCCCACTGGATTCTTCTCCGGCAACAACGGAGGTTGAGGGTTACGAGGTTGAAATTCATATCCGTGATTCGTATAAATTGCTGTACCGAATCCTTGCACTTCCCAGTTTCCCGGCACCTTAATATCGTGCCACCCCTCAGTACTCACTTCCGGAGAAGTAATGTCTGCAGGAAGGTTCAGATACGAATCCGTATAATAAAATTTCCACGTGCCATTCAACAACTCATAATAAGGGCTGTTTTCGTATTTTCCAGTCAGGGCCTGAGTCTTGTCGGCATAAGTCATAAAAGCCGACCTCGGTGCCTCCCGGTTTACCGATACAGTCTGAATATCCTTCCAATAAGGCAAGGATACATTTTCTGCATACAACTGTTGGGGAATCCCGCTAATCGTCAGTACTCCCGTCAATGAACAGCAAATAGTTTTGATTGCTTTAGTAAGAGTTTTTTCCATCTTTCCTTTTTAAGGTTAATTATTTCTGGCACGCAAGTTAGGAAGAAATTTTTATATTTCGTCCTAACTCCTTTATGAATTTTATTTTCTTAAAAAAAGAAAGCCCGCCACCAAGCCACAGGCTCGATGACGGGTTCCCAATATATAGTCAGACTTACATTTTATTTTAATACCATACTACCGGCTCATCTCCCATCAGGAACTTCAATTCGCCACCTTTCATAATATCAGCATATTCAATCCAAGGTTTCTTATATTCAGCTCCATTAAGGACAATACCTTGTATGTAATTATTCTGCTGGCCTTTATTTTCACGTTCTATAACGAACTTGCCACCAGGAACAGCAATTTCTACCTTATCAAAGTTCGGATAACCAAATACAAACTTGCCACCGGCAGGTTCTACCTGATAGAATCCGAAAGAAGAAAGGATATACCAAGCCGACATCTGTCCTACATCCTCATTACCTGACAAACCATCCGGCTGGTCTGTATACATTGTATGCAGAATCTCCTTGATTCTATCGGCTGTCTTCCAAGGCTGTCCTACAAGTGTGTATAGGTAAACCGTATGATGACTCGGTTCGTTACCATGAGCATACTGACCAATCAATCCGCTAATATCCGGAGAAGAAGCATCTCCCATATCACCGTTTGCCAAGAACAAAGAATCCAGTTTGTTCACAAACGCTTCCTTACCGCCGAAGCATTCCACCAGTCCTTCTACATCATGAGGAACCAGCCATGTGTACTGCCATGCATTTCCTTCACAATAGTCGTCTTCTCTGTGAGAAGATGCATAAGGACTAAACGGAGTACGCCAGGAACCGTCGAGCATCTTTCCTCTCATGAATCCCGTAGAAGCATCAAAATAATTCTTGTATGATTTGCTACGTTTCAGGAAATATTCATAATCTTCCTGCTTACCAAGTTTCTGAGCGGCCTGTGCCACTGCCCAGTCTGCAATAGCATATTCCATATCATACGCAATGGCTTCCGTCATCTTGTCTGCTGGAATAAACCCGTATTCAATACGGTGTTCCATTCCACGTTCAGGCAACATAGAAGATTCTTTCAGTGCCTTGAATGCCAATTCTGCATCAAATCCTTTGATGTCCTTCAAGATGGCATCTGCCACCACCGGTACCCCCGGATTACCTACCATACAGTTGGTTTCACACCCCATCAGATGCCATACCGGAAGTTTTCCCTGCTGCTGATGGATGTGAAGCATGGTATTGATAATGTCACTCATCTTTTCAGGATGCAGAATTGTCATCAACGGCTGTGCCGCACGATAGGTATCCCACAGTGAGAATGTAGTGTAATTTACAAAACCTTCGCCCTTGTGCATCTGCTTATCGGCTCCATAATAATCACCGTTCACATCACAGAATTCAGACGGAGCAAACAAGGTGTGATACAGACTTGTATAGAAAATCTTCTTTGAAGCCTCATCTGTGGTATACACTTTTACCTTATTCAATTCCTTATTCCAGGCAGCCTTAGCATCTGCAATCGTCTTCTCAAAGTCCCAACCACTCAGCTCTGTCTGCATATTCAGTTGTGCACCTTCTTCTGAAGTAGGAGACAATGCCACCTTCATATACACCGGTTCCTGGTTTCCCGCAGCAAAGTTGACTCTGGCAAACAGTTGTGCACCTTTTGCCATGTTACCTTCCTTCACAGAGTCGTTGACAATAAATTCTACGTTATCAAACTTACGTGAGAATTCTGCACGGAAAAATACACGCTGGTCGTCGGCCCATCCCTTTGAATAGCGATAACCGCTCACGGTGCTGTCGTTTACCACCCGTATCACGGCTTCTGTGGTTTTATCCCAGCAACCACCGTTTACCATATCAAATACAATAGCCGGACTTTCATTTCCTAGGAAGGTATATTTATGGAAGCCCACACGCTTGGTAGCTGTCAATTCCACATCCACATTGTATCTTGACAGGTGAGTACGATAGTAACCCGGAGTCACAACTTCTTTCGAGCGGTCTGAGTAAGACCATAATCCCGTTTCATACGATGAAGCATCCCCTCTTGAATAAGTCACTTCTCCTACTACCGGCATTACATTGATGTCATGCAAGTCGCCTATACCGGTTCCACTCAAATGTGTATGTGGAAATCCTATCACCGTAGAGTCTGATACATGATACCCCGATACCCAGTCCCATGACTGAGGAATGCTTGTCGGACCCAGCTGAATAAATCCGTAAGGCACATTGGCACCATAAAACACATGTCCATGTCCGCCAGTACCAATACGAGGGTCTACAAACTGCGTCAAATCTTCCATCTCCTGCCCTTTCTGGCTACTTCCACAAGAAGCCAGACACAAGGACAAAACCGGAACAAACAATAATGATTTCTTATTCATGGTTTTAAATTTAATATATGAAGGTTCTTATTTCTCATCCACTGAAAACGAGTAAGGAGCATCTTCTGCAGCTATACCTCTGTTTTCGTTCGGCAAGTTACTCATTTCTATTTGTATTTTCGCTCCATTCATCAAATCTTCATGTGAAAAATAGTTATGAGTATAAGATTTTCCATTCAATTTTATCTCTTTGATATACAAATTCTCCTCACTGTTCAACGGAGCTTCAATCGTTACGTCCTTTCCATTTTCCAGATGAATAGTCGCTTTCTTAAACAAAGGAGCACCTACCACATATTCATTGCTTCCCGGACATACCGGATAGAATCCCAATGCTGTAAATACATACCATGCAGAAGTCTGTCCATTGTCCTCGTCACCACAATATCCATCCGGAGTCGGTGTATACATCTTGTTCATCACCTGACGTAACCAGTACTGCGCTTTCCACGGCTGTTTGGCATAATTGTACAGATAAATCATGTGCTGAATAGGCTGGTTCCCATGTGCATAGTTACCCATGTTCATCACAGTCATCTCACGAATCTCATGAATTACAAAACCATAATAGCTGTCATCGAATACAGGCGGTACAGAGAATACAGAATCAAGCATAGACACAAAAGCCTTGTCTCCTCCCATCAGGTCAATCAGTCCCTGAGGGTCATGGAATACCGACCAGGTGTAGTGCCAGCTGTTTCCTTCAGTGAAGGCATCCCCCCATTTCAACGGAGAGAAAGGCTTCATGAATTCACCGTTTTCCTTCTTGCCTCTCATCAGTTTGGTTTCCGAATCAAACAGATTCTTATAGTTCATGGCACGTTCTGCAAAAAGCTTGATTTCCTTTTTCGGGCGCTTCAGCTCTTTAGCAAGTTTATAGATGCACCAGTCATCATACGCATATTCCAGTGTACGGGCTGCATTCTCGTGTATCTTCACATCACAAGGCACATAACCTAATTTATTATAATATTCATATCCCAAACGTCCGGTAGAAGATACCTCCGGATGCACGTTCTTTGTTCCATGGAGCAATCCTTCATACAATGTCTTCAGGTCGTCCACCTTTACACCTTTCATATAAGCATCAACTAACACAGAAGCAGAATTGTTGCCCACCATACATCCGCGGTGTCCGGGACTAGCCCATTCAGGGAAGAATCCACTTTCTTTGTAAGTATTGACAAGTCCTTCCTGTATCTCTTTATTAACTGACGGATAAGCCAAATTCAACAAGGGAAAAAGACATCTGAATGTATCCCAGAAACCTGTATCTGTGTACATGTATCCCGGAAGTACCTGTCCGTTATAAGGACTGTAATGCACTACCTGTCCGTTGGCATCTATCTCATAGAACTTACGAGGGAACAGCAATGAACGGTACAAGCAAGAATAGAACATACGATACTGGTCAAGGTTACCACCTTCTACCTCTATTCTGCCCAACGCTTCATTCCAAGCTGTCTTACCTTTTTCTACCAACACATCAAAACTATCATTGCCCAACTCCTTCAGATTTTCTAAAGCCTGTGCCTGACTGATGAAAGAAGAAGCCACTCTGGCGTGTACCTTTTCACCTTTTCGAGTAGCGAAGCCAATAATAGCTCCTGCATGATTTGCCTCCTGTTCAGCTTTATCCACAAAGATACAGCTGTCGGCCACCGTAGCCTTATATGTAAAAGGCTTGTCAAATTCAATTACAAAATAGTTCTTGAAGTTATCAGGCACACCACCGCTGTTTTTGGTAGAATAACCGATAATACGGTTATTTTCCGCATCAATCTTCACATAAGAGCCCTTGTCAAACGCATCAATCACTACGTAAGAATGCTCATTTTCAGGGAAAGTAAAACGGAACAGGGCAGCCCGTTCAGTCGGGACCAGCTCTGTCACTACATCATGTTCTGCCAGATACACCTTATAATAATATGCCTTTGCTTCTTCACCTTTATGCGAGAACCAGCTGGCACGTTTATTTTCATCAAACACCGGCTCTCCTACCACCGGCATAATAGAAAACTGACCGTAGTCATTAATCCACGGGCTGGGCTGATGGGTCTGCTTAAACCCTCTGATTTTAGTCGCAGTATACATATACTGCCATCCGTCTCCCATTTTTCCGGTCTGAGGTGTCCAGAAGTTCATACCCCACGGACGTGCAATAGCCGGATACGTATTTCCGGAAGAAAACTCATAAGTAGACTGTGTACCAATTAGCGGATTCACATAGTCTGCATAATTCGTAGCCTTACCGTGAAGGGCAAAGCACATTATCATGATTAACAATACTAATTTCTTCATCATAAATTCCTAGTTTAAAATTTTTAATTAATACCATATATGCCCAGGCTCATTACACATCTCCAGTTCCAATGTCGCACCTGACAGAATCTGTTCATGCGTAATAAAACTCTGATGATAATCCTTGCCATCCAATTTCACAGCACGTATGTACCTATTTTCTTTGTCAAGATTCTTCGCAAGCACAGTAAACACTTTGCCATTTGCCAACTGCAATTCAACCTTTTTAAATTTTGGTTTTACTATTTCATACTCACCGGAAACAGGATTTACAGGATAAAAGCCCATGGCACTGAATACATACCATGCCGACATCTGTCCGCAGTCTTCATTTCCACACAAACCAGCCGGGGTATTCAGATACAGTTCATCCATAATCTGCGACACATATTGCTGCGTTTTCCAGGGCTGATTTACCTTATTATACAGATAGGCCACATGATGGCTCGGCTCATTTCCGTGTGCATACTGTCCAATCATACCCGTACTGAAAATAGGCAACTCGTGGTCATCCGTCGGGTGATATGTAAACATGCTGTCAAGCTTCTCTCTAAAACGCTCCTTTCCTCCCACCAGGCTCACAAGACCATCCACATCATGCTGTACAGACCAGAAATAATGCCATGCATTGCTTTCACAAATATGTGGCGTATATTCCTCAGCATGGAAGTCCTTGATAAAATTACCTTTATCATCTTTGGGCTGCATAAAGGAAGTAGCCGGATTATACACATTACGGTAATTCTGCGAACGAGCATAGAAAGTATCCGCAATATCCTTCCGCCCCATCTTGGCAGCCATTTCAGCTATACAAAAATCATCGAACGCATATTCCAGTGTTCTCGACAACGACCAGTTTTCAGAATTATATTCGTCTGTGACATTATAAGGGATATATCCCTTCTGCTTATAAAAGCCAATGCCTCTGTATTCATCAATATTCGCAGTAGCTACACAAGCTTCCAATGCCTTTTCAGCATCAAAATCACCGATACCCTTCAAATACGCATCCACAATAACTGGTACCGCATGATAACCAATCATCATGTCTGTTTCACTTCCATAGAAGTTCCATACCGGCAAACGGCCGTTCTGCTCATAGAATGCCAAGAATGACTTAATCATGTCATTAGTCCGTTCCGGCTGCGTATAAGTAAACAGCGGATGTGAGGCACGAAACGTATCCCAAAGAGAGAACGTACTGTAATTGGTCCAGTTCTCCGCCTGATGCACCTTCTGATCCGGTCCGTAATATTGTCCGTCGACATCCGAATAAATGGTAGGAGCCAGCATACTATGATAAAGTGCCGTATAGAACACGGTCTTGTCATCCTTGTCTTCCGACTCTACCTTTATCTTCGACAATTCCTTATTCCATGTTTCCTTAGCCAGCAACCGATACTTTTCAAAATTGTTTTCCGGAACTTCTGCCTGCAGGTTCTTGGCCGCACCTTCCATACTCACTCCCGAAATGGCGGTAGAAACAATTATCTGCTCATCCTTTTTCGTCGAGAAATCAAACCGGGCAATGTATGCAGTACCCATAGGAAGATTGTCCTTCAAGATAGGAGTCGTATCCATTTGTACATTCTCAAAAGGAACAGAGAAACGAGTCTGGAAGAACACCTTCTGCTTTCTGGCCCAACCATCCGAAAAACGATATCCACGGATAGTCACAGAGTCTACTACCTCCACATAACTATCCTGTGTGGCATCCCAGTTCATTGCTTTTTTCAGATTCAGGATAATGGCCGATTTCGCTTCCGGGAAAGTATAGCGTTGAATTCCGCAACGTGCCGTTGCCGTCAGTTCCACATTGATTCCATAATCATCCAAGAAGACCTGATAATATCCGGCAGATGCACTTTCCTTCTCATGCGAAAACTTGGAATGTATCCCCAGAGGGGCTTCTGCTTCTACGTATGGCAGGGTTACAGGCATAAAAGAAATATCATACAAATCGCCTGCTCCTGTTCCTGAAAGATGCGTATGGCTAAACCCGGCAATGGTACTGTCCGGATAGTAATAGCCTGCAATTCTATCCCATCCCGGAAGCCCGTTGTCCGGACTCAATTGAACCATGCCAAAAGGAACTTGTGCACCCGGATAAGTATTTCCGGTAAAGTCCGTCCCAATGAAAGGATTCACATACTGTGTCAAATCTTCTTCCACATGAGTAACAGGAGTAGAACAAGCCCATGTAAGACCAGCCAAACCAATAAAAGCCCAAAGTGAATTTTTCATGTTATTATAATAGCTAAAAGATACTGCAACCCCGCAGTGACTAAAGTTAAGAAAAATAATGATTAAAAAAGCCGTTTTAGCCATATTAATGTATATCAAACCAATACCAACAGGCTAAAACGGCTTTCTTTATTCATTTATTAAAGGTAATTATCTGAAGTTTTTCGGCGTATGCCATTTGCCGCTGTCATCCATCGTGTCAGCTACATCCCACCAAACTCTTGTACCTTGGGTATAATCTGGTTTCAACGGATTACGTGACTCACTATTTGGATAACTAATACGCTTAATCAGTTTCGTATTTTCTACTTCACCGTTAGAGTTATTACCATAACGCGGCAACAGCAAATAGCGAGGATAATCAGTACGACGTACCTCTGCCCAGCCTTCATTACCATTAGGATATACAGCTAACCACTTCTGCGTAATAATCTGTTCAAGCTGTTCTTCGTCAGAACCGCTAGTGAAAGCTTTCATACCTGCCAAGTGATTAATGTAATTATCAATCTTCTGCTGACCTTCGGCATCTGCATCAATTTCATAATAGTTCATTGAAGCACGAATACCCTCTTCATAATATTTTTTGGCGTCAGTTTTAGGCAGTCCAGCCCAGCCACGCAAAGCAGCTTCAGCCTTCAGGAAGAGGCTTTCAGAATAGCCCATCCATACAATTTCACGAGCTAAGTTCCACCATACTTTACGGTTCATAACATCTGTACGCTGATCTACACGCATCGGAGAATAAACTGTAGTATATTTAGAACCAACCTCTGTTACTCCATTACGGTAACCACCAAATTCTTTATCTGATTCATGAATACCATCTTTCGCATTCAAATCATCCAAAGATGTAGGACGGAACCATAACACTTCACAACGGGGGTCAAGATAACAATTTGCTTCTTTTTCATTAAACTTCTGGTTATCCAGGCCCACTACTGTACCTTCTTCAGCACCTTGTGACACCTTAGCCACAAAACCATCAGCCGATGAGTCAATACCATCCTTTAACGCCTGGTTCTTGTATGCCCATTCCATTTCCTTAGGCAAAACTACACTGGCACCCCAACCGTACATCAAGGCAAAAATATTCTCATTACCGCCGGTTACAAACTGACGTTTAGGAATCAGTTTCATATTGTCTTCCTGTCCCTGCATCAAGCCAGCAGGATCTGTCAATGCCTTCTCACCCTGTTCCTTAGCCAACGCTGGATTTACATTTGACACACGCAAGGCAAGACGCAGACGCAGTGTATTCGCAAAACGAAGCCATTTATTTACATCACCTTTGTACACACGGTCATCCGTATCACTGAACTTATACTGAGCACCAGCTGGAGGATTATGCAAACCTGTGATAGCCTGATCAAGTATCTGGAATATTAAACCATATACTTCCTCTTGTGAACTGTATTCCACATTTTCTTCAGGAGGAATCATACCTTTTACATAATACTTAATTGGAATATCTCCATAAGTATCAGTCTGAGCAGACATCAAGAAAGCATAGTAGATACGTGTAATGTGGAATGCATTGTGATAATATTCTCTATTACAGAACCAAAAAGTCTTAATCAACTGGCTATATTCTGAGATGGTACGGTCATCATAGAAATGACGCCAACGAGATGCTGACCAAGCATCGTTATACGCATAAGCCGGAGCATTATTCAAAAAACCGTTTGATCCACTATAAGCTGCATACACATCATGTGTCAGGTTAGTAGCAGTCTGATAATCATTGTATAACCCTTCATACATGAAGTTAAAGAAAGTTGCACCTACCGCACTTTCTGTAGCTTGTAAACTCTTTAACGCATTTTCCGACAAAGTATAGTCGATATCAATGCCGTCAGCCGTACCTCCTATCACTGTAGGATCATAAACCGGAGCATACGGATTGGTATTCATTTCTTCAAAGTCATGACAGCCTGTAAGTGCTAACAACGAACACAAGGCGACAGATTTATATATATTGAATTTCATAACTCTATACTATTTTTTTAAGATTAAAAACCTAAACTAACAGACAAACCAAAGGTACGAGTATAAGGCAGAGCCGCATAATCAATAGCCTGTGAGAACATAGTTGTATCGTAACCACCTTCAGGACTTGTACCCGGTGTATGCTTCAACAGATAACACAAGTTACGTGCTACAAATGAAACGTTCAGTGAAGTCAACGGGGTCTTTTTCAGCATCTTTGACGGGAATGAATAACCCAATGACAATTCTTTCAACTTAATAAATGAAGCATCATACAGGAAGTCTTCAGCCAACAACGCACCATAGTACTGGCTAGCTGTAATCTTCGTGGTATTAGGCTGACCATTTTCAGTCACACCAGGGAATACCATCATATAATTATCAGCTTCTCCACGATTTTCCGTACGCTTAGCCAAACCTCTACCGGTAGCCATCATTTCTGAGTAAGAGAAGATATCACCACCAAATTTCATATCAAACATAGCAGAAAGAGTTACACCTTTATAAGTGAAAGTAGGTGATACAGACATGGTCAGGTCAGGCTGAATGTTACCAATCGGGTTAGCTACATATTCAGCTTCATCAGTCACAGTCATCGGCATACCGTCGGCACCGATTATAATATCACCGTTATCATTGCGTTTGTACAAAGTAGTTGCATAAATCTCACCCAGTTTTTCACCAGCACGAGCACCAACCTTAACAGGGAAGTTGCCATCACCGTTAAAGAACATATAGTTCACATTAGATTCAGGAGCCAGTTCTTTAACAGTAGAAACATTGTGCGCCATGTTCACATTCAAATCAAATGTGAAGTCCTTAGTATCTACAATGGTAGAATACAACATCAATTCAACACCCTGGTTCGAAATCAAACCGGCATTAACCCACTGTCCACCACTCCAAGGAGCTGCAGCAGGCACCTTCATAATCTGGTTCTTAGTCTTGCTGTAATAATAAGTAAAGTCAAACCCGAAACGATTATCAAAGAACTTCATATCCAAACCAGCTTCGTATGAAGTAGCAATTTCCGGCTTCAAATTATCGTTCAACTTCACATTACTCTTATCAGGAGTCAAGATGCCATTATCAAACTTATAAGCATAAGTATTGTACAACTGATACGGTTCTGTATCCTTACCTACCTGTGCAGCAGACAGACGCAACTTAGCAAAAGTTACCCATGAAGGTAAAGATTTGTCGATAGACTTCATGAAATCAGAAATAACAAAACTTAAGTTAGCAGAAGGATAGAAGAATGAATTATTCTGCTTAGGCAATGTAGATGACCAGTCATTACGAGCAGTAAGGTCTAATGACAAATATTCCTTCCACGCCATCTGTACAGAACCAAATACAGAATTCATGGCACGTTCCTTACCTGTTTCAGCAGCTGTACGCAACAGGTTAGCCGCATTGAACATCCATTCACCCTTAGTCAACATGTTACCTACACCGGCACTCAAAGACTCGAACTTCTGATACATGAAGTTAGAACCCAGCGTAAAGCCAAGGCGGAAGTTTTCAGTCAACTGACGGTCACCCATCAAAATAAATTCAGCATTTGATTCGAAGAAGTTTTCTTCGCCACGATCCATCTTGTCATCAGTGATAGCACTAGGAACCGTTTCATTATTATACGCATCACCTGCATTGGTATTCTGAACACGCGTACGGTAATAATCGAAGGCATACTTAGCAGATAAATGCAACCAGTCAGTAAAGTTAATCTTAGTGCTATAATAACCAAATGCACGCCAGCGTTCGTCAGAATTATGACGCTGATGCAATACATAATATGGGTTACGGATTTCAGCACTCGGTCCATACCAGTTCACATGTACGGCATCTTCAGTTGAATACTGTTTCAAATCATCCAAACGTACATTGTGAGGAATACCCATCAACTGATTGATAGCACCGTATGTACCATATTCAGGACGATCCTCTGCTTTGGTACGTGACAATGAAATCTTTCCGTCGATTGACATCCATTTATTCAATTCTGTACCAGCATTCAAGTCGATATTTATACGATTCAACTTTTCATTCGGGAACACACCCTTGTTATCCGATGCACCGAACGAAGCACGGAAATGTGATGTTTCAGTACCGTTGCTAATAGACACATTGTGATTCTGTGAGAAACCAGTATCAAAATAATCCTTCAACTTATTGCCATATTTTGAATAAGCATATGTCTCACCATTCCAAGCTTCAAATGGGCTTCCATCCAATACGGGTCCCCAGCTACCTGATGTTTCTTTGGTATAGCTAGCACCACCATTGGCACCAATCTGTCCCTGGCCATAACGTTCCTGCTGCTCTAATGTTTCGGCTACGCTACTCCATGTAAAGTTACCAGTATAGCGGATACCAAAACCATCTTTCTTGGAACCTTTCTTCGTTGTAACCAAAATTACACCGTTACCAGCACGTGAACCATACAATGCTGCGGCATTCGGGCCTTTCAAAACTGAAATACTCTCAATGTCATCCGGATTAATATCCATTGCAGAGCCACCACGGTCTACACCACCATAGAAACTAGCATCAGATGTGTTGTTGTCGCTAAAAGGAACACCATCCACAATCCACAGCGGCTGGTTGTTATCGCTCAATGAAGAGTTACCACGAATGGTAATCTTAGTAGAACCACCCAAACCTGTAGCAGAGGTATTCATCTGCAAACCGGCTACTTTACCCTGTAAAGCACTGGTTACAGAAGGGTCACCTGTCTTGTTCAACTCATCACTCTTCAGTTCCTGCACAGCGTATCCCAGCATTTTTTTCTCACGCTTGATACCCAAAGCAGTAACTACGACTTCATCCAATACCTCTGTATCTTCGTGCATGGTCAGGTCAATTACCTCTTTGCCTTCCACCTTCATTTCTATACTCTTATAACCGATATAAGAGAATTGAAGTACCGCATTTCCAGGTACGCTCAATGAATAATTTCCGTCATAGTCAGTAATACTTCCGTTGGTGGTTCCTTTTTCCATGATAGTCACACCAATCAGCGGTTCACCCGTCGCATCTATTATACGTCCGGTAATTGTTTTTTTTGTTGTTTCCTGTGCAGGAGACTTCTTTACTGTAGAATTATCCATAGACAGATAAACGACTTTATCGTCTATCTTATAAGAAATGTTTTTTCCACTCAACGCCTTGCTCAACACTTCCTGCAAAGAAGAGTCATTCATATTCAAAGATTCAAGTTGAACAGAAGCAAGCTTGTCATCATAAAAGAACTGATAATCCGACTGCGCCTGAATTTCTTTAATCACACTTCCCAAACTTGGATTAGCCAATGAAAGATTAAACTGCGCCGAGACCAATTGAAATGGAGCTGCCGACAAGCCTAGAAAAACCAATGTCCTGAGATATTTTCCTGGACATAAGGATTGCATTTTCCCTTCTAAAAATAAATTTTTCTTAAGGTTAAACATAATCTTGTTATTTTAAAATTATTACTACAATTTTCAATAGTACTTATATAACAGCTATCCAAATAAAAACACTTACTTTATTTCATTTATTTTTTCAAGAAACATAAAAAAAACGGCAAACATATTATAAAAATATATTTGCCGAATCGGATTTTACTCCACAGGTTCAATCAAAACCTTATCACTCTCTATCTTATATTTTATCGGTATACTATTTTGCAAAGTTTTTATTACATCTTCAAGCTCTTGCTTTTTCTCTATCATGCCCGAATAAGTATGTTCCAGGTCAATATCCTTACGAACCTCTATCTTAACATGATATAAATCCTCCAGCACTTTTGCAATATCCTGAATTGTCGCATTCTGAAATGGCACCATGTTGTTCCGCCAGATTCCATCCATAATTGAATTGGTTTCTTTCACCACCATCTTATGGTTATTCTTTTCTACAATGGCTTTCTGACCTGGAAGCAAAACGATTTTTGAATCATCATTAGCAGATTCCACAAGCACTTCTCCTTCAATAAGCGACGTTTCGGCTACGGTATCCCTGGCATAACTCTTCATATTAAAAATCGTACCATGCACTACCACCGTCATCAGCTTACTCTCTACCGTGAACTTATGCTTGCCTGTCTGACGGGCTACTTGAAAATAAGCTTCCCCATCCAGTCTGACTTTCCGGTTGTCTTTCGTAAAAGTTTTCGGATATTCAAACACACTCCCTTTATTCAACCAGACTTTTGTCCCATCTGCCAGTTCAATCTTTCTTATCTTACTGTCCGCGTAAACTTTTATCATGTCCTCGCTTGTCAGCCCTTTAAAGGACAGCCACCCTATAAGCACCAGAACCAGCACGGCCGCCGCATATCGGGTCCACATAAAGAGATGCCTTATCTGCTTTTTCTCTTTCTTATGCAAAGACATAGATACCTCGGCAGGCTGCACTACCGATTTCAGCCGTTGCATGGCTGCATTTATTTTATCTTCCTCATTGTATTTCCACTTTCCCAGATGATATAACTCCTCTATGGAAAACAGATACTTTTTGTTGTCGGGCGAAGCACTGATATATTCATTCAGCGCCTTCATATCTTCAGCGGTTGCAATTCCCTGAAGATACCTCCATATAATATCATCACTAATGTTACTCATATACACCTAAAAAACAAATTAATAATAAAAGCAGATGACTGAGCTTTACACGCAGTATCTTCAAAGCCTTATACATATGGGCTTCTACTGTTCTCAGGGAAATACCAAGTATGTCGGCAATTTCCTTATTCTTCATATCGTAGAGATAACTCATCTTAAAGACTTTCCGACTTTGGTCTGGCAAGTCGTTTATGGCAGACAGAATTTCTTTTTTCATCTCCAGATTTTCCATTCGTGCCATCACGTCAGAATTCTCATAATTATAATAAGCTATTTTCTGAGCAAAGAATTCTTTTTCTTCCGCCGTATAACTATCCACTACCGATTTATGCTTCAGAAAGTTGATGGATCTAGTATAAACAGACCGATATAAAAAAGACTTGATGTGATCGTCAAAATCAATCTTGCTTTTGTTATTCCACAACTCAACAAATACATCTTGAACAATATCTTCCGCATCATCCTCACCTACCAGACGAGTTGCATAAAACAACAACGCAGAATAATGTTGTTTAAACAAGTCATAATATATTGTTTCAAAATTGTTTACAGACATAAGTGATCAGATTTGGTATTTATCACAAAGATAAATTTTAAAATCGATTTCAACAACTTTTATATAAAGTCATCCACTCATATCTGTTTTAAGCAATTATGCCGACAAGGATGTCAAAGATCTATCTTTATTTTCCCGAAAACAATCTTTTACCTATAATTCCTTTATACTAATAGCTACCCCACCACTGGGTGCCAGTTCCTGTCTGAGTTTAGTCTTATGACTTATCGTCCGTGTCTCTATCACATATTCTTTCGGATTTGTCCGCCAATCGGCTTTCTTACCGTCTGCATAAATAACGGCCTGATACTTCTTTCCTTTCGGCAGGAAGCTGAAATCAATAAGGGCTTCACGGCTGTTTTCATCCGTAATACCTCCTACATACCATTCATTTTTTCCTTTGGCCTTACGGGCAATTGTGATGTAATCTCCCGGTTCAGCTTCTAATATATAAGTACGGTCCCAATCAACCGCCACGTCCTTAATAAACTGAAACGCATCCGGATATTTCTCATAATTCTGATACAAATCGGCTGCCATCTGAAGCGGACTATACATCGTGACATACAGAGCAAGCTGTTTCACCAGTGTAGTACCCAGCTTTGCCTTGTTACTGCCATACACCGACAAATCTCCTTCAAAAATACCGGGAGTATAATCCATCGGACCTCCCATCAGACGAGTAAACGGAAGAATGGTCTGGTGGTCCGGACGAATGCCGTTGAACGATTCAAACTCCGTCCCTCGCGCCGACTCCTGCGCAATCCAGTTGGGATAGGTACGGCATAAGCCGGTCGGACGAACCGCTTCGTGCGAATTGACCATAATCTTATACTGAGCCGCCTTTTCTGCTACACGGTTGTAATGGTTCACCATCCACTGTCCGTCGTGATGCTCACTACGTGGAATAATCGGGCCTACATATCCGGTTTTCACCGCATCATATCCGTTGTCTTTCATGAAACGGAACGCATCATCCATCTGACGCTCATAATCTGCCACAGACGAAGTAGTTTCATGATGCATGATAATCTTTACCCCTTTGGAAGCCGCATACGCCTGTAACTCCTTCACGTCAAAATCAGGATAAGGAGTAGTAAAGCTATAGATAAACTCTTTGGCATACGCATAGTTATCTTCCCATCCTTCATTCCATCCTTCCACCAGTACGGCATCAAATCCGTGTTTGGCTGCAAAGTCGATGTATTCTTTCACATGAGCTGTGTTGGCTCCATGATGTCCGTTAGGTTTCAGTTGCTTGTAATCAGTCTGTCCAATCACAACATCCTGCGTATCGGTATAGGCCCATGTAGAGCCTCCTCCCGTGAAGTATTCCCACCACACACCAACGTATTTAGTCGGCTTTATCCAGGAAGTATCTTCTATCTTACACGGCTCATTCAGATTCAGAATCAGGTTGGAAGCCAGAATATCACGGGCGTCGTCGCTCACAATAATCGTACGCCACGGAGTCACACTTCCAGTCTGAATGTATCCCTTATTTCCATTCTTATCGGGCGTCAAGTGTGCACTCATAAGGTAAGTCTCTGCATCCAGGTTCAAATGCATGGCCGGATAATTTACCAGTGCTGCTTCATGAATATTGATATACAGTCCGTTATCCGACTTCAGCATCAGCGGAGTCTGTACAGCCAAATTCGGAGTCGGTGATTTACAAGCCAAAGGCTCATTACGGGCCTCATCAATTAAAAGAGGTACTTCCGAAAGGCGGGAGGTAGTTATCTGAAATTCATTGGTATCGTAATCAGCCGGAATCCAGAAGGCTTTATGATTGCCAGCCAGCTGGAATTCTGTCAGTTCTTCTTTCAGAGTAAAATGACGCAGATTACTTTGCACGGGGAATTCATAACGGAATCCCAGTCCGTCATTAAATAACCGGAAGCGGATATTCAAGAGTCTGCCGGATTTTTCTTGTTTCAATGCCACCCACAACTCCTTGTGATGATCGCTAATCTCACTGTTCTGCCCCCACACCGTATTCCAGACCGTATTGCAACTATCTATCTTCGTTTCCACCACACTAAAGTTACGGTCAAAAGCAATCGAAGGACTTATCTGAAAGCCCATTTTGCTTTCGTTTATCACTTCTTTTTCTTTGTACATTAACGAATAGACTGGTTTGCCTTCGTCGGATAGATGAAACTGCATTTTAAGGTTCCCGTCGGGCGAAGTCAATGTCTGCGCATTTACAGCCACAGATGCCGCCAGTAACCCAAGCCATACAAAAATCATTCTCATCGCTGTATGTTTTTATGTTAGTTGTATTTATTTATCCTAAGTATTATTATAACAATCACACGCGCAAAAACACTTACTGTACCATTATAAAATAAGAATAAAATTTGACTTTTTCTGCTACGCATTACAACATCACACAGCTATATTTCGAAATCCTGCTGACATCAAGTCCACAACGTTCTTTTATATTCTATGTTTCTCGGGGCAAAAACCTAGATTTCCCATCAGAAAAACGAAGGTTTCTGCCCCAAGAGACATAAGGTTTACAAACGGGAGACATACAATCCATGCCCGCATTATAAGAAGGACCTCAGGCGACTTTTTATTTTAACGTTACGACACCCGACATAATTAATTCTCCAACCTATAAACATATAGCTGGTCCAATACCACACCTTCATCTAATGCCTGTATAGTAATTCGATGTCTTTGATTACCCCGTAAAGGAAACTTCAAACGAAGTATTGCCTGATTCGACAAGACATTCTGTTTCCACTCTTCACTACGGCCATAAGTACGATAAGACACAGGAAGCGACTGTACCTCATCTAAAGAAACTTGCACGCGCAATTCATTTCCAACCACTGGATGTGCCGGAAGAAGACGGAGTTCCACTTCTACCGAGTCTGCCAGACATCCGTCAAAGTGAAACATCACTGAGGAGTCTTTTGAGATACCAGCTGCCATACCTTCGTAGCCCAATCCCTCGCACGGCAAAAGATTACCTTCCATGGCCTCCAGGCCATTCCATTTAAAGAGATAGGAGCGAGCGGATTTCAAAGAATCAGTAGCCGTACTTTTCGGAATCCGTTGATATACGGACAAATTACGGGGTTTATAATCCATAAAACCTTGCCATTTCCCCTGGTTGTACCTATATGTCAGCGATACAATACTGTCGAACGCCTGTTCACTCAATTGCCAGTCAGCCCTTCCGTGACGGGCCAACTGTGCATACAGGCATTTCTTATTCATCTGTGAAGCTCCCTGTACGGGATACTGTACCAAATGAAAATAAGCAGTACGCTTTGTTTCAGGCATTCTTCTGCTCCATATTTCCGCACGGTCTTCAAGAGACTGGTAAAGCGACAATCGCTTCCGGATTTCTTCCTCACTCCAAGGAAGGTCGGTAACGATTTTGTATTTCGGATCTTTCTCTTCGGTTCTTGTATGCCCCATAAACTCCGGTTTACGGATGTATGCCAACCGGTAATGCTCCTGCAACAAAGGTAACAGAGCAGAAGCTGAAACAGTCCCGAACTCCCGGGACAAAAAATGAGAAAGATGCCCGGTAACTCCAGTCTGCTGCACCCGACCTATATTCCAAGCCATATCCATAAACAACTCCGTCTGATACTCTGCCGGCTTAATATCCCCTACATTCAGAATCCACATCTGACGTATACCTTTCTCGTATGCCTGCTTCATCTGCTGATAAAGCAAATAAGGACTCGCCGTAGAAAGCCACAGGTAATCGTGCGGACGCCCCCAATAAGACACATGATAGTAAATGCCATTCCCTCCGGGACGAGCGGCCTCTTCGGCAGTAGGGAAATGGGTTATATATCCATAGTTGTCGTCACACCACATCAAAGTCACATCCTCAGGCACCTGCAGTCCTGCCTGATAAATATCCAGCACCTCCTTATACGGAATCAGCACTTGCGGCACTTTTGTCAAATCCTTTCCTTTATATTTTGCCAGCATACGACGCTGGTCTGCCAGAATCTCCGTAAGCGCCTTCTTCTGTTCTTCCAGTGTCTTGGCTCCCTGCATCTTGCCATCGTGTACACCGCGCATACCTAAGGTGTAAATATCATCTGAGTGACGAAGTTGCTTTACGCGCTCCTCCCAGAAAGACAAGACATTTTTCCGGTTGTGTACATAGTCGTACTCCCCCTTTCCGGCCGTTTTCCACTCGCCGTTGGTATTGCGCATCATCGGCTCACAATGAGAAGTACCCAGATAAATTGCATATTTATCGGCCATTTCCTTATTCCCTTCGGTAAAAAAGAAAGGAATGGAGCACTCATGCATGGCCGGCCAGAATGTATTGGCCCGCAAGCGAAGCAACAGTTCAAAAATACGTGCATGCGTTTTCGGTCCTATCTGCCCTTTCCGCTCAGACGGTTCATAATGTTTCCAGCTCCAGGGAGTCAGTCCCCAATCCTCATCATTGATAAATATTCCCCGATAAGCTACCTGAGGATAATCCAGTTTCCGGAAACCTGCGGGCAAACGCAATTCCTCTTTTTTTTCGGGTATCGCATCGGCCCACCATTCCCATGGGGAAACTCCCATCATACGAGAAAGTTCAAGCACTCCATAGGCCGTTCCACGCTTATCACTCCCTGCCACAATCAGTCTTCCGTCAGGAAGTACATTTAATAAAAAAGCCTCTTTATGCTCATTGAGCTGAGCTACATCCAGCTGGTGAGTTTCAGCTAACGCTTGCAGCACGGAACTTTCTCCCCATGTACCGACATAAATGCTTCCGGTGTTCTCCGAACAAGATATATTTCCAGAAAGTACCGACCGACAATCACGCTTCAACAAATCAAGCGCAACTTTCACTACCGGAGCTTCTGTAGTATCACACACCACCTTCATATTCTGTCCCGATTTCCAGACAAAGTCTTGTGCTGCCCAGCCCATGTGACAAGATATACAAATCAATAAAACAACAGCTAATTTTCTTTTCATACGTATTTTCATAGATGATTTGTCTGCAAAAGAACATATTTCTTACATCTATTCCATATACCCATTGTACTTTTACATGGAAATTTGTATAAAAGGTTTGAATGGAAGACCTATATTTCTTAATTCATGTTATAAAACATATTATTCGCTTGTCATTTTCCCAAAAACCCTTACCTTTGCAATGTGTTTTTCATAGTATTAGATTTAAGGTTAACAAAGGTTGGAGTTCAGCGGAACTCCTTTTTTTATGCCCATCACTTAAATAAAGACAGAAAGTTCATTTGAATGGACAATTTTATCACTACTTATTCCCTGAATAATTCTATTTTTGAGGTCAAGTAAAACAACCCTAATTCTAACTTTATCACATGAAAAAACAATTATTCTATTGCCTTCTTTCTTGCACATCGCTTTGCAGTATAACAGGTCATGCATTGGAGGTTTCCAAAACGTATGTTCCCAAAAAGAAAAGCATGTACCATAAAGAATGGATTGACTTCAACAAAAACGGCCGGAAAGATATTTACGAGGATCCTAAAGCACCATTAAACGAACGAATTGAAGACTTGCTTTCCCAGATGACCGTGGAGGAAAAGACCTGCCAGATGGTCACGCTTTATGGGTATCAAAGAGTTTTAAAAGATTCATTGCCTACTCCCGACTGGAAAAACCAATTATGGAAAGACGGTATCGGAGCTATCGATGAGCATCTGAATGCGTTCCGAGGATGGGGTGTTCCTCCAATGCAAAATGAACTGGTATGGCCAGCTTCGAATCACGCCTGGGCACTGAACGAAGTACAACGCTTTTTCGTAGAAGAAACGCGCCTGGGAATACCGGCTGACTTTACCAACGAAGGTATCCGGGGAGTAGAAAACTATATTGCAACCAATTTCCCAACCCAACTGGCACTCGGACACACCTGGAACAGGGAACTGATACGCCAGGTAGGTTACATCACAGGACGAGAGGCCCGCTTACTGGGGTACACCAACGTATATGCCCCCATCCTGGACGTAGGCCGTGACCAACGTTGGGGACGCTACGAAGAGGTTTATGGAGAAAGCCCTTATCTGGTAGCAGAACTGGGCATCGCCATGGGAAAGGGACTTCAAACCGACATGCAGGTAGCTTCTACGGCCAAACACTTCATCGCCTATAGCAATAACAAAGGTGCTCGCGAAGGATTTGCAAGAGTTGACCCGCAAATGTCATGGAGAGAGGTAGAAAATATACATGCCTATCCTTTTACAAGAGTAATCCAGGAGGCTGGTATCCTGGGAGTGATGAGTTCCTACAATGATTATGACGGATTTCCTATCCAAAGCAGCTACTACTGGCTGACACAACGCCTAAGAGGCACCATGGGATTTAGGGGTTATGTGGTATCCGACAGTGACGCGGTGGAATATCTCTACAGCAAGCACAAAACGGCAAAGGACATGAAAGAGGCAGTTCGCCAGAGTGTAGAAGCAGGACTTAACGTACGCTGTACGTTCCGTTCACCAGAATCATACGTACTCCCGTTGCGTGAGCTGATTCAAGAAGGAGGACTCAGTATGGAAACCATTGACAACCGGGTAAGAGATATCTTACGTGTCAAATTCTTGACAGGTCTGTTCGACACACCTTACCAGACAGACCTTGCTTTAGCTGATAAAGAAGTCAACAGCGAGGCACATCAACAAGTTGCCTTACAGGCTTCCCGCGAAGGACTCGTGCTGTTGAAAAATGCAAATAACCTGCTTCCTTTGGATAAATCACAAATCAAGCGTATTGCCGTATGTGGTCCGAATGCCGATGAAGCATCCTTTGCACTTACCCACTACGGCCCCGTAGCAGTAGAAGTAACTACCGTACTGGAAGGTATCAAACAACAGGTTAAGGAAGGTACAAAAGTAACCTATACCAAAGGATGTGACCTCGTAGATGCCAACTGGCCGGAATCGGAAATCATTTCTTATCCACTTACCGCAGAGGAAAAAACCGAAATTCAGAAAGCTGTCGATAATGTCAAAGAAAGTGACGTAGCTGTAGTAGTACTGGGAGGAGGCATCCGCACCTGTGGAGAAAATAAATCGCGTACCAGCCTGGATCTCCCCGGCCATCAGCAGCAACTTTTGGAGGCCATAGTAGCCACTGGAAAACCGGTGGTACTGGTACTGATTAACGGTCGTCCGCTCAGTATTAACTGGGCAGATAAATTTGTACCGGCCATTCTGGAGGCCTGGTACCCTGGTTCGCAAGGAGGAACAGCTATTGCCGAAGCTCTCTTCGGAGATTACAATCCAGGAGGCAAGCTGACTGTTACCTTCCCTAAAACCGTAGGTCAGATACCTTTTAACTTCCCGGCCAAACCTGCTTCACAAGTAGACGGTGGACAAACACCTGGCATGACGGGTAATCAATCGCGTATTAACGGCCCACTCTATCCGTTCGGATACGGACTGAGTTATACCACTTTTGAATACAGCAACTTACAACTCTCCTCTCCTGTCATTACCGACAAAGAGCCGGTAACCGTGACCTGTAAAATTAAAAACACCGGTACACGAAGCGGAGATGAAGTGGTACAGTTGTACACACGCGATGTCATCAGCAGCGTAACTACGTATGAAAAGAACTTGCGCGGCTTCGAACGCGTACACTTGGAGCCGGGTGAAACCAAAGAGGTCAGCTTCCAGTTACTTCCACGTGACTTCCAGCTACTCAACAAAGACAATCACTGGGTCGTAGAGCCTGGTATGTTCCAGATTATGATAGGAGCTTCTTCCGAAGACATCCGACTGAAAAAAGGACTTGAAATCCGAGCTTACGGACAAGCATCCGCCAATGAAATAATAGAATCGGACCCGCGTGACTTTATCAGTGCCAGCAAAAACAAGAGCCATATCCTCCATGTGGTTGACGGAGACTATTCCACTACCTGGAAAGGTGAAAAAGGGGAATACATATCTTTCGAACTGGCAGAGAACGCCAAAGTAGACCGTATCAATGTAGCCTGGAAGAATGCAGAAGCCGGCACACACTACGAGATTCAGATTTCCAGCGGAGGCGGACAATTCCTTCCGGTACAACGTGGAGAAGTTACTCCCAATCAGGAAGAAACCATTCGGTTCAACAAGACAGGAGGCAGTGACCTGCGTATCCTGATAACTCATGGGAGTGCAGAAATTGCAGAAATCAAATTGCCGGAACTGAGAAAAGAGTAACTTTGTCCCGATGAAAGAAAATAACAAAGTTCTATTGGGAATGAGTGGCGGCACCGACAGTTCGGTTGCCGCCCTTCTATTGCAAGATGCAGGCTACGAAGTGACCGGCATCACCTTTCGTTTTTATGAGAAAGATGGAAATACAGAATACCTGGACGATGCACGTGACCTATGCCGTACGCTAGGCATACCTCATCTGATTTACGATGCACGGGAAATGTTTCAGGAAAAAATCATACGCTATTTTATTCAGGAATACATGGCCGGACGTACTCCGGTACCTTGCACGCTCTGTAACAACTACCTGAAATGGCCCTTGCTGCAACAGGTAGCAGACGAAAAGGGTATTTACCATCTGGCCACCGGGCACTACGTCAACAAACAAAAAATAGATGGATACTGGTACATTACCTGCGGAAATGATGCAGATAAAGACCAGTCTTTCTTCTTATGGGGACTTCCACAATCCATTCTGGAGAGAATGTGCCTCCCTATGGGCGAACTGACCAAGACCCGTGTACGCGAAATCGCCGCCGCACGCGGATTTCTGAAAGCCGCCAAGAAGCGTGACAGCTTAGGTGTGTGTTTCTGCCCGATGGATTACCGTACCTTCCTGAAAACTCATGTACCCGAAGGTGAAATCATCCCTGGGAACTTTTATGATGAGCAAGGACAGAAAATCGGAAAACATGAGGGTTATCCGTTTTACACCATCGGACAGCGAAGAGGATTGGGAATTCACCTAAACAAAGCGCTCTTTGTCAAGGAAATCATTCCGCAAGAAAATAAGGTAATTATCAGTGATAATCTGCAAGCACTGGAAAAAAATGAGATGTACCTCACACACTGGAACCTTATCAATCCCGATGTAGTGCTTGGACACGAAGATGTCATTGTCAAAATACGCTACCGGAAACAAGCCAACCGATGCACTGTCACCTTATTGGACGACCAGCGACTGCATATACAACTGCATGAGCCGCTGGCTTCTATTGCCAGCGGGCAGGCAGCTGCATTTTATCGAGGAAATATTGTATTAGGAGGAGGGATTATTGAATAATCAACAATCCTTCTCTCTGCATTTTTCAAAGAAATAATCTGTAAAGAAACGCGCGTTTCTCTTCATTGTTTCCCGTCCGTGTTCCTCACCCAATGCACTGTTCAGACAAGCATCCGGAAGCATATCGGCATCCTGCAAGGCACAACTCAAATCGTAAGGTATCACATTGGGATTCAAGATAAACATGGCAGCCTGCTTCTTGGCTGCTTCAGCATCATAGAATGTATTATCCGGTGAGGAAATACATTCACACAGTTGCATTTGAACATGTATGCCGGTATGTGGAGAAACCATCAGCACCAATCCGTGTGTGGCATCCATCTTCGGCAATTCTATTCCTTCTTTTTCCTTATATCCCAATTTCTGAGAAAGGAAATCCTGCACTTCTTCTTCTGATTTGCAGAACACAAATTGCTTGCCACCGGATGCTTCCATAAACTCATCGAATGTTTTCTTAATGCCCTCACGTGCGGCAATTCGCTGGTCAATCTCTTCCTTCACTTTCTCCTGGAAATCGGATACAACCAGCATACCGTCTTGCCACCAGTGTCCTCCATACTGAACCAGCCGGCAACTTAATATGGTTACTCCTTCTTTACGACCTTTCAAGGAATCCATATTCAAAGAATCTTTCCGAATACCCAGCTGTTCTCCTTCTTTCTTTGACAAATCTTTTACAAACAGGAATTTTTCATCTTCTCCTTCATAAAGATACATTTCCTGTGGAAGAGCTTTTACTTCCGCCCACAAAGCTGTTTCAGGATGACTCTTTCCTATCAAAGCCAGCCATTCTACTGATGTCAAGGAAAGTAAGTTCTTGCGTCCTTCAAACAGAATGTTCTGCTTTACATCGTACGACAAAATATGTGGATTGACATTCTGTCCCATTCGTGCAACCGTATCTACCACTCTCTGATATTCACCTCGGTTTTCAAAACCTACATAACTGCAGAAGTGGAACCACTCTAGCACACTACGATAACGCATGTAATCGTTTTCTCCAAAAGCCTCCCCATATAACATCGCATGCAACCGCTCATTCTCTGGAGCTACTTGAAACTCTTCCGACAAATAATCATAGATCTGATTAGCCAGTTCCTCAAAAGCCGGATTCTCTGGATTCAATACGCCACCAGCCTGTTTCTCCATGCATTGAAGATAATGCCATAACAGAAACTGCAAATCTTCTGGATTCACTTCTCCCGGATAATAGTCTTTTTCTTTTTCCGAAGTCATGAAGGGAACAAGGCTGCCATACCGCTTACGGCATTCTTCAGAGAATGCTTGCCAGATTCCGGTCTGTGAAATTACATCCTGAAACCAGAGCGTCAAATAAATGGCAATTCCATGCACCGAATGTTCCGGATAACGTCCTCCGACAAAGTCCTTTAAACATCCAGCTATATGATTAGCAACGTTTACATAGTACGTGTCTACTTCATCCTGTCGTTCGTATGGTTGAAATAACATCCACTCTTTTACATATATCTTTTTCATATTACATGAGATTTTAAGTTCTGGAGTGCAAATGTAAAATAATTATGAGAACAAGCAAGCTATCCCAAAGGGACTTATTTATTATTCACAAGTAATTCACAACCTGTTAATTTACACATCATGCTGATAATCAATAAAAAATTAGGATATCAACAATTATATTCACAAGTCTTTCAACAAGTAATTAACCGAGATGTTTATATCCTATTCTCATAAAAAAATCCTGTCAAGGCTCCTTTTTAAAAGCCCTGACAGGATACTATCGCTATTCTTCAAATAAATTTACTCTTTCCGTTTTGCCTTCAATTCTTCGGCGGGCACCATGCGATACAAACGATCGCTGGGACGGATACGGTCGGGCACTTTAAATGACACGTGCACACCCTTCTTCACCACATCCACCGGCTTCAAGTCTACACGAGCCTCATCCAAGGTGACATACATGGCACCAGTAGTAGGACCGGTAATCAACAATTTATCGCCGACTTTAATTTCTGAGGCTTCGATCAGGAATTCAGCTACTCCGATATTAGAGAAGTACTTGATTCCACGTCCGGCATATACCTTACGCTCCGTTGCTTCCGAACCGTAGTTCTTGCTCCATTCACCTAAGCGCTGTCCTAAATAATAACCGTTCCAGAACCCACGATTGAATACGGTTTTCAGACGTTCATCCCAGTTGGCTACCTTTTCATCGGAGAATGTACCATCAATGTACGACTGGATGGCTTCCTTGTAGCATTCTACTACTGTACGTACATACTCAGGTCCACGAGCACGACCTTCAATCTTGAATACCCGTACACCCGCTTCAATCATCTCGTCCATAAAATGAATGGTCTTCAAGTCTTTTGGCGACATGATGTACTGATTATCCACTTCCAGTTCAATGTCACTTTCCTTATCCTTCACCGTATATGCACGACGGCATACCTGCATGCAAGCTCCGCGATTGGCCGAAGCATTCAGCTCGTTCAGGCTCAGATAGCACTTTCCGGAAACGGCCATACACAAAGCTCCGTGGCAGAACATTTCGATACGAACCAATTCACCCATCGGACCCTTGATTTGCTGCTCCTGAATGGCATCGTAAATCTTACGTACCTGTTTCAGGTTCAGTTCACGTGCCAGTACCACCACATCGGCAAAACGTGAATAAAATTTCAATGCTTCTGCGTTACTGATGTTCAACTGAGTAGAAAGGTGTACCTCCTGTCCCACTTCATTACAATAAGCCATTACAGCCACATCGGCCGCAATGACCGCACTGATACCTGCCTCTTTTGCCGCATCCACTATTTTACGCATCAAGGTAATATCCTCGTCGTAAATAATGGTGTTAATAGTCAGGTAACTCTTTACTCCATGTTCATCGCATATCTTGGCGATTTCACGCAAATCGTCTATAGTAAAAGTGCTCGCCGAACGCGCACGCATGTTCAAGCTTTCAATGCCGAAATAAATGGAATCAGCTCCGGCATGAAGGGCAGCCGCCAATGACTCACGTGAGCCCACGGGCGCCATGATTTCAAAGTCTTTGATTGTATAACTCATTTCCGTGATTGTAATATTACGGTGCAAAGGTAGCGTTTTTTCAGGATATAATAAAATTTCACTACCTTTGCGC